>Ga0210051_1000716_pt1 | contig 31888 bp, 26 predicted proteins | sample CryGey092014_all_FD_185464 | JGI IMG/M metagenome (GOLD analysis project Ga0210051, IMG submission 185464) | Groundwater microbial communities from aquifer - Crystal Geyser CG23_combo_of_CG06-09_8/20/14_all (SPAdes) (version 2) | ecosystem: Environmental > Aquatic > Deep subsurface > Groundwater...
ACATCCATTTCTTCAAGAAGGGAGCAAGAGGGCCCCATCCAAATCCTGCAATGGAGAGAACGATCTGAGAGCCAACGAATAGTATCAGAATGACCCAGCGGTATCTCATCCTATCTCCTGAAGCCATCAGTCATCATTTCTCTAATATTTCAACCACTGGCATTGCCATGGCGGCGGAGTCAATACCCGATTTATTTCATCTGCTTTTCCGTCCTTGTGTTTGAACTCGAAGTCCGCCTATTCTACCTCAGAGTATAGCTTTGCCCCGGCTCAAGAACCACAATCTCAACCTCTGGCGCCACTTCCTTAGCCAACCTCTGAAACTCCTTAGCGTTTGGCTCCAATATAGGAAAGGTTGCAAAGTGCATGGGAATCACCTTTTTGGGTTTAAGGAGCTTCAGGGCACGGGCCGCCTGGTATGGATCCATCGTATAGACGCCACCGATGGGTATTAAGGCCATGTCTAAAGGGTAAAGCTCACCCAGGACTTCCATGCTGAAAAAGATACCGGTATCTCCGGCATGATAGATCGTTCCACCATCAGGGAATTTTACGACATAACCTGTAGCCGCTCCGGTCTCTGAGGTATGAAAAGCCTGGGTCATCACAATAGTTATGTCGTCTAATATCACCTTGCCACCAATATTCATCCCTGTCTCATATACTGTCTGTTCCTTGGGTACTCCTTGGCTGATGAACTTAGCTGTGGTTTCGGGAGTAGCCACCACTTTGGCCCCTGTTTTGGTAGCTATGGCCACTACATCGCCACTATGGTCGAAATGGTCATGGGTGACTAAAATCAGATCTGCTCTTTTTATATCGTCCAATGTGATGTGGCAGGAAGGGTTACCTTTTATCCAGGGATCGATAAGGATAGTAAGACCTTTCCCCGAGTTAATCGAAAAAAAGGCATGTCCTAACCAAGTTAAAACTGAACTGGCCATAATATTCCCCCTTTCTTTACCCCGTTAGAAAGCCCCGCTGCTTGCCCCGTTTGAAGCTTCGCTTCTATCCGGGCTTGCAGCGGGGACGGAGATAAAATTCCCTTTGGAGTGAGCATTGGATTTAAAGCCCCTTGTGAGCCATCCCGCCTTACAGGGTATAAATTTGAATTTGAGGAGATGAAAATCGAGGTAGGTCAAAGGTTTCAAAATCTCCTAGCTCTTGTTTTAGGTCCAAAAAATTTTCCTTTAGAATTTTTAATTCCTCAATTTTAGACTCAATTTTTTCCAACGTTCCTTCCAATAGACTACAGAGTTTTAACATCTCTTTCTCACTTTTCATTCGAGAAATTTCGCCCACTCTCGCAAACTTTTTGATCTCAGAGTAGGATAAACCCACACATTTTAAGTCCTTCAGGAAATTTAAGAGAGCGAGATCACTCTCACCGTAGATGCGTCTACCTCTCTTTTTTGTCCCCTTCAAAAGACCGAATTCTTCATAATATCTTAAGGTTCTCTCATCGATGCCAAGAAGTTTGATGAATTCATCTCTTTGATAAGTTTTTATCCCCATCTTCCGCATCTCTTCATTCCGAATTTTTACCCCGTTAGAAATAATGCAGCGCTGGAATTTCTAACGGGGTTTATTGAATCAAAGTTTTTAAACTTTCGATCACTCTTGGTAGCACCTCTTTATAATCAGCCGCGACACCCAGATTGGAGACCTTGAAGATATTTGCGTCAGGGTCCTTATTAATGGCTATAATATATTTCGAACCGAGTATACCCGTCACATGTTGGGTGGCGCCTGAGATTCCTACTGCAACATAAAGATCAGGGCTCACAATTTTACCTGTCTGCCCTATCTCTAAACTATGGGGAACCCATCCTTCATCCACAGGGACCCGGGTCGTCCCGACCGCCCCTCCCAGAAGTTGGGCCAGCTCTTTGATCCTTTCAAACCCTTCCCTGTTTCCTATCCCGCCGCCTCCAGCTACAATGACCTTCGCCTTCTCCAGGTCGATCCCTTCACTTTCCTGCCTTCTTTGATTGACCAACTTCGCTCTGATCATGGGAGGATCGATTTCATTGGTGAGATCCACTATTTCCCCTTTGCGATCAACCGAGGGTGAAATGGGACTCATGGACTTTCTTCTAACCGTATCGATCTGAATATTTCCAGGAAGAGAGGTTATTTCTGCCATGGCCTTGCCACCAAAGACGGGTCTGGTTTGAACAAAAGACTGTTTACTCGAATCCACTCTGAGCTCAACACAGTCCATACAAATGCCTGCTCCCAATCTCGCCGAAACCCTCGGAGCCGCCTCTCTTCCCAGATCCGTATGACCCATGAGGCATAAACGGGGGTTTGCTTTTTTACATACTCCACAGATTAAATGGGCATAGGAATCAGGGTTATAATCTCGATAGAGTGGGCTCTCAACAATAAAAATCTTATCCGCCCCAAAGGAAATACCTTCTTGAGCAACGGGCGCTAATTCTTCGCCCATGAGAAGAAGGCTCGCCTCCTCTTCAATTATCTTGACTAACTCTCTTGCTCCTCCTAAGAGCTCATGGGTGATAGGGTTAAGCTTTCCTCCTTCTGTCTCACCTACTACGAGGATCCCTCTTAAATTATTCATGGATTCTCCTTTCCATTAACTTAGAGGTCAGTTTGGCGGAAATCTCATGGAGGTCTTCTCCCGTAATGAATTCACACCTTCGTTCATAGGATGGAATAATGAGTCTCATGAGCTGATTCCGAGAGGCCTTTTTCCCAACTTTCGAAATATCGGTTTCAATCTCTTTCCCACTCCAGATTGGAATCTCCTTACTGGCTGCCTTAATGATTCCCCATCCTGAAGGGAGCCGAGCCTGTCCCAGCTCGCTACTGACGGTGATCAGCGCCGGAAGTTCTAATTCAAAAGTTTCAAAACCATCTGTGGTCACTCGCTCCACATTCACTCTTCCGTTGACCACTTTAACATCCTTCGCCCGTGTCACTATAGGGATCCCCAGATATTCAGCAACCACAGATCCTACCACCCCATTGTCCCAATCTGCTGCCTGCCGTCCACAGAGGATCAAATCGTATCTACCGATCTTCTTAATGCCCTGGGCAAGAATGTAACCCACGGCAAAACTATCTGATTCCTCAAAGATTGTATCAGAAATGATCAAGCCTTCGTCGGCGCCCATTGCCAGAGCTTTCCTCACAATATCCTCGGTAGATTTATCCCCAATTGTAATGACAGTGATTTTCCCTCCCTTTTCATCTTTTATTTTTAGAGCAGCCTCTACGGCTAAGGCATCATAGGGGTTTATGACGAAGGGGATCCCTTCGGGTGGAATTACTTTATTCCTCTCTTTGTCGACCATGAACTTTGCCGGTGGCAAATCCGGATCGAGAATCTGTTTGATGCAGACGATGATCTCCATCTCTCCTCCTTTACCCCGTTAGAAATTCCAGCGGGGCATTATTTCTAACGGGGTTTATCCATATTGATAACAGACGCCAAAACCTCCTCTGGGATAGGTCCAGCTAATGGCGCCTTTAGCGCAGGCTATTTGGCAACTCCCGCATTCCAAGCATCCCTCATAAGAGAAGGTGATGTGATCCTCCCTCAATACAAAACAATCTGCTGGACAGGCATAGAGGCAGGGTTTCAGCTCACAATCCCTGCACCCCTCTTCATTCACAGTAATATGAACTTCCTTATCGACATCAAATTTGTTTAAGGCCAGTTTCTCTTCAACCTTCAAATTGCCTTCCTCGCTTTCATGACGTCTGAGAATAATTGCCAGATTGAGATCCTTCCTTTCAGGACCTCTCTCACCATCCGAAAAGTCCCTTTTCGAGGCTCTCCATTGTTTCGAAAGATCTTTTCGGCCATCTCAACGATGAGTTCTGGATAAAGATGGTAGATCCTCGCATTTTTTAAGAACTTAGGCGCCTTTTTGAAGGTTTCTAAATCTTGTAGAACGAAACTCTCCTTCAGAATCTGTTGGTAATGGGAGAGGGTTCTCTGGGAAAAATCCTCCCTTTCTTTAGCCATCTTCACCGTTTCTGCAGCAGCCATCCCTGAAGCGATGGCAAAATTTGCTCCTTCAAGAATTAAACCTGTCCCGAGCAATAAAGCGCCTGCATCGCCGGTCACGAGCAGACCGTCCCTATATAGGCGGGGGATCATTCCCAAACCAGCCACTGGAATGAGATGGGCCGAATATTCTACCGTTTGACCTCCCTCGATCAGCTTACCAATCTCAGGATGTGTCTTAAATTCTTCTAAAAGGTCTAAGGTTTTTACACGGTTCTTTATGAGATCACTCAATTGAGCCACCACTCCGAGGGAGAGACTTTCCTTGTTCGTATATAGAAACCCTCCCCCTGGTAATCCCCTGGTGCAGAGACCCACGAACTCCATGGCCACCCCTTCATTGCCCTTCAGATTGAACCGTTCCTCAATGGTCTTTCGGGACAATTGGATGACTTCTTTAACTCCTTGCTTTATATCCTCTGAGGAAAACTCTTTCCGAAGCCCTGCTTTTTGAGTCAAAAGGGAGTTTGCCCCCTCGGCCAGAATGACCACATCGGAGTGAAATTCCTCTTTACCTATTTTGACTCCTTTCACCTTTTCCCCTTCAACCAGGAGGTCATCTACCTTAAGACCTGTAGCCAGAATGGCGCCGGCTTTTTCGACCTGTTTTGCCATCCAAAGATCAAACTTGGCCCTGAGGAGGATGAAACCATTGTAAGGGGGAATCCCAAAATCAGTAGATTTGAAGTCAACAGAAACGGAACCTTTTCCGGTTAAAAATGAGATGACATGGCGGGTTACAAGCCTTTCAACCGGAGCCTCTTCCCAGAAGTTTGGAAAAAGGTAATTGATTTGAGGGCCGAAGAAAGCGCCGCCCCACATATTCTTCGCCCCCACATATTTGCCGCGTTCAAAAACGAGGACCTTCAGACCCGCTTTGGCCATCACCAGCGCTGAAGCACAACCGGCAGGGCCAGCTCCCACCACGATCGCATCGAATCTGTCCATCACCTATCCCTGTCTATATCATGAGGCGAATGCTTTGATTCCTGTGGCAAAGCTGCCAATGGTTAGCTTCTGGATGTTTGAAGTTCCTCCAAAGATGAGGGGGGAGATCATATCCCGGTAATATCTCTCCACCGGGAAATCGTCTGTATAACCATAGGCCCCGTGAAGCTCCACGGCTGTCCGGGCAGCTCGAACGGCCGCCTCGGTACAGAAGTACTTGGTGATCGCCGTCTCTCTCGAATGGGGAACTCCTTTGTCTTTCAAATAGGCAAGGCGGTAGGCCAACCCCCTCCCAGCTTCACAGTCCACCACCATCTCCGCAATCCTCTCCTGAATGAGTTGAAAGTTCCCGATCGGTTTTCCAAATTGTGATCGCTCCTGGCAGTATTTGACGCAGGCATCGATACAGGCCTGCAAGACACCTACTGCACTGATCGCTATTCCGAAGCGGGTATGCTCTATGGCGCCAAGGGCAACACGCATTCCCATCCCGACTTGTCCAAGTCTATTGGAATCTGGAATACGGCAATCTCGGAAAAACAATTGCCCGGTATCTGTGGAGCGAATCCCTAACTTGTTTTTGATTTTAACCGTTGAAAACCCTGGGGTATCCCGATCAATGATAAACGTGGTAATACCTTTGGTTCCTTTTTCCTTATCGGTTTGAACCAATACGATAGCGAAATCGGCTAACGTGGCATTAGTAATCCAGGTCTTATTTCCATTGATGATCCATTGCTCTCCATCTCTTACTGCTCTGGTCTCTATGGCGGTTGCATCGCTCCCTGCATTTGGCTCTACCGCCGCATGACAACCCGCTTTTTCTCCTTTGACAATGGCTGGAACATACTTTTCCTTCTGTCGATCATCCCCGTGCGTCAAGATGGGCATGGCTTGAAGGGTCGTCTGGGTCAAGAATGATAGCCCTACAGAGAAATCAAAATAGCTAATCTGTTCCATCACCAGTCCAAAGGTCAGCCAGTCCAAACCCAACCCTCCATATTCTCGGGGGATCTTTATACCCATCAGGCCTTGGGCAGCCATCTTCTTCATGATCTCATGGGGAAATCTCTCCTCTCGGTCCCTCTCCCTTGTCGAGGGGAGGACCTCCCTGAGACCAAATTCCTTCGCCATATCTCGGAACATGCTTTGCTCTTTGGTTAACTCAAAATCCACTTTCTCCTCCTTTTCCATACTTAACGTTTAATCTTAAAATATGCCGCCAGAGGCGCTGTGATTTCACGCACAAAGGAGTATGGTTCCTTTTCCATGGCAACAATCTTTTCAATGGCTTCATCGAAGGAAGGATTGTTTTTTATTATTTCGTGAATATATCCTGCGATCTCCAGCTCGATGAGATCGATCACTTCCTCTCGAATCCGTTGACTCCTCTTCTTTGTAAGGATACCGCTTTCCTGAAGGTGACCTTTATGGGCCAAGACCTTCTCCGTAAGCTCCCTTGCTCCTTCCCCGGTGGTCGCAATCGTTTCCAGGATAGGAGGTCTCCAGGAGCCCCCCCTGCACGAAAGATCGACCATCATCTGCAGTTCCATGACAAGACGATCTGCTCCCTCTCTATCGGCCTTATTCACAACGAAGATATCACCGATCTCCATAACGCCCGCCTTCATCACCTGAATTTCATCTCCTAACCCTGGAACGGAAAGGAGGATAACCGTATCCGCCGTCTTTACGATTTCAACTTCGTCCTGACCAACACCCACCGTTTCAATAAGGATAATGTCCTTACCGAAGGCATCCACGATTTTAATGACGTCGGCCGTTGCCCTGGACAAACCTCCAAGCGCTCCGCGAGTGGCCATGGAGCGTATAAATACCCCTGGATCGTTGGAGACCTCCTGCATCCTCAATCGATCCCCGAGCATTGCCCCTCTGGTGAAAGGGCTGGTGGGATCGATGGCAAGGATGCCTACGGTCAGACCCTGCTTTCGGAGCTCCTTTACAACCTTTTCTGTCAAAGTGCTCTTTCCTGAACCTGGAAGGCCCGTAATCCCCACCACATAGGCATGGCCGGTCTTCGGATAAAGAGTCTTCATCACCTCATTAGCTTCTTTCGCTCTATTTTCCACGAGCGTAATGATCTTTGCAAGGGCATTGATTGAACCCTTCATAAAATCCAGTAGCAATTTTTCCAGATCGATCTCCATTTCCTCTCATTCCTTCTTGAGGCGATAGATCATCTCACAACGATCATCATTCACGGCCAGGGTTTTGATGATCTTCAAATCGATTTCTTTTCCAGTCGCCGCCTCAAATATTCCTCTGTCCATGGCCATCAATGCCCAACAAAGCTCACGGCTTGTTCCTTTGAGCCCAAGATTACAACGATAGGCTTTAAGATGAAACCTCTGATCGGTCAGTTCAAGAATATCGACGGGGTTCTTTCGGCGTTTTGCACCCTCGGCAAATGCTGTCGCCACGGTTTTCAAATCGTAGGAGAGGAGCTCCTTTTTTATCTCTTCACCCATGGAGCGTCCTAATTGATAGCAGACTTCCTCAATCAAGGGGAGGACATCAGCGCCAAATCTCTCATAAACCCTTCGGCTCAATAAAGCCAATGCATCTCTGGCGCTTTTGACCTTAAATTCTCCTTCACACTCGATGACAATCACCTCCCAGTGAACTTGGGTTTTCGTTTTTCCATAATGGCACTGAGTCCCTCACGAGCATCTTCGCTCTGGTTGACCCTTTCTACGATGGCCTTCAGCTCAGCCTCAATCTCCGGATCGATCTTCTGGAGCGTAAAGAGCTTATGGATTAACTCCTTTGTCCCTTTGATGGCTAAAGGAGCATCCCCTTCAGCCAATTCCCTGGCCAGTGAATAAGTCTTGGGGATGAGCTGTTCTCTCGGCATCACTTCATTGACTAAGCCTATTTCCTTTGCCCTCTGTGCGTCAATTAACCTTCCAGTCAAAAGAAGCTCTTTCGTTGAACCGAGTCCCACCAAACCGAGCATCCTTTCAATGGCGGTATAGTAATAAACCCTGCCCAACTTCACTAAATTTGCCCCGAAACGAGCAGTTTCAGAGGCTATGCGAAAGTCAGAGATAATCGCTATATCGAGACCGGCGCCAATGGCAGGGCCAAAAATCATCGCAATAATGGGCAGAGGACATTTTATTAAGCTATCCAGACAATGATTGAGACCTTTTAAGGTGTGGGCGACGCCTGTTTCGTTCAAACCCATGAGGTCTACTCCAGCAGAAAATGCCTCTTCTCCTACGCCTCGGATTATGACTACCCTGATATTCTCTTGATCACGTAGATTATTAAGAGTATCACCCAGCAGGAAAAGGGCCTCTGCATTCAGGGCATTCCTTCTTCTAGGACGGTTGATAGAAAGGGTGCAGATATAACCCTTCTCATCCTTTAAAATTTCTTCCATGACACATTTTCCTTTTAGAACTCAATACCCATTTGAGCCTTCGTCCCTTTATGAAACGGATGTTTGATCTCTTCCATATGGGTTACCAGGTCTGCTATTTCCACAATCTTTGTGTCAGCATCCCTACCGGTGAGGATGAGATGAAGACTTTTGGGTTTTGATCTCAAAACTTCCAGAACCTCCTCCACGGGAAGTAGATGATAACTGATCACATAATTGATCTCATCGAGGATGATCATATCATACTTCCCAGAAGCTATCTTTTTACGAGAAAATTTCCAGGCATCGGCTATTGCCTGGAGATCTTCTGGATCTATCTCCCCTTTACGTAGGCTTAAAAATCCATTACCCATAGGGACGATTTCAAAATAGGGATTGAGTTTTTTAACAGCCTCCAGTTCTCCATAATGCCAGCTTCCCTTGATAAACTGGATCATCAGCGTCTTTAAACGGTGGCCGGTTGCCCTAAGGGCCATGCCCATAGCTGCGGTGGTTTTCCCTTTCCCATTGCCTGTAAAGACGATAATCAAGCCTTTTGCCTTTGCGTCTTTAATATTCATTTCTCCTCACTGTTCAGAATCAAATAGTCCTTCCCACCTCCGCCCCTTCCCGAATGGCTTCCATAGCATCCCTTGGCTCTACGCAATCGCCAATGGCATGGATTTCGAGTTCGGGAAAAATCACTCTAAGCTTCTCAAAAAGCTCTCTTTTGGGAGAGAACCCTACTGCCAATACCACAGTGTCTGCCGGAAGAAACAGGAGGTCCCGTCCATTCATCACATAGACTCCATCCTCATGGATTTCTTCTAACGGTGAAAGAGGATAGAGATAAACCCCTTTTTCAACGAGTCTATCTCTTAAGGTCACCGCAGTATATCGCTCAACCCCACGTCCCAATTCTCTTCTGGTGCAAAGGGATACGTGTCTCCTCTCTTCAGCCAGCATCAGCGCAGTCTCCATGCCAAGAGCCCGGCCCCCTATAACAACCACCTTCTCACCTACTCTGGCGTTGCCACTTATCATGTCAACTGCCTGGACAACATTTTTCCCTTGGCCACCTGGAACGTTTGGAATTCGAGGCACTGCCCCCGTAGCCGCCACAATCACTTGAGGTTGAACCTCACGGATAAATTCGACAGTTACCTCCCTGCCCAGAAGTACCTCTACTCCTGCTTCTTCAAGGCTTTGCGCCATTTGCTCAGTAAGTCGTGCGTAGTCTTCCTTACCTTTGATTTTGCAAGCAATGTTCCATTGTCCGCCTAACCGCTCGTTCTTCTCCCAGAGAATGGTTTTATGACCCCGCTGGGCAAGTATATGGGCTGCTTCCATACCGGCTAACCCTCCCCCTGCTATTAAAACCTTCTTTGGAAGATTAGTCGGCTTTATCTCAAATTCCTTCTCCCGAAGTATGGCAGGGTTCACTGTACAGCGAATTCCACGTCCCTTAAAGTCCTGTCGCTCCATCACACTCCAGCAGTTATTACAGAAAAGGCAGCGCCTTATCTGTTCAAACTCACCTGCCATGGCTTTTTTAGGCAGCTCAGGATCAGCCAATAGGGGTCGTCCCATCACAACAAAATCAGCCTTGCCTTCTTTTAGAATTTGCTCGGCAAGCATTGGGTTGCCGATTTTACCTACTACCATTACCGGAATTGAGACAACTCCCTTAATGGCCGCTGCCAGATCAGCAAAAGGGGCATCGTAGTGAAGATAGCAAGGGTTGGTGATATGGGCCGTCTCGACCACCCCTCCTGATACCTCAAGGGCATCGGAACCTACTTTCTCAAATAATGGCGCTTGAATTAGAGAATCTTCTAAGGTAATTCCACCCTTGATAAATTCGCTTGCACTCATGCGGAAGATGATCGGAAAGTCATTACCCACCCTTCTCTTAATAGCGGTAATGATCTCACAGGCAAAACGGGCTCGATTTTCGGCATTGCCTCCATATTCATCTGTCCGATGGTTAGTCCTTGGAGAGAGAAACTGTCCGATTCCATATCCGTGAGCGCCATTTACCTCAACGGCGTCAAATCCTGCATCGTGAATACGCCGCGCTGCTTCAGCAAAGCCATCAACAAGGTGTTTGATATCCTCCTTGCTTGCTTCTCTCGGGACTTCCTTTTTAAGCCCCCACGGTATAGCCGAAGGCGCTACCGGGTCTATTTCGTCAGGATGCTCCATTCCCTTTCGGTGAGCTGTGAGCAATTTGCCATGGTGAAGGACCTGGAAGGCAGCTTTCGCACCGTATTTGTGAATGGCCTCGGAAATCTTTCTCAGTCCGGGGATGAATTTTTCATCCCAGGCGCCAGGTCTACCCGGGGCCCGGGATTCGAAGAGGATTGAGGAAGATTGGCAGATAATTAAAGCCACCCCACCTCGGGCCCGTTCTGTATAGAAGTCTACAGTTCGAGGCAGGATAAAACCCTCCTTATCATGAGACATCGTCCCCATTGGGGCCATAACCAGACGATTTTTGAGCTCAAGCTTGCCTACGGAGCCAGGGAAAAACAACTTGGTTAGTTTAGTCATTTCATTAGCTCCATCATGTACCCCGTTAGAAAGCCCCGCCGCTCGCCCCGTGTGAAGCTTCACTTCTATCGGGGCTCGCAGCGGGGATGATGGCTTTTTCTTTTTCAGCGAACACGGGGCTACTTTTCAATGTCTGATCGCCTTTCTCAAACGCCTTCCACTTTCAGTCGACTCACATCTTCCTTAATCATCTTCTTATCACCCCTATAACTTATCGAAGAAGCAGCCTAACTGCCAACCGCAACCTTCAAGCCGGAACATTCAATCCGTTTAACGATGTCTGCTAAATGTTCTTCGATGGGTAGGCTGGTCCCTGCTAGTTGATACACTCTCCCCAACTTAGCATACTTGGATACCCCCCACTCGTGGTAGGGGAGTATGGATACTTTCTCAACATTGAGCTCAGAAACAAACTTCGTAACTTCCTCTATTTCCCAATCTGAGTCATTGAATTTGGGAATAAGGGGAATCCGAATCCATATCCTGCATAAGGAGGCAGTTTTCTTCAAGTTGCTCAGGATAAGCTCATTACCCACCTCTGTACCTTCCTTATGTTTCATGCTATCCATATGTTTGATGTCAAAGAGTACCAGATCAACATATCTCAGAACCTTTTCCATCACAATCCAAGATCCATAGCCAGATGTGTCCAGTGTGATGTGAATACCTTCCTCTTTGCCTTGTTTACAGAGTTCCGTAACAAACTCCCCTTGAAGTAAAGGCTCACCCCCAGATATCGTCAACCCTCCACCTGAATTCTGATAAAATATTTTATCAGCTAAAACCTGTCCAAGTACCTCTTCCACAGTCATCCAATTGCCAACACGCTCAATTGCCCGTGAGGGACATACCTCAACACATTTCATGCAAAGATCACACTTTTCCCGATCAACTTCAATTCCGCTACCCTGCGTTGTAAACGAGATAGCATCGGATGGACATGTCTCTAAACATTTGCGGCATCCAGCAATGCATTTTATATTGTGAACCATGATTTCTGGATACGTTTCCCACGACTCAGGATTGCTACACCAGCGACAACGTAAGGGACACCCCTTCATAAAAACTGTCGTCCCCAGACCAGGGCCATCGTGTATTGCAAACCTCTGTATATTAAATATTAAACCCTCACTCTTCGAGTTCACAAGTCGCCACGTCACCTGCTTCCAAGAGCTAATCCCTCACCAACCCTTATCAAAAGCTTTGCTCGTTTCTATCAATAATGTTGTCCTGGATCCCTTTACTCAGGTCAATAAAGTAAGCGCTGTAACCGGCAACCCTGACTATTAAGTTGGTATACTTCTCAGGGCGCTTTTGAGCGTCACGCAAGGTAGCTGAATCCACAACGTTGAATTGGACGTGCGGTACCCCTAAATCACACCACGATCTGAGATAGCTAACAAATTTCTCCTTGTTTTCACCCTTGAGAAATTGAGGCAAGAACCTCTGATTCAGTAGTTGGTTATAGGCTTGAACTGCATCTATCTTGGAGCAAGATTTTAGCACGGCGGTTGGCCCCTTGGTATCCCCACCTATCATCGGTGACAGACTTGCATCGGCAAGTGGGGCACCGTCCTTTCTGCCGTCTGGAGTTGCCGGGCAGTCAAGCCCAACGCTGTAGGCAAACGAAACCGCACTCCCATCGAAGTGCCAGCGGGCTCCAAATCTGTCCGTCATTTTCTCTATTATCTCCTCTATCTTAAGATGAACATCCCTGGCTATCAGATCAACATAATCATCATCACTCCCAAACTTGGGGGCCCGATTCAAGATCCTCTGGCGCAGATCCTCTCTCCCCTCCCAATTTCTATCAAGAACCTCAATTAGCTCTCGCATGGATATTTCCTTCTCATCAAAGACAAACTTCTTTATAGCAGATAGGGAATCGGCAACATTGGTCTGACCAACTCCTATTACAAAATTGGAGATTCCATCATTGGGGTCCTTAAACTTTTCAATATCCAGACCACGCTCAATACAACCGTTTATCAGAGCAGAAGTAAACGGCCGTGGCAAATATTGTTCATATACTAAGCGAGTGACGTGCTCTAAGTTTAACGACTTATGGAGGAAAAAGCGGACTTGCTCCAGGAAAGCCTGCATCACATCTTCAATAGAGGTAAAGGTGGTCGGGTCGGGTGTAGGTGCTCCATATTGTTCCCCAGTTTTGGGATTAACTCCCCTGTGCAAGGCCCACCACAGGCATTTGGCAAGGGAAAAGTAACTTGAAACGCGTCGAATCGAGTTCTTTCCCGGAATCTCAATATAGACACAACCGCTCATGCTATAATCCCTAGCCTCTTCCAGAGAAGCTCCCCATCTTTGGAGCAAGGGAATAAGAGCCTCATCGTTAAAGAGCGACGGGTAACCGATCCCGGTGCTTATAACATCCGTGGCTCTCTGGAAAAGCTCTGCCGGAGTCCCTTTATGGATCCTTAAGGCAAGACTTGGTTGGATGCCCCTCATTTTTCCAGCCGTCTCCAGAACGAGGTAGGTCACTTCATTGGTCACATCGTTTCCATCCTTATCTATGCCACCTATAGTCATGGAATCAACGAGCTGACTCCCTGCGTAAATCGCAGATGCCGTCGAAATACGGAGTTTGGCAACTCCTTCGAAGTTGGTCCAAAGACGCATCAGGAGATCAAGGGCATCGTCCCTGGTAATCCTTCCCTCCTCAATGTCCTTTTTGTAGAACGGGTATGTGAGCAAATCAAACCTTATTCCGATCCCCGAGGAAGCCAATTCAATACACCTGGTAATGATGTAGCAAAACCAGAACGACTGCACGGCTTCCTGAAAGGTTCTCGGTGGGCTGCCTGGTACCCAGTCACAAGTGACCGCGATCTCCTCCAGTTGCTTCTTTCTTTCCGGGTTCTTTTCATCCTGAGCAAGCTCTCTTGCCTTTTCCGCAAATCTATGACCCCATGCTATAACCACTTTTAAAGTGATAATAACTGCCTCAAGAAAATTTTTCTCCTCCAGGTAATCAAACGGAACAGTCTTCCTGACCTCTTCTAACCTTGTTTCTGCCTCTGCTTTTATGCCATTTAGACCGATCCGGAACAATTTCTCATAATTTAGTATTCCTAAGCCATACCAGTGTGTCCATAAGAAAGTCCCTTCATATTTCCAATATTTCTCTAACTCCTTACAGCCTTTAAAAGCCCTGCCTTGCTGCTCACGCAGCGTTTTCCCGTCCCAATACTTGCATATCTCTCTAAACTCTGCCCTGCTCTCATCATCCAAGAGACTTTGGGCATCCCCTACAGTCACCATTCTCTCATATGCTTTCCAGTTCGACTCAATTGCCAGCATTATCGCAGCGGGACTCTCAGCATAATTCCCTACAATACGTTCATGGTTTTGGATATATATGGTCATGTTAGATAAAATATGTTCCAATGCCTTTGCCCGGCGTATCACCATGGGTTCGTCCTCTGTCATTTTATAGGACTCGGTCAGAAGACGTGATCTTTCCATACCCAGCCTGACCTCTGGTCTATACATCCCTCTGTGACCCTCTTCGTCCGTCAAACCTCTCCGAACATTGCGCTGTCCCTTGAAAATAATTTTCTCTCTCAGAACTTCTGGTGTAATCATTTTTTACCTTTCCTTTCATCCCATGTCATATGTTTGATATAATCAGGAACATCGACACCGCTGAATCTACCTGTGAAGCGGGGCTCCCTCTTTTCCATGAATGACTTTACTCCTTCTTTCACATCTTCTTCAGCCTGATAGCAGATAAGTTGATAATAGGTTTCATAATCAAGTGTTTCCTCCAGACTCATCAGGAGACCTTTATGAATAATACGCTTGGTTAATTGAAGGGCGACAGGAGACCACTTCGTAAACCTACCAGCAAACTGAAGGGTGGCCTCCATCAGTTCTGATTGCGGCACAACCTTACTGAACAAACCTATCCGCTCCCCCTCTCTGGCATCGATAATATCGCCTGAGAGAGAGATCTCTAAGGCTTTCGTGAGTCCCACAAGACGGGGTAGAAAGTAAGCCACCCCGGTATCCACAACCAGTCCTCTTCTTATGAAGGCGGTGCTGAGCCGTGCATTTTCGGAGGCAATTCTGAAGTCACAGGAAAGGGCTAATCCAGAACCTCCTCCTGCTGCCAAACCATTGACCGCAGCGATCGTCACCTTTCCCAACTCATATATCCATCGAGCTATCCACCCCAGAGGGTCAAGGCGGTATTTCTCCCCCAACCCAATTTCGGCAGGGTTTTGGGAAGCCTTCAAACTCCAATCATATCCAGGACAGAATCCTCGGTCTCCCGCTCCAGTAATAATCAGTACTCTTATCTCACTATCATTTGCCGTATCCTCGATTGCTCTGACAATGCCCACCCTCATCTCAGGGCTATAGGCATTGAGCCGTTCCGGACGATTTAATGTGATGATGGCAATCCTTTCCTTTTTTTCGTATAAAATATCCTTATACTCCATAAAATCCTCCTTCATTTTAGCGTCGCATATCTTACAGGCGGGTTTAACACTGCCGAAAGGACCGCGCTGAGGAGCCAGAAACCTGCTGCTATAAAAAAGGCGATCCTATAACTTCCGCTAATATCAAATATCCAGCCTCCAATAATAGGGCCAATGGAAGCAAAAGCCATTGATAAGCCGTGAATAGTTCCTGTAATCTCTGCGAGAGATCGGTTTCCAAAGAAGCTCCCTATTAGACCGGGAAGTAACGGAGTCTTACCACCATAAAAGAGACCATAGAGAACTACAAACATATAGAGCATCCAGAGTTTTCTTGTTATGGTCAACCAGAGGAGCATTATAGTGCAGCCACAACAGGTCAGAATAAGTCCTCTCCTCCATCCTATCCTGTCCGCCAGGGCAGGTATTCCTATTCTTCCGGCAACACTGAAGGCCCCCACCAACCCAAAGGCACTGGCAGCTATCGCTCTGTCAATTCCGATATCCAAAACATAAGGAACAAGATGAACAGCTATTAGATGGATAGGAAATAAGGTGGAAAAATAAAGAAAGGTGACCCCAAAGAAGGTCTTTGTTCTGACCGCTTCATTTATGGTCCAACCATCGACTTCGAAAAGGGGGTTGTATTTCTCGACCTCTCTTTCGGAATTTTCAGCTCCGTATGGAGTCAATCCCATCTTCTCGGGGCTTGAAGCAACAGGCAGAGCCACGAAGAGAAGCATTAAGGCAGTCCCGGAACCTAAAATGATATAGGCCGTCCGCCAACCATAAAGTTGAATAACATAATTGCTTAGAGGCGCATAGATTAATGTTCCTAACCCTACTCCTGCAGCCACCAATCCCAGAGCAAGTCCCTTTTGCCTGGCAAACCAGCGCTGGGCTGTTGCTGTGGTGGGCGCCCAGATAATACCGCTTCCCAGGCTGGCGATGCCATAGAACAAATAGAGTCCTCCAATAGTTTGAACCTGGCTGCATAGGGAAAACCCAACTCCAAGAAGAATCGCGCTCGTGAAAATGGCCAGTCGCAGCCCGTATCTGTCAGTCAATCTGCCCATAAGCACAGAAGAAATGGCAAAGATAATCAGATGCACTGAATGAATTGAAGAGGTCAGACTCCGGCTCCAGCCAAACTCGGTCTGAAGGGATTTGAAAAAGACTCCAAAGGAATAGAATAAACCATAACTTGCTGAAACGAAAAAGCAACAAACAACCACTAGAAAATGGTAATGGATATGAAGCCTCATGCTGAGGTATAACTTTCTCCTTTCTCAGTTACATAGAGTAGGGAGGACTTCACTCGCCCCTCCCTTACTGCTCCCACATTACTGATGAGTTCTTTCTGAATGGTATTCCCAACACTCTATATTTAACGTGTGGCCTCAGCCCTATCAAAGAGCTTCTTTGATAGATCGGGAGAAAGTTTCATCAGATATTCCTTAAGGACAGGCGCTACCTTGTCTCTCCATTTTGTGAATTCCGCCTTTGGGACGGTATATACCTCAAGCCCCCACTTCTCCTTTAGAGGTCCCTCCAGTTGCTTCCAATATCCTTGCTCATCTTTCTGGCAAGCCTCCCTGGCCCATAGTTCGCTATGCCGGGCTGCCTCACCAACCTTTGCTTGAATGTCCGCCGGCATACTCTTCCATAGGTCAAGATTCATGAGAAAAACGAATATGGCAAGGGTAAGGGGTTCCTTTAGAGGGTACTTAGCTCCCTCATATAGCTTCCTAAGCACAAAAGTTGATGGACCGGTCATAACCCCATCGACAACACCCTTCATAAGGGCATCGTACTACTCCGCAGAACTGATGACGGTGGGCCTGGCTCCCAGAGCCATTACGCCTTTGGCAAAGATCTCCCCAGCAGCACGAAGTTTTGTCCCTTTCCAATCATCCACGGTGAGAAATTTCTTTTTGGCAATTACAGTGCTGGTGCCATAATCCATAAGGCCGAGAAATTTGCAGTTAAACCTCTTAAACGTCGCATCGAGGGCTGCTCTCACCTCCTGGTTATTGGACCACCTCCAGCAGTGCTCCCAGCCATCAAAAAGAAATGAATTACCTGTTAACAGTCCCAGGGCAGCATCTCTGCCGGTCCAGACATCCGAGTTACACATCCCCATATCGCAGGCGCCAGTAGGAATGACTTCGGGCAAGTCCTTATCCTTATAAAGCTGACCGGCCGGGTAGACGGTAACCAAAACCCTGCCCTCGGTCTTTTCCTTAACAACTTTGGCAAACTCATAACAGGCCCTTTCCAGGTGATGGCCTAAGGGCAGAGTGCTGGCTAAATTTATCTTGAAGACCTTCTGTGCTGGTTTGGCGTAAGCCAATCCCACTCCCAACAAAAAAACTCCACAAATCACCGCAGAAAAAAACTTCGCTCCCTTCATTATTGCTACTCCCTCCTCGTATAATGTATTTGTGAGTTTGTTTGAATCTCAGCCTTCTTTCCACTCGGGCCAAAGCAAGGGAAATAAAAATTGGCTTTATTCGAAAAGAGCTTGATACACCCTTTTTTCGATCCCGCAAACCCCCCTACCTTATTATCTTCATTGAGGAGGGAAGCCAGAGGGCAATCTCAGGAAAGAAACAAAGAAGGATAATCCCAATGACAAGAAGGGAAAAGAAAGGCCAAGTCCCTTTAACAATATTTTCCAGGCTATCACCCGATATTCCCTTAATCACATAAAGGTTCAACCCCACTGGTGGAGTGAGCAAAGCCAATTCCATATTCAGTGTGGCGATTACGCCAAACCAGACACCATCAAAACCGAGTGACAAGATCACAGGATAGACGATGGGAATGGTTATCAGGAGGATTGAGACCACCTCCAAAAACATGCCCATAATCAGCCACAGGACCATAACCCCTATGAGCACCACCCATCGGGAGAGTCCAATTTCAGAGATAATTCTTGAAGCCTCCTGCGGCACCTGAAGTCGGGTCAAGATGTCACCAAAAAGGATGGCTCCGACTACAATCAGTAGAATGAAGCCGCTCGTCGTAATTGAGTCCATTAATACTGCGGGGATATCCTTCAGCCGAATTTCTTTTGTTGCCATGGCCACTATCAAGCTGTAGATTACAGCCACTGCGCCGGCTTCTGTCGGGGTGAAAATACCAGCGTAGATGCCTCCGAGGATGAGGATTGGCGCTCCAAGGGCCCAGATGCTCTCCTTTATCGCCACCAACTTCTCTTTAAATGATGTCCTCTCCGGCCTCTCATATTCGCCCTTTCGCACCGAAACTATCATCGCATAAGCAGCAAATATCAGGGCCAGGATCACACCAGGCACAAAACCAGCCATGAAGAGGGCCCCAAGAGATTCCCTGGTTACTGAGCAATAAATGATTGCGCTGGCGCTGGGAGGGATGAGGATACCCAGTGTGCCTCCTGCTGCGAGGGTTCCATAGCTAAGATTCCTGTTATATCCCTTCTCTTTAAGCACCGGGAGGGCAAAGAGTCCAATAGTGGCAGCGCAGGCAACACTTGAACCGGTGATGGCTGCAAAGACAGCGCAGGAAAATATCGAAGCCCCAATCAATCCAGCGGGAACCCCGCTGAGCAACTTACTCATCAAATCGAGGAGTAATTTGCCTATTTTGCCGCTGCTGAATATCTGGCCGCAAAGGACGAAGAGGGGAATGGCAAGGAGGATGTAACTATCCATCGCCTGAAATGCTACCTGGGGGCTTGCAGCACTTATCAGTCTCATTCCACCAAAATAGAAGAATCCAATCAGACCGAGACTTCCAAGGGAAAAGGCCACTGGAATCCCGCCAAACATCAGGGCAAAAAGGAGAAAGATTAGACCGGCCACGGTGTTTATCTGCAATGTTATCCATACCCCGGCGCCAACGATGGCAAGCCAGAGAAATACAAAAAGAAAAGACTTCCCCTTAATAGAAATCTCTTTTGCTTGATTCTTTCGAACCAGAGAGCCGATTTGGCAGATGATCTCTTTGATTTGCTGGATTAGAAGCATAGCGATGCCGAAAAAGAGTAAACCGTAGACCGGCCACCTTAGGGGTCTGATGGGCGTGGGGAAAGTGGCCATTGTGGCGAAGCTCTCGGCAAACATATCTAAGCTATACCGGGCGAGGAGGCCTATGTAGACCAGGCTCAATAGGTCAGCGGTTATTATCATTAACGATTTATTCTCCAGAGACAGACGCTCAAGAAAGAAATCTACGCGAATATGCTTCCCCTTCCAAAGGGTGTAGGCGGAAGCAAGGAATGCCAGACCCACAAGGCAATAGATGCTGTAGTCCTGGGTCCAAAGGGTTGGCGAGCCCAGGACAAAACGCATAAAGACCTCATAGGTCGTTATCAGCGCTATTGCCAGGACAAGGGCTCCTGCAACAAAACCGAAAACTCTGGAGCAGGCATCTATAATTTTCCCGAATCTAAACATAGCCTCTCCTTCTTCACCCTATTTGTGTGTGGCTTCAACTGTTTCCAACAACGTCTTTGTCAGGTCAGGGGATAATCTCATCATCCTCTCCTTCTGCGCTGGCAGCGCCAGAGCCTTCAATACCTTAAATTCTGCAGGAGTCAAAGTATAAACCTTCAACCCCCATTTCTCCTTAAGAGGCCCTTCTAATTGCCTCCACCATTCATTGTTTTCATCCAGACAAACCTTCCGCCCCCATAACTCAGCTTCTCGGGCCGCCTCCAGGACCTTTTTCTGAATCTCCCCGGGCATGCTATTGAATAGGTCTAAATTCATAATCAGCAAAAATTCAGGGAACCCTAAGTCAGTTCTCATCACATACTTAGCTCCCTCGTAAAGCTTTCTTACCACAAAGGTGGGAGGACCGGTCATACACCCATCTACAACGCCCTTCATAAGGGCATCATATTGTTCGGCAGAACTGATAACTGTGGGCCTCCCACCCAAGGCCTCAACCGCAGTGGCGCAGAGTTCTCCATAACTTCTTATCTTTGCTCCTTTCCAGTCAGCAGGGGTCCGGAGCTCTTTCTTTGCAATAACCTGAGCAGTGCCGTAATCAATACCACTTAGGAGTTTGCAATTGAGCTTTTTAAGTGCGCCATCCACGGCGGCCCTTACCTTTTTCTCATCTTCCCAGCGCCAATAGTGGTCATAGTCGTCAAAAATAAATGTATTGCCGGTGATTATCCCGAAACCAGCATTCCTCCCTGTCCAGAAATCCATATTGCATGTGCCTATTCCAAGGGCGCCCTTTGGAATCACTTCCACCAAATCCTTGTCCTTATAAAGTTGACCTGCAGGGTAAACAGAAACCAAGACCTGACCGCCTGTCTTTTCCTTAACCAGATCCCTGAACTTATAAGAAGTTTTCTCAATGGCCGTCCCAAGGGGCAGGGTACAAGCCAGATCTAACTTGAAGACCTTTGCCTGGGCCGCTCCGGGATAAGCCGAAGTAGCAACTAAAAAGAAGACTGCAATCACTAAACCGATGATAAGTTTACCGATAATACCCATTGTTCCTACCTCCTTTCTATCAATATACTGACCAAAAGTATTTGAAATTTCCTCCACAGAGACTCTTCGCTTTGAGACACTGATGCCATGACAACATTAAAGACCTGATCACCCCCTTTCTGCCGTTTTAAGTAAGGGACCAAAACGCTTAAATATTCCTGATAAAATCGACGATCTTCTTAAAAGAAGTTCCCACAGAAAATACACCAGCCACACCCACCTCTTTCAATTTCTCAACATCACCTGGAGGAATGACTCCCCCAACGGCCACGGGGATATTTCCTGCCCCGCTCTCCCTCAATTTTTTGACAAGCCTTTTTGTCAATTCCATGTGAACACCTGACAATATGCTCAGGCCGATGACATCCACAACGATTTATTCTCCAGAGACAGACGCTCAAGAAAGAAATCTACGCGAATATGCTTCCCCTTCCAAAGGGTGTAGGCGGAAGCAAGGAATGCCAGACCCACAAGGCAATAGATGCTGTAGTCCTGGGTCCAAAGGGTTGGCGAGCCCAGGACAAAACGCATAAAGACCTCATAGGTCGTTATCAGCGCTATTGCCAGGACAAGGGCTCCTGCAACAAAACCGAAAACTCTGGAGCAGGCATCTATAATTTTCCCGAATCTAAACATAGCCTCTCCTTCTTCACCCTATTTGTGTGTGGCTTCAACTGTTTCCAACAACGTCTTTGTCAGGTCAGGGGATAATCTCATCATCCTCTCCTTCTGCGCTGGCAGCGCCAGAGCCTTCAATACCTTAAATTCTGCAGGAGTCAAAGTATAAACCTTCAACCCCCATTTCTCCTTAAGAGGCCCTTCTAATTGCCTCCACCATTCATTGTTTTCATCCAGACAAACCTTCCGCCCCCATAACTCAGCTTCTCGGGCCGCCTCCAGGACCTTTTTCTGAATCTCCCCGGGCATGCTATTGAATAGGTCTAAATTCATAATCAGCAAAAATTCAGGGAACCCTAAGTCAGTTCTCATCACATACTTAGCTCCCTCGTAAAGCTTTCTTACCACAAAGGTGGGAGGACCGGTCATACACCCATCTACAACGCCCTTCATAAGGGCATCATATTGTTCGGCAGAACTGATAACTGTGGGCCTCCCACCCAAGGCCTCAACCGCAGTGGCGCAGAGTTCTCCATAACTTCTTATCTTTGCTCCTTTCCAGTCAGCAGGGGTCCGGAGCTCTTTCTTTGCAATAACCTGAGCAGTGCCGTAATCAATACCACTTAGGAGTTTGCAATTGAGCTTTTTAAGTGCGCCATCCACGGCGGCCCTTACCTTTTTCTCATCTTCCCAGCGCCAATAGTGGTCATAGTCGTCAAAAATAAATGTATTGCCGGTGATTATCCCGAAACCAGCATTCCTCCCTGTCCAGAAATCCATATTGCATGTGCCTATTCCAAGGGCGCCCTTTGGAATCACTTCCACCAAATCCTTGTCCTTATAAAGTTGACCTGCAGGGTAAACAGAAACCAAGACCTGACCGCCTGTCTTTTCCTTAACCAGATCCCTGAACTTATAAGAAGTTTTCTCAATGGCCGTCCCAAGGGGCAGGGTACAAGCCAGATCTAACTTGAAGACCTTTGCCTGGGCCGCTCCGGGATAAGCCGAAGTAGCAACTAAAAAGAAGACTGCAATCACTAAACCGATGATAAGTTTACCGATAATACCCATTGTTCCTACCTCCTTTCTATCAATATACTGACCAAAAGTATTTGAAATTTCCTCCACAGAGACTCTTCGCTTTGAGACACTGATGCCATGACAACATTAAAGACCTGATCACCCCCTTTCTGCCGTTTTAAGTAAGGGACCAAAACGCTTAAATATTCCTGATAAAATCGACGATCTTCTTAAAAGAAGTTCCCACAGAAAATACACCAGCCACACCCACCTCTTTCAATTTCTCAACATCACCTGGAGGAATGACTCCCCCAACGGCCACGGGGATATTTCCTGCCCCGCTCTCCCTCAATTTTTTGACAAGCCTTTTTGTCAATTCCATGTGAACACCTGACAATATGCTCAGGCCGATGACATCCACATCCTCCTGAATGGCCGTATTCACAATCTGGTCAACGGTTTGTCTCAAGCCGGTATAGATCACTTCAAACCCTGCATCCCGAAGGGCTGTAGCCACAACCTTTGCCCCTCTGTCATGACCATCGAGTCCTGGCTTCGCAATTAAAATCCTTCTTGGTAATCTCTCTTTGTTATCCATTTTTCAATCCTCAAACGATCTCTTTGTATTCCCCGAAAACCTCTTTGAGGGCGTTGCATATCTCCCCCACGGTAGCGTATTCACAGACAGCGGAAAAGATGGGAACCATCAAATTGCTTTTTCCTGCTGCAACCCGGCGTATCTCGCCGAGGGCAAGGTCTACCAGCCTCTGATTTCTCTTTGCCTTTACCTCCTTAAGTCGGGATATCTGCTTCTTCCAAACAGACTTATCTGTGGGGTAAATTTGGATAGGGTATTCCTTTTCTTCGGAGACGAACTTATTGACTCCGACGATCACCTTCTCCCCATTCTGAATCTTCTTCTCCGATTCGTAGGCCCCTCGTGTAATCTCCCGCTGAATGGAACCATCCTCTATGCCTTTGAGGATTCCCCCTCTCTCTTCAATCTGCGCCATCACCCCTTGGACCTCTTCTTCAATCTTATTGGTCAGATACTCGAGGAAATAAGAGCCTCCCATCGGATCGGCCACTGCCGCTACGTCCGTCTCATAGAATATGATTTGTTGCGTTCTTAAGGCGGTCCTTTGTGCCTCCTCTGAGGGGATGGTATAGGCCTCATCGTAAGAGGTAACGTGAATCGCCTGACAACCAGCAAGGACCGCCACCAATGCCATGATCGTTCCTCGGACAATGTTATTCAACGGCTCTTTTGATGTAAATGCACTGCCTAAGCACCCGCTGAATAACCGCAGTTTCATCGACTCTTGATTATTGGCTCCAAACCTCTCTTTCATGATCTTTGCCCACAGGCGCCTCGCCGCCCTCAGTTTAGCTACCTCTTCAAAAAGATTCACCCCGCATCCAAAAAGGAAACTGAGCCTTGGCGCAAATTCGTCAACATTGATTCCCCTTTTCAAGGCCTCTTCAACATAGACGATCGCATCGGAGAGGCCGTAGGCAATCTCTTGAATGAGGTTGCAACCCGCCTCTCTCATATGATACCCGCAGATGCTGATCGTATTCATCCGTGGGACATTATCCTTACAATATTCGATGATATCTCCGATCAACCTGAGAGAGGGCCTTAAAGGAAAGATCTGCGTTCCTCTTGCCAGATATTCCTTCAGGATATCGTTCTGCAAGGTTCCTCCGATTTGCTTTGGGGAAACACCCTGTTTTTCAGCTACAGCGATATACATGGCCAGAATGATCGATGCTGTGGGGTTGATGGTGAAAGAGGTGGTAATCTTGTCTAAAGGAATGCCTTCAAAAATGATCTCCATGTCTTTCAAGGTATCCACTGCCACCCCAACTCTACCTACCTCATCTTCTACCAGTGGATTGTCCGAGTCGAACCCGATCTGGGTGGGAAGACCAAAAGCGACACTCAGGCCCATCTGCCCCTGGTTTAACAGAGACTTAAATAAAGTATTTGTTTCTTCCGGTGTCCCATATCCTGCGTACTGCCTCATCGTCCAGGGCCTTCCCCGGTACATGGAAGGATATACGCCTCTCAAGAAGGGAAAATCCCCTGGAAATCCGATATCCTTCAGATAATCCACATCCGAGAGATCGTCCATCGTATAGACTGTGTTGAGATCCATTCCCCAGGAGGTTTGGGCCGGAGAGAATTTCTTGTCCTGGAGGAACCGGGCGCTCCACCTTTTCTTTTTTTCTCTGATCTTTCTCAATTCATCCATTCTTCAACCTCCGTAATAACGGACCGGCTCTTGAATCTCAGGAACCCATCCCCTTCGGAGAAAACGATTCACTCAACTTGACGCCGTACTTTTCCTTCAACTCCACCTTTTTAATCTTTCCACTGCTCGTCATGGGAAGTTCACTCAGAAACTCGACGTAAGTTGGAAACTTAAACTTCGCCACCTTTCCTTGAAGAAACTGGAGGACCTCTTCTCGAGTAAGCTTTGCTCCCTGTTTGGGCAAAATGAACGCCTTCCCTGTCTCACCCCATTTATCATCAGGGACCCCGATGATGGCCACCTGCAATATCTCCGGGTGGGTGAGAAGGACTTTTTCTACCTCAGCCGGGTAGACATTTTCTCCACCGCTTCGGTACATGTCCTTTGCCCGGTCCACGATGTAAAAATATCCCTCTTCATCCCTGTATCCCAGATCACCTGTGTGAAGAATGCCGTCCACAATAGTCTGAGCAGTCAGTTCCGGGTTACCCAAATAACCCGTCATCACTGTCGGGCCCCTTGCCTCCATCTCACCAATCTGACCAGGGGGTAATTCATTTCCCCTTTCATTTCCTATAAAAACTTCGGTGAAAAAACCAGGCAATCCGATAGAACCTTTCTTCCTCAAAACGTCTTCTCTTGGCAGCACCATCATCAGGGAGTTCTCGGTCTGGCCATAAACCTGCTGCATGAAAAGCCCTCTTGCAGTAAGCTCGTCAATCATGCTTAAAGGGGTCTTTTCTCCCCCTCCCAAAACACACCTCACACTGCTTAAATCGACATGATCCAGCTTTCCAGTCTGGAAGATAATTCTCCACATGGCCGTTAGGGCAAAGATGATAGTTGCCCTGTATCTTTCGATATCCTCCACAAACTTCTCAGGATCAAACCTCTGCCTCATGACATAGGTGGCGCCCCGACATAAGGTGGGGGTTGCCGCACAAAAGATGCCGCCTGAATGAAACAGAGGCAGTTGAGTCAAGTAGAGATCATCCGCTCTCATATCGGTATAAAGGATCACCTGAAAGCATTTGAAGTAGGTCTGGAGGTGAGAGAGGACTGCCCCTTTTGGAACGCCCTCCACTCCGGAGGTGTATATGACTGCCAAAGGGTCGTCCCTGTCAATGGGCTTATCAGGCAGTGGTTCATCCGTAGGAAAGTATTTGATAATTTCATGATAATTTTCCGCCCAGTCAAATCTTTCGGCTACTCCGTGCTCACCACTTTTCACGGATACGAACTTCTCCACCCTTACCTTCGGCCGAACCGTATTGACGATCCCGGCTAAATCGTCATGAAATATGAGCATGCGTGATCCTGAGTGGTTAAGCTGATATTCGAGCTCAGGGCCCACAAGACGAAAATTGAGAGAGACGAAGACAATCCCAAGTTTGGCCGTAGCAAAGTATATCTCAAAGAATTCCGGGCAATTTCTAAGGAATACCGCGATGTGATCTCCCTTTCTGATCCCGGCCTCTTTCAAATAGTGGGCGAAACGATTGACGCCCTCATTCAATTCTTTATAGGTGATAGGGCGATCCTCATAGAGGATGGCTGGCTTGTTGGGTGTGAGAATAGATCTTTTCTTTGCGATATAACCAATATTCCACTGCATAATTTCCCCCTCATCCTAATTTTTCAACACCCTCCCGGATGAAATGAATAATTTCGTCAATATCCGTCTCAACGCCGAAGACCCCGTCAACACCCAGAGCCTTCAGTTTGGGAACATCCTCTTCTGGAATCGTCCCTCCAACGAGAATAAGCCTTTCTCCCAGACCCTGCCTCTCACTCTCAGCAGAGAACTTCCTCGTCAGATCAATATAGGCTCCAGAGAGGATGCTCATTCCTACCACATCCACATCCTCCTGTATCGCCGCCCTAACGATCTCTGGAATCCTCTGATGTAAACCCGTATAGATTACTTCCATCCCTGCATCGCGCAAACTGCGGACAATAAACTTTGCCCCCCGATCATGACCGTCGAGACCCGGCTTTGCGATCAAAACCCTGATTGCCTGCTTTTCCATCATCAAATCTTTCCAACTCGAGCTACATAATGGATTCGTAAAAAAGTCCGATTCAGCCCATTGTTGTCATTCCCGTGAAACTTGTCCTCGACAACGATCGGGGAACGGGAATCCAGTTTCTTTTTATAGTTCCCTGCTTTCGCAGGAGTGACAGATTGGTAGAATTTTTACGAGACTATTACATAACAGGTTCTCGAAACTCTCCGAAAACACCTCTCAAAGTGTTTACAATCTCCTCCACAGACCCATAGGCTTTTACTGTTTCAAGGAGGTAGGGCATCAGATTCTCCGTGCCCTTAGCCGCTCCCTCAAGCCTCTTCAGACAATAATGAACCTTCTCATTGTCCCGTTCTGCCTTCACTCTTTTTACCCTGGCGATCTGTTTTGAGATGGCCTCCCGATCAGGCTGATAGATCTGGAGTTTTTCCCTGGCTTGTGCGCTTTGAAACTTGTTGAGACCAACCACAACCTTCTCTCCAGACAGTTTCTTCTTTGTCTTCTCATAGGCGATCCTGGCCATCTCATTCTGAATGAACCCTCGTTCGATCAATTCCACCATCCTCCCCTTTTTCTCAAGTTCTTCCATATATTTTCTCACTTCGTTTTCGATCTTACTCGTAAGCCATTCGATGTAATAAGATCCACCCAATGGGTCTACAGTATTGGTGATTCCTGTCTCATAGGCCAGGATCTGCTGGGTGCGGAGGCCAAGGAGGGCCGATTTCTCGGTAGGGATCTCGTAGGCCTCATCGTAGGCCGGAGTAAAGAAGGATTGAACCCCACCCAAGATACCTGCCAGCGTCATCATGGTTAATCGGACGATATTGTTCTCCGGTTCCGCGTGGGTCAGCACATCTCCGCACCCTGCGGCATAGACTCTGAACATCATCGATCTGGGATCCTTAGCTTTAAACCTCTCCTTTATGATATGGGCCCAGAGTCTTCTTGAAGCTCTAAACTTGGCGATCTCTTCAAAGAGATTGAGTTGGGTGACAAAGAGGTAGCTCAGGCGAGGGGCGAATTCATCAATATCGATCCCACGGGCTAAAACAGCCTCGATATAGGTGATTCCGTTGAGCATCATGAATGCCACTTCTTGTATGAGACTCGCCCCTCCGCTCCTGAAGTGACCGCCCGAAATACTGATAGGATAAAACCTTGGCGCTTCCTTCATACAATATTCAATTGTGTCCACAATTAACCGCAGGGAAGGACGAGGTGGAAAAATATAGGTTCCTCTGGCGACATATTCTTTCAGGATGTCATTCTGAATGGTCCCGCCCACCTCAGTGAAAGGAACTCCCTGTTTTTCTGCAACGGCCAGGTACATGGCCAAGATGATAGAGGCGATTCCATTGATCGTGAAAGAGGTTGTCACCTTATGCAGAGGGATTCCCTCGAAAAGAATCTCCATATCCTTAAGTGTGGAGATCGCAACCCCTACCCGACCAACCTCTTCTTCAATCTCCGGATTATCTGAGTCAAAACCCATCTGGGTCGGGAGATCAAAAGCTACACTTAGACCCATATTTCCCTGGTCCATCAAAAACTTAAACCGCTTATTCGATTCCTCGGCTGTGGCGAAACCTGAGTACTGCCTCATCGTCCAGAGCCTGCCTCGATACATCGATGGGTAGATCCCGCGAGTAAATGGGGGCTCTCCGGGAAAACCGATGTCTTGGGGGTAATCTATCGAAGCAATGCTGTCAGGAGTGTAGAGTATATCTACATCCACATCCACTCCTGATAATTCCGCCTTTGCCGATCGATAGGGAGCTTGAGAGAGGCATTTCTCCCTCCAGCGATCTTTCTTCTTAGTGATCTTCTCCTTCATTTCCCGTATCTCCGTTATTGAGTCTGCATGAAGTTTACCCCGTTAGAAAAGACGGGGCTTTAACCCCGCCTTTTCAATAAGGAATTGAAATTCTATCTATATTATCCGCGCCATAAATGGCGGGATTTTCTAACGGAGTAAACTTCTTCATCTCAAAGCTCATTTCCCCAGATCGTTATGCCAATGACGCAGTTGGCCGGAAAACCCCCAAGATTGTGACTGAGACCGATTCGAGCATTTTTAATCTGTCTTTCCCCACATTTTCCCTGAACCTGTTTGTAAATCTCATAAATCATTCTCAACCCCGAGGCCCCAATGGGGTGTCCAAAACTCTTCAGTCCCCCATCGCTATTGGAAGGTAAACTTCCGTCGAGGTGATAGAAACCTGAATCCACATCCTCCTTTGCCCTTCCCCGAGGCGAGATTAAGAGATCTTCATAGATCACTAACTCCGTAATGGAGAAGCAATCGTGAACCTCCATCAGACTGATTTCTTCCCGTGGGTTTTTTATCCCTGCCTCCTGATACGCCCTGACCGCAGCCCGTACAGTTGTCTCTACATGGGTCCCATCCCATTTCTGATACCTGAATTCTTCCTCAGGACTCACTGCGATTTGGAGGGCCTTGACATAGATAGGGTCAGTACGGAATTCCTTCGCTCTATCCGCACGGACGATGATGGCCGCGGCAGACCCATCTGTAACTCCGCAGCAATCATAGAGCCCCAAAGGCCAGGCCACCATGGGAGCATTCAGGATCGTTTCTATGCTGACTTCCCTCTGAAGATGGGCCCTGGGGTTGCGAGCCCCATTGGAATGACTCTTTGCGGAAATCTTCGCCAGGGTTCTCTTCCCTTCTTCTGGACTCAGACCGTAACGATCAAAATATTTCGTTGCCATCATGGCAAACATTCCCGGAGCAGTCATATTCGGATAAATCAGTCGGTTGTAAATCCCTCTGAGCTGACTGAAGTCAGGCAACCCTCCATAGCCAATATCTTTCAGTTTCTCAACTCCTAAGGCCAATGCTATGTCACAGGCGCCTGAGGCCACCGCATAACAAGCAGCCCGAACCGCTTCGGTCCCACTGGCACAGAAATTTTCTGTCCGTGTTCCAGGTAAAAATGGTAGTTTTAAAGCTGCGGCCAAAGGAATAGCGCTCTTCCCTACATTGTTTTCAACAAAACAACTTGAAAACCAGGCGGCATCAATGTCCTTCTTTTCTATTCCCGCATCAGTGATCGCTTCTTCAAAGGCTTCGACCATTAATGACTCGGCGCTTCTGTCCCATAGCTCTCCAAATTTGGTGCAACCCATACCAATGATGGCCACCTTATTTTTTATCCCTTCAGCCATATCGATGCTCCTTATTCCCTCAACGGCATGGCCTTCCAGAAATAACCATAGAGACTACGGGCCCGATCCCGGTATTTTCTCCGGAAGGTCATCTCAACAGCCTGGCCAACCTTAAGCGTTTCAAGAGGACAATCGGTGATGTCGAACCAGTATCTTCCTCCACCTTCAAAGTCGACAATCCCATAGAGGGCAGGGGGATCTTCTGAAAAGGTCAAGTTGTCACCAGTATAAGTAAAAAGTTTGCCTTTTTTATCTGAGAAGGGGTAGTCTTCCATTTGATCAATGGCCCCGCAGTCCGGGTTGATGCAGATCCTCTCCTGAGGGAATTGGGGAGTTCCACAGGCTTTGCATTTGAAGCCGAAAAGCCCCAGGATCGACTTTCGCTCCCTCCAATGAAGAGATAAACTCGTCGGTGCGATCTCTTCCCCCCTTATTCCTATCTCTTTGGGTAAGACATCTCGAAAGGATAGGTACTTTTCATACCCCTTAAGCTCTTCTTTCTGAGACAATTGATTTTTAAGTTTTGACCTGTTTTTCAATTCTCTTATCTCCTCTGTCACCTGAAAAAGCAGGGCATCACCACCGCCTCCATAGCTGATGGTCAGGATTTTATCGCCTATCTTTGCCTCTTCAAGGGCGCCGATCAGCATGATGAATGGGTGGGCACAACCTGTATGACCCATCTCTTCAATGAGGGAACTCTGTATTTGTTCTGGTTTTAGTCCCAAGCTTTTGGCCATTTCTCCATGGTCCCTTGCTGAAAGAGGAGGGTATACAACTTTGGCAATATCCTGAAGGTGGAGTCCGTATTTCCTCAGAATAGAATGGAAGACCTCCATAATTGTTTTACTATATCCCTCTTCCCGGACCCACCTCTCCTCCCAACTCCGATTAAATTTATCCCCCTCGATTCGGCGATGGTCAGGGAAGTCGTATGAGAGGGAGTAATGGCCTTCGAATGTGGCTATAATTCTTTCATTCCCTATGATAATGGCAGCAGCCCCATCCCCGCAGAGCGCCTCCTGATTTCCGCCAGGCTTGCCAATCCTGCAATCTGTTGCACAGACAAGGGTGGTCTGTGAACCGGCTTCATTGAGTGCAGAGATGAGAGCGGATGTGCCTGCTTTGAGGGGGCCGGAGTACTCAGATGTCCTTACATCCGAAGAGAGATTCAGGGCCTCATTCAAGATGGCTGCATTTCCCCTCTCTTTATAGGGTAGGGTTGTTGAAGCAAGATAGAGGGCATCGATCTTTGCCCTGTCCATGTCTGTAAAAGAGTCCCTCCCTGCGGCCACTGCCATGGTGAGGCTGTCTTCATCGTAGTTTGCTATGGCTTTCTCCCCTCTGGCCATTCCTTTAATTCCGGGATTAAACCACCCCATGGCCTGAAATAAGGTCTCTCTCTTTAAGCGGTAACGGGGTAGGTAAAGACCACAAGCGGATATTCCAACCATGCCTCCTCCTTAACCCTGTTCAATAAGCAAAAACGACATCCTTATGGTGAACAAAGATCTAATAAAGAGCCGATGTCCTTCAATTCTTCCAAAATCTTTATTTTCTGGATTAATTTTTCTATTTTATTCCTTGGTAAAACACCCATTGTGATACTTCTAAATTTCTCCGCTAGTTCATCATAGGAAAGTGGGTTCTGTGGATCCCCTTTGGGGAATACGGTGGACTCCTTGTATTCGGTTCCGTCCTTCATCCGGACAGAGCCCCTGGCGCCAAGATAGAGGTCATCATCTTCTACTGGAATGGCTTTCACCTTCTTCATCAACTTCACCATCCGAGGATCCTTTACTCTTTCATCGGTAAATTTATCGATACCCGCTTCTCCTTCTTTCAAAGCCAAAGCGGCACAGTAGTAAATACTAAACTTTCCTTCAAGGCCGGTCTTCGGCTCGATCTTTCCTG
>Ga0210051_1000717_pt1 | contig 31878 bp, 36 predicted proteins | sample CryGey092014_all_FD_185464 | JGI IMG/M metagenome (GOLD analysis project Ga0210051, IMG submission 185464) | Groundwater microbial communities from aquifer - Crystal Geyser CG23_combo_of_CG06-09_8/20/14_all (SPAdes) (version 2) | ecosystem: Environmental > Aquatic > Deep subsurface > Groundwater...
AAAGGCACGAAGACACAAAAAGTTGATAAGTTGAATAGTTGATGGGTTGATAAGTGGATGAATTGATAGGAAATGTTTATGAATTATGAATCTGTGTTCCTTTAACCTATAAACTCATCAACCTATAAACCTATCAACTTATGTGTTCTCCGTGGTGAATTATTTTACCTGAGTAGTTACGAGTCAAGAAAAAATAAGTTGTACACCAAGAGTCACTGAGTCGCTTGGCTGGCAAGGCGTGAGAAGCGAGCATGCTACTGTTCGTAAGCGACGAACAACAAAGCCAGACAAGATGAATCGGTGGCACGACTGGACAAGTTATTTTTTCTTGACGACAAAAGGTATCGTTCTGGACTTCTTTATCAACTGTCAAGGTGGTGAGCAAAAGATGTATTACGAAAGAAAACGACTTGGTGAAATGCTACGGGATGCGGATATAATTACCCCTAAACAGCTTGAAATTGCTCTGGAAGAAAAAAAGAGATCAAAGGAAAGATTGGGCAAGATATTAGTTGATTTAGGGTTTACCACAGAGGGTATCATCCTTGATTTTCTTGGCAGCCAGCTAAACATCCCTCATATAAACCTTGATGAAGTAGATATTCAACAGTTTGATTCCAAGATACGAAAGGATGCATTAGAGGGACTTATCCGTCGACACCTTATCTTACCTATTTCTAAAGAAGGAAAGATCATAACCGTAGCCATGGCTGATCCCTTGGATGTATTTGCCTTAGATGATATGAAAAAGGCTATCGGGTTTGATATTCAGCCGGTGATTGCTACAGAAGGGATGATTAAATCAGCCATTGAAAGGGTTTATGGTCGTGCAGAGTCAACCCTTGAAGAAATATTAAAGGGAATGGATACCGGACAATTTGATGTTGTGAGGGCAACGGATGAGGTGGCAGTTGACCTGACCAGTCGAGGTGCAGAAAAAGAGGCACCAATAATAAAATTAGTTAACCATATCCTTCTTCAAGCCATTCAGAGGGGTGCAAGTGATATTCACATTGAACCCTATCAAAAGGATATTAGATTAAGATACAGAATTGATGGCATCCTTCATGAATTTGAAGCACCACCCAAAAGTGTTCACGGGGCAATGGTTTCCAGAATAAAGATTTTAGGAACTATGGATATTGCCGAGCATAGACTTCCTCAGGATGGCAGGGCAAAAATTATTGTTGAGAATAGGGAGGCAGATTTAAGAATATCAATTATCCCTACGGTAAATGGCGAAAAGGTAGTTATTCGAGTGCTTGACCCAAAGGGACTATGCGTAGACATGGCAAAATTAGGGTTTGAGGAAGATGTTTTAAGGTTATATGCCAAAATGATTACCTCACCCCATGGGATTATCCTGATAACTGGACCCACTGGAAGTGGTAAATCTACCACACTTTACTCTACCCTGCGGTTAATTAATTCTGGGGATAAAAATATTATTACCATAGAGGATCCGGTTGAATATATGATTCGCGGGATAAATCAGGTTCAGGCAAGACCTGATATAGGGCTTGATTTTACCACAGGTTTGCGGTCATTTATGCGACAGGATCCTGATATTATTTTAGTTGGTGAGATACGGGACAGGGAAACAGCTGAGGTGGCTATTAATGCTGCCCTGACCGGACACCTTGTCTTTGCCACGCTTCATACCAATGATACGGCTGGTGCTGTAACCAGATTAGTTAGTATGGGTATCGAACCATTTCTTATTACCTCGACGGTTATTTTAGTTGTTGCCCAGAGACTGATGCGAAAGGTTTGCCCCAAATGTGGTGAAGAATATGAGCCATCACCAATTCTCTTGAGCGAATTGGGCATAAACCTAAAGCCTGAAGAAAAGATAATGTTCAAAAAGGGGCAGGGTTGTGGACATTGTACCCGCACAGGGTATCGTGGTCGAATTGGTGCATTTGAAGTAATGCAAATGACAGATGCTATCAGGGATATGATCCTTGCTCGGGAGTCTTCTCATTTGATCAAGGAGGAAGCCATCAGACAGGGCATGCTTACCCTTGAAGAGGCAGCCATGAAAAAGGTGTTGTCTGGACAGACTACCTCTGAAGAGCTGATTCGAGTTGTCTTTGAAGCCAGAGGGAAGGTGGAAGTACATTCTAATGAAGGAAAAGAGGAAAAAAGGAAATGAGTATTGCAAATAAGGGAAGAAGCCCATTTTATCCTGGTCAACCTGTGCCTATTGAATTTTTTATTGGGAGAATGGCTGAGATTCAAAGAATTGCAAGGGGAATAAGTCAGGTTGAATTGGGAAAACCGCAGGCGATTTTTCTTACAGGTGAGTATGGAATTGGAAAAAGTTCTTTGGCCAGTGCAATGAAATATTTGGCAAAAGAAAAATTATTGGGTGTCCATGTTCTCCTTGGTGGAGCCAAAACGATAGAAGATGTGGCTACAAAAACTGTGGAAGCTGTAATTAAAGATCAAATTTATGGAACTACAATTACAGAAAAGACCAGAAATTTCTTGTCAAGATACATAGGTAATCAAGAACTTTTTGGATTTAGTATAAATCTTGAAAACCTGAAGGCTGATGGACCAACTATTTCTCACGGATATTTGCCTTTTTTGCGGGAGTTGTTGAATCGAGTCAAAGATACAGGTATCAAGGGTATAATGTTAATACTTGATGAACTTAATGGGATTACCGGGAATCCTCAATTTGCTCACTTTATAAAAACATTGGTAGACGAAAACGCCCTTAGCTCAAACCCTCTTCCCTTGCTTCTGATGTTGTGTGGGGTTGAAGAGAGGAGAAGGGAAATGATTAACCATCATCAGCCTATTGATCGAATTTTTGATATCGTAAGGGTTGAGTCAATGAATAAAGAGGAGATGAAAGACTTTTTCAATAAAACATTCAATTCTGTGGGTATTCAGGTTACAAAGGGAGCAATGATTACATTATGCCATTATTCAGCTGGCTTTCCAAAGATTATGCATCTTCTGGGGGATATTATTTTTTGGATAGATAATGATCAGTTGATTAATGGAGACGATGCTGCAGCTGGTATTATTAAAGCTGCCCTGGCTGTTGGAGAAAAATTCGTTGATCAGCAAGTTTACAAGGCATTGCAAAGTAAAGACTACCATTCTATTTTGAAGAAAATAAGTAAGGGAAACTCATTTCAAAAAGGAAATATTGAAAAGGATCTTTCTGAAGGGGAACGGAAAAAATTACACAACTTTCTACGACGGATGAAAAAACTCAATGTCTTAAAATCCGGTGATGAACGAGGAGAGTATGTGTTTAACAGTCGATTGGTAAGGCTTTATATGCTTCTTAAGTCTTTATAAAAGGGGGAAATATTTATGGGTGCATGGATTGGCAGGGGCCGAAAGGCACGGACTTGTTATGGGTTTGACGATATTGCTATTGTTCCCGGGTGTGTAAGCATTGATCCAGAGGATGTGGATACAACATGGATGCTTGGCAACCTTAAATTTGATATTCCAATACTTGCTTCAGCCATGGATGGGGTGGTGGATGTCCATTTTGCTATAGCCATGAGTAGGCTTGGCGGGGTGGCAGTGCTTAATCTGGAAGGGATTCAGACCAGATATGATGACCCATCAGAGGCATTAGCGAATATTGTTAAGGTTTCCCCGGATGAGGCAACCAATGTCTTGCAAAAGATATATGAAGAACCTGTAAAAAAGGAATTGGTAATCAAAAGAATAAAAGAGATAAAGGATGGGGGCGGGGTTGCGGCTGTTTCAATTATCCCCCAACGAATAGCTGAGTTTGGACCAATTGCTCAAGAGGCAGGGGCTGATATTCTTGTTATTCAAGCAACCGTAGTAACAGCCAAGTTTATCTCAAAGGCAAATCCATCATTAGACTTTAAGGAATTAAAGAAAAAGATTTCTATTCCGGTAATTGTTGGCAATTGCGTAACCTATGAGTCTGCCCTGGAGCTTATGGAAACAGGTATTGATGGGTTGCTGGTTGGGGTAGGACCTGGATCTGCCTGCACAACCAGAGGGGTGCTTGGTATTGGTGTGCCGCAGGTATCAGCCACTGTAGATTGTGCAGCTGCCAGAGATTTCTATTATAAACAAACAGGACGGTATGTATCCATTATTACTGATGGTGGGATGTCTGTTGGCGGGGATGTTTGCAAGGCGTTTGCATCAGGGGCAGATGCGGTGATGATAGGCTCTGCCTTTGCCAAAACGGAAGAGTCCCCGGGAAAGGGTTATCACTGGGGCATGGCCACACCACATCGTAATCTACCCAGAGGAACAAGGATTTTCGTTGGCACAACCTCAACCCTTGAGACAATCCTCTATGGGCCTGCTCATCTGGACGATGGTTCGCAAAACCTTGTTGGTGCGTTACGAACTGCCATGGGTGTGTGTGGGGCAGATACTGTCAGACAAATGCAATTGGTGGAATTAGTCATTGCCCCATCCATAAAAACAGAGGGGAAGATATTTCAGAAGACGCAAAGGATAGGGATGGGGAAATGAGTGAAAAGTGAAAAACGAAAAACGAAAAACGAAAAGTGAAAAACGAAAAGTGAAAAGTGAAAAGTAAGGGTGAAATTAGATGAGTGAAAAACGAAAAGTGAGGGTAAAATTAGATTAAAAGGGATGATTTGCTATAAATCCTATAATACCTAAAAAGGAAGGTGAAAAATGTCAAAATTAAAAAGACATAATTTGAAAGGTGATGATTTGGCTCTCTGGATATACGATGCCATTGAATATGTCAAGAAAAATCCAACGAAGATTCAGACATATGGTGGTATTGCTGCCGGGGTGCTCATTGGGGCAATTATCCTCTATGCCGCAGTCTCTACCTCCATGAAAAATGTGAAAGGTCAGTTTTCTCAGGCACAGGTGGCATATCAACAGTGCGTTCCGGGTGAAAAAGAGGGTTATACAAAGGCAAAGGATGTCTTTACCTCTATCATTAATAAATATGGCTTTACCAAAGAGGCAAAATTTGCCCGTTTTTATAAGGGGGCATGCTGTTATTACCTTGGAACATATGATGATGCTAAGGCTTGTTTTGAGGAATTTCTGGAAAAATGTCCAAAACACCCTTTAGCTCCAGCTGCTTATTGTCGTATTGGTAATATCTATGAGCAAAAGAAGGAGTTTTCAAAGGCGATTGATTCATATAAATCGTTGTTGAAAAATTATCCGCAGAGTTTTGAGGTTCATGAGGCTGACTTGAGCCTTGGAAGGTGTTATCAGAAAATGGGTAACATACAACAGGCAAAGAAAGTATATGGCAAGATAATTACAAGTTCTGTCTGGGCTGATGAGGCAAGGTTCTGGTGGAAAAATCTATGAGCAATCCCTTACATGTTGCTTTTTTATGGCACATGCATCAACCATTTTATAAGGATATTTCTGCCAAAGAATATGCCCTTCCATGGGTAAGACTACATGGTATCAAAGATTACTATGATATGGTTTCTGTTCTGGATGCGTATCCCAAAATCCATCAGACATTTAACATGGTTCCATCCTTGATGATTCAGTTGGATGAGTATACTCAGGGTGCAAGCGATAAATATCTGGCTCATACCTTGATTCCAGCTAAGGATTTGAGCCATGGGCAAAAGAGTTTCATCTTGCAGGAATTTTTTTCTGCAAATTGGGATAATATGATCAAGCCCTTTCCAAGATATAGAGAGCTTATCGAAAAAAGGGGCATTACTGTTCCTGGAGATGGATTGTCTATTGCTATTAAAAGGTTTAGCACCCAGGATTTTCTGGATCTTCAGGTCTGGTTCAATATTGCCTGGTTTGACCCACAATTTCAGGGAAAAGATTTCTTATTAGTAAATCTTATCCAAAAGCAAAGGGATTTTACAGAAGGTGAAAAGCAAGCAGTTATAGATAAACAAAGGGAGCTTATTTCATGGATCCTCCCTGAATATAAAAGGATGCAGGATACGGGACAGATTGAGGTCTCTGTAACCCCATATTATCACCCTATACTTCCTCTTGTTTGCAATATGGAATTAGCCAGACAATCAGACCCAACCGTTATCCTGCCAAAGAAGAAATTTATTGCCCCTGAGGATGCAAGAATGCAGATAAAAAGGGCGGTTGAATGCTATCAGCAGCATCTTGGTTGCAATCCCAGAGGGATGTGGCCATCAGAGGGGAGCGTGTGTAACGATATTATTCCTATGGTAGCTGATAATGGGATCAAATGGCTGGCAACAGATGAATGGATTTTGTACCATACGCTTGGTGTGGATAGATACAGTGCTCATCTGCTGTATAAGCCATATTGTTTGGAAGTAGACGGAAGACAGGTAAATATGGTTTTTCGTGATAGAACCCTCTCAGATACTATTGGATTTACCTATTCAAAATGGAATACCTATGATGCGGTCTCTGATTTTATTACCAGACTCCATCATATCAAGGATATGTTGCCTAAGAAAAGAAATCATCTGGTATGTATTGCCATGGATGGAGAAAATGCGTGGGAATATTACTCAAAAAATGGCTGGGAATTCTTAGAATATCTCTATACAAGCCTTTCTCATGATGAAGGGATACGGTGTGTTACTATTAATGAATATCTTCAGGAAAACCCCCCGCAGGAAACACTTACTGATATTCATCCCGGCTCATGGATAAATTCTAACTTCCAAATCTGGGTGGGGGGCAAGGAAGAAAATAGGGCATGGGATTATCTGTATGAGGCAAGAGAGGCTCTGGTGGGCTTTGAAAAGAAACATGGACCATCAGATAAGACTCTTGAGGCATGGGAATATATTTACATTGCTGAGGGCTCAGATTGGTTCTGGTGGTATGGGGATAAACACTATTCCCCAAATGCAGATATCTTTGATTCTCTGTTCAGGGGCTATCTGGAAGGGGTGTATAAGATTCTTGGGTTAAAGGTTCCGGAAGGGATTAAGAAACCGATAAGAATATCGTTATCGTAGGGGCGACTTATGTGTCTGCCCGTGTGTCTCAAATGATAATCAGGGCGAACACATAGGTTTGCCCCTACGATGATAGGAGAAACAAATGCTTTGTTGTGAAAGATGTGAAAAGCATATGGACTGTGTAAAAAAGTGGATGTTGGGTGAGAAGGGAATGCCCCAGACATGCTGCTTTGAATGTCATAATTTTTCTGAGTGTTTTGGGGAGAATATGAAAAAGCGATGGGAGATACTTCATGGTGAAGAACAATGGAGGGCGGACATTCCTGTCTGCCAATTAATGCAGAGGGAAACAGAGGGTTCAAATTGAAGAGAATACTCGTTTTAACTGTATTAGCCGGTATGGGACACATTCGGGCGGCTGAGGCTATTTGTGAAGGGATACGAAGCGTTTCGCAAGAATCTGTGGTCTGGTTAAAAGATCCCCTCGAAGAAGAGCCAAAAAAGCAACGATTTATTAATGATTTTTATGTCTTTATGGCCAGACATATGCCACATCTCTGGGGATATTTTTATAATAGCCGTCTGCTTTCAGGTGCTTATTCTCCGATGAGATGGTATATTACCAGAAGATACGCATCCTTGATTGCAAAAAATATCAAGGAATGGAATCCAGATATAATTGTTTCTACTCATCCATTTCTTGCTGCTGCTGTTGGGGTTCTGAAGAAACGCAAGGGATTGAATATTCCCCTTATTTCTGTAGCAACAGATTTTCATGTACATTTATTTGGGATAAATAAGCAGGTAGACACCTTTATTGTGCCATGTGAAGAGGTGGCTGAGTATCTTAATCGTCAAGGGGTTAATTCTGAAAAGATAGTGTCCTGCGGTATTCCTATCAGCCTTAAGTTTTCTGTTCCCTTAAGGATAGAAGAAGCAAAAGAAAAACTTGGATTTGACAGGGATAAGCCGCTTGTGCTGCTGCTTTCAGGCGGATTTGGAATAGGTCCCGTGCTTGACTTATTAAAGGCATTCAGGGGCATTGAAGGAAAATTCCAATTGGCCATAATCATTGGCAGGGATGAAAAATTAAGGAAAAGAGCCAAAGAGATTGCCCAAACCCTTAACTGCCCTATCAAGGTTTTTAGCTTTGTGGATAATATGGAAGAGTTTGTGTCTGCTGCGGATATGGTAATCACCAAGCCAGGCGGCATGTCTGTATCAGAAACATTGGCAAAAAGGGTGCCTCTTTGTCTGATGCAAGCCATAAAAGGGCAGGAAGAATGGAATGTCAGGATTCTGGTTAAAGCGGGAGCTGCTGTTTATTCAAAAGATGTGAGGGATATACCCAGTGTTGTTATAGGGCTTTTGAATGATGAGGCAAAATGCTCTTGTATGAGGGAGTCGGCAGGGAGATTGGGAAAGCCGAATTGTAGCGAGAATATTGCAAGATTGGTAATCAATATAGGGGTAACGGATAATGTATCAGGTATTCATAAGTCATAGCACTCAAGATAGAGGATTAGTCATTGCCCTTGCTAATGTGCTTACAAAGTTTGAAATAAAAGTACTTGTTGCAGAATGGTACCTTACCCCAGGAGAGCCTGTCAGTAAAAAAGTGTTTGATGAGATTGAAAAATCTGATTGCATAGTTGCCTTATTAACACGAGATGGGATGAGATCCAATTGGGTCAATCAGGAGATAGAATATGCCTTAAATGCTGGCAAACCACTTATTCCAATTGTAGAAAAAGGGGTTAATGTAAACGAATTGGTGGCACTGCAAGGTAAAGAATATATTGAATATGATCCTCCTCAATATCAAAATGCCTTAATAAAAACAGCAAGCTTTGTTAAATCATTAAAATTGAATAAACAAAAACAGAGAAAAGCATTACTTGTTGCAGGAGGAATTCTTGCTTTTTTCCTTTTACTTTCTTCCAGAGGTGAAAAATGAGTGTTATTTCATATAATGCAGAAAAAAATAGAATAAAGTTTGATTCCGATGATATTATACAAGCAAAGTGTGTAAAAGCAGGGGCATTTAAGTTATGGATAGATTCAAATAATGTTAATATTCGTGCTATTTCTATTGATCACTTGGACGATATATTAAAAGATTTTGGGCATTATCCAAAGTTTGGAAGTGCTAAGGGACTAATCGAAATGTCTGACGACTTCGATGAACTACTGGAAGACTTTAAGGACTACATGCCATGAGACTCTTACTGGATACACACACATTTCTTTGGTTTATCGATGGTAATCTGAAACTAAGCAGCTATGGGCGTCAGCTTATTGAGGAGCCTGCCAACGAACGATTTTTAAGTGTAGCAAGTTTATGGGAAATGTCTATTAAAAATAGTCTTGGCAGACTAAAGATACCATTGCCTTTCACGAAACTGGTTACTGAACAAGTTTACGGTAATGCGATAAAATTGTTGCATATTGCCCCTAAACACTTAGATGTGTTACGGACATTACACTTTTATCACAAAGATCCATTTGATAGATTGATAATTGCCCAGAGTCTGTCAGAGGACATATCAATTTTAAGTCGAGAGAAGGCATTTGATGACTATGCAATACGCCGATTTTGGAATTGAGAAATATATATACTCAGGAAGGGTATAACGAAACGGCTTTAGACTAAAAGTATGACAAAATTGCAATTGCTACGCAAAAAGGAGTAACGAAAGTATGATACAAAGGATGTTAATTATTGCTGTGTGTTTTTTATTTTACGCCACCAATCTCTACGCCCAGAATGAGAAAGCCCCTCTGGCGACAAAGATTATTACCGCAATAACCATTGTTGGTAACGAAACAGTCCATGAGGGGATAGTTCTGCGTGCTGTAAGTATTAAGCTGGGGGATAGTCTTGATGCAAAGAAGGTAGATGCAGACATTCGTGCTATCTATAAACTTGGTTATTTTGAGAATGTGACTGCCTCTACTGAGATAATCGACGCTAAGGTTACCCTTATTTTTTCAGTTAAAGAACGCCCCATGGTTGGTTCGATAACTGTTACTGGCAGCAAGGAGCCTAGCCATGAAGAGATTAAAAAAGAGATAACCATGAAGGAAAATACACCCTATCAACAATATCAGGCTAAGGAATCTGTCCAGAAAATGCTGGAATATTGCCAAAAACAAGGCTATTGCTATGCAGAGATAACCCATGAGGTAAAGTCACACAGTGAGAAAAATAAAAAGGTTGTGGACATTGTTTTTCATCTTGACTCCAAGCAATTAATCAAGGTAAAAGAGATCACCTTTTTGAATAGCACTATACCTGTCAGAACATTGAAAAGACAGATAAAGACAGCCAAGGGTGGAATTTACAACAAGTCAGAGCTTGAGATTGATAGCCAGAGGCTTGTTTATTATTATAAATCAAAGGGATATATTCAGGCAATCGTATCATCACCAGAGGTTGTTTATTCAAAGGAAAAAAAGGGGATGATAATTACCATTGACATCTTTGAGGGCAATCAATTCAAGGTAACAGGGGTAGAGATTAAGGGTAATAAGCTCATCTCTGAGGCTGAAATAAGGATGAAGATGAAGACAGCAGAGAACGCCTTGTATAATATTATCCAGATTAGTCAGGATATGCAAATGATTAATAGCTTATATGCTTCCAAGGGATATATTTCGTGTCAGATTATTCCGGAGGAAGAGGTGGATGCAGAGACAAAAACCGTGTTCATTTCGTTTAAGATAGATGAGGGCAGTCAGGCATATATAGAAAAAATTCTTATCACTGGCAACACAAAGACCAAGAATAATGTTATCCGCCGGGAGCTTTTGATTAAGGATGGCTCTCTTTTTGATGGACAGGATGTCAGGCTGAGCAGGCAAAGACTCATTAATCTCGGTTATTTTGAGGAGGTCAATTTTAATATCAAACCAGGGACAGATGAAGGCAAAAAGATTCTGGAGATTGATGTTAAGGAGGGAAAGACCGGTACATTTCTTTTCTCAGCGGGTTATGGCTCTCAACCAGGTGGATTTGGCTCAATTGAATGTGTCTTGAATAACCTCAAAGGCAAGGGGTATGCCATGAATCTAAAGGGTGAACTTGGGGAAAATATTACCAATTATGAATTTGGTTTTACCAACCCATGGTTCAGGGATATTAAGCCAAAAACACTGGTTGGTATTGAGTCCTGGCATACCAGTGATAAATATACGGATTATACCAGCCTGAGAAAGGGAGTGGCATTAAGAACCAGTCGAGACACATCAAAACATAACAGCTTGAGTTGCAAATATAAATATGAAGAGGTTTCTATGAGGAATATGTCCGCTAATGTTTCTGATTCTATTAATGATTGGAAAAATAAATGGGGTGAAAAATATGTTAAAACCTCGGGCTTAAATCTCAGGTTTATTAGAAATACCAAGATGGGTGAGGATATATTTAATCCCAATTCAGGTTGTTTTTGGGATATCTCAAGTGATCTGGTTGGCAGCATACTGGGTGGAGATATTGAATATTTCAAGCCAACAATAGATGTAACTTATTATATTCCAAGCTGGTGGAAATTTGTTCTGGCTGTCCATAGTCGGTTTGGAATTATCACTAAATTAAATGGTGAAGATGCACCGCCTGATTATGAGAAATTCAGGGTTGGTGGACATTATTCTGTCAGGGGTTACGAAGAAAGAAGTATTTGCCCTCAAGACAACAATAAAAATCCGGAAGGAGGTGAAGCGGTTTTTGTAGGAAATCTTGAGTATCGTTTCCCTATCGCACCCAAGCAACTCTATGGAGTACTGTTTGCTGACTGCGGTAATGTCTGGAAAAATACTTCTGGTGTTGACTTCTCTGGGCTGAAAGCTGGGGCAGGCATAGGATTAAGAATCAATAGCCCCATAGGTCCTATTCGTATGGATTATGCATGGAGATTAAATGATGTGCCGGGGCAGGTAAAGGGTGAAACCAAGATTCATTTTGGGATAGGACCATCGTTTTAGAGAAAGGGTTGATGAGTTGATGAGTTGATAGGTTACAAAATTTCAAGGAGGCAAGTAAATGTTAAGGAGCTGTTTGTTGGTAGCAATAAGTGCTATGTTTTTGACCTGTTTTACAGGTTATGCAAGGGCGGAGTTTAATATTGGATTGGTGGATACAAAGTCAGTATTTGAAAACCACCCCAAGGCACAGCAGGCTAAAGAAAATATGGAACAGGATATAACCAAATTTCAGAATATATTTCAGGCAAAGCAAGAGGAGATAAAGGGACTAAAGGAAAAGCTCGACGCCAATGCCCTTCTCTCTGATGAGGAAAAGGAAAAGCAGAAAAAGATAATTAATGACAAGATAGTCGAGCTGATGAAGTATAAGAAAGATATGAGTGGAGAATTAGAAGCCAAAGAGCAGGAATTAACAAAAGAAATAGTTGATGATATCTATGGTGCTATCTCGGAGATTGCTAAAGGAAAGAATTTGCAGTTAGTTATGGAAAAGGGCAGTACGCTTTATGCTGCAAAGGGATTGGATTTGACCGAGGATGTGATGAAGATTATTGAGGGAAGAAATAAGGTGAGTGTGAAGCCAGATGTTGAACGACAAGATAAGAAGTAGCCGGTGGCTGATATTGGAGTGCAAGAATATGTTAGGGCAATCACAAGGGATTGCCCCTTCAACAAAATCCTCGGTTATTAAATAGCGGAGGGTTTTGTTGAATACAGAGAATCAGAGCACGCACAGTCCAGTAGCAAGTGCAACACCTTGTTGTTAGAAAAACAGAGATGACAAAGGGTGTTATAATATTAGAATATGATATACTCCTCGTGGACAAACAGCACGAGGAGGAAATATGGCATATCAACATTCAACTTAAGGAAGAGCGTAAACACATATGAAGACATATCTGGACATAAGAGTGTTGCAATTGCTAATAGATAACAGGCAAAGATTAACACGAGAAAAATAACAACATCTTGTGAAAATCTTGTGTAATCTGTGGTTTGTTTTTATTTCTCTTCTCCGTGCCCTCTGTGTCTCTGCGGTAACTCTTCTAGTTTAACAAAGTCAAAGTAGGCATAATTTTAATATGAGGAGGCAAATCATGTTTCAAACATTAGAAGCTGTAACTGATGAACAAGGCAATGTTCGATTGATAGAACCTGTTGAATTGCCGGCAGGCTGGCGAGTACTCGTAACCATCATAGATAAACCAAAAATTAATGTGCCAGAAACAATGTTGCTAAGTGAATATGTACTTGCAAAAGACTGGAACAGATTCGAGGAGGATAAAGCATGGTTACACCTACAGCGGGAGCAGTCGTTTTAATTCCATTTCCATTTTCTGACCTTTCACAGTCAAAACTGCGTCCTGCTGTAATATTAGCCGATGCTGGTCGAGAAGATTGGATTCTATGCCAAGTTACCAGCAAACCTTATGGTGATATTTATGCTATTGAGCTTAATAATACCAGTTTTGCTAATGGTTCATTACGCGTCCAGAGTTACGCACGGCCAAGTAAGATATTCACAGCAAGTCATAGTTTGATGGTTGTAAAAGCAGGTAATTTGAAACCAGTTCCTTTCAAACAGATTATTGAAGCAATTGTGAGAATTTTACAATCAAGTTTTACGCCGTAACATGTGTGTTCGTTGGGACATCCCTCTTAGCTGTAGATCTTCAGTCATGCGTTGACGAAGTTCAGTCATAGTAGTACCTCCTGAATTTGTGTGATATTAGCATCAAAATGATGCTTGATTGGATTATATTATATTAGAAATTCAGCTACGAAACTACTGAAATTTTCACCATGGACTCATTTTTTTTTGACATTCAATATCCTGTATGTTACACTCAAGTTATGGAAAATATCTTGAGGGAAATAGATAACCTGTACTCTGGAAAAGCTGCCACTACTGTGGCTTAGTTCAACTAGTCGCTGCACTTGACTTGTTTTACTCGCAGGTGAGCTTATTGTTATCAACGAATCTACAGGCAAACAGAGGCTGTATAATGACAATCACTCTATCAGAAATAGCAAAACTGCTTGAGGGAGAATTGCTTGGCTCACCAGAGATTAGAATAACTGGTGTGTCTGGTTTGGATAAATCGCAAGGAAATACCACTGATAATGGTCAAATAGTTGTAATTGCTAACCCCAAGCATCTAATCATGCCAATCTATGCCTCAGCCATTATTATCCCTGAAAATGTTCAGGAATCCTTATTACCCCTTCTTCCTGTGGGAGAGGGATGGGGTGAGGGGACAATGCCAGCTATTCGCGTCAAAAATACGAGGTTGGCATTGTCTTTATTACTCAACCTATTTTACCCTCAGGAAAAATCCACACCTACCATTCATCCAACAAGTATTATTGCCGCTGATGCTCAATTAGGCAGAGATGTAACCATTTATCCTCATGTGGTTGTTGACAAAGGGGCAATAATTGGCGACGGTGCCATACTCTATCCATTTGTGTTTGTTGGCAAGGCTGTACAGATTGGGGCTGAGACAATCATCCATAGTCATGTAACCATCTATGAAAATACCATCATTGGCAGAGGGGTGATTATCCATTCAGGATGTGTCATCGGTGCAGATGGTTTTGGTTATGTTAAGGTAGACGAAGGACATCATAAAATTCCGCAGGTAGGGAATGTTATCATTGAGGATGAGGTTGAGATTGGGGCAAATACCGCTATAGACAGGGCAACACTCGGCTCTACAATTATTGGAACAGGAACAAAGATTGATAATCTGGTGCAAATTGGGCATAATGTTAGGATTGGAAAGAATTGCATCTTAGTGGCTCAAGTGGCTATTGGTGGCAGTGCGACCATAGAGGATGGTGTAATTATCGCTGGAAAAGGGGCGGTTTCTGACCATGTTGTAGTTGGCCATCACTCTGTAATTGGGGCAAAGGCTGGTGTTATGAAGGATATTCCACCCAAAAGCATGGTATCTGGATTTCCCGCCAGACCATATCGGGATGAACTAAGGCAAAAGGCATATATGGAGAGGTTGCCGGAGTTATTCAGAAAAGATGTAACTACTCACCACAAAGACACGAAGACGCAAAAAGTTGATAAGTTGATAAGTTGATGGGTTGATGGGTTGATGGGTTGGAAAGGGAAGGGTTTATAGGTTTATAATCTGTGTTCCTTTAACCTATAAACTTATCAACCTATAAACCTATCAACTTATGTGTTCTCCAATGAAGGGGTAAAACATGATTAGAGAAGCTATCCTACGAACATTTTATGATGCGGCAAGCATTCAGAGGTGGAATGACCATATTCGCCGTGTGGAATTAACAGAGCTTGATAAACAGGCACATAAGATGAGCATTGCCTTTATTGTGGGAAAATTTGAAGAAACAATAAAAAATACCCCTGTCAACTGGAGGCTGATTATTGAGGGCGGTATCTTTGAATTCCTGCAACGGGTTATTATCACAGATATAAAGCCAGCAGTGTTTCATAGGATAATATCTGAAAAAGGGAAAGAAATAAACCGCTGGGTTCTTGACCAGCTTAAGGATAGTACTCAGGAAATAAAAGGGAATTTTGCCAAACGGTTTGAACAGTATCTTTTTGATGAGGAATATGCGGCTATTGAGAAAAAAATATTAAAGGCATCTCATTATTTGGCTACAAGCTGGGAATTTGGAATTATTGATAACTTAAATCCCCGTTCTGAAGAGACTAAGAGATCCATTGAACAAGAGATAGAGAAACACGATGATCTTATAGGTGTCCAAAAATTGAGATACGGAACAAAATTATATGACTTTATTGATATCTGCGGATGTTTAAGATTCCAACAAAGATGGGCACAAACACAAAGGGTGCCTAAAACATCGGTGTTAGGACATATGCTTATTGTAGCTATGTTTTCTTACCTGTGTTCAGTAGAGGTAAATGCGTGTGATAAACGGCTGTACAACAATTATTTTACTGCCCTTTTTCATGACCTGCCAGAGGCATTGACACGGGATATTGTTTCCCCGGTCAAAAAGTCAATCAAGGGACTGGAAGAGATTATCAGCATTTACGAGAAAGAACTGTTAGATGAAAAGATATTTCCTCTTCTTCCTCCTTCATGGCGACCTGAGATGCGGTATTTTATCCTTGATCCATTTAAGGATAGAATATTACAGGATGAACTGATACACTATGTTTCCTCTGAAGAGATAAATAATTCTTTCAATCAGGATGAATATTCACCCGTTGATGGTGAAATTCTTAAGGCTTGTGATCGTCTGGCTGCCTATATTGAGGCTGCCCTTTCCATAGAGCATGGGGTTGTCTCCCGTCATCTTAAAGAGGGCAAAGAATCCATATATCGGGAATGGAAGGATAAATCTATTGCTGGGATTCATTTTGGACAGATATTTGATTGTTTTAAGTGAAAGTATACCACACCCATTTTTCTCAAAGATTATCCATCGTTCGGCTCTACCAGAAACAGCACACTTCCTACCTCTGCTATTTCTCCAGCTTTAGCCTGTATTTTAGCTATCTTTCCAGATATTTCTGATTTTATCTCATTAAACATCTTCATGGCTTCTAACAGTCCTAATGTTTGTCCAGGGATAATGATGCTTCCTACCTCTACGAAGGGTGGAATATCAGGGGAAGAACTCCTGTAAAATGTACCGGTCAGGGGGGAAGTAATTTTTTTCCAATTTGGGTTTTCTTCCTGCTGTGGCTTTTTTTTGGGAGTTGAAACATTTTGTTTCGTATTTCGATATTCGATATTCGGATCTGTTGAAACAGCCGGTTCCTCACCCATAACAACTGCCCGTTTAATCCTTACCCTTTTCTCATTGTCCTTAACCTCCAATTCTGTAAGGTGTTCTGTGTGAAAAATATCAATAATCTCATCCAGCATTTCTTGTATTGTATCTTTTTTCATCCAACTACCTCCAAACTAATATCTAATGCTGTATGTGAGTGTGTAATTGCCCCAATAGAGATACGGTCAACCCCGATCATGGCTGCCTTTCGAATATTTCCAAGATTAATTCCGCCAGATGCTTCTATCAATATTTTCTTGTTACTCTCCCTGATTAAAGCTACTGCTTTTTTCATGGTTTCTATGTCCATATTGTCAAGCATAATAATATCAACGCCTGTTGAAACAGCCTCTTTTACCTCTTCTAATGTTTCTGTTTCCACCTCTATCTTCATATTTGCAATCCTTGCCCGATTAACAGCCTCTTTTATTCCACCTGCAGCACGAATATGATTTTCTTTGATAAGGATGCCATCATACAATCCAAATCGATGATTATACCCACCGCCAACACGGACACCATATTTTTCCAACATTCTTAAAGTGGGGGTTGTTTTGCGGGTATCATATATCTTCACAGGATAGCCTTCAACAGCCGCTACGAATCTTGCTGTCAGGGTAGCAATCCCGGATAACCACTGTAAGAAATTCAGGGCAACCCTTTCTGTTTTCAATATTGCTTGAGCAGAACCCTGAACCTTTCCAAACACCTGACCACGGCTAACCATTTCACCCTCTTTTATCAATGGGCAAAACTTTACAAGGATAGAATTAAAGGTAAAGATCATTGCCGCCAGTTCCAACCCGGCAATAATACCATCCTCCATGGCTATCAATTCTGCCTTTATCACTGCATCCTCTGACACAGTTAACTGGGCAGTTATATCCCCGTTGCCAATATCCTCAAGGAGTGCCTTAGCAATAATGCCTTTTATCTCATATGTATTTAGCCTATTCAAAGCTGCCTCCATGGTTGATGATTTCATCGACATTTTTCATAAAATCATGAACGGTTATTGATTTCACGGATTCTTCGCTATAATCATGGTTTCCTTGTGGCCATGTATGCTTATGCCATCCCTTATCAGGAACATAATCATGTCCATATAATCTTGTATTTCCTGCTACCAGTGCCAATGATGTCCTTCCATTTATTTCGTTATAATAAAACTGAACAAATCCGTCAGAAATCAGTTTGATGCGAAATCGCAATTTGATTGTAACTATTTCACGATTTTGAATACTGGGTGGCAATTCGATATAATGTTTAAGCCTTATTGCCTCAAAAACCTCTGCTTCAAACTCCTGAGTTCTTTTTGTCATTATATACTCAAGTGGGGCATAAATTGCGATTTTTTCGGTGAGGATTAATCAAGGAGAGCAAGGCGTGAAGGTTCGCAATAGTGTACTATTGCGAACCTGAACAACACAGCTATCGTTGATTAAGACCAGCGAAAAACGCAATTTATGCCCCACTTGAGTATATGCCCCTCAAGGTCTCTTCAAGTTTATGTAACTCAGTAACCACCCTATCCCATTCGTAGTAATCTTCCTCAATATCCCATGTATGTCCCAACCGATCGAGCAGGTTTTGTTTATCAAAATCATTAAAACTTACCCCATACTTTTCTTCCAGTTTTCGCACAATTTGATTTAATTCTAAGAGTTTTATAAGGATATCTCTCTTTAAGGCATTTGCAAATACTATCCAGGGATCTCCTATCTTAGAAGCTGTTTGTCTAACCTTTTCTTCAATTGTCATAAAGATGCTCCTTTGAAATGCGGAATTCAGAATTCAGGACAATAACTTAACAGACAAGAATGTCTGTCCTACCGACTTATCCATCATTTTAAGGTTGACGAGACACTACGCTACTGGCCCAACTATATCCCAATATGTTTCTGGCCTTCTGTCACGATAAAATGTCCAGATATTCTTAAAGTCACGGATTGTTTCCAGCTCCAAGTCAGCCACCAATACGGCTTCGTCTGTACCGCTGGCTTCAGCAAATATCTCTCCATCAGGGTTAGCAAAAAAGCTATTCCCAAAAAACTTCTGTCCCTGTTCATCCCCCACCCGATTAACGCGTGCTACAAACAGGTTGTTTGCTATGGCATGGGAGCAGATTATTTTTTTCCACCTTGGCTGAGAGACTAAGGATGAGGCTGTTGGGGCAAATATTATCTCCGCACCCTTTAACCCAAGAATTCTGGCTGCCTCGGGAAAGTAGTTATCCCAACAGATAAGCACCCCAATCTTAGCGTATCTGGTATTAAACACAGGATAGCCATTATTCCCGGGAGCAAAGTAAAACTTTTCCTCCCAGAGTGGGATGTGTGGAACATGATTTTTCCGATATGTCCCTAGTACAGCACCATCTGCATCTATCACCACAGCTGAATTATAGTAAATCCCTTCATCTGCCTTTTCATAGATAGGGACTATGATTACTACTTGATTTTTTTTGGCAAAATTAACCATCATCGTTACGGTTGGACCATTTACCGCTTCTGCCAGACAATAATTTTCTGAATTTACTGATCTGGGGAACCAATGAGTATGAAACAACTCCTGAAAACAAATAATCTTTGCCCCATCCTGGGCAGCCTTTTCTGCCAGAGAAATAGCCTTTTTAATATTCTCTTCCTTATCTTCTGTGCAGAACATCTGAATTAACCCTACTCTTACCATAATCATCACCTCCTATCGTTATTCGTGTCTGTTTAGCTAAATCGTGGTATAGAAACCACGCCTACTATTTGTGTAATCTCATCCAATCATATACCTTATCCCATGCATTATTATGCATCCAATAATCCCACACCCAATATCATCAATCATAATTCCCAACCCGCCAGGAAGTCGTTGAAGAGAATAAAGTGGACCTGGTTTAATAATATCCAATACGCGGAACAGGATAAAGCCGCTTATAAGTGACCATAATTCTGGCGTAATACCTATCATAGTGATAAGATACCCGGCTATCTCATCCCAGACGATAGGCTTAGCATCCTTGACCTTAAATATAGCCTCTGCTTCAGAGCATAGCCTCACACCAACTATGGATATAATTACTACACCAATTATATAAAAAGTCCAGAAGCAAGGAAGTGATGACCATAAATAATATGTTGCCAGATATATAAGCACCCCAACCAGAGTTCCGGCTGTACCCGGAACCACAGGTGAGTATCCGCTAAAAAATCCAGTGGCAAAAAACCTGACGATTATCCTTTTCACTTAAGCACTCCCTTGTGTTTCATCAAGTATTCAATCCCTGTAATTGTGGTTATGCCGGCAACAATTAACATCAAGGGTAATGGCAGCCATTCCATTATTAACCTCAACCAGTCTGATAGGTATCCTATATAGCCCTTAAGACACAGAAGTAAAAGGATAGTAATAATAGTACTCATCTGGAACACAGTTTTTATCTTTCCACCCCCAGAGGCATGAATCACTACGCCAACAGATACAGCAACCAGACGAAGACCATTCACTGCAAAATCACGACAGATAATAAGCACCACTATCCATGCAGGGATATGCAGGACAGGAATGGCAACAAAAGAGATAAAGGCTGCTGAAACCAACATCTTATCTGCTAATGGATCAGCAAACTTTCCCATCGTAGATACCATGTTTTTATCTCTGGCAACCTTACCATCATACCAATCTGTGATAGCCGCCAGAATAAATATCAAGAGGCTGCAAATATACCCGAAGGTATTATTCAGGATGAGAAAACCAATAAAAACAGGTACCATCAATACACGGGCAAGGGTAAGTTTATTGGCTAAATTCATTGTGTTTTTGTCCTTTCTTCAGTTGTTTGTGTTGTATTCTTTTCTCTCATTGCTTGTTCCTGAAAAGATACAATTGTGTCTGTTTCTTGTTTCTCCTTGTTCTCTGTCAGGGATTTTTCTTCCTCTTTAGATGAAAGAGATGGAATTGGCACTGGCAGTTCCTTTTTTATTACTGTCTGCATCTTCTTTGGTGTAAAAAGCATGGTTTTTGCTATCCCTGTCTTGCCGAGCGTACCAATTGCTTTTGAGTTAAATTTCCATGCTATGGCACCAGCATTGCCCATAGTCAAGCATATTTTTTCCTTAGCATTCCATTTAATCTTTTCCCCAGCCTTTATCAGAATCTCTTTATTTTTTCCAGAGTCAATCTGTACCTGCACCCAAACCTCTTCAAAGGCATTCCCCTCAAGCAAAACACCTTTTATTATCACCGGCTTTATTTCTAATCTTGTTTCTTTCTTTTTTTCCGGTTGCTTGCTTTTTCTCATTAGCTCTTCCTGAGACAACAGCTTGCTCTGGTCAATATCTATCTTTGGTTCTCTTCCTAAGAAGGGAATAATAATTGCACCTAATATTCCTCCAGCAATAAGAAATGCGATGATAATTATAGTAGAATAAAGATACAAGTTTTTCTTATTGGCTCTAACATTTCGCAGGACAGTAGTCTTAACATCTATCTTTTTTTCTGTTTGTGAAAATGATTCATCTTCTTGTTCAGCTTTATACTGGGATAAAAGTTTCTGTATCTCTACCTCTTCAAGCTTAAGATACTCGGCATATCTACGCAAAAATCCCCTTGCATACACATTTCCCGGAAAAGGACTAAAGTCAGAATTTTCCATTGACTCCAGATAACGGCTGGCAATCATGGTTTCTTCTGCAGATTGTCCCAGAGAAATGTTCAGGTCAAGCCGTTTTTTTTTCAGAACATCACCGATTCTTTCCATTATTTTCCCCTTAATTATTAACGGAGGGCGGGTTTTCTAACCCATCAAATGGCGGACAGGAATGTCCACCCTCCCTTGAAGATTCATCCAGCATAATCACAGGCTGAACATCCAAAGGCTGAGGCGTTCCCCTTCTACTTAAGCCTATAATAAACAAATTTGCCAGAGTCAGTATTACTTGATACTTGATAATATCAATAACAGTATTTTCCTTTATCCCTCTAATTTCCAATACCCCAATAACCTTATTTTGCTTTTTAAGCGGGATACAAAGTGGGGTTTCGTATAACTCATAATTGGTAATATCACCTTTTTCTGGTGTTAAGGTAGGTATCCCGGTAATAGCTACCCTTCCTGCCAGACCCTCTCCCACCTTTATCTTTATTTCATCAGATAAAAATCCTCTCCATGAAATGGTAAAGAGAAAATCATTTGTTGCATCTAATAAAAGAAGGCGATAGCTTTTGAGATCAAGGGTATCAGCAGCCTTATCAAATTCCTTTGTCACTTCGTCTATGCTGATACTTACGGCAATCTGCTGGGTGAATTTTTCTATAACAATAAATTTATTGGCTATATTATCTATCTTTTGAGTGAGGATGTCTGTTTTTTTCTTCAGCAAGCCAAGCATCCTTCGGCAATAAGCTGCATCCATAGCAACAGTAGCTGCATGGGTAAGAAATCTTCGGACATCTTCTATTGCCTTATGATTATATTCCCAAATCCGTTCCTGATTATCAATCCACAGGACACCAAGAACCTTTTCTTCTATAATTAATGGCATCATAATCAGTGATTTAATCCTATGTCTCTCTGTAAATCTTTTGGCTATATGTTCCTCTTTTTCTGTATCTGCAACAATTAACTCCTCTTTTTTCTCTACAACAAGAACAAATAATTCATCACCTTTTCTTATCTGTATCTCCTTTACCCTGGCAGAGGATAGCTTATTTGAGTAATAACCATCCAGCTCGCTTTCATCATCATTTAGAAACATAATCATACATCTTTCCATATCCATAAGTTGAAGAATTTCTTTGGCCATGTATTCCAAGAGATTGTCAAGATCTGTTAATCCAAACATCTTTACGGCTGTTTCATAAAGGTCAAAAAATTTATCCTTTTTTGCCTTTGTTCGATTCAGCATATTGGATGTTATTTCTACCTCTCTCTTATATTTTTTTAATTTAGAGGAAAGAAACCCAACCAAACTTGTAACACCCCAGAATAAAGGCAGGGTAGTTGTCAGCAGATTAGAATAGCCAATCCTTTCTACATCTTCGATATGAGCAAGGAGACCAATTAAATAACAGGTTGTGATTAGGATAATTGCATATAACCAACCAGCAAAATCAAAATAAACCGCAGCCAGCACAAGGGGAACAAAGTATATCAAATAAAAGTTGCTGACTATCCCACCCATAAAATCTATTATAAGCGTTAAAAACAAGACATCAAAGGTATAGATTAAATAAGGGAATGCTTGATGTGTTTTCATGCTATCTGGTAATGCACGATAAACAAAGCAAGAAGAAGCGTTAAGGATAATTATCATGCAAATACCAAAAATATTAATCTGTTCTGAGTGAGGCAGGGATATAATTAAAAGTATAAAAGAAATAATTCCCAATCTTACCCAAGAAGAGTTGTAAATAAATCGATTGATTTCTGGTTCTTCATCCATATTTACTCCTGATTAATAATGTTCAGTCCATTCTCTATTCGTTGCATAACCATTTCCTGCCCCAATAGGGCAGCTACTTCAAATATCCCTGGTGAAACCCTTTTCCCCGTTAGGACAGCTCGCAAAGGATGAATAATATCCCCAGCATTTATGCCCAATCTCTCAGCCAGATCCCGTATTGCCCCTTCGATGGATATTGCATCAAATATTGTTAGGCTTTCCATCACCTGCCCTGTTTCCCAAAGGAGTGTCTTTACCCCATCCTTACCCAAAATCTCGCAAACCACATCCTCTTCTATCTTTATCTGCTCTGAAAAGAAGAAGTCACCCATCTCATATATTTCTGGCAACACCTTTATTCTTCCCTGATAAAGCCTGATTATTTCCTCAAGAAGAGGGGTGGTTTCCTTAAGCTCCCCTTCTTTCCAAGGAGGGGCAGGGGTGGTTCCTTCTCCCCATACCCTTTGTGATGAATAATTTCGAACAATGCTTACCAAATCCACTGGATTTGCCTGCTTGATATAAACACCATTCATCCATCGCAATTTTTCCATATCAAAAACAGCAGGATTTTTAACAATCCGTTTAAGGGAAAATTTTTTAATCAGCTCCTCCTTAGAGAAAAGCTGTTGACTGTTAGTTGTTGACCAACCTAACAATGCCAAATAATTAACCATTGCCTCTGGCAAGAAACCTGCTTCTTTATAAGCCATAACAGACACTGCCCCATGTCTTTTGCTGAGCGGTGACTTATCTGTCCCTAATATCAAGGGAATATGCCCAAACCTTGGGGGGCTGAGTCCAAGGGCAGAGAATATCAATAACTGTTTAGGGGTGTTAGGAATATGGTCATCTCCCCGAATAACCTGAGTTATCCCCATCAAGGCATCATCCACTGCACAGGTAAGGTTGTATGTAGGCATACCGTCAGAGCGAACCAGAACAAAATCACCAATAAGAGAATTATCAAATTCAATCTTGTCCCGAAACAGGTCATAAAAAACTGTGCTTCCTTCTGTTACCTTAAGCCGCAGAACACCCTTCTTTTCACCCTTATCCCGGCACCTCCCATCATACCCGGCTGCCCTGCCTATGTTCACTGCCTGTTTTTTTAGGTTCTCCAATTCATCCACGCTACAGCTGCAATAATAAGCCTTGTCTTCGTCAATTAATTTCTGGGCATACTCCTGATATATGGGAAGCCGTGCCTGTTGAAAATACGGACCCTCATCCCAATCAATCCCAAGCCACTGCAAGCCATCTAAAATTGCCTGTGTTGCAGCCTGTGTTGATCTTTTGACATCCGTATCCTCTATTCGCAGGATAAATTTACCACCAGTATTTCTGGCATATAACCAATTAAATAAAGCTGTTCTTGCCCCACCAACATGAAGATACCCTGTTGGACTGGGGGCAAATCGGACAGTAATCATTATCACCTCACTTTTGAGTCAGTGGTCAGGGAGCAAGAATTAGAATGAGAACTATTGCTGTTTTCCATTCTGCCTCCTGCCCCCTTCAGCATTTACAAATCCATCCACATTATCACCGCACATTCTTTTGTATCCGTATAGTATCCCTTTCGCAGTGCCACGCATCTGAATCCAAATTTTTCATAAAGAAGATTGGCCGGGACATTTGTCTCCCGTACCTCTAAGGTTGCCCTGAGAGCTCCTTTTTGTTTTGCCATGTCAAGCATCGAAGTTACCAGCATTTCACTTATTTTTTGCCGTCTGAATTCCGGGTGAACCGCCAGACTAACAATGTGAGCCTCATCTATGATCATCCAGAACCCTGCATATCCAATCAATTTATCCATTGACCTGACTGTCAGGAAATAGGAATTGTTGTTTTCCAGCTCAGCGGCAAACAACCCCTCTGACCATGGCATTGAAAAACACATCTTCTCAAGGTTAGCTATTTGTGGAACATCATCTATGGTCATGGGTGAAATCGTAGGGGCAAGGCATGCCTTATTCGGATAGGGACAAGGAGGTAGCACCTCTGTCACCATGTTCCTACTTTCGTTGTTGTTCCGCATTAGATACCCTCAAATAAAGTGGCACAATCTCCTCCGGCTTTTTCCCTTTACCCTCCAGCAACATTTTCATGCCAATACTGGCTACAGTAGCTGCCTTGAGATACGAATTGTGAGCTGGGGCAAACGAAACCATCCCGCTAAGCCTTGTTGCAAAGAATTCTTCCCACAACCTTACTCCGTCACCAAGAAATGTTACTATTTGATGATTGCCCGATTTCTCTGACCCCTGATCCCTAACCCCTGTTATCCTTTGAGCCAGATCCTCTGGCTTGATAAGCATATATTCACTCTTGCGTTTTCCATTCTCATAAAAGGCAGCATACACCTCTTCTCTCATGGCATTCATTATGGGACAAACAAAGCCATTTGGGATGTTTGCTGCCAGAGCATCCAGACTCGTAACCTCAGCAATCTGAATTCCCAGGCTATATCCAAGCCCTTTAGCTGTAGAGACCCCGATCCTTAGTCCGGTAAATGCCCCGGGACCTATTATAACAGCAATTCCATCAATCTTTAATCTATTCGCTGTCTCGTCCCCATCCTGCAAAATACGATCAATGGCTGAAATCAGCCAGCTGTCCAAGGTGCTGTCACTTGAATGTCCCTGTGTAACACTATGGGTATATTCAGCAAGAACAACCTCATTTTGAATCAAGGCAACACTTCCTGTTTTTGTGGATGTATCTATGCCCAGAATTCTCATCCTGCCTGCTCCCAGATCATATTGTCTATCAACCTTGTTTTTCCTATTCGGACAGCTAATGCAAGCAATGCCCTTGTCTCTATTTGAAACAATGGCTTCAGAATTTCTGTATCGCAAACCTCTGCATATTCAAGCAAGACCAAAGGATTAGCCTCAATGTTTTCCTTCATCCATGAGGACAATCTGACTCCATCCCTTTCTCCATTATCCAGCATCAATTTTGCTATTCGAAGTGTTTCAAAAAGAATACCTGCCTGAATCCTTTCCTCTGGATTAAGATAGGCATTGCGGGAACTCAAGGCAAGTCCTTTTTCACCCTTCTCCCGAATAATTGGCAATATCTGCATCTCTATGTCCATGTTCAGGTCACTGATCATCTTCTTTATAACTACTGCCTGTTGGTAATCCTTTTGTCCAAAATAGGCAGTATGCGGTTTGACAGCATGGAATAGCTTTGTGACCACGGTTGTTACCCCCTGGAAAAAGCATGGACGAAATAAGCCACATAGTCCGGAGGTAATTTCCGAAACATGGACAGTAGTTAAACACATCGATTGCCTCTCCACTGTAGTTTCCCTCACCCCATCTCTCTCCCTCAAAGGGAGAGGGGGATACATCTCTGCCATCTCAGGACAAAAGATGACATCCACACCCATTTGTTCACATAGTTCTGTATCCTTTTCCATGACTTGCGGATACGACTCGTAATCCTCTTCAGGAGAAAACTGAAGGGGATTAACAAAAATACTAACAACCAAGGCATCATTTTGCTCTCTGGCAGCCTTTATCAGAGAAAGATGTCCCTGATGAAGTGCCCCCATTGTTGGCACAAATCCTATCTTTTTATTTTCACGCCTTAAGGAATCAGCTATTTCTTGCATGGTTTTAATCTTTGAAATGATCTCCATTATTCAAAGCTCTCCTGCAATGCAGGGAATTTCTGCTCCCTTACATCCTTGCTGAAATTTTCTACTGCAATAGTAATAACACTTGTTAAATCCGCATATTTTCTTACAAATTTGGGTATTTTTCTATTATAAAGCCCCAACAAATCATGGGTAACCAAAACCTGTCCATCGCAATGAGTTCCTGCTCCAATGCCAATGGTTGGGGTATTGGGCAGGGTATGAGTAATCTCTTCAGCCAATTTCCAGGGGATACATTCCATAACTATGGCAAAAACACCTGTGTCAGCCAGACATTGGGCATCATAGAAAATCTTTTGAGCAGCCTTTGAATCCTTTCCCTGAACCTTATAACCACCCATTTGATGAATGGCTTGAGGGGTCAAGCCAATATGTCCCATAACAGGAATATCAGCCTTTATTATGGCAGTAACAACATCTACTATTTCTGCCCCTCCCTCTACCTTTACCCCTTGAGCCCCTCCCTCTTTAATCAATCTGCCGGCATTATAAACAGCATCCCGAATATCTACTTTATAAGAGAGGAAGGGCATATCAGCTACAATCAGGGCATGGTTACAAGCCCGCACCACGGCTTTGGTATGGTGAACCATTTCATCCATGGTTACAGGCAGGGTATCCTTGTAACCCAGCATAACCATACCCAGTGAATCACCAACCAGAAGCACATCTACCTTTGCCTCATCCAGAATACTTGCTACAGAATAATCATAAGCAGTGAGCATGGTGATCTTCTGTCCAGACTTTTTCATCTGTAATAAATTTGTTGTAGTAATCATTGAATCACAACACCTCTTGTTGTCTCTTCCGATATATTCTCTACCAATTCACGGATGGTTTTCCCTGAAATTGGATGTTTTACCTCTGGTGCAATCTCATTTAAGGGTATCAAAACAAATGCCCGATTATGCATCTCCGGGTGTGGCACTTGCAGGTTTGGTTGTGAGATGCAGGCATCATCATAGAGCAAGATGTCCAGATCAATATTCCTTGGCCCCCAATGAACCGTTTTTTCTCTGCCCAACATGCACTCTACCCTCAGGAGAAATGCCAATAGATCCTCGCAAGAATAAGTTGTACTTATTTTTACCACACCATTAATAAATTTGGGTTGGTCTACATTCCCTACAGGTTCTGTTTCATAATACGAGGATACCTGCATTTGCTGTACGAAAGGATGGGCACGGATAATTCCCAATGCTGTATCAATATACTCCACCCTATCGCCAATATTTGAGCCAAAAGAAATATATGCTATAGCCATTGCTCTATACACCCCTCTCTCTGCTTATCTGCACCCCAGCATACTCAACCACACCACCAATAGGAACATGCGGTTTTTTTACACATACAACCACCTTATTTACCCTATCAAACCCTTTCAGAATAGACTCAGCCACATCAGAAGCCAGAGCCTCAATTAAGGAATATTTTTTTTGTTGCCCCTTTTCTTTTATCAGGTTATAAATCTCACAATAATTAACAGTATCACAAAGCTGATCACTTTTGCCTGCTTTATTCAGTAACAATTCCATCTCAATATCAATAATAAACCTTTGACCCAACTCTTGTTCAGCCTGGCTTACACCGTGAAAACCATAAATATCAATGCCTTTAATGATTATTTTGTCCAAGTATTTATCCTGAATTATATTATAAATGTTCAGCTATACATATGCTGCATACTTACAGTTTATTATAGCAAATGACCTAAATAAAGTCAAGGAAAATATTTGACAACCCAGCAATTCCTATTTGAATTATATCTTGACATTTACAAAAAAAGGTGATATATTTATAGTTGTTATTGTATTAATATTTTTCAGGGAGGGGAAAAAATGTTAGAAAACATGCTTCAAGTTTTCACCAGAATACAGGCGATAGAGGAAAAGTTTGGTCAGGTTTCCGTAAATAAGATGGAGGATGTTTCTTCGCCTACTTTTAAGGAAACCCTTAGCGAGGTAAAAGGGGGAAAGACAGATACAAAAGGGTATCCCTATCAGTATGCTGAATTGATAAATAACGCCAGTCAAAAGTATGGAATAGATGCAAAGCTGATTGAATCAATTATTAAGGCAGAATCTAATTTTAATCCTCAAGCTGTTTCTTCTAAAGGGGCATGTGGCTTGATGCAATTAATGCCTCAGACAGCAAGGTCGTTGGGGGTAAAAAATATATTTGCTCCAGAAGAAAACATAGATGGTGGGGTAAAATACCTCAAGGATATGTTAAATAAATTTAATCAAAATGTACCGCTTGCCCTTGCCGCCTATAATGCGGGGCCAGAGACTGTGAAGAAAGCAGGGGGTGTCCCATCCATCATAGAGACACAAAATTATGTAGCTAAGGTATTACGATATTTTCAGGGGTCGTAGTTGAACAATACGCAGGAGGGATTGAGATGGCAGATGAGGTCAAGAAAACAGGCACAGGTATTGGACAGGTTCTTGTTGTGCTTTTTCTAATGGCAGGGATTATTGGTTTGCTGATTGCTTCTTTTCATCTGATGGATACATTTGGGGTCTATGACAAGGATGAGGTATTGAGAAAACTGCCTGTGATAGGTCCAATGTTTACTGCCAATCAACCAGTGATAGAGGATATTGAGGAACAAGAAAAGGTTGATTGGAAAGAGACTATTGACTTAAAAATGGAAACCCTGAAAAATAGCAGGAAAGAACAAGAAAAAAAATTGAAAAAATTCGAGCAAGAGCTTAAGGAAAAAGAAAAGGAACTCAAAAAAAAGGAGAAAGAGATTTCTCAAATAGAAACAGAGGTTTATCAAGAAAAGGTTGCCTGGGAAAAAGAGAAACTTGAAAAAAAGACCGAAGGGGATAAGTGGCAGGAACAAGCTACCCTCTTTGAGAAGATGAGTCCAAAGAAGGTCATAGAAATATTTCAGAATATGGATGACAAGCAGATTGTAGAGATCCTCAAAAGAATGAATAGCTCCATAAAGTCAGCAATATTAGCCAAAATGGAGCCTAAGAGGGCAGCAGAGATATCACGGAAGATGATGAGGTAAGAATGTTGGTGGTTTATGGAGAGATTGTTGAAGAAAATAATTTCGAAAGGATCAAGATAATGGGCATAATTAACGCAAAGGTATTGCTAAGAAATCCGAGAATATCGGAACTGGAGCCTGTCGAGGTTGAAGCATTAGTAGATTCAGGTGCAGTCCATCTTTGTATTCCAGAACATATAAGAATTCAGCTGAAGTTAGATGAAATCGACAAGAAAGAAGTAACTTTGGCAGATGGGAGTCAAAAACTTGTTCCGTATGTTGGCCCCATTGAGCTTCGTTTCAAGAATCGCATTGGTTTCGCTGGAGCATTAGTTATGGGTGATCAAGCCTTACTTGGTGCCATTCCAATGGAAGATATGGATTTGATTATCATTCCAAAAACTCGAACCTTATGTGTAAATCCAAATAGTCCGAATATTGCGACATCGATAGCTAAGGGGTCTGTCACAAAATAACCGTGTTATACCGCAAAGTCAACAACATTAGCCTTGTTAGTCAGTAGCAAACCAAAAGGAGAACCCATGTTAGACATCAAACTTATTCGTGAAAACCCAGAAATAGTCAGGCAGAGGCTTCAATCTCGCGGCAAGGATGCAGAAGGCTTACTGGATAAATTATTAAAAGCAGATGAGGAGAGGAGAAAAATTCTTGTTGAGGCGGATCAGTTAAAGTGTCAGCGAAATACTGCATCTGAAGAGATTGGTCGGCGAAAAAAACAGGGTGTTTCAGCGGATGATTTGCTGGAAAAGATGAAGGAGACTGCAGAAAGAATAAAAGGCATGGATGAAGAGTTAAGAAAGATTGAGGAGACTGTGAAAACAGCAATACTTCTTATTCCAAACCTTCCACATGAAAGTGTGCCCATTGGAAAGGATGAGCAAGACAATGTTGAGGTGAAAAAGTGGGGTAACCCTTGCGAGATGGCGTTTGAGCCAAAGCCTCACTGGGATATTGGGGAGGCACTTGGTATTCTGGACTTTGAACGGGCAGCAAAGATAACAGGGGCAAGATTTTGTCTTTATAAAGGGGCAGGAGCCAGATTGGAGAGAGCATTGATCAATTTTATGTTGGATCTTCATACCAAAAAGCATGGCTATCAGGAGATTCTACCACCGTTTATGGTGAACTCTGCCAGTATGACTGGTACCGGACAGCTTCCAAAGTTTGAAGAGGATTTATTCAAGTGTAAAGGAACAGATTATTATCTTATACCAACGGCTGAGGTTCCGGTAACAAACATTCATCGGGATGAGATCCTTGATGGAAAGGACTTGCCGATTTATTATACAGCCTACACCCCATGTTTTCGGGCAGAGGCAGGCTCTTATGGCAAGGATACCCGTGGACTTATCAGGCAGCATCAGTTTAATAAGGTGGAACTGGTTAAATTTGTCAAACCTGAAGATTCTTATAATGAATTGGAAAGACTACTTGAGAATGCAGAAGAAGTGTTAAAACTGTTAGAGATTCCATATCGGGTAATTGTCCTTTGCAAAGGGGATACAGGATTTTCTGCGGCAAAAACATATGATATTGAGGTCTGGTTGCCTGGACTTGGATGTTACAAAGAAATATCCTCGTGCAGTAATTTTGAAGATTTTCAGGCAAGACGGGCAAATATAAGATTTCGGGAAACAGCAGAATCTAAACCAGCCTTTGTTCATACCTTAAATGGTTCAGGCCTGGCTGTGGGTAGAACCTTGGTTGCTGTTCTGGAAAATTATCAACAGGCAGACGGAAGTGTGATTATTCCACGAGTGCTTCAGGGTTATATGGATGGGCTTGAATCCATAATGTAGGGGCAACTCTTGCAGTTGCCCTCCATCTAATTAGAGTAGATGGGTAAAAAGGTATCCTCTGTGTGCTTTGTGGTGAATGGTTTTTAGCCATGTCAAAAATTCCTGCCAGATTTTCGTTGACTTTTTTTCTGTAGTATGGTATATTTATAAAAATACATAACTACTCACCACAAAGGCACGAAAACACAAAAAGTTGATAAGTTGAATAGTTGATGGGTTGATAAGTGGATGAATTGATAGGAAATGTTTATGAATTATGAATCTGTGTTCCTTTAACCTATAA
>Ga0210051_1000732_pt1 | contig 31546 bp, 38 predicted proteins | sample CryGey092014_all_FD_185464 | JGI IMG/M metagenome (GOLD analysis project Ga0210051, IMG submission 185464) | Groundwater microbial communities from aquifer - Crystal Geyser CG23_combo_of_CG06-09_8/20/14_all (SPAdes) (version 2) | ecosystem: Environmental > Aquatic > Deep subsurface > Groundwater...
CCAATAAAAAACAGGGTTATATTTTGCGCCGCTTAATCCGCCGAGCAGCGATTAAACTGGATCACCCGCAAACTCTGACTGATTATCTTGGTTTACTAAAAACCGGAGAAGAGGCCCGAATAATTTTAAGCGAGGAAATTACTAAATTTTCTCACAGTCTGAAAGAGGGTATAAAAATCTTAAATACAGCCAAAATTATTGATGAAGCCCTGGCCTTTAATTTATTTCAATCTTATGGCTTGCCCTTGGAAGTGATTGAGGGTGTGGCTAAGGTTAAATTAAACAAAGATAAATTCAATGGCTTGTTGGAACAGCACAGCCAAAAATCCCGGACTGCTTCAGCCGGAATGTTTAAATCCGGCTTGGCCGATCATTCCGGAATCGTGACTAAACTGCATACAACTACGCATTTGCTCCATGCGGCCTTGCGGCAAATTTTAGGCAGCCATGTCCGCCAGGAAGGCAGTAATATTACCAGCGAGCGCTTGCGCTTTGATTTTTCCCACCCTCAAGCTTTAACCCCGGCCGAGATTGGCCAAGTGGAAACTTTAATTAATCAAAAAATTAAAGAGGGTATAGCGGTCACAAAAACTATTTTAGACAAAGAGGCTGCTGTGCAGTCCGGCGCCTTAGCCTTTTTTAAGGAGACCTATCCGGATAAAGTCTCGGTTTACTCCATCGGCAATTTTTCCAAAGAACTTTGCTCCGGCCCTCATGTTGACTCGACAGCCAAGATAGGCAGTGTTAAGATAATTAAGCAAGAGTCTATCGGTGCTGGTAAGCGCCGGCTTTATGCTGTTTTAAATCATGGAACTCAAAAACCTGCTCATCAAACTTAAACGTAAAGAAGAAAATCATCAGGAATATTTTTTTGCGGTCGAAGTTACTGAAGAATTAATTAAAACTGCCGTTTGGACGGTAACCGACGGGCAAACGCAGGTGGTTAAAGTTGGTCAGCCCCAAGCCTGGGACGGGCAAACCCAGAATAAATTAGTTAGCGCCATCGATCAATCGATTTCCGCTATCTCTGCCAATATTTCTCCGGAGCCTTCCGGGGTGATTTTTGGTTTGCCGGAAGCCTGGATGGATTCAGACAACATTATTCCGGAAAAAAAAACTTACCTAAAAGCCGTTTGTCAGGAGTTGGAACTTAAACCCTTGGGTTTTGTGATTACCAACACGGCCGTCATTCAATACTTAAAAATTGATGAAGGCACCCCGCCCAACGCTATCTTTCTACAACTTAATTCCACCGAAATAAATTTATCTTTAGTTAAATTGGGTAAACTTGTTGGTACTCAATTAGTGGGCCGGTCCGAGGACTTGGGTCAGGATGTTGAAGAAGGTTTATCCCGTTTTGACAAAGTTGACACTCTGCCTTCCCGGATGATTCTTTACGACGGCCAAACTGATTTTGAGGAAGATAAACAGCAGTTGACTTCCTATGACTGGGAAGAAAAACTTCCCTTTATTCATGTGCCTAAGGTCGAAGCCTTACCGTCTGATGCTTCGATTAAAGCGATTTGTTTAGCCGGAGGCAGCGAAGTTGCCAAATCTTTAGGATTTGAGATTAAACCGCCAGCGGTTGAATCAACAGCGGCTGATTTGGGTTTCAGCGCGCAGGATATTGCTTTAACTAAAACTCCGGAACCAAAACCAGAGCCAGAGCCAAATCCGCCAACTGGCGGACCAAATCTAATTCAATTAATTAAAGTAGTGAAAGAGAAACTATTGCGCCTCAAATTTCCGTCTGCCCCTAAGGCCATTATTGGGATTGCAGCCGGTTTTATTGGATTGTTAATTCTTGTTATTAGCGCTTATTGGTACTTGCCTAAAGCCCAAATTACTCTTTATTTTGAACCCAAAACCATCGAAACCAATTTAACTTTAACCATTGACCCGAAAGCTTCCACCCTGGATCCGGTTAAAGCCATTCTGCCCGGAGAGTCCGTGGATATTTCCGTTGAAGGCAGCCAATCCCTTCCCGCTACCGGAACCGCCTTAATTGGCGATCCCGCCGCCGGCAACATTACCATTTACAATAAAACGACTCAAACAAAAACCTTTCCCAAAAACACGGTTTTAATCGGCCCTAAAAGTTTAACCTTTTCTTTAGATGAAGACACCACGATTGCTTCTAGATCATCCGAGGAAAACAGCGAAGGAGTGATTACAATTACTCCGGGTAAAGCCGATGCTTCCATTACTGCTCAAAATATTGGCCCGGAAAGCAACTTGTCAGTCGGCTCCCGTTTATCTTTTAAACAGTTTTCTGAAGATGATTATTATGCCAAAACCTCCGGTCTTAGCGGCGGCACCAGTCAGGAAGTTAAAGCTGTTAGCCAAGTCGATCAGGATAAATTATTAGCGGCCATTACTACTGAATTAATCAATAAAGCGCAAACCGAACTGCAAAGCCGTCAAGGTGGCGATAAAACTCTGGTTTCCATTCAAGATCAAGAAAAATTTATTTCTAAAAAGTTCAATCACGCCGTCAATGAAAAGGCCGACACTTTAGTCCTTGAAGCCAAACTGGAATATACTGCTTTAAGCTACAATCAAAAAGACTTACAGCTTTTGCTTAATGAGGCGGTCAAGGAAAAAATTCCTGAGAATTTTCAGGTCAGTGATTCCAGTGAAACCAAACTGGAACCGGCCAAGCTTAACAAGGATAAAACCGCTACCATTCAAGTCGCCTTTAAAGCCAAGCTTTTACCCAAACTTGATCTTGAAGCGATTAAAAAAGAGATCAAAGGTCATTATCCCGCCGCCATTCAGGATTACTTAACTTCTTTACCCAGCTTTTTAAGCGCTGATATTATTATTAAGCCTAATCTACCCTCGGGTTTAAAAACCTTGCCCCGTGTTGCTAAAAACATTCTTTTGGAAGTGAGCTCAAAATAAACTATGACTTATCTTTATTTAAAACAGCCTCCGGCTGATCCGGCCAATCTTTATCGTCGCTTACGCTGGTTTTCGACCTGGTCAAGATTTAAAGCGCTTTTGCCGACGATCATGATTGTCGTTGGCGCCAGCCTGATTATTGCGGTTGGCTATCCGATCATTTCTTATGAATTAACTATTGGTCAGCGTTCCCGGCGCCAGTCAATTCTTAAGCCGGTTCCGGACACGTCTTTGGCTGAAAACAAAGGCATTCTCAGCCCCGTTAATCCCCAAAACCCCCAAGTTTTAGCCCAAACTCCGGCCACTACGGACTATACCAACGTTTCTTCCTGGTTTAATTTTTCCCAGCCCCAAACTTTTTTAAGTCCTTCCAACATTAGTCATTACACTGTCAGCATTCCTCGATTAAGGATCAAAGATGCTTTAGTGACTGTTGGCGGCGATGATTTAAGCCGGAGCTTGATTCAATATGGCGGTACTGCCAATCCGGGCGAATTCGGCAGCACGGTGATTTTTGGTCACTCAATTTTACCCCAATTCTATAATCCGCAATCTTATCGTTCGATTTTTTCTTTGCTGCCAACCCTTAAACCCGGTGATGAAATTTTAATTAATTTTGACGGGATTCTGTATAAATATGCGGTTTATGACTATTTTGAAGTCTCTCCGGACGAAATTGATATTTTAGAACAGCATTATAACCGTAAGGAACTGACATTAGTTACCTGTGTGCCTCCCGGGACCTATTTGCGCCGTGGCATTGTTAAGGCTAAACTGGTGGAAATATGAAAACTGGAAAAAAAAATTTTGTTCCTGCGATTGGAATCTTCTTGATTTTTCTTGGTGGTTTTGTTTTAGGCCAGATAAGTAAAAATCCCCGTATTATTCAGCCAAGTCCCACTCCAATAACAAGTCCAACAACCAGCCCCACTACTTCCCCTGACAATTTTTTTAAAGTAACCCGGGCTGTTGACGGCGACACCATTGAGATCGAAGGTGGAGAGAAAGTCCGTTATATTGGCATTGATACTCCGGAGACAGTCGATCCCCGCAAACCAGTTCAATGTTTTGGTATCGAAGCCTCTAAGAAGAATAAAGAGTTGGTCGAAGGGAAAACAGTTCGTTTAGAAAAAGACATTACTGATAGAGATAAATATTCCCGGCTTTTGCGCTATGTTTGGGTAGACGACCTATTTGTCAATCTCGAACTGGTTAAACAGGGTTTTGCCACCTCTTATACTTACCCGCCGGATATAAAATATCAAGAAGAATTCCTGGCGGCAGAGAAGGAGGCAAGAGAAAACAAGCTTGGGCTTTGGGAAGCTTGTCCTATTGTTGCCTCGCCAATGGTTAACGCTCAAGAAACATCAAATACTGACTGTAATATTAAGGGCAATATTAGTACTGCCGGAGAAAAAATTTATCACCTTCCCGGTTGTGGTTCTTATGATAAAACCCAAATAGAGGAAAAAAGAGGTGAACGTTGGTTTTGCTCGGAGAAAGAGGCGCAAAGTGCTGGCTGGCGCAAAGCCTTAAATTGTCTGTAGTTATTTTATGAAATATCTAGGGATTGATTTTGGCTTAAAACATATAGGGTTAGCCTTGGCCGAAGGGCCTTTAGCCGAACCGCTGGGAGAAAAGAAATATTCCCGACCAGAGGGGCTCTTTAATTATTTAAACAGCATTATTGTTGAACAGCAGATTGATAAAGTTATCATCGGCTTACCGGAAGGCAAGCTGGCAGGCTTGGTTAAAAATTTTGGTAAAAAGTTAGCTGAACTGACCGGCCGGGAAGTATTTTTCCAGGATGAAACTTTATCTACGCAAGAAGCCAAAGCTAAGTTAATGGCCGCCCATGCCCCCCAAAAAAAACGCCGCTTTGACCATAGCGCCGCCGCCGCCTTGATTTTACAGGATTACCTTGATAGGATTAATTAATAAAGGAGGGAAGTAAAAATGTTTAAAAATGTTATTGCTCCGGTTCAAGCTTGGTTATTGTCGCGCGGTCAATGTGTTGGCTGTGGCATGCCTTTAAGTAAGGGGAAAGTCAGTTCAATTAAACCAGACCAGGAAAAAATTACCTGCAAGTGCGGCCGTATTTTTATTAAAGATACTCAAACTAATAAATTCCGCCGGGCTTTGTTTGAAGAAGTTTAAATCATGTTGAAAAAACTTTTTTTCTTGGGTTTTTTAAGCCTGATAGTGTTTATTGCCGGCGCGTATTTGTTTTGGCAATGGGCGATTAAGCCAGTTGATCCGAAGAACCAAACCCCTCAAGTTTTTGTTGTTCCCCAAGGCCAATCAGCCAGGATTATTGGCAAACGTTTGCAAACAGAAGGCTTGATTAAAAATCAACTGGTTTTTAACCTTTTGGTTGATCAGCAAAGCTTAAGTAATCAGCTCCAAGCCGGGGATTTTCGCTTATCCCCCTCAATGGATTTAACCACCATAATTGACTCTTTAACCCACGGCAGTCTGGATTACTGGATTACTTTTCCTGAAGGTTTAAGAGTAGAGGAGTATGCCGAAAGGTTGGCTGCCAAATCTGACCTTGACCCTCAGGCTTTTATTTTAGCGGCCAAACCCTTTGAAGGTCGGCTTTTCCCTGATACTTACCTAATTCCCCAAACCGCCTCCGCCCAAGATATTATTGCTCTTTTAACGGAAACTTTTACTCAGAAAAGCCCCACGCAAGATAAAAATTTGATTATTTTGGCCTCTTTAATTGAGCGGGAAGCCAAACATGACCAGGATCGCCCTTTAGTTTCCAGTGTTTTGCATAACCGCTTAAAAGTCGGCATGGCTTTACAAGTCGATGCCACTGTGCAGTATCTCGTTGGCAACCCCAACAATTGGTGGAAAAAAGACTTAACCAAACAAGATTTAACCGTTAACTCTCCCTATAATACCTATCTGCATCTTGGTTTGCCGCCTCAACCAATTGCCAACCCCGGCTTGGCTGCTCTTCAGGCCGCAGTCAATCCCGCCTCAACCGACTATTTATATTATGTCTCCGATTCTTCCGGTTATAATCACTATGCCGAAGACCTAACCGGACACCAGGCGAACATTGCCCAATATCTTAAATAATTTCCCTCTTGACAAGATTGGTTAATTTGCTATATTACCTTTATCCTAGCCTGTTAAGGTATCAGGTTAGTTTTTGTTCGTCAATTTCCAAGTTACGCCTTAAACAAGGAAACCAAGTGTTTTTAAACAACCTTTTTATTGACAATTAATTATCTATTTGAGATAAAACGGGTTCGCCGCCCGTTTTTTGTGTTTATTTTTTACAAAAAATGATTAAAACCAACTCTCGCATTTTCTGGAAAAAACAGCCCACAAACCTACCTCAATTAAATCTTTTAGATGTTCAAAAAGATTCTTATCAATGGTTTTTAGGTCAAGGGATTAAAGAGGCTCTGGCAAGTATTTCTCCGATTTTCGACTTTACCGGCAAGAATTGGCAGTTAGAGTTTGGCGAACATTCAATTGGTCAAGCTAAATATTCAGCCAATCAAGCTTTAAAAAAGGGTTTAACTTATGAAATTCCTTTAAAGGTTAAAGCTCAATTAACCAACCTGCAAACCGCTGAAGTGATTAAACAAGAAGTCTTTATGGGGGATATTCCCCAGATGACAGATGTGGGCACATTTATTATTAATGGGATTGAACGGTCTGTAGTTAATCAACTGGTTCGCTCTCCGGGAGTTTTCTTTTCCGGCACAGTCGATTTATCTACTGGTCGCAATCTTTATCAGGCCGAGTTACGCCCTTTGCGCGGTTCCTGGCTGGAAATTAATGTTTCTCGTTACAACACGATTTCTGTTAAAATTGACCGGCACCGCAAGCTTCCCGCTACCACCTTTTTGCGGGCTATTCGGCCTTTTGACGATGAAGAACTCTTGAAAATTTTTAATGAAGTTGATAATGATCAAAAACACCCGTACATTTTTTCTACTTTAGAAAAAGATTCCACCAAAACCCACGAAGAAGCTTTAATCGAAATTTATCAGAAAATGAGACCCGGAGAACCAGCTGTTTTAGAAAATGCTAAAGAGCTTTTACATCGGATGTTTTTTGACCCTAAACGCTATGATTTGGGTGACGTTGGCCGCTACAAAACTAACCGCCGATTAAAACTTAACCTTGATTTAAATACTCGAGTTTTAACCCCTGATGATATTATTGCTTCCATTAAATACTTAATTGCCCTACAAAATGGTCAAGGTCGGGTCGATGATATTGATAGTTTATCTAATCGTCGGGTTCGTCGAGTCGGGGAACTAGTTGCCACTAGTGCTTTTAGAGTTGGCTTGCTTCGCTTAGAGCGTTCAATAAGGGAAAAAATGAGTTTAGCCAAGGCTGATGTTGAAGTCACCCCCAGCACCTTAGTCAATCCTCGGCCGGTGATTGCTTCAGTTTCTGACTTTTTTAGACGTAATCGCCTCTCTACAATTTTAGATCAAACTAATCCTTTGGCTGAAATTGACAACCTTCGTCGCTTATCAGTCATGGGTCCGGGAGGAGTCACTCGTGAACGCGCTTCTTTTTCCATGCGTGATATTAATTCCAGTCAATATGGTCGTATTTGTCCTGTTAGGTCTCCGGAGGGTCCAAACATTGGTCTCGTTACTTATCTAGCTCTTTACGCTCGGGTTAATCAGTTTGGGTTTTTAGAAACTCCTTATAGAAAAGTTGTTAAAGAAACGAAAAATTACAAAACTAAAATGCGCGTTACTGACGAAATTGTTTATTTAGCTTCCGATGAAGAAGAAAACCACTATATTACTCATGCAGAAATCCAAGTGGACAAACAGGGCTATATTATTAAAGATTGGGTTCCCGCTCGATATCAAACAGAATTTATTGAAATCTCAGCTAGCCAAATTGAATATATTGACGTCGTGCCTCGGCAGGTTGTTGGTACTTCTGCTTCTTTAATTCCTTTTATCGCTCATGACGAAGCTAATCGGGCCCTCATGGGTACGCACATGCAATGTCAAGCAGTACCCTTAGTCAATCCAGAATCTCCGATTGTTGGTACAAGCATGGAGACAGAGGTTGTCTCAGCCATGAAGCGCACAGTCCAAGCCCTAGTTTCCGGCACAGTTACCTATGTAGATAGTCAAAGAATTACTATTAAAACCAACCCTCAAGACGTAAAAAAACTTAAAGACTTAAAACCTTTTCTTCAGGAAACCATCACCATTGAAGGCAGCAATATTCATTATCAAGTAGTTAAATTTAGCCGCACAACCCAATCTACTTGTTATTCTCAAAAACCATTGGTTGAAGTCGGCGACAAAGTCAAGGCCGGTGACTTAATTATTGATGGTCCTGCCTGCGACCATGGTGAACTAGCCCTAGGCCAAAATCTTATCATTGCTTATATGAGCTATGAAGGCTTAGGTTATGAAGATGCGGTTATTATCTCTGACCGTTTAGTTAAAGAAGATATTTTAACTTCAGTCATGATAAATGAATATGAGGCCAAGGTGATGGATACTAAACTTGGACCAGAAGAACTTACCAGAGATATCCCCAATGTTGGGGAAACAGAACTTTCTAATTTGGGTGATGACGGCATTGTTGTGATTGGTAGCCAAGTTGAACCTAATGATATTCTGGTTGGCAAAATTGCTCCTAAGGGTGAAACTGAATTGACCGCCGAAGAACGACTCTTAAGAGCTATTTTTGGTGAAAAAGCCCGGGAGGTTAGAGATACCAGTTTGCGCGTACCCCATGGAGAAGGCGGTACGGTTATTGAAGTTAAGGTCTTTGATCGCGACAAAGGCGATGAACTAGACCCCGGTGTCATTAAAAAAGTTATCGTTCAAGTTGCTCAAATGCGGAAAATTGTTGTTGGCGATAAACTCGCCGGCCGCCATGGCAATAAAGGCGTCATTAGTAAAATTGTTCCCGTAGCGGACATGCCTTATTTTGATGATGGCACTCCCGTTGATATTATTATCTCTCCCTTATCAGTCTTAGCCAGAATGAATTTAGGTCAACTTCTGGAAGCTCAACTGGGCTGGGCAGGTAAAAAATTAGGCAAAAAATTTGCTTTGCCGGTTTTTGAACCGGTTGATGAAAATCTCATTATTGATCAGCTCAAAGAAGCTCAATTGCCTATTTCCGGCAAAACTCAGCTCTATGATGGCCGCACCGGCGAACCGTTTACTTCAGAAACGGCTGTTGGCGTTGCCTATTTCTTAAAACTTATCCACATGGTTGAGGACAAAACTCATGCCCGTTCCACCGGACCATATTCTTTAGTCACCCAGCAACCCTTAGGCGGCAAAGCCCAAATGGGCGGTCAAAGATTAGGCGAAATGGAAGTTTGGGCCCTTGAGGCTCATCGGGCCGCTCACACTCTGCAAGAAATGTTAACTATTAAATCTGACGACGTGGTCGGCCGGGCCAAGGCCTTCGAAGCGATTGTTAAAAGCCTGGACATTCCTGAAGCCACTGTTCCCGAATCTTTCCGGGTTTTAGTTAAAGAACTTCAAAGTCTCAGTCTTAATATTATTCCCGGCGGCATTACCGAAGAGGAATTAAAAGACGACGATGATGAACTTGAAGAAAAAGTTGTCACTGAAAAAAAAGATGACTAAACTAACCGACTTTTCCACCTTACAGATAAAACTCGCCTCGCCCGAGGTAATTAAAAGCTGGTCTCACGGCGAAGTCTTAAAACCGGAAACCATTAACTACCGGACCCTAAAACCGGAAAAAGACGGTTTATTCTGCGAGCGCATTTTTGGCCCTACTAAAGATTGGGAATGCTACTGCGGTAAATATAAGCGCATCCGTTACCGCGGCATTATCTGTGATAAATGCGGCGTTGAAGTCACTCAAAGTCGCGTCCGCCGCGAACGCATGGGTCATATTAATCTGGCTTGCCCGGTGGCCCACATCTGGTTTTTTAAAGGCGCCCCCTCTCACTTATCTTTAATTTTAAATATTTCTCCCCGCAACTTAGCCGGCGTAATTTATTTTGCCAAATATTTAGTGATTGATATTGACAAAGATCTCAAAAAATCTACCTTTACCAATCTTGACAGGCAATTTACTGACAAAATTAAAGAGCTCGATAATCAATTTAAATTGGATATTAAAGCCGCCGAAACTGCCCAAACCCAAACCGTTAAAGATATCAAAGCTAAAGTTAAAGCCAAAGAGCAGGCAGAGATGGCTGTCAACGAAGCCAGTCTTAAAACCAAACGCGCCCTTGCCTCTTTAAGAGAAATTCTGGTTAATGAAAAAGAAACCGCCAAGGAAATTTTTGCCACCGTCAAAGACTTAGTTAAACGTGTTCATCCGCATACTGTTTTAAGCGAAGAAGAATACTTAAAACTGCTCGATTATAATGCCGGCGATTTTATGTCCGTGGGCATGGGCGCCGAGGCCATTTTAGAATTAATCAAAAAAATTGACTTTGAAAAATTAACTGTTCAATACCGTCAGGATGTTTTGAATTATTCCGGCCAACGCCAAATTAAAGCTATTAAATGTTTGCGCATCCTGGAAAGTTTTCATAAAGTCGGCATCGATCCGGCCTGGATGATCACCACGGTTTTGCCGGTAATTCCTCCGGACCTCCGGCCCATGGTCCAACTCTCCGGCGGCCACTTTGCCTCCTCGGATATTAACGATCTTTACCGCCGGGTGATTAATCGCAACAACCGCCTGAAACATTTAATGAACTTAGGCGCCCCGGAAATAATTTTAAGAAATGAAAAACGCATGCTCCAGGAAGCCGTCGACACTTTAATTGACAGTTCTCAAGCTCGGGCCACCCGCCGCCGGGGAGTTAAAGAACTCCGCTCCTTAGCGGATATGCTGCGCGGCAAACAAGGCCGGTTCCGCCAAAATCTGCTCGGTAAACGGGTGGACTATTCCGGCCGTTCCGTTATTGTCGTTGGCCCTGAACTTAACTTAAATCAAGCCGGTATTCCCAAGCAAATGGCTTTGGAAATCTTCAAACCTTATGTTTTAAGAGAGTTGATTAATCGGGGACTGGCACCCAATGTCAAGTCTGCTAAAAACGTTCTCGACCGCCGCCCGCCCGAAGTTTTCGATATCTTAGAAGATGTTATTAAAGATCACCCGATTTTACTCAACCGGGCCCCCACCTTGCATAAATTGGGTATCCAGGCATTTTTCCCGGTTTTAGTGGAAGGCAATGCCATCCACCTCCATCCCTGCGTTTGCGCCGGCTATAACGCTGATTTTGACGGCGACCAAATGGCCGTTCATGTGCCTTTATCCAAAGAAGCCATGAAAGAATCAATCGAGTTCATGATGCCTAAACACAATCTGTTAAAGCCGGCTGACGGTTCACCGGTCACTTTGCCTAACAAAGAAATGGCTTTGGGAATTTACTACTTTACCTCAATTAATAGCCATTTGTCAGCCAATACGACCATCTTTAGTTCTGAGCCGGAAGCGATTCTAGCCTATCAATCGAAAGCGATTAGTCCCCGCCAGCCAATCAAAGTGAGAATGGATAAAGCTATTATCGATACGACCGTTGGCCGGCTTTTATTCAACCAAGCTTTGCCGGCCGGCCTTCGCTTTATCAATCATCCGGTTAAGGCCTCCGACATCAAAACTTTAATTAAAAAAGCCATTGCCGTTTGTACCCCCGATGAAACCGTCAAGCTGATTGATGACCTGAAAAATTTTGGCTTTAATGCCGTTACCCTCTCCGGTCTATCCGTTTCCGTTTCTGACTGTCAGATCATCCCTGAGAAAAAAAGCCTTATCGAAACTGCCAATAAAAAAGCCGCTTTAATTGAAGAAAACTACAAAAACGGCTTGATTACCCGTGAAGAAAAACGCCGTTTGAGCAACCAGCTCTGGATGGAGACTACCGATACGATTGCCGATAAAACCTGGAATAATTTTGATTCAGAAAATTCAGTCAAACTGATTATCGATTCCGGCGGCACCCGCGCTTCCAAAGACCAGGTTAAACAGCTGGCCGCCATGCGCGGTTTAGTCATTGACCCTTTGGGTAAAATTGTCGAGTTGCCGACCAAATCCAACTTCCGGGAAGGTTTATCTATCTTTGAATATGTCACTTCTTCCCGCGGTTCCCGCAAAGGCTTAACCGACTCGGCTATCAAAACCGCTGACGCCGGCTACTTAACCCGCCGTTTAGTCGATGTCGCCCACGATGTGATTATCCGTTTGGAAAATTGTCATACCAAAGACGGTTTAACCATTAAAAACAACGGTAAGCGCAGCCAGCAATTTGCCACCCGGATTACCAGTCGTTTCTTAGCCAAAGACGTCCTTAATCCTAAAACCAAAAAAGTGCTGGTTAAGAAAGACACCTTAATTAACGAAGACCTTGCCGAGACCATTACTAAAGCCAAAATTGAATCAGTTGTCGTCCGCTCTCCTTTAAGCTGTCAGGCAAAATACGGCATCTGCGCCAAATGTTATGGTTGGGATTTTTCCACCAAAAAAGAAGTCACTATCGGCGCCCCCGTGGGGGTTGTCGCCGCCCAGTCAATCGGCGAACCGGGGACCCAGTTAACCATGCGAGTCAAACACTTCGGCGGCATTGTTATTTCCGACGTCACCCAAGGTCTGCCCCGCGTCGAAGAACTGTTTGAAATTAGAAATCCCAAAATTATTGCTCCTTTAGCCGAGAATGCCGGTAAGGTCAGCTTGAAAGACACCCCGCGCGGTTATGAAATTACTGTTGCCGATAAAACCTACCTCATCCCTTTAACTTCCACCTTAAGAGTTAAAAATCACCAACTGGTCGGCGCCGGCGAACAGCTGGCTTCCGGCTCAGTCAGCATCAAAGATCTTTTGAAAACCCGTGGCCCACGGGCCGCCCAGGAATATTTAATCGAAGAAATCCAGGCGGTTTATGAATCTCAGGGCATTCCCATTCACGACAAACATTTTGAAGTTATTATCCGCAAGATGTCTGACAAAGTTCAGGTCGAAACCGTCGGCGGCACCGAACTGTTAATCGGCGAATTTGTCGAAAAAACCAGATTAGAAGAAGAAAATACTCTGGCCAAAACCAAAAAAGGTGCAGCGGCGACTGTCCGGGAAGTTATTTTAGGCATCACCCGGTCTTCTCTGCACACCGAATCCTGGTTATCCGCCGCTTCCTTCCAAAATACCTCCAGTGTTTTGACTAACGCCGCCGCCAGAGGTAAAATCGACAAGCTCTTAGGTCTTAAAGAAAACGTCATCATCGGCCGGTTAATTCCTACCAGCGAAGAAAGGGCCAGACACGAGTAAATATGCCTACGATTAATCAACTGATCCGGAAAAAACGCCGGCATAAGCCTGGTAAAATTAAAGCCACTGCCTTAAGAAAAACTTTTAATTTTAAAATCAGGCGCATGAAGGCGACGATTAACCCGCAAAAACGCGGGGTTTGTCTGCTGGTTAAAACCATGACTCCCAAAAAACCCAACTCCGCCTTAAGAAAAGTCGCCCGGGTGCGCTTGTCCAATAAACAGGAAGTCACCGCCTACATTCCCGGTATCGGCCATGATTTGGCTGAACACTCGATTGTTTTTGTCCGGGCCGGCCGGGTGCCGGACTTGCCTGGTGTTAAATACCATATTATCCGGGGTAAATACGACACTGCCGGCGTTGTTAATCGCAAAACCTCCCGTTCCAAATACGGCACCAAAAGATCCGGTGCCACTACCGCGACTGGCGCCGCGACCAGCGGGCCCGCCCCTGCCGCCAAAGCTTCAGCGACGGAGGCCCCCGCCGCCTAATATATATGAGCCGATCAGGAAAAATCACCAAAATCACCATTGACTCCGACCCAATTTACAACAGCCGTTTAGTGGCCAAAATCATCAATGTGGTCATGAAGGACGGCAAAAAATCAATTGCCCAAAAACAAGTCTATCAAGCCTTGGATATTTTAAAAGCCAAAACCAAAGCCGACCCCTTAAATTCTCTGCGCCAGGCCTTGGATAATGTTAAACCCTCCATGGAGGTTCGTTCCCGCCGCATCGGCGGCGCCGCTTACCAGGTACCTTCTCCCGTCAGGGGAGACCGCAAAGAATCTTTGTCCATCCGTTGGGTGATTAATGCCGCCCGCGCCCGCTCCAATCGGGAATTTCATCGTTTTTCCGCCAAACTGGCCGCCGAACTTTTCGATGCCTTAAATAATCAGGGCGGCGCGATCGAAAAGAAAAACCAGATGACAAAAATGGCCGAAGCTAACAAGGCATTCAGTCATTTTAGATGGTAGCCATTACGATTTCTTTTATCTTTTATAATAGTTATGATTTTTATAACCGTTATAATTGTTATTAATGATTTTTCACTCCAAGCCTTTTAAAATTTTCACCCTAATCCTGGCCCTGATTTTTTACCTCTTGGCCTTTGTCGTTGCCTTTAAACCAGAGCCGTTTTTGCGCTTTGGCTACTGGGGGATTTTTGCTTACAATCTTTTTGGCCCCGGTACATTTTTAATTCCGGTTGTCTCCCGCCATTTTGCCGTTTTTGGCGTCGCTTTAGCCACCAGCCTGGGCATGGCCATTAATGATTCAGTCTCCTGGTTGGCCGGTAAAAATGGGGACATTGTTTTTCCGCGCGGCAGGCGGGTCGCCCGCATCGAAGCTTCAATTAAAAAATACGGCCCTTTTGCTTTGTTCTTTTGGGCGCTTATCCCTTTTCCCTATGACTTTATTGCTGTTATTGCCGGCTATCTAAAACTTCCCTTTAAGCGTTTTTTAATCCCTACTTTCCTTGGCCGCCTGCTCAGATTTCTCTTAATGGGCTCCGGCATCGTCGCCATTTGGGGCAAAGCCGTGCTATAATCAAAGAAAGTATGAAGAAAAAAATCGTGGAAAAAGTTCTAAGATATAATGCTGTTTTTGAACCCTGCGAAGAGGGCGGATTTGTTGTCACTGTACCAAAACTGCCTGGATTAACCACAGAAGGAAATTCATTTGAAAAAGCTCTAAAAAATACTAGAGATGCCATTAACGGTTATCTCCAAATTCTTCAGGAAGCCGGGGAAACAATGCCGGAACCGGATGAGAAAGTTTTTACCACCCCTATCGACATTAAATTTTCCGTTAATCAATTCGCCTGCGCCTAAAATTAGATGAATCGACTGCCTAATCTTACCCCTAAAAAGCTGGAAAAAATATTAAGAAAACAAGGATTTTTAACCTTAAGACAAATTGGCAGCCACTTGCATTTATATCATCCTATCCAAAAAATAAGAGTCACGATACCAACGCATAATCATGATTTAAAAAGAAAAACCTTGACCACTATTATTAGACAGGCAAAAATTAAGTTATAATAATTAATAATATGGACCAATACATTCAACCTTCCATTTCTCCCACTCTGCCTCCACCGCCGGTTCCGCCTGCCGAACCGCCTATTTTCCCTCCGCCCCCCAGGAAAAAATCCCCTGCCTGGTTAATTATTCCTCTGCTGATTTTTATTTTACCCCTTAGCGCCTACTTTATTTTCCAAATTAATAAATTCAGACAGCAGCTCAATCAGCCCGCCCCCACCGCCAGCCCGGTTGTTGTTTCGCCCTCTCCCTCTCCCAGTCTTACCGCCGACTGGCCTGCTTATCATAACCAAGTTCAAAACTACTCTTTTCAATATCCCCGTGACTGGCAAATTAATGAAGCCGCCGCCGCAGTCGACATTAACAATAAACTCACCCTCACTAAAGACAATTACATTATTACCATTTACGCCAATATTCAAGGCGTCGGGGGAACGGCCAGGCAGGTTTCCTCCACCCCGATTACTGTTGCCGGTTTAAATTTATACAAAAGAGATATCGGTGACAATCTTTATGACAACACCGGCTCCTTTGAAATCAGCGCCAGCGACTCTTCCCCGACTTTTAAGTACCAAGACAAAACTTACGAAATTTATCTGACTTATCCGTTAGCGGAAAAGGGGACCGCCGCCTATTTAGCCAATTTAACCACTTTCGACCTCCTCCTCTCTACTTTTAAATTCACTCCCGTAGTTATTTCTCCTTCTCCTTTTCCTTCTGCCACTTCCTCTGCCGACCTCCAGTCTCCGATCCCGTAGGCCTTGCTTTTTCCAGAGAGAGAGTAAGATTTGGCTCAATGGGACAAGAAACAGCCACAAGAATCGGCGATCAACAAATAGTAATGGGCGCAGACGGTCATTCAGGCTGGTTAGCTTGGGCTCTTAATAAAGTTAAAGCTACCGTTGGCCTTCAGGGTCCGACCTTGTAGGCACCTCTTATAGACAACCCTTAAATCTTTATATATAATGGCTTTAAGTTTGAGATTCATATGAAAACAATTAACTTGAAAAAAACTTTAGCTAAATATCAGTCTGGTTGGGTGGCAATTAACAAAAATTTTAAAGTTGTTGGTCACGCTAAAAATTTTAGAACCCTGGCCGACAGATACGAACTAAAACACAAGATTGTTTTAATGCCTGCTTCTAGCGATTACTCAGGCTTGGTAACTCGTTTTCATGGCTAAATTTCCCTACATTGTTATTCCCGGGAAAGACAAAGATATTTATCTGCCTTGGATTAGCGTTAGTCTTGATTATCCCAAAACCCATAAAGTAACCTTGCCTGTTTGGGCCCTGATTGATTCCGGCGCCGACAGTTGTTTGTGTTGTTTGGAAATCGGGCAGTGGTTGGGGATTAAATTTAAAAAACAGCCGCAAAAAGTTTTTACTGCCGCCAATGGCGAACAATTTAGCGGTTTTAAGGAAAGGATAAAAATGTTTTTCAGCGGCAAAAAATACTTTTGTGATTTTTATTTTTCTAAAAGCATTCCTGTAAAATCACCGATAATTTTAGGCCAAAACGGTTTTTTTGATCAACCTAGCCTCCACGACCGTTGGCCTTCAAGGTCCAACCTTGTAGCCCCCCCTTATTTTTCTCCTCTTGCTTTTTCCAGAGAGAAAGAGTACTATAGGTTCGTATGTCAGAAGTTGTTATACCAGGATCAAAAGCGGCGGAAGTAGGCGTAGATACAAATCCTTCAGTTCCTGAAAGCGGTGATTACCCCGACCAGCTTCCCCCCGCTGAGCCGTTTTATATGAATCGATATGATCAATCTTCCGACGTTGACGTTGATGAGCCTGATGATGACCCGCTCTAGCAGTGGCCTTCAAGGTCCAACCTTGTAGGTGGCCTCTTATAGACAACCTCATTTTTTTACTTTATAATCCTCTTACTAATTTATTTACCAAGTTTTCTTGAAAGCCATCGCTTCTTCAAGAAGCGATTTTTTATGTCAATTACTCAATCAGACACTGCCAAAAAACGCCACGTGCCTCTGGATAAAATCCGCAACATCGGCATTATTGCCCATATTGATGCCGGCAAAACTACCACCACCGAGCGGATTCTTTTCTATACCGGCAAAACCTACAAACTCGGCGACATTGACGAAGGCACGACCCAGATGGACTGGATGGCCCAGGAGCGCGAGCGGGGCATTACTATTGTTTCCGCCGCCACGACTGCTTTTTGGACCCCGGTCATCGCCGGCGCTGTTTCCCAGGCCGAATACCGGATTAATATTATCGACACTCCCGGCCACGTAGACTTTACCGCCGAAGTTGAACGTTCCCTTCGCGTTTTAGACGGCGGGATCACGGTTTTAGACGCCGAAGAAGGCGTCCAGTCCCAATCGGAAACCGTCTGGCATCAGGCCGATAAATACAATGTGCCCCGCCTTTGTTTTGTTAATAAAATGGACAAACTCGGCGCTGACTTTCTCGCCACGGTTCAGGATATCCGCGACCGTCTCGGCGCCAATCCGGCCATTATGACTCTGCCGATTGGGGTCGAGTCTTCGTTTAAGGGGATAGTTTTGCTCTTAGATCAAAAAGCTTTTATTTGGAAGGGTGATGAAACCGGCGCCAAATATGACATTGTTGATATTCCCGAAGATATGGCTGATCAGGTTAAAGAATACCGGGCCAAATTAATCGAACAAATTTCCGAGCATGACGATGCTTTGTTAAACAAATATTTAACTGGTGAAGAACCGACCGTGGTGGAGCTGAAAACCGCTTTAAGAAAAGCGACGATTGCCTACAAACTGGTGCCGGTTTTCTGCGGTTCATCTTTAAGAAACAAAGGCGTTCAGCCCTTGCTTGATGCCGTGGTTGAATATTTGCCCAGCCCGGTCGATCTTCATGAAGTCAAAGGCGTCCACCCCAAAACCAAGGCGGAAGAAATCCGCCTCTGCAACAGCGAAGCGCCCTTTTGCGGTCTGGCTTTCAAAATTCAATCCGATCCTCATGTTGGCCGCTTAACCTATGTCCGCATTTATTCCGGCACCCTTAAATCCGGCAGTTATGTTTACAACTCCACCAAAGATAAAAAAGAACGCGTCGGCCGCCTGCTTTTAATGCATGCCAACGACCGCGAAGAAATTCCCGAAGCTTTTTCCGGCGAAATCGTCGCCCTGGTGGGTTTAAAAGATACCACTACCGGCAATACTTTAACCGATGACAGCCACCCGATTATTCTGGAAGGGATTACTTTTACCGAACCGGTTATTTCTTTGGCGATTGAGCCGAAAACCAAAGCCGATCAGGAAAAAATGGGTTTTGCCTTAAAGCGCTTGGGAGAAGAAGATCCTACTTTTACCATTAAATCCGATCCGGAAACCGGTCAAACCATTATTTCCGGCATGGGCGAACTGCACCTGGAAATCTTAGTCGACCGGATGAAACGGGAGTTTCATATTAGCGTTAATACCGGCCAACCCCAGGTCGCTTACAAAGAAACCATCAAAAAAGTGGCTGAAGCCGAAGGTAAATACATCCGCCAATCCGGCGGCCGCGGCCAGTATGGTCACTGTTTCTTACGGATTGAGCCTAAAAGCCGCGGTGAGGGTTTTGAGTTTATTTCCGAAATCACCGGCGGCGATATTCCCCGGGAGTTTATTCCTCCGATCGGCAAAGGCGCTAAAGAAGCCGCCGAAAACGGCGTCATTGCCGGTTTTCCTGTCGTCGATATTCTGGTGGCGGTCTACGACGGTTCTTTCCATGATGTCGACTCTTCGGAAATTGCTTTCAAAATTGCCGGTTCCATGGCTTTTCAGTCGGCTGTTCGCCAGGCTGATCCGATTTTATTAGAGCCGATTATGAAGCTCGAAGTCTCTTCTCCGGAAGAGTTCATGGGTGAGATTATCGGCGACCTGTCAAAAAAACGCGCTCATATTCTCGGCACCGGCAAACGCGGCCGGATGCTAATCATCAACGCCGAAGTCCCCTTGGCAGAAATGCCCCAATATGCTACTATTCTTCGTTCCATGACTCAAGGCCGGGCCAGTTTTTACCTGGAGCCGTCCCACTACGAGGAAGTGCCCAATAACATTGCCCAAAAAATTATTGCCAAATCTGCCAAAAACGGTTAAAATATATCAATTAAATTATTAAGGAGGCTTTATGGCAACCTATCAACGCACGAAACCGCATGTAAATGTCGGCACCATTGGTCACGTCGATCATGGCAAGACCACTTTATCTGCGGCCATTACTCAGTATTTAGCCAAGAAAAACATGGCCCAGGCCATGAAGTTCGAGGATATTGACAAATCCCCGGAGGAACGCGAGCGCGGCATTACTATTTCCATTACTCACTTAGAGTATGAAACCGAAAAACGCCACTATGCCCACATTGACTGTCCGGGGCACAAAGACTACATCAAGAACATGATTACCGGCGCGGCCCAAATGGACGGCGCTATTTTAGTCGTCGCCGCCACTGACGGCCCGATGCCTCAAACCAGAGAGCATATTCTCTTGGCGCGTCAGGTTAACGTTCCGGCCTTGGTTGTCTTTTTAAACAAATGTGACGCGGTTGATGACAAAGAAATGATTGATTTGGTGGAAGAGGAAATTCGTGAACTCTTAACCAAGTACGAATTTCCCGGTAAAGACATTCCCATCATTCGCGGCAGTGCCTTAAAGGCCCTGGAAGGCGATGCCGAAGCGCAAAAGCCGATTGAAGCTTTATTAAAGGCTTTGGATGAATCCATTCCCGAACCCAAACGGCCGCTGGATCAGCCGTTCTTAATGGCTGTCGAAGACGTTTTCTCGATCAAAGGCCGCGGTACGGTTGCTACCGGCCGGATTGACCGGGGCAAGATTAAAGTCGGCGAAGAAGTGGAAATTGTCGGCCTTAAAGCTCCAAAAAAATCCACTGTTACCGGCGTCGAGATGTTTCGGAAACAGCTTGACGAAGGTTTAGCCGGAGACAATGTCGGCATTCTTTTAAGGGGGATTGAAAAAGACGACATTGAGCGCGGCCAGGTTTTATGCAAACCCGGTTCCGTTACCGCTCATACCGAGTTTGAAGCCGAAGTCTACATTCTTTCCAAAGAAGAAGGCGGCCGGCACACTCCCTTTTTCACTGGTTACAAACCCCAGTTTTACATCCGGACCACTGATGTGACCGGCGATGTTACCTTAGAAAAAGGAGTGGAAATGGTCATGCCCGGCGATAATGCCAAGATGACTGTCAAACTCATTCAGCCGGTGGCCTTGGAAGAAGGCTTGCGGTTTGCTATCCGCGAGGGTGGCTTAACCGTTGGTGCCGGAGCCATCACCAAAATTATTAAGTAAGTCGAAGATATTAATTATCAAAGAATAGTGACACCGTGACACTGTGTCACTTTCTTTATTATGCCAAAAGGCCGCATACGGATCAGATTAAAATCATATGATCACCGGATCATCGATGAATGCTGCCAGAAAATCCTCGATACGGCTATGGCTACCGGCGCCCAGGTGGTTGGCCCGGTGCCTTTACCCACCAAAAGAAAGTTAGTTTGCGTCCTGACCAGCCCCCATACTGACAAAAACGCTCAGGAGCATTTTGAAATGTTAACCCACAAACGTTTAATTGACATTATCGACTGCACTGACAAAACTATTGATAGTTTAATGCACCTGGAACTGCCCGCCGGCGTGGGAATTGAAGTGAGGATGTAAGTTTATGATTGATCAGTTTTTTGCCACCAAATTGGAAACCAGTCAAACCTTTGATGATAAGGGTAATCGGGTAGTGGTCACTCAGCTTCAAGCTTTGCCTTTAACCATTAAGCGGATTAAGACTGTCGAAAAAGACGGTTATGACGCTTTGGTTTGCGGCGTAGCCGCTCGTAAGCAACCTAAGGAACTTAAGCTACCTAATGCCGCTGACCTCAAGCCCGGCGACCAAATTAACTGCCAGGATATTCTTAAGCCCGGTGATCTGCTCAAAGCCACCGGGCTTTCTAAAGGCAGGGGTTTTGCCGGCGTCATGAAGCGCCATGGTTTTAGCGGCGGCCCCAAAACCCACGGCCAGTCTGACCGCTCCCGCGCTCCCGGTTCTATCGGCATGCGTACCACTCCCGGCCGGGTCTGGAAAGGCAAAAAAATGGCCGGCCATTATGGCGTGGAAACAGTCACTGTCAAAAACTTAAAAGTAATTAAAATTGAAGATAATTTATTGACAGTTTCGGGTACTGTCCCGGGATCAAAAAACTCACTTCTTAAGCTGCTTAAGTTATGAAACTAGACGTTTTATCCACCAGCGCCAAAAAACTAGCGACCATTAGTGTTTCCGCTAAAATTTTTAACGCCAAAATCAATCCCAGCCTGATGAATCAGGCTGTCAGGGTTTATTTATCCAATCAGCGGCTGGCCAGCGCCAGAACCAAAGATAGGAACGACATTAACGTTACCCATGCCAAGGTCTGGCGTCAAAAAGGCACCGGCCGGGCCCGCCACGGCAGCCGCAATGCCCCCGTTTTTGTCGGCGGCTCTAAAACTCACGGTCCGTCCGGTTTCCAGAATTTTTACTTGAAATTGCCTCAGAAAATGAAACAGCTCAGTCTTTTCAGCGCTTTAACTGCTAAATTAAAAGAAGGGGAAATTTTAGTCGTCGCTGGCTTGGAAAAAATCAAACCCAACACCAAAGCTTTTGATAAAATCTTTCACGTCTTGGTCAAACAGCCTCAAAAACTCCTTCTCTTAATTGATCAGCCGCAACCGGATATTAAAACAGGCGTTAATAATCTTAAATATATAAATCTTCACTTGGCCGCTTCTCTTAATACTTATCAGGTTTTAAACCACCGATACCTTATTTTTACCAAATCTGCTTTAAAAACTTTTGAGGCCCACTATGCTGCTTAAACCAATAATTACCGAAAAATCCATGGCCCAGGCCAAAACCGGCCGCTTTACTTTTAGCGTCACCCGCGCCATGACTAAAACTCAAATTAAAACGGAAATCGAATCACTCTTTGCGGTGAATGTCGTTTCCGTCCGGACTTTAAGCTTAGCCGCCAACCGTTTTAAAGCCATGGTTACTCTTAAAAAGGGCCAAACTATTGAGTATTTTGAGTTGCCGAAGGCTCGTAAGGAACCTAAGAAACTAAAGAAACTTAAAAAATTATGATAATCCGCCATCAACCCACCACGCCCGGCCGCCGCCACCGCACTGATCTTGATCGGTCTGACTTGACTGTTAAACGGCCGGAAAAAACCTTAACTACCATCATTAAATACCGGGCCGGCCGCAACTCCTCTGGGAAATTAACCGTTCGCCATCACGGCGGTCAGGAAAAACGGCTGTTTCGGATTATTGATTTTAAACGCGACAAACATGACATTCCTGCCCGGGTGGCCAGTATTGAATATGATCCCAACCGCACCGCGAACATTGCCCTGCTTTACTATGCCGACGGGGAAAAACGCTACATCCTGGCCCCTCAGGGCTTAAAGGTTAATCACCTGGTTTTTTCCGGCGAAAATGCTCCCGTTAAACCCGGCAATGCTTTGGCTTTAAAAAATATTCCTGTGGGCAGCTTGGTCCACAACCTTGAACTCACTCCCGGCAAAGGCGGCCAGCTCGTCCGTTCTGCCGGCAACACCGCCACTTTACAGAGTAAAGATAAATTTGCCGTCATCAAACTGCCTTCCGGTGAAGTCCGGCAGGTGTCTTTGGAATGTTATGCTACAATAGGCGAAGTTTCTAACCCGGAAATTAAAAATATTAAACTGGGCAAAGCCGGCCGCAACCGCCATAAGGGGATTAAACCGACTGTCCGCGGCACGGCTCAGGATCCCCGGTCTCACCCGCATGGCGGCGGCGAAGGCCGTTCCGGCGTTGGCCGGCCCTCGCCTGTCTCTCCTTGGGGCAAGAAAACCCTGGGCAAGAAAACCAGAAACAGAAGAAAATATTCAGCCAGATTTATTATTAAAGATAGGCGGGTTAAATAAACTATGCGCAGCTCAAAAAAAGGTCCCTATGTGGACGAAAAACTAATGAAAAAAATTCAAAGACAAAAAGACAGCGGCAAAAAAGAACCGATTAAAACCTGGTCCCGCGCCAGCCAAATTCCGCCGGAATTTGTCGGTTACACCTTTTCGGTGCACAACGGCCGCAAATTTATTGACGTTTTTATTAATGAGGCCATGGTCGGCCATCGCTTAGGCGAGTTTAGCCATACCCGGACCTTTCACGGTCACGGCAAGATGGTTAAACGCCTGATGACCAAGACTTAAAAATATTTATGCAGATCATCGCTCAAACCAAATTTTTAAAACAAGGGCCCAGAAAAGTCAGATTAGTGGCTGATTTAATCCGGCCGATGGCCATCGAAGAAGCCTTGACTACCTTAAAACATTTAAGGCGTAGGGCCGCCGGGCCGGTCTTGAAGGTTTTAAAGCAAGCCGTCGCTAACGCCGTTAATAACTATAAATTATCCAAAGATTCTTTAACAATTCAATTAATTGAAGTGAATGGCGGCCCGGTTCAAAAACGTTTTCAACCGGTCTCCCGGGGCCGGGCCCACCCGATTCTCAAACGCAGTTCTCATATAAAAATTATTTTGGAGTCACATGGGCCAAAAAGTTAACCCGCTTGCCTTTCGTCTCGGTACCATTTTCAGCTGGGCCTCTAATTGGTATGCCGAGGGCAAAGATTATCACCGCTTCTTATTAGAAGATCTTCAGTTGCGCTCCTTTTTATTGGAAAAATTGAAACTGGCCGGCATTACCGAGGTTAAGATTGACCGCTCGATTAATACCCTGAAAATTACCCTTTACGTTACCCGTCCCGGCGTGGTCATCGGCCGCGGCGGCTCCGGTTTGGAAGAGCTGAAAAAGCTGATTACTAAACAATTGAAGATCGACAAGCAATCCGGCAAAACCCCTAAATTTGAACTCTCGGTTATTGAAGTTAAAAACCCGGATTTATCTTCCCGCTTAATTGGTTTAAGATTAGCCGAACAGTTAAATAAACGCTATCCCCACCGCCGGGCCGCCGCCCAAGTGATGGAAAAAGCCATGGCTTCCGGCGCCAAAGGCATTAAAATTCTTTTTTCCGGCCGCATCGGCGGCGCGGAAATTGGCCGGAGAGAAAAATTTATTTCCGGCAGTATTCCTTTAAGCACGATCCGCTCGAACATTGACTACTTTCAACAGCCGGCTTTTACCAAATACGGCTATGTCGGCATTAAAGTCTGGGTTTATAAAGGAGAATATGCTTCAGCCTAAACGCCAAAAATACCGTAAAAGCTTCCGCGGTTCGCTGAACGGCTTAAGCCAAGCCGGTTCAACCTTAAGCTTTGGCGAGTTCGGCCTTAAAGCTATGGACAGAAGTTGGATTACTGCCCGTCAGATCGAAGCCGCCCGGAAAACCATCGCCCACCACACCAAAAGGGTCGGCCGGTTGTGGATCCGCATTTTTCCGGATAAAACCTACACTAAAAAAGGCGCCGGTGTTCGCATGGGCGGCGGCAAAGGCGAGGTGGAAGGCTATGTTTGCGTTGTCCGGCCCGGCCGGATTATGTTTGAACTCGCCGGCATCCCCGAATCAATCGCCGTTGAATCATTCCGCTTAGCCGCGCAAAAACTGCCGATAAAAACCAAAGTAGTTATTAAAAATTAATCTATGAAAAGCACCACCGATAAACTCACTCTGCCCCAGTTGCAAGCCAAACTGGTCAAGTTAAAACTGGATTTAAAGGTTAATAAACTTAAAGATACCAGCCAGCTTAAAAAAACCCGTTATCAAATTACTTTATTGAAATCTCAGCCAAAGGCTGATCAGCCTATGGCTGAAAAGTCTCTATGAAACAGTTAAAAGGCATTGTCTTCAGTACCAAGATGCAGCGCACTGCCGTGGTTCAGATTACCCGCCGCTGGACCAGCCCGCTTTACCAAAAGACAGTCACCAGAAAGAAAAAATACCTCTGTGATAATCAGTTGGAACTTAAGCCCGGCGACAAAGTTTTAATTCAGGAAACCCGGCCGATCAGTAAACGTAAAAAATGGAAAGTTATTAAAAAAATATGATTCAACTACGCTCAATTCTCAATGTCGCCGATAATTCCGGGGCCAAAAAGCTCCGCGTTATCCTGGTTCATGGCGGTTCCAAAAAACGTTTTGGTTATCTGGGCGATCTGATTACCTGCTCGGTTTATGAAGCCGGCCCCAACGCCCAGGTTAAAAAAGGCGAGATAGTTAAAGCCGTTTTGGTCCGGGTCAGAAAAGAACACGGCCGCGCTGACGGTTCTTATATTCGTTTCGACGACAACGCCGCCGTGATCTTAGAAAATGTGGCCACCAAAGAACCTAAAGCCAGCCGGGTGTTTGGTCCGATTGCCCGGGAAATCAAAAATCTGGGGTACAATAAAATTGCCTCTTTAGCCCAGGAGGTGCTTTAAACTTATGAAATTTAGGCTTAACGACACTGTCAAAATTATTCTCGGCAAAGACCGGGGCAAAACCGGCAAAATTGAAGCAATTTTAGCCAAAGCCGATCAGGTGGTGGTTGCCGGCGCCAACATGTATAAAAAGCACACTAAAAAACAGGGTGACAAACAGCCGGGCGGTATTCTGGACCTGGCGCGGCCCTTAGCTTTATCCAAAATCGCCTTAATTTGCCCCCACTGCCATCTTCAGACCAGAATCGGTTTTCAGGGGGCCAAAAAGAAAAAAGTCAGAATTTGTAAAAAATGCCAAAAACCCTTATGAACCGTTTACAGGAAAAATATTTTACCGCCATCGTTCCCGCCCTTAAAAAAGAGCTTAAACTTCAGCATGACTTAGCCGTTCCCCGAATGAAAAAGATTGTAATTAACATGGGGATTAAAGAAGGCGCCGGCGATAAAGGCGTGGCTAAAAAAATCAGCGAGTACCTGAGTTTAATTGCCGGCCAAAAAGCGATTGTCACCAAAGCCCGTAAAGCCGAAGCCGCCTTTAAAATCCGTGCCGGTGACCACATCGGTGTCATGGCCACCTTAAGAGGCGAGCGGATGTACGCTTTCTTAGACAAACTGATTTCAGTAGTTTTGCCGCAAGTGCGCGACTTTAAGGGTGTCAGCCGGACTAGCTTCGACGGCCGCGGTAATTATTCGCTCGGCTTTAAAGAACAGATTATTTTTCCGGAAGTGAGTTATGATACAATCGACCAGACAAGAGGTTTTCAAGTGACCCTGGTTACTTCTGCCGCCGATAATCAGACAGCCTTAAAATTACTGGAATTATTAGGTTTGCCCTTTGCTAAGTATGGCCAAAGTTAAATTTTTTAACAAACAATTAAGACAGCCAAAATTTTCCTCCCGCAAACAAAACCGCTGTAAGCTTTGCGGCCGCCCCCGGGCCTACTTGCGGCACTTTGGTTTATGCCGCCTCTGTTTCCGGGAATTAGCTAATAAAGGCGAATTGCCGGGAGTCACCAAAGCCAGTTGGTAAACAAAATATGACCGATCCGCTTGCCGACTTATTAATCAGAATTAAAAATGCCCAAAGCTCCAAGCATAAAACTACGCTGGTGCCTTACTCCCGCCTTAAAGAAAGCTTGGTGAAAATATTAATTACCAATAACTACTTAACTGACTATCAGGTCGAAGGCAACCAAGCGGCAGAAAAAAACTTAAACCTTACCTTAAAATATGTTCGGAAACAGCCGGCCGTCGCCCAAATCAAAAGAATTTCTAAGCCCGGCGTCCGCCACTATGTTAATCAATTCAATATTAAAAAATTGACCATCGGCCGGGGCCTGGTCATTATTTCCACCTCTCAAGGTATGATGACCGCCAAAGAGGCGAGAAAGCAGCGCCTGGGCGGCGAAATTATCTGTAAAATTAATTAACTTATGTCCAGAATCGGTCTCCAACCCATCATTGTTCCTGACAACCTGACCGTCACTATCAGCCGCGGTTTAATCAGCGTGAAATCCGCGGCCCAGGAATTAACCCAACTAATTCATCGGGATATTCAGGTCAGCCAAAAAGACAATACTTTGCTTGTCAAAGTCGTCCGGACCAGCCGCAAAAGCAAAGCCTTGCACGGTTTAACCAGAAGTTTAATTGCCAATATGATCTTCGGCCTGGTCAAAGGTTTTACCAAGACTTTGGAAATCCAGGGCACTGGTTTCCGGGTTACTCCCAAAGGGGCCGGCCTGGAACTGGCCTTGGGTTATTCTCATCCGGTTGTCTTTAACCCGCCCCCGGGCATTAAGCTGGAAATTAAGGATACTAAATTTATTATTGTCAGCGGCGCCGATAAATATTTGGTCGGCCAGGTTGCCGCCAATATCCGCCGCTTCCGCTCGCCGGACGCCTACAAAGGCAAAGGCATCCGCTACCTTAACGAACTGGTGCGTTTAAAGCCGGGTAAAGCCGCTAAGGCCGCCGAAGCCTAAAAATATGATCAAAAGATATAAAAACGCCAAACTGCAAAGACTGTATCGCTCCCGCCTGAAAACTAAGGGGACAGCCCTCCGGCCGCGCTTAACGGTTTTTCGTTCCTTAAAATATATTTACGCCCAAATTATCAATGATGCCCAGGGGATTACTTTAGTGGCCGCTTTCGGGTCAGACCCGGAAGCCGTCGGCGGCCAAATCGCCGCCTTGGCTTTAAAGAAAAAAATCTCCGCCGTAGTTTTTGACCGCGGCGCTTATAAATATCATGGCCGGATCCGTTGCTTGGCCGACGCCGCCAGACAGAAAGGTTTAAAATTCTAATATGCCCCGCTACGAAGAAAAAAAAGAGTTTGAAGAAAAAATTATTCAGATTAACCGGGTCTCCAAAAAAACCAAAGGCGGCAACCAGATTGGCTTTTCTGTTCTGATGGTCGTCGGCGATAAAAAAGGCCGGGTCGGCGTCGGTTTAGGCAAAGCCCCGGATGTTTTGTCCGGCATTAAAAAATCCATCCGCCGCGCCAAGAAAAACTTATTCACTGTGGCCATGACCGGCACCACCATCCCTCATGATATTCAGGTCAAGTTCGGTGCCGCCCGGATTTTATTAAAACCGGCTCCTCCCGGGAGCGGCGTGATTGCCGGCGGGGCCGTCCGGGCCGTCATGGAAGTCACCGGCATCAATGATGTTTCCAGTAAAGTTTTAGGCACCCGGAACAAAGCCTCCAATGTTTATGCTACTATTAAAGCGCTTAAATTGTTAAAGTCTTAAGGAGTCAAAATGAAACTGCAAACACGCCCCAAAATTACTGCCACTGCCAAAAAAAGAGTCGGCCGCGGCTATGGTTCCGGCAAAGGCGGCCACACTACCGGTAGGGGGGCCAAAGGTCAGAATATCCGCAGCCGCCGCCCGCTTTACTTTGAAGGCACCAAGATGAGAAAAAGTTTAATCCGCCGCATTCCTATGCTCCGGGGCAAGTTAAAATTTAAATCTTTAAAAGCCCGCCAGTCGTTGATTTTAAACCTGGAACAGCTAAACTCCTTGCCCAAAAACACCGAGGTCACCGTCCCCAGCTTAATCAAATACCATCTTCTGCCGGAAGCCGCCCTCAAATACCCGGTGAAAATCTTAGGCAACGGCGACCTGAAACTGGCTTTAACCATTGCCTTGCCGATCTCTCAGTCCGCCGCCAAAAAAGTCATTAAAGCCGGCGGCAAAATCATTACTAAAAAATAATGCTCCACACCCTTGATTCCCTTAAGCATTTATTCCGCATTAAAGAACTTCGCCGCAAACTCTTGCTCACCCTGTTTATCTTTGTTATTTTTCGCTTTATTGCCCACATTCCTGTTCCCGGAGTCGACTTGATCGCCCTCCAGCAGCTGTTTAACTCCAACCAGCTGTTAGGCATGCTCGATATTTTTTCCGGCGGCACTCTGGCCAATTTCTCGGTCATGGCCTTGGGTTTAGGGCCTTATATCAATGCTTCCATTGTTTTGCAGTTATTAATGATGATTATGCCTAAACTGGAAGAGTTGAGCAAAGAAGGCGACTTTGGCCGGGAGAAAATCAATCAGTACACCCGGCTTTTGTCTATTCCTTTAGCCACGATTCAGGCGGTGGGCATGGCCGCTTTGCTTAGAAATCAGCATATCTTGGTTTTAAGCGGTCCTTTGGATTTAATCGGCATTGTCTTTACCATGGTCGCCGGCACAATTTTATTAATGTGGCTGGGCGAGTTATTAACCGAATACGGCATCGGCAACGGCATCTCCATTCTTATTTTTGCCGGCATTGTCGGCCGTCTGCCGGTTTCTCTGCTTCAAACCGGCGCCATCAGCCAAACCCTGAACTTAATGAGTTTAATTACCTTTACTATTCTTGGCTTAATGGTCATCTCCGCCATTGTTTTTGTTAATGAAGCTGTCCGTCAAATTCCCGTCCGCTATGCCCGCCGTCAGCGTGCCGGTGTCACTGCTACCGGCCAGACCACCTACTTGCCCTTGCGGGTTAATCAGGCCGGGGTGATTCCGATTATTTTTGCCGTTTCTTTAGTGGTGATGCCTTCGGTGGTCGGCAGTTATCTGCAAAAAATGGCCCAACCGCAGCTGGCCGCTCTGGCCGCCAAAATCGTGGCCTTTTTTGATCCCGGCCGCGTCGCTTATCATCTGATCTACTTTATTCTGGTCATTGGTTTTACTTATTTTTACACTGCCGTTACTTTTAATCCGGACAAGATTTCCGAAGATATTAAAAAATACGGCGGCTTTATTCCCGGAATCCGGCCCGGTACGCCTACGGCTGATTATCTCTCCCACGTTTTAAACCGGATTACCTTGGCCGGCGCCATCTTCTTGGGTTTAATTGCCATCCTGCCTTCAATTGCCAGCGGTCTGACCGGCATTACCACTATTACCATCGGCGGCACCGGGATTTTAATCGTTGTCTCGGTAATTTTAGAAGTCAGTAAATCTTTAGAAGCGCAATTAATTATGCGCAATTACGAAGGTTTCTTATAGTTTTTATAACATTTATAATAATTATAACCGTTATATGTTCATAATTTTTTACGGCCCCGAAGGTTCCGGCAAATCTACTCAGGCCAAACTGCTGGCCGAGAAATTAAACTTGCCCTATCTTGGCTCCGGCGACTTGGTTCGTCATTATGCCGAAGCTGATAAGGGGATTATGGGCAATATCTGCCGCGAATCCCTGTCTAAAGGTTATTATGTCGCTGACTCGGAAATGTTTGTTTTATGGAAACAGCGTCTAAAAGAGCCGGATGTCCAATCTGGTTTTATTATCGACGGTTTTCCCCGCAATCACACCCAGGCCTTGTTTTTAGCTGACAAACTGGATAAGTATGGTCATGACGTGGACTATGTTTTTTATCTGGTGGTGAGCGAAGTCGAATCCATTAAACGCTTGCTCGCCCGGGGGAGGGTCAATCCGGACGGTTCTTTGAATGACAGCCCGGAAAAAATTAAAGAGCGGTTAAAAATGTATAACGACCAGGAAGCCGATGTCTTAAAATTCTATGAAGAAGAAGGTTTCCTTTGCAAAATCAACGGCGAGCAGACAATTGCCAAGATTTTTGAGGATATATGCAGCCGTGTAGGGACCAAGTAATTATTGCCGTTGTCGGCATGGCCGGTTCGGGTAAATCCGTAGCCTGTGACTATTTTCAATCTCAGGGTTATCCGGTTCTCCGTTTCGGGGATGTCACCGACGAAGGCCTGCACCTGCAAGGACAGTCCCTGCAGGAGACTAACGAGCGCCGTTACCGGGAAAACTTAAGAAAAGAACTGGGCATGGCCGCCTACGCCATTAAAATCGAGCCGCGTATCAGAGCCGCATTCCACCCCGGAAGTTACCACCCCGGAGTGGTAATCTTAGACGGCCTGTATTCCTGGGAAGAATATCTTTATTTAAAAGCCAAATTTCCCGAATTAAAACTTTTAGGCATCTATGCCCGGCCGGAAATCCGCCGCCAACGCTTATTGAAGCGTCCGATCCGGCCGTTAACCGAAGTCCAGGCCAAAGCCCGCGATCTGGCAGAATTAAATAACCTCAACAAAGCCGAGCCCATCGCCCTGGCCGACTATCTGGTTATCAACGAAGGTTCAATTCCCGCCTTTCACCAGGAATTAACTAAAGCCTTAAAAAGCCTACGAGGAGTCTCCTCGCAGGTAAAATTCCTCCCAGAACCTTCAAACCTTCAAGGAACATCCTTGTAACCTTTGTAACCTTTGTAACCTTCCTAAGCTTCTTGAGCCAACTAGTCAATTTTAAAATATAGGTTATAATATAGGAAGACTATGAGTGAAACACTTTTTTCATTAGCTAATTTTCTTCCCAAAAAAGATTCTGGGGTTGAGATAGAGATTAGAGAAGAATTAGCTCCGGTTGTGGAAAGAATAAGTACAATTCTTCCGCCTGATGTTTTATG
>Ga0210051_1000738_pt1 | contig 31434 bp, 21 predicted proteins | sample CryGey092014_all_FD_185464 | JGI IMG/M metagenome (GOLD analysis project Ga0210051, IMG submission 185464) | Groundwater microbial communities from aquifer - Crystal Geyser CG23_combo_of_CG06-09_8/20/14_all (SPAdes) (version 2) | ecosystem: Environmental > Aquatic > Deep subsurface > Groundwater...
GCTTCTGCCCACAGAAGCCGAGCGGGGCGCGGGAGATATGGGAGCGCCATCGGCGCGGTGCCATAGATTAAATTTTAGTTGCTATCGATTCAAAATAAGTTCGAGCAGCGTTTAATAGCTGCGACCAATCTGCTTCGCTGTGCTACTTTTGTGCACAGCTTCGCAGGAATAAGGTTCTACGAAGCCCATACCAGCTTATTGCTTATCGAGGGCAAAGTAGACCAAATTCGCTTGCATTTGGCGTGCATGCGAATTTAAGCCAGAGTCCCTCACATCCGAGAAGATTTTTCGAGACGTTCGGGATGAAGGATAAAAGAGGTTTAGGATATGGAAGAAGAGAGAAGGAAATCAGTTCGTATAAAAAAGGTACTTGTTGTCCGATACGGTTATTGTATTGATAAGGATGAAAAGAAATGGGATATTACCGCGATAAGGGATATTAGCGAGATGGGAATGCGTATTACTACTCATCGACAGTTTTCGCCTAATGATATTATAACTTTTCTCATCAAAATTCCTACCAGGCCATTAGAGTGGATAGAATTTACCGGAAGAGTAATGGGGTCTGAAGAGTTGAAGACTATTTTCGGAGAAGACGTGGCAGGGACGCATATAACGAGGGTAGAATTTATAAATTTAGAAGAAGGCCAGAAAGAATTAATCCGAGAATATATAACATGGTTTTTAATCAAAAAAGGGGGAGGGCAAAAATGAACTATGCAGGGCCTGAAAGAAGAAGGCATTCTTGACGAAATCGATAATTGAGATATGTCTCAAACAAAGAACCTAAGCTTAGGGGGTATGTTATTGGCCACAAACAGGCAGTTTGGCATCGGCACAAACCTTGCATTACTGATACAGAAAAGTCTTTGAGAGAAGAAAAAAGTACTATATAATTAGGCAAAATTGATAAGCCCCGTAAAATAAAGCAGAAATAAATCTTAGAGGGAAAGGAGAAAACAAAAAATATGCATAAGAAAGGTTTTACCTTAATCGAGTTGATGGTAGTTATCGCGATTATAGCTATTTTAGCGATAGTTCTTGTTCCTCAGGTTTTTAGACGGGTTGAGAAAAGAAAAACTGCTGCTGTAAACGCATTTTACGATTCAGTTAAATTAGCAGTTTTGGCTTACCAAACAGATCTAGGGGGAATCTGGCCAGAAAGCTGTACTGAAGCAACCTGTAATACCATTGCGGGCGATAACGGTGGTTTTGTAACTGCTGCAACTAATAATGCACGCTGGGAAGGTCCATATATTGATAGATGGCCGACTGCAGGTGGCAACCCCTATGGAGGTAATTATCAATGGACTGCTGCATCAGGAACTGTTTTTGGCGCTACTGCTGTAGGAGAAAGATATATCACCATAACTGGCGTACCTTGTATTGGTGCAACAAGGATAGATAGGAATCTTGATCATTCTCCAATAGCAACTCCTCAAACAGGTGCTAATATTGGTTTAGTGCGACTATCTCCTGCTGCTGCTAATTGGCCTAACTGTACTACTACCCCTGATAATGTTACCATAGTGGTATTAGTATCTCGCGACGGCCCGACGAACTAAGGATTTAAAGTTTTATTCATTTTACCCTCCTTCTTCTTTTATAAAAAGAAAAAGGAGGGTTTTTTATGGTAAAGGTTATCCTAAAAAGGATAGACCTTCCTAAACCTCTTAAAGGAAGGGTCTAATCGCCGATCACGCCTATGGCGGATCCCGCCAAAGGCGGGAAGGCGATTTTCTTGTTAAGTAGTTTTTGTTTGCAAAGTTTTTTAGACTATGTTATACTACTTTCCAGCAATATAACTATAACATATAGAGTAGTAGCGCTTAACTATCTGAAGAATTGGAGGGGGTCAAAAATGAACTATACAGGGCCAGAAAGAAGAAGACATCCTCGCGTAAATTCTCGTTTTATTGTCTCCTACCGCGTTCTCGAAGAAATGAATAATGTAGATATAACTCAAACAAAGAACCTAAGCTTAGGGGGTATGTTATTGACCACAAACAGGCAGTTTGGCATCGGCACAAACCTTGCATTGGAGATAAGATTGCCTTTTGACCCCGATCCGATTATGATCGTTAGCAAGGTTGTAGAATCGCTTGAAATCAGCAAAGACTTAATCTATGATACAAGGCTTGTATTTTTGGCTATAGATGGAAAACATAGGGATGTAATCAAGGAGACTGTAGATTATTACCTTAAGAAGATTAAGGAAGCCTGAACTTAGCGAGCGATAGTGAAGCTAAGTTGTTCGGCTGAGTTAACCCTTGACATTTCCTATAATTTACTTTTAAGAAAAATGTCAAGGGTTCAATTCGCGCATATAACTTATGTCGGCTATTGCCTCCATAAGTTATGCGCTCATTGAAGAAGGGATAAGGAATGAAAAAGATAAATGTGGGTTTGATTGGTTTTGGCAATGTCGGAACGGGCGCGGTAAAAATTTTATCCGATAGAAAGCATTTCTTAAGCGATAAGATAGGTTTGGAGATAAATATTAAGAAGATTTGCGATAAGGATATTAGTTCCAAGAGAAATGTTTCAGTGGGCAGAAGCCAATTTAGTAAAGACCCGAAAGAAATTATCAATGATCCTCAGATAGATATTATAGTAGAGTTAATAGGAGGAATACACCCGGCAAAGGAATATATTGCTGAAGCGTTAAAAAAAGGAAAAAACGTAGTTAGCGCGAACAAGGCACTTCTGGCGCAAGAAGGCCGTGAGTTGTTTGCTCTGGCACAGGACCGTGGCAAAAGTATTTATTTTGAGGCTTCAGTTGGCGCAGGCATCCCGATTATAAAATCCCTGCGTGAAGGGTTAGTGGCTAATAAGTTCTACAGCATCTTTGGCATTGTAAACGGGACTTCTAATTTTATATTATCCCAGATGTCTAATAATAATTGCACCTTTAATAATGCTCTTAATGAGGCAAAGGCAAAGGGTTTTGCAGAAAAAGACCCTACCTTAGACATTGAGGGTATAGATTCCGCACATAAATTAATATTGCTTACTTATCTTTGTTTTGGCAGGTTTGTGAGTTTAGAGGATATATTTATCGAAGGGATTTCTCAGGTATCTTTAGCGGATATTAATTATGCTAAGGAGCTGGGATTTGAAATAAAACTATTGGCTATTGCCAAAAAACAATCAGACGAATTGGAAGTAAGGGTTCATCCTACCCTTATACCAAAAATGCATTTGCTCTCTTCGGTATCAGGCATATTTAATGCGTTCTATGTATCCAGTGATTTAGCAGGTAACCTTCTGTTTTACGGCCCGGGTGCAGGACAGTTATCTGCTGCTTCTGCAGTAATATCGGATCTGGTAGATTTAACTCAAGGGTTAAAGGCAGGGATGTTCAGGCCAACATTAAATATAGCGGTGGATAAATCTATAAAGAAATTACGCCGGATAAACGAAATTGAAAGCCGGTATTACATCCGTTTTATGACTGTAGATAAACCCGGTGTACTGGCAAAGATTGCCGGGGTACTGGCTAAATTCGGGATTAGTATAGCCTCAGTCACCCAAAAAGAAAGAAGGAAAGCGCAGGTTGTGCCCATTGTGATGATAATCCACGAAGCCAAGGAAAAAGATTTACGCTCGGCATTAGAAATAATAGGGCGTTTAGATATTATAAAAGAAAAGTCAGTGGCGATAAGGATAGAAGAGGTATGAAAATAGTTCATAGTTCAGAGTTCATAGTTCATAGTTATAATGGTGTGATTGAGAGGTATAAAAAATATCTCCCTATAACCGATAAAACGCCCATAATTACATTGAAGGAAGGAAATACCCCTTTGATATACGCAAATTACTTAAGTAAATTAATCGGTAAAAATTTTGAAGTTTATTTAAAATACGAGGGCCTAAATCCCACCGGTTCTTTTAAAGACCGGGGAATGACGCTGGCGATTTCAAAGGCCTGTGAAGATAAGTCAAAGGCAGTAATATGCGCTTCAACCGGAAATACATCTGCCTCTGCAGCTGCCTATGCTGCCAGAGCGGGTATTAAATGTATTGTGCTTTTACCCAAAGGCGCTATAGCGTTAGGCAAACTTAGCCAGGCGCTTATTCATGGGGCAGTGGTTTTGGCAGTAGAAGGCAATTTTGATGATGCCTTAAATTTGGTTAAGGAAATTTCAGAAAAATATCCGATAACACTGGTAAATTCACTGAATCCCTATCGCATTGAAGGTCAAAAAACCGCCAGCTTTGAAATTTGCGATGTTTTTACAGATGCGCCTGATTTTCAGGTAATGCCGGTGGGCAATGCCGGAAATATAACTGCCTATTGGAAGGGATATAAAGAATATAAAAAAATAGGGCGGGCTAAACGGTTGCCGGTAATGCTGGGGTTTCAGGCAGAAGGCGCAGCTCCCATTGTAAGGGGCTACCCGATAAAAAACCCGGAAACCATTGCTACGGCTATCAGGATAGGTAACCCGGCGAGCTGGAAACAGGCAGAAGGAGCCCGCGATGAATCAGGCGGCCTTATTGATATGGTTTCAGATAGAGAAATCATCGTAGCCTATAAATTATTAGCGGCAAAAGAAGGCTTATTTGTTGAACCGGCTTCAGCTGCTTCAGTTGCCGGATTATTGAAGTTAGCAAAAAAAGGCTTCTTTAACCGAACACCGAACACCGAACACCGAACACCGAAAAGAATTGTGTGCATTCTGACCGGCCATGGCCTGAAGGATCCAGACAGGGCGATAAATACTATAAAGCAGCCGAAAGTAGTGAAAGCGAATTTAAAGGCGGTATTAAAAGAGATTGGTTATTAATTTAGTAGGTAGTAGGTAGTAGATAGTATGTAGGTAATGAGTTTAAAGAATAAAAGGATTTTAATTACTGCAGGACCTACCTGGGTTTCTATAGATAGCGTAAGGGTTATCAGTAATATTGCTACAGGCGAAACGGGAATTTTATTGGCAGAGAAACTGCAGAATTTAGGTGCTAGGGTTACTCTTTTGCTAGGCCCCGTAGATACTTGTTGTTTAAATAAGAAGATAAATCCCGCCCTTTCTTACCTCAACCATAGACCATCTCGTAGAAAGGGCGGGATAAAACTGTTACGCTTTAGGTTTTTTGATGAATTAAAAGATAAAATAATTCAGGAATTAAAATATAAAAAATACGATATAGTTATTCACTCAGCAGCAGTATCGGATTATAAGCCGGTAAAAACTTATTCTCATAAAATAAGGTCCGGCATTAAGAATCTAAGGCTGGGTTTGGTACCTACAGAGAAAATTATAGACCTGCTCAAAAGAATTGATAACTCTATAATTTTGATAGGTTTTAAATTTGAGCCGCAAGCAAAGAAAGGCATGCTTATAAAAAGGGCAAAAGAGCTTATCCGAGCCGCCAATCTTGATTTGGCAGTAGCCAATACGATGAATAAAAATAAATACTACGCCTATATTCTCGATAATTATAACCACAGTTACGGGCCCGTCTTTAATAAAAAAGATCTGGTGACAAAATTAGCTGATTTAATGGGAGGCGATTTATGGAAGAATTAAAAATATCGGGTAAGTTAAGAAATGTCCTTCAACAATTTATTCTGGGCTTAAAGGATATTTATCAAGAGGGATTGGCATCAATAGTTCTTTATGGAAGTGCAGCAAGCGGTGAATTCATAGATAAGCATTCTAATTTAAACCTGCTCGTGGTATTAAAGAATACAAATTTAGAAAACTTAAAGAGAGCCACAAGGTTCATAAATAAGTTTAGAATAATTAACCCTTTATTTTTAACTGAGGATTACATTAAACGGTCCATTGACATTTTTCCTATTGAATTTTTGGATATGCAGGAAAATTATTCGGTTTTATACGGAAAAGATATTTTAAAAGATGTCGATATTGATATACGTAATTTAAGATTCCAGTGTGAGCAGGAATTAAAAGCCAAACTTATTGTCTTAAGGCAGTTATATTTAAAAATAAACAGGGATAAACCTGCTTTAAAAGATTTATTGCTTAGGTCAATTACCTCGATTTTGCATATATCAAGGAATGTTTTACGTTTAAAAGGCAAAAAGCCGCCTTATAAAAAAGATGAGATATTAAAGGAACTGGCTGCGGAGTTTAAAATTGATACGGGTGTGTGGGAGAAGATATTAGCAGCAAAGAATAGGCAGATAAAGTTAAGGAATAGAGATATAGAAATTTTATTTGTTAATTTTATAAGTGAATTAGAGAAAATAATTGATATAGTAGATAGGCTATAGCTGTATGCGCAAGATATGCTTTTTACTAATTTTTTTGGCTCTGCCGTTTTTGGTTTGTGCGCAAAATATCCCTCAAGCCACGGGCTGGGTAAATGATTTTGCGGGAGTTATCAGTCCTGAATATAGAGATAAAATAAATGCTTTAATTGAGGAGTTGGAACAGAAGACTACAGCAGAAATTGCGGTAGTGACAATAAATTCTATTGCTCCTTATGATGAAAAGGAATACGCGAGGTTGCTCTTTGACAGTTGGAAGCCGGGCAAGAAAGGCAAGGATAACGGCGTATTAGTGCTTTTGGCAATTAAAGAAAGGCGCTGGCGTATTGAAACTGGTTATGGCGTAGAGGGAGTTTTGCCTGACGGCCTTTGTGGTGAAATTGGCCGGAATTACATGGTGCCTTATTTTAAGGAAGGTAAATATGGAGAAGGTTTGTATCAAGGTGCACTTAAAATTTCTCAAATTATAGCTCGAGACGCTAATGTAAATTTAAAAACATGGGAAGACTTTAAAGATAAACTACCCTGGGATTCAATAGCGCCTATAATTTTTCTATTATTTATAATAGTATTTATAATAGCCCCTATATTTTTATTTAATTATCTATACAATAAAAGAACAACTGGCTACGGGGATAATACAGGGATTAATTATCATAGTAATTCTTGGGGGAGTGGTTGGGGTAGTGGTGGTTTTGGCGGCGGAGGTTTTGGCGGAGGCGGCGGTGGCGGTGGCGGCGCAGGAGGAGGGGGGTTCTAGAAACACCCGGCGCTAATGGAATTGCGCCGGTGTGCCCTTTCTGGGCAAGGAGGAAAAATGAAAAGATTTTTAATAGGCCTAGGAGTAGTAGTATTATTAATAGTTGTCTCTTTTGCTGCAGTCTACAACGGAATTGTCTCAAAGCATGAAACTATTACAGCTAACTGGGCGCAGGTTGAGAATCAATTACAGAGGCGCAATGACCTGATTCCTAATTTAGTCAATACAGTCAAAGGTTATGCAGCACATGAAAAGACTGTTTTTGAAGATGTTACTAATGCCCGTTCGCAATGGGCAAAGGCAGGAACGGTAGAGGAAAAAGTCAAAGCAGCCTCAGGTATTGATGCGGCATTAGCAAGGTTGCTGTTGGTGGTCGAAAATTACCCTAATCTAAAAGCAGACCAGACTTTTTTAAAACTTATGGATGAGTTATCAGGAACAGAGAATCGTATTGCGGTTGAGAGGATGCGTTATAATCAAGCAGTAAGAGATTATAATATTACAGTGAGAAGCTTTCCCGGTAATTTTGTGGCCGGTCTGTTTGGCTATAAAGTAGCCACAGAATATTTCAAGGCAGAGGCACAGGCAAAAGCAGTTCCTGAGGTAAGTTTCTAACTAATCCCTCGCCTAAGCACTTGTAAATTTCTTCGAAATTTACTGCGTAGGCTTCGGGATAAATTCGGCCAAATAACTTACGTCCGCTGACTGCCTTTGACAGGCACTCCGTAAGTTATGGCCTCATTTATGAAATACATAGTCTTAGTAGGCGACGGAATGGCGGATTATCCCATTAAAGAGCTAGATAATCGCACACCCTTAGAAGTAGCGCGCACGCCAAATATGGACTTTATCGCCAAACACGGCAGGCTCGGACGCATTAAAACCATACCCAAAAATATGACGCCTGCTTCGGATGTGGCAAATATCTCCATATTGGGTTATGAACCCTCAAAATATTATACCGGTAGAGGGCCATTAGAAGCAGCGAATTTAGGCGTAGAACTCCAAGACGAAGATGTTGCTTTCCGTTGTAATTTAGTGACGGCATCAGCTGATACGCTTATAGATTATAGCGCCGGCCATATAAGTTCCAAGGAAGCTGCGATATTGATAAAATTTATCGACCAGAACTTGGGGTCCGATAGAATAAAATTCGAGCCAGGAGTAAGTTACAGGCATCTTATGCTTGTCAAAAATGCTCTAGGAGAACGCTTGCAAGATTTAAAATGTAAGCCGCCTCACGATATCACCAGACAGAGTATTTCCAAGAATCTTCCCAAAGGAGAAGGCGCGAATATTTTAATAAAACTGATGCGGGATTCACGTAAAATTCTGGAAAACCATGAGATAAATCTGGTAAGGATTGATTTGAAGGAGAATCCGGCAAATATGATTTGGTTATGGGGACAGGGCAAGAAACCCAGTATGCCCAAATTCCAGGAAAAATACAACTTAACAGGCTCTGTTATATCAGCAGTGGATTTAATAAAAGGGCTGGGTAAAATCTTAGGGCTAGATGTCATAAAAGTTGCCGGTGCAACCGGATATTACGATACAGATTACGAAGGTAAGGCGAGGGCAGCGCTGAAATCCTTGAAAAAAAAAGATTTTGTTTTCTTGCATGTGGAGGCGCCTGACGAGGCCGGCCACAACGGTGATTTAAGAGAAAAGATTACCGCGATTGAAAGGTTTGATCAATTGGTAGTTGGCACAATATTAAAAGCGTTTAAGCGCGGGAAAAACTTCCGCATTTTGGTTTTGCCTGACCACGCTACACCTATTTCAGTAAGAACTCACACCTCAGATATAGTGCCATTTGGCATATTCGGCAAAGATATAGAAGGAAGAGGTTTTTTAAATTACAGCGAGAAGGAAGCAGAAAAATCCGACCTTTATTTTGAAAAAGGCTACGAATTGATGGAGTATTTTATTAGAGGCGGATGATTATATAAGTAAATTATGGACACGACTTTGTTAAAAATGCATTTTTCCTCAGACAGCCAAAGGATAAAGTTTTCTTAACTTATTGCTAAACAATGACTTATCTTTTTAATAATAGTAAAATAAGGTCAAAAATTAACATAGTAGTGTTATGAATTCATTGATTATCGTTTTTATTGCTGGAGTATTATTTTTTTGGGCATATAGATTTTATGCCAAAAGAATAGAATCTCTTTGGCAAATTGACCCTAAAAGGCCAACACCCGCATTTTCTAAATATGATGGCGTAGATTATATCCCAGCCAAAAATTGGCTGGTTTTGTTTGGGCATCATTTTGCTTCTATAGCCGGCGCAGCGCCAATTATCGGGCCGGTCATTGCCGTAATGTTGTGGGGGTGGCTACCTGCGTTATTATGGGTGGTGTTAGGTACAATTTTTATCGGCGGCGTGCATGACTTTAGCTCTTTAATAACTTCGGTAAAGGAAGGTGGTTCGTCAGTAGCCGATATTGCCCAATATGTCATATCTAAACGCGCAAAGATTCTATTTTCTTTGTTTGTGTGGTTGGCCTTGATTTTGGTGATAGCAGTTTTTGCATATCTTTGCGCTGATACATTTGTAAAAGAACCAAAGATTGTGTTACCTTCATTAGGACTTATCCCGGTAGCAATGCTGGTGGGTTATCTTTTGTATTCCTTAAGAGCTAATAATGTATTGACTACAATACTGGGCCTTTTATTATTGGCAGGATTGATATTCTTAGGCAATATCTGGCATATAAATGGCAACATAAAGATTTGGCTTTTAGTATTATTTATTTATTGCTATTTTGCATCGATTCTACCGGTGAATATACTTCTGCAGCCGCGCGATTATCTCTCTAGTTTTTTATTATTTTTTGGCGTAGGTGCAGGTTATATAGGTTTATTATTGTCTCATCCTCAAATAAATATGCCCTACTATCATAAATGGAACACCGCTGAAGGCAATCTTTGGCCGGCTTTATTTGTTACCATTGCCTGTGGCGCGGTCTCCGGATTTCATTCGCTAATTGCCAGCGGCACTACATCCAAGCAGATTGCTAATGAGCGCCATGCGAAAAGAATCGGATATGGCGGGATGGTTACAGAAGGAATTCTTGCGGTATTGGCAATTATTGCTACAGCTATTTTATTCAATACGAAACAAGATTTTGGTGCAGTTTTAAAAAGCATTAGCCCCATTGAAATTTTTGGGAAAGGATATGGGTTGATTACGCAGAGTATTTTAGGCGGTTACGGCCAGTTTATCGCTATAACCATATTAAGTGCATTTATACTTACGACCCTTGATACCGCTACAAGAATATCGCGCTATTTAACCGAAGAGTTATTTGGAATAAAAAATCGTTATCTCTCAACTGCGTTGATTGTCATTGTAAGCGCAGCCTTAGCATTCAGCGGCAAGTGGAATAGGATCTGGCCACTATTTGGCGCATCCAATCAATTAGTAGCGGCATTGGCTTTATTTGTTTTAAGTTGTTGGCTTTTATCTAAAAATAAGACCGCAAAATTTACCCTACTGCCCGCATTCTTTATGCTGATTACAACCGTTGTCGCCTTGGCGTTCCAGGCAATTAGATATTTTATAAATAAAGACATTATACTTTTTTGGGTAGATATTTGTTTGATTTTATTAGCAGGATTTATGGTTTGGGAGGTAAGTAAGGTCACAATTTATGGAGCGAAGCGAACATAGATTGTTTGACCGCACTTATAACTTACTCACACACGACTTTGTTAAAAATGAATTTTTCACAAATTCATAGTCAAAGGATTAAATATTCTTAACATACTTGTGTACAATAAGTTACAATAATAAAATATTAAAAAATAGTCAAAAATTAACATAGTAGTGTTATCTTACGCAGATACACACAGATAGCAAGGAATAATCACGGGTTATAAGATGCACACAGATTTTCTCCGTCGATATCAGTGTGAATCCATCTTTTATCAGTGTGAATCTTACAGTCAAAGGATAAAGTTTTCTTAACTTATTGCTAAACAATGACTTATCTTTTTAATAATAGTAAAATAAGGTCAAAAATTAACATAGTAGTGTCACACTTTGTGTTCGTAAGTTATTGGCTCATTTAACATGCATAAGGGATTGATTGTGCAAAAATTCGGTGGTTCATCTGTGGCAAATGTCCAACGTATACAGAATGTAGCTAAAAGAGTGGTAAGCTATAAGAAGAAAGGATATACCCTTGTGGTCGTTGTGTCGGCTTTAGGGGACACGACCGATGAGCTCGTTGGATTGGTGCAGAAGATTACTGCCGAGCCATCAGAGCGTGAAATGGATATGCTTTTATCAACCGGCGAACAGATTTCCGTGGCTTTGCTGGCTATGGCAATTCATAAGTTAGGTTTTGAAGCAATATCTTTTACCGGCGCCCAGGTGGGGATTATTACCGATACCAGCCACACCCGCGCCCGCATCATAAAAATCAATACCGATAAAATTAAGGAAGAGTTGAAGAAAAATAAAATTGTAATTGTGGCGGGTTTCCAGGGCGTAACCCTGAATCAGGATATTACTACTTTAGGCCGCGGCGGTTCTGACCTTACGGCAGTAGCATTGGCAAAGGAGTTAGCAGCTGATGAATGCGAAATATATACTGATGTAGAAGGTATTTATACTACCGATCCCAGGATAGAACCTAAAGCAAAAAAAATCAAAGCCATTACGTATGATGAGATGCTGGAGATGGCTTCTTTAGGTGCGCAAGTAATGCAGGCGCGTTCTATTGAGGTGGCAAAAAAATTCAACGTACCCATACATGTGCGTTCAAGTTTTAACAATCGAGCCGGAACGATGATTACTAAGGAGGTTAAAAGAATGGAAGAGGTGGTTGTGAGCGGGGTAATTATAAATAAGAATGAAGCAAAGATTACAATCTGTAATGTTCCTGACCGGCCGGGTATTGCGGCAATAATATTTAAGGAATTAGCCAACAGAGGAATAAGTGTAGATATGATTGTGCAGAATGTCAGCCATACCCGTCAGACCGATATATCTTTTACCGTAAATAAAACAGAAGCACGCAAGGCTCTGAAACTTACTAAAAAAGTTGCCAAGAGTATCCAGGCAGGAGAAGTATTACAGGATGAGGATATAGCCAGGGTTTCCGTAGTGGGAGTGGGGATGAAGTCCCATCCAGGCGTGGCCGCAACCATGTTTGACGTTCTTGCTGACAGTAAGATTAATATAGAGATGATTTCTACTTCTGAAATAAGTATTTCCTGTATTATAAAAAAGAGGTTTGCCGAAACTGCAGTTAAGGCATTACACGATAAATTCGGATTAGGAAAATAAAACAGGGACATAAAACAGGGACAGGTCCCTACCCAATCGGGGACCTGTTTTTAGGCTAAAGCTAGAAGTGTCCCCAGTGAGCTGATAGTTAAGACACTACTTTGTTAAAATAGCATCTTTTTATACACTACTTCGTGCTCAAGTTAAGGTAGTTAGTAATGAGAAAATTTTCCCTAACCTTCTTAATTTGAGAAAGTTAGAATAAATTGCTCTATAGGTTGAAGGAATTTTAACCTGTTTTAAGCATAAATTCAAAACAATCTATGATTTTTACAGAACTTATTAGAAATAAAGAAGTTACAAAGGACTGTCCTTATAAAAAGGCTAAAATTTAACAAAGTTGTGTTAAGAAAGAGGTTAAAATGTCGAAAATAAAATTGTATGATACAACTTTACGCGACGGCGCGCAGGGTGAAGGTATATCTTATTCGGTTATGGATAAAGTTCGTATTGCCCAGGAATTAGATAGTTTGGGTATGCACTATATTGAAGGCGGCTGGCCGGGTTCTAATCCCAAGGATATGGAATTTTATTTAAGGATGGCGAAGAAGCGCCTGAAGAATGCCGAGCTTGTTGCCTTTGGTTCTACCCGGCGGGCTAATTCTTTGGCCGGTAAGGATACGAACCTGAGAGCTCTCTTAAAATCGCAGGCTAAGATTGTGACTATTTTCGGCAAGACCTGGGATTTGCACATCAGAGATGTTTTAAAGACTACCCTGGATGAGAACTTGAATATGATTAAGGACACTGTAAATTTTCTGGTGTCAAAAGGGCCAACCGTATTTTACGATGCGGAGCATTTTTTTGACGCCTATAAGGCCAATAGGGAATATAGTTTAAAGTGCTTGTTGACTGCGCAGGATGCAGGCGCTAAGGCAGTGGTTTTATGCGATACCAATGGCGGGACACTTACTTCAGAGATATCAAGGGTTATCAAGGAAATCCGGCCGCAGATAAGCGTTTGGCTGGGCATCCATTGTCATAATGACGCAGACCTGGCAGTAGCTAATTCTATTGCCGCAGTTGAAGCAGGGGCAGATATTGTGCAAGGGACAATCAACGGCTACGGTGAGCGCTGCGGGAACGCGGATTTAATTCCTATAATCGCTAACCTTAAGTTAAAATTAGGCATTAATTGCATTGATGACGATAAATTAAAAGAATTAACCCGGGTTTCCCACTTTGTCAGCGAGATAAGTAATATGAAGCAACGAAATGACCAGCCGTATACAGGCGCATCTGCCTTTGCCCATAAAGGCGGCGTGCATATTAACGCAGTAATGAAGAACCCCAGGACCTATGAACACATTGAGCCGGACCTCGTAGGAAACCGACGCAGGATTCTGGTTTCTGAGCTGGGGGGTAAAACTGGGATATTGCTTCGCGCAAAAACCTTAGAATTAGATTTAAGCAAGGAAGACCCTCAGACAAAAAGGATTTTGAAACTCGTGCAGAGCCTGGAACATCAGGGTTATCATTTTGAAGCAGCAGAGGCATCTTTTGAATTACTAATGAAGAGGGCGCTGAAGAAATACAAGAGATTTTTTGATTTAGAAGGTTTCCGCGTAGTAGTAGAAAAACGCTCTGATAAAAAGATAACCTCTGAGGTAATTATTAAATTAAAAGTAAAAGGAATAAAGGAGCATACTGCGGCAGAAGGCGATGGCCCGGTAAATGCCCTGGATAATGCCCTGCGCAAGGCGCTCAAGGATTTTTATCCAACGTTGTCTAAGATGCATTTGTCTGATTTTAAAGTGCGCGTGTTGGATGAAAAGGTAGGAACAGCTGCTAAGGTAAGAGTGCTTATTCAATCTCAGGATGAAACAGATACCTGGAGTACTATCGGTGTCTCAGAAAATATTATTGAAGCCAGCTGGCAAGCCTTGGTTGACAGCGTAGAGTATAAATTGTTGAAGGATAAAGTCAACTAAAATGCCAGAGATTACCAATGAATTGCCTACCCGTTATAATCCCAAAGAAACCGAAGACAAATGGTATAAATTCTGGGAAGAAAAGAATTTTTTTCACGCCACGGTAAATCCCGATAAAAAGCCGTTTTGCATAGTAATACCCCCTCCCAATGTTACCGGAATACTTCATATGGGCCATGCCCTGAATAATACTATTCAGGATATTCTCATCCGTTATCATAGGATGAAAAGCGAGGAATCCCTCTGGATGCCGGGAACCGACCACGCCGGTATTGCCACGCAGAATGTGGTAGAAAAAGCTATTGCCAAAGAGGGCCTGAAGCGCCAAGATTTGGGAAGAGAGAAATTTATCGAGAGGGTTTGGCAGTGGAGAGAGCAATACGGTTCCACTATTATCCATCAACTAAAGAAATTGGGAGCATCTTGCGATTGGGAACGCGCTCGTTTTACCATGGATGAGGAATATTCTCAAGCAGTTATAGAAGTATTCGTCAGGCTTTATGAATTAGGCCTAATTTATCGGGGAAGTTATATTATTAACTGGTGTCCGCGCTGTCAGACTGCGCTCTCTGATGAAGAAGCCCCGCATCGTGAATTGCAGGGAAATCTTTATTATTTGAGATATCCTATTAAGGGACTGTCCCCGAAGGGGACTGTCCCTTACATTGTAGTGGCTACTACCCGTCCGGAAACGATGTTAGGCGATACTGCGGTTGCAGTTAACCCTAAAGATAAGCGATACAAAAAATTTGTCGGTAAAACTTTAATTTTACCTTTAATCAACAGAGAAATAAAGATAATTGCGGATAGTATGGTAGATATGAAATTTGGCACAGGCGCAGTAAAAGTAACTCCTGCGCATGACCCCAATGATTATATTCTGGGCAAGAAACACAATCTGGAATTTATAAATATTATGCATCCGGATGGCAGCCTGAACAAAAATGCAGGGGGTTATAATGGGATGGATAGATTTAAGGCAAGGGAGGTTATTTTAGAAGATTTAAAAGAAAAAGGATTATTAGAAAAGGTCCAACCGCACCAGTTATCCGCAGGGCATTGTTATCGTTGTCATACCATAATCGAGCCATATTTATCTAAACAGTGGTTTTTAAATTTGAAACCTTTGGCTAAACCGGCTATTGAAGCGGTAAAGAAAGGCAAAATTAAGTTTCATCCCAGGCGCTGGGAGAAAGTTTACCTTAACTGGATGCAGAATTTACAGGACTGGTGCATATCGCGCCAGATTTGGTGGGGACATCGTTTGCCTGTTTATTACTGTCAAAAATGCACGAAACAGGCAAACGAAGTTCATAGTCAAGAGTTCATAGTTCATAGTAAAAAACTACGAACTACGAACTACGAACTACGAACTGACAAGAGTATTATTGTTTCTAGAGTAAAACCAACACAGTGTCCTGTATGTGGTTCAAATGATATATATCAAGATGAGGATGTGTTAGATACTTGGTTTTCATCGTGGTTATGGCCATTTGCTACCTTTTACTGGCCAGCAGAGAAGGGTCAGTCTCCTTCGGGGGTAGACCCTGTTAAAGATTTAAAATATTTCTACCCCACCTCAGTCTTAGTTACTGCGCCAGAGATAATCTTTTTCTGGGTAGCCAGAATGATTATGGCAGGATTAGAATTTATGAAAGACATACCCTTTAGAGATGTTTATATCCACGGGACAGTGCGTGACATTGAAGGCAAAAAGATGTCTAAATCCTTAGGTAATATTATTGACCCCTTGGATATTATAAATGAATTTGGTAGCGATGCATTACGTTTTAGTATAATTTCTATCACAGCGCAGGGGCAGGATATATTTTTATCCCGGGAAAGATTTGAACAAGGCAGGAATTTTGCCAATAAAATCTGGAATGCTTCCCGGTTTATTCTGATGAATTTAGAGCCAACCTATATTAAGGTGGACCTGTGCGAGTTTTTTAAAAAAGAGGATTTACCCCGCCCTTTCTCCAGCGCAGAGGATGTTTCGGACAAGAAAGGGCGGGGTTTAGATATTTTTAACCGCTGGATATTGAGCAGATTTTATTCGGCCTTAAAGGGAGTCACTAAAAAACTCGATAGTTATAAATTCAATGAAGCTGCAAATATATTGTATGCATTCTTCTGGCATGAATTCTGCGATTGGTATTTAGAGATAATAAAACCAAATATAAACCCCGTTAGAAATAATCTGGCTTCACAAACCAATATTTCTAACGGGGCAAAGAATAGACAGAATCAGGTGGTTATGTATAAAGTCTTAGAGGGATTCTTAAGGGCGCTGCATCCTTTTATGCCCTTTGTTACCGAAGAAATCTGGCAGAGGCTGCCGCATGATGGCGCGTCAATTATGATACAGCCCTGGCCGCATATACAGGAGCAAATGATAGATAAGAAACTAGAAAAAGAGACGGAGTCAATATTTGGCGTAATTAAAGAAATAAGGAATTTGCGTAGCTCGATTGAACTCAAGCCCGACCAAAAAGTTGTGGTTTCTGTTTATCCCCATACAAAATTCAAACACAAGTTAATTGAGAATAATACAGCTTTAATCACAAATCTGGCTAAATTAGAAACCTTGAAAATTCTTGACTCAAGCACAAGGCCAGCATCCACGATTAGCGCTGTAATCGAAGATATTGACATATATTTGCATTTTAGCGGGCTCCTTGACATTAGTAAAGAAAAACAGAAAATAAAAGAGAAAATAAATGAACTGGGAAAAATCAAGAATCTAAAAGAGCAGAGAATAAAAAATCCCGAATTCTTGAAAAAAGCGCCAAAAGAAATAGTTGAAAAAGAAAAAGAAAGCATAGGGGAGTTAAAGAGTTCTTTAAAACGTTTAGAGAGGATGCACAATGAATTACTATAAAGGAAGCATTAGCGATATTATAAAGCGAGCCCTGAGAGAAGATATAGGAAAAGGCGACATTACTACCGCAGCAATTATTCCTGAAGATAAATATGTAAAGGCAGCTTTAAAAGCCGAAGAAAACTGTGTGATTTGCGGCCTGGACACAGCCCGTAAGGTATTTACAACTCAGGATAAAAACATAGAATTTAAGCCGCATATTTTAGACGGCCAAAAAATAAAAAAAGGTAAGATTATCGCCCATATATTAGGAAGGGCCCAAGGCATATTAACTGCCGAAAGAGTAGCCTTGAATTTCTTAAGCCTGCTTTCAGGAGTTGCCACAAAGACAAGAGCCTATGCTGATAAAGTAAAGCCATATGGGGTAAAGATTCTGGATACCCGTAAAACTATTCCCGGCCTAAGAGAATTAGAAAAATATGCAGTAAGGATAGGTGGTGGATTTAATCACAGGTTAAACCTTGATGAGATGATTTTGATAAAAGATAATCATTTAAAGGTGATAGGTGATAGGTTATGGGTTATGGGTTTAAAAGAAATTAAAAATAAAATCACACCTAAAATTAAAATAGAAGTTGAGGTAAAAACTTTAAAAGAATTCAAAAAGGCATTAAAAATAAATCCGGATATAATTATGTTAGATAATATGAATTTAAATGCTATAAAAAAGGCTGTTAAATTAAGAAACAACCTATCACCTATCACCTATCACCTATCACCTAAATTAGAGGCTTCAGGCGGTATTACTTTGAAGAATGTAAGAGCAGTCGCCTCCACAGGCGTGGATATGATTTCTATCGGAGCATTAACCCATTCTATAAATTCGGTTGACATCAGCTTGGAAATCTTCTGATTATGGATAGATTTAAGCTGGTTTCGAAATTTAAGCCTTGTGGCGACCAGCCAAAGGCAATAAAAGAACTAACTGAATCAATTTTATCGGGGAATCGCTACCAAACGCTTCTGGGAGTCACTGGTTCAGGAAAGACTTTTTCTTTAGCCGCTGCAATTGAAAAGGTAAATCTGCCGACGCTAATAATTTCTCACAACAAGACTTTAGCTGCTCAACTTTATTCGGAATTTAAGGAATTCTTTCCGCACAACGCCGTGGAATATTTTGTTAGTTACTATGATTATTACCAGCCGGAGGCATACATTCCTTCCACAGACACATATATCGAAAAGGACGCATCGATTAATGACCGATTAGACCGGCTGCGCCTGTCGGCAACCAGTAGCCTTATGTCGCGTCAAGACGTTTTGATTGTTGCTTCGGTATCCTGTATTTATAACTTAGGCTCACCCGAAGATTATAAGGGCTCACTTATTTTCATAAATAAAGGCCAGGAAATTTCCCGGGATATTCTACTTGAAAGATTTATTCAGATTCAGTATGAAAGAAACGACTATGAATTTATCCGCGGCAGAATCAGGGTCAGGGGCGATGTGGTGGAAATATTTCCCTCTTATCAGGAAGATGCATTGCGTATAGAATTCTTCAATGATACGATTGATAGGATTCTTAAGATAAACCCTCTCACCGGGCAGGCATTAGATACCCTTGATAAAGTGGCGATATATCCTGCCAAACATTTTATTGTTTCCAGTGATAAAATTGAGGTGGCTCTGAAAGCTATTGAGTGGGAATTAGAAGGCCAGCTTAAATTTTTAAAAAATAAGAATAAACTGCTTGAGGCGCAACGGCTTGAATCCCGCACGCATTACGATATGGAAATGCTCAGGGAAATGGGCTATTGCCATGGCATTGAGAATTATTCGCGCATCCTTTCCGGAAGGCCTCCGGGCTGCCGGCCCTATTGCTTGATTGATTATTTTCCGCAGGGTTTTTTAACCATAATCGATGAGTCACATGTAGCCATACCCCAGATACGAGGTATGTACGAAGGAGACCGTGCAAGAAAAGAGGTTTTGGTAGAATACGGCTTCAGGCTGCCTTCATGCCTGGATAACCGGCCTTTAAAATTTGAGGAATTTGAGAGTTTAGCAAAACAGGAGATATTCGTTTCAGCCACACCCGATGAATACGAAATAAAAAAGAGCCAGGATAAGGTTATTGAGCAGATTATCCGGCCCACCGGTTTAGTTGACCCTGCAATTATAGTCAGGCCGAGCGAAGGCCAAATTGAGGACTTAATCGAAGAGGTAAGAAAACGAGCCAGTCGAAACGAGAGGGTTTTAGTGACTACCCTGACTAAAAGAATGGCTGAAGATTTAACTACTTATTTACAAGAAAAGGGCTTAAAGGTAAGGTATTTACACTCTGAGATAGAGACTATTGAGCGCTCAAGAATCCTAAGAGAGCTAAGGCAGAAAACATTCGATTGTTTAGTGGGGATAAATTTACTTAGAGAAGGCCTGGATTTACCCGAAGTATCACTGGTGGCAATTTTGGATGCAGATAAAGAAGGGTTTTTGCGTTCCGCAACATCTTTGATTCAGGTTTCCGGGCGGGCAGCGCGCAATATAAACGGAACTGTGATTATGTATGCTGATGTCATGACCGGCTCAATGAAAAAGGCGATTGCAGAAAGTAATAGGAGAAGAGAGAAGCAGCTGGAGTTTAACGAGAAAAATAAGATTACGCCGCGTTCCATTGAAAAAGCAATAAAACAGGGAATTGAGGATTTCCAAGAGGCAGAGGAATTTGTGGCAGATTTAACCGGCCAGGATAAAGATGATTATGAGTTAAACAAATATATATCAGAATTAGAATATGAGATGGAGTTAGCAGCGCGGAATCTACAGTTTGAAAAGGCAGCGGTTTTGAGAGATAAGATAAAAGATATTAAAAGAATGACAAATGATAAAATCCCAATTTCCAATAATACCAATACTACCAAATAAATCCCAATTTCCAAATCCCAAAAGATTTTGGATTTGGGATTTTGGATTTATTTTGGATTTGGTAATATTTGGATTTTGAATTTCTGAAAGGATATGCTATTAGCCATTGATATAGGTAATACTAATATTAGTTTTGGATTATTTTCTGGCAATAAGATTATGAAAAGATTTAGTATTGCCACAAAAGATTATAATCTACAGAGAATTAAGAGTAGATTAAGAGAGATTGAAATTAATGATATTATCATCTGTAGCGTCGTGCCAGATGTTACTCGGATTTTAAAACAAGACTTAAAAAGACTATTGGGTAGGCGACCTTATATTATAGGTAGAGAGATAAAAGTGCCTATAAAGAATCTTTACCGTAAACCCAAACAAGTGGGCCAGGACCGTCTGGTTAATGCCTATGCAGGAGTTATGTTTTATGGCGCGCCTTTAATTGCGGTTGATTTTGGCACTGCTATTACCTTTGACGTGGTTTCAAGGAATAAGGAGTATTTGGGGGGCATGATTTTACCGGGCCTGGGTTTATCTCTAGATGCCCTTAATCAGCGGACAGCACTATTGCCCAGGACAAAATTAGAAGAGCCAAAGGAATTTATCGGCCGGGACACCAGAAACAGTATGTTAAGCGGCATAGTTTATGGTTTTGCTGCGCTCACTGATGGTTTGGTTATAAGAATAAAAAAGAAAATCAGTAAGAACGCAAAAGCCATCGGCACAGGAGGTAATATTGATTTAATGGGAAAATATTGCCGGCAGATTGATAAGATAGATAAGGATTTAACCCTTAAAGGATTGAAGCTTATTTACAGAAATTTTTTAGATTCTGCGGCTCAATTGCCGCAGAATCATTTGATTGTTTCATTAATGAAACAATCAAATGAAAATTTTGCTTGATACTATAGGAAATTATATCTACCCCGATTCGTAAGATATGCGGAAATTCTCTACGATAATTTCCGCATACTCATCGGGGTCTGCGTAAAATCGCCAGAAGCCTCGCCGAAGGCGATTTTACTTGACAAAATGTTTTTTTTATTTTATAATTGGCACTCTGGAAACAAGAGTGCTAATTATAGTTCATAGTTGAGAGTTCATAATTCATAGTTAAACAAAACTACGAACTAAAAACTACGAACTACGAACTAACAAAAAGGGAGGTGAAAGAATGAACATTCAACCATTGGGAGACCGCGTGGTCATAAAGGCGCTGGAGGCAGAGGCAAAAACAAAGGGCGGTATAGTCATACCTGATACTGCTAAAGAGAAGCCCCAAGAAGGCAAGGTGGTGGCCGTAGGTAAAGGTAAAGTTTTAGAAAACGGCACGGTCCAGCGACCGGAAGTGAAAGTCGGAGACAAGGTATTATACGGAAAGTATTCCGGCAATGAAATTACGACCAAAGAAGGCGAAGAGTTATTAATTATGCGCGAAGAGGATATCCTCGCGATTATTAAATAAGTGTGTAAGTTTGTAAGTGTGTAAGTGTGTAAGCAATAAAAACTTAAACACTTTACACTTAAAAAACTTTACACTCCGACGACTGAAAGGAGGAGGTAATGGCAAAGGAATTGTTATTTAAGGACGAAGGCCGCAGGAAGATTTTAAGTGGTGTTGAACAGTTAGCTGCGGCAGTAAAGGTGACCTTAGGCCCCAAAGGCCGCAATGTCTTAATAGACAAGAAATTCGGCTCACCCACAATCACCAAAGACGGCGTTACTGTTGCCAAAGAAATTGATTTGGAAGACCCGTTTGAGAATATGGGTGCGCAGATGGTCAAAGAAGTTGCGGAAAAAACCTCAGATACAGCTGGCGACGGAACAACTACAGCCACGATTCTGGCTGAGGCAATATACCGTGAAGGTTTAAAAAATGTTACTGCCGGCGCAAATCCCATGGCTTTGAAACGCGGGATTGAAAAAGCAGTGGAAAAGGTGGTAGAGGAATTAAAGAAGCTTTCTACGCCCATTAAAGATAAAAAGGAAGAAGTAGCCCAGGTAGCCTCAATTGCCGCAAACTGCGATACTACTATCGGTAATTTAATTGCCGAAGCTATGGATAAGGTAGGTAAAGACGGCGTTATCACCGTAGAAGAAGCAAAGTCAATGGCTACAACCCTGGAAGTTGTGGAAGGTATGCAGTTTGACCAGGGGTATCTCTCTCCTTATTTTGTGACTGACGCAGAGCGTATGGAGTGCATACTGGAGGAACCTTACATTCTTATTCATGAAAAAAAGATATCCTCACTCAAAGATTTATTGCCGTTATTAGAGAAGATTGCCCGCGTCGGAAAACCGCTTTTAATTCTTGCCGAAGATGTGGAAGGCGAGGCATTAGCTACATTAGTAGTAAATAAAATCCGCGGCACATTTTCAGCTTGTGCAGTTAAGGCGCCGGGTTACGGCGATAGGCGTAAGGCAATGTTGGAAGACATTTCTGTGCTTACCGGAGGAAAGGCCTTAACCGAAGAGTTAGGAATAAAATTAGAGAACGTGGATATTGAGGATTTAGGCCGGGCAAAGAGAGTAAAAATTGATAAAGAAAATACCACTATAGTCGAGGGTGCAGGCAAGACCCAGACGATTAATGCCAGAATCGCCCAGCTCAAGAAGCAGGTTGAAGATACCGATTCGGATTACGATAAGGAAAAGCTTCAGGAGCGCCTGGCAAAGCTTGCAGGCGGAGTAGCAGTAATTAATGTGGGCGCAGCTACGGAAACTGAAATGAAAGAGAAGAAGGCCCGCGTAGAAGATGCCCTGCATGCCACGCGCGCAGCAGTTGAGGAAGGTATAGTCCCCGGCGGCGGAGTAGCGTTACTACGCACTCTTCCGGCGCTAGACAAACTTAGGCTCGAAGGCGATGAGAAGATAGGCGTGGATATAATAAGGCGCTCATTGGAAGAACCCATAAGACAACTTACGGAGAATGCCGGCCTTGAGGGTTCAGTGGTGGTGCAGCGGGTAAAGCAGGAAAAAGCCAATGTGGGTTATGATGTTAATCAGGACGCTTACGTGGATATGATTGAAGCCGGTGTAATTGATCCGACTAAGGTTACGCGTTCTGCTTTACAAAATGCTGCCAGCGTAGCCGCATTATTATTAATGACGGAGGCGATTGTTACAGAAAAACCCGAGAAAGAAGCTCATATGCCTATGTCACCAGGAGGTGGAATGGGAGGAATGGGTGGAGGGATGTATTAAAAACTAGCGTTGCCAGTAGGGTCTGTCCCCGAAGGGGACTGACCCACGACAAGATTAGCAATGAAAGCGACACAACAAAAAAGGGCGAAGCAAAAACTTCGCCCTTTTTCTTTTCTTAAATCAACAATACGTATTGTTCCAGTAATTCACAAGACAGACCGATAAAAAGGTTATGCATGTCTAGGGCTTTGCGAGGGATAAAAAATAATCATTGACAACATTAGAGTATTGTTGTAAAATTCTACCCATCCTTTCTTAATTGCTCCTCACACAATAAGATGCATATCCTTAACATATTGATAAACAATAAGTTAAGTGAGGACATAAGTTACGGAGTCCTATATTAAAGATAATGTAAGCGACATAACTTATATGTCCGAACTATCCCGATAGCAAAACGCTTCGAAAATTTGTTCCAAATTTTCTTGCAGCTGTCGGGGTTAATTCGCGCAAATAACTTACGTTCACTATCGTTCCGTAAGTTATACGCTCATTAAATATGGCTGAGTGGATAGGCATAGGCAAACGCGCTCGTAGATGTTATGGTTTTGATGAAATTGCGCTGGTGCCCGGAACGCAAACGGTAAATCCCAATGAAGTGGACACCACTTTTGAGATTGCGGGTAAAAAATTTAAGATCCCCATATTAGCCGCTGCGATGGATGGAGTGGTGGATGTCAGGTTTGCTGTTGAAATGTCAAAGTTAGGCGGCATTGCGGTATTAAATCTTGACGGAGTACAAACACGTTATGAAAATCCTGATATCGTTTTAGAGAAAATTGCTAAAGCCTCTCCAGAAAAAGCTACAGGACTCATCCAGTCAGTCTACAATACTCCCATTAAAGAAAAGCTTATTTCTAAGAGAGTAGAAGAGATTAAAAGGAAAAAGGCTATAGCAGTAGTAAGCTGTATACCTGCTTATGCGGAAAAGTTTGCTAAAATTGCCATTACTGCAGGTGCGGATATATTTGTAGTGCAATCTACAGTTACTACCACAAAACATATTTCACGGGAATACAAGAGTTTGGATTTATTTAAGTTCTGTAAATCTACCAGAATTCCCGTGATTATCGGTAATTGTGTGACTTATGAGACAACATTGGCGCTTATGGAAACCGGCGTAACAGCATTGTTAATCGGCATTGGCCCGGGCACTGCCTGTACAACCCGCGGCGTATTAGGTATTGGCGTGCCTCAGGTGACCGCCACTGTAGACGCTGCTGCTGCTAGAGATTTTTATTATAAAAGCAAAGGTAAATATGTTCCTATAATTACTGATGGCGGGATGAGCCGCGGCGGCGATATCTGCAAGGCTTTCGCCTGCGGTGCGGATGCAGTAATGATCGGTTCAAATTTTGCCCGTGCAAAAGAAGCGCCGGGTAAGGGTTACCATTGGGGTATGGCTACCTCGCATGTGAACTTACCGCGCGGCACGCGTATATACGTAGGGACGACCGGCAGCTTAAAAGAAATTCTTGTTGGCCCGGCCAAGGTTGATGATGGTTCACAGAATTTAATGGGCGCATTAAAAACATCAATGGGTTCATTGGGCGCTGTTAATTTAAAACAGATGCACGATGTAGAGATTATCATTGCCCCTTCCATACAGACCGAAGGGAAAATCTTTCAGGTTGACCAGAGAGTGGGGATGGGAAAATAAGTGAGGACATAAGTTATGGAGTATAATTTTAAAAAAGTATTCGACATAACTTATATGTCCGAACTATCCCGACAGCAAAACGCTTCGAAAATTTGCGGCACTTCGTGCCAGAAATTTTCTTGCAGCTGTCGGGGTTAATTCGCACTTATAACTTACTCACACTATCGTGTTCGTAAGTTATGTGCTCATCAAAAATGACCAAACACACCATACTTATCTTAGATTTTGGCTCACAGTATACTCAATTAATTGCGCGGCGCGTCAGGGAAAACAAGGTATTCTCTAAGATTATACCTTATAATACACCTGCAAAAGAAATAGCCGCACTTACGCCTCGGGGATTAATACTTTCCGGTAGCCCCTTATCGGTAGTGAGTAAGAAAGGTTTTTATCCGGATAAGGGGATCTTTAAATTAAGAGTTCCTATCTTAGGTATTTGCTATGGTATGCAGGTTATTGCGGAAATGTTAGGCGGCAGAGTCAAGCATACAAAAGGCCGTGAATACGGAAAGACAGAATTGTTTATTGATGGAACCAGAGATTTATTTAGCAATCTTCCGGGTAATTTGACCTGTTGGGCCAGCCACGGCGATTACGTGACAAAATTGCCACCCGGATTTCAGAACATTGCCCATACCTCTAATGCTCCTATCGCTGCTATGGCACATAAGAAAATGAAGATATTCGGCGTGCAATTCCATCCTGAAGTAACCCATACTGAGAAAGGTAATCAAATTCTCGGCAATTTTTTATTTAAAATTTGTGGTTGCCTTGGCCGCTGGACAATGCAATCGTTTATTCATGAGTCCATTGATATCATAAAAAAGACAGTGGGTAAGGATAAAATGGTTTTGGGTTTAAGCGGCGGAGTGGATTCGTCCGTAGCAGCGCTGTTAATCCATAAAGCCATAGGCAGAAGATTAAGGTGTATTTTTATTGACAATGGCCTGTTAAGAAAAGATGAGCCGGAACAGATAAAAAAAGTATTCCGTAACATTTATCATTTAAATTTAGATTATGTAGATAGAACCAAGCGATTTTTAGCGCGCTTAAAAGGCATTACCGACCCGGAAGAAAAAAGAAAGCTCATCGGCGATGAATTTGTGAAAGTCTTTGAAGAAGAAGCGGCCAAGATCAAAGGCGTAAAATTCTTAGGCCAGGGTACTTTGTATCCGGATGTAATTGAGTCATTTTCTCCTACGGGCGCGCCCTCAAGCCATATCAAGAGCCATCATAATGTCGGCGGATTACCTGCTCATATGAAGCTTAAACTTATTGAGCCGCTCAGAGACCTATTTAAAGACGAAGTGCGCCAGATTGCTAGAGAATTGGCATTACCGGATATAATAATTTATCGCCAGCCTTTTCCCGGTCCGGGATTAGCCATCAGGATTATCGGTGAGGTGACTCCCAGCCGCCTTAATCTGCTACGGGAAGTTGACTGGCGCGTAATTGACGAGATTAGAAATGCTAACCTCTACGAACAGGTATGGCAGTCATTCGCTATACTCCTGCCCATAAAAAGCGTGGGAGTGATGGGGGATGAGCGCACTTATGAGAATGTGGTGGCTTTGCGCTGCGTTCAGAGTTCCGATGGCATGACTGCAGACTGGGCAAAGCTTCCTTATGAAGTTCTTGAGAAAATTGCCCATCGGATTATTAATGAAGTTAAAGGCGTCAACCGCGTAGTTTACGATATCTCATCTAAACCTCCAGCAACGATTGAGTGGGAGTAATTTAAAAAGTTAAAAAGGTTAAGGATGTTAAAAAAGTTAAGGAGGTTACAAAAAAGAAATTGAAACTTTCTTAACCTTTTTAACCTTTTTAACCTTTGTAACATATCTCTAATGCCCCGAAGCGAATTCAGCCACCTGCATCTGCATACCCAATATAGCCTACTCGACGGTGCCTGCCGCATACCCCAACTCTTAGAGCGAGCAAAGCAGTATAAAATGGATTCGCTGGCTATTACCGATCACGGCAATATGTTTGGCGCAATAGATTTTTATCTGGAAGCCCAGAAAGCCGGGATAAAACCCATTATTGGCTGCGAGGTTTATATTGCGCCGGGAAGCCGGTTGGATAAGACATCAAGCGGCATTGATGAGGCATCATATCATCTTATACTTTTGGCTCGCGATGAAACCGGATATCAAAACCTGATAAAATTAGTTTCTCTTGGGAATTTAGAAGGGTTTTATTACCGCCCGCGCATTGACAAGGAAATTCTCTCTCAATATCAAAAAGGCCTTATTGGCCTGACTGCTTGCCTTAAGGGTGAAATACCGGTGTTATTGCAGCAGAGGAGGTTTAATGATGCTCTAAAAACAGCAGATGATTATTTAAATATCCTGGGCAAAGATAATTTATATCTGGAAATACAGGAAAACCTTATCCCGGAACAGAAAATAGTTAATGAGGGATTAATAAAGATATCCAAGGAGCTAAATTTACCGCTGATTGCCACCAATGATGTGCATTATCTCTCTAAAGAAGATGCCGCAAGCCATGAGGTTCTACTTTGTATCCAGACCCAGGCAACGCTTAATGACCCCAATAGATTGCGTTTCCAAACCGATGAATTCTATTTTAAGGCTCCTGAGGAAATGCAGGAGATTTTTAAAGATGTCCCCGAGGCAATTACCAATACCCTGGAGGTTGCCAGCCGCTGTAATTTAGAATTAGATTTTTCCAAGATACATTTACCCCGGTATGAACCTCCTGAAGGTAAAACCAAAGAGGAATATTTAAAGGAGCTTAGCGAACTCGGATTAAAAGAAAAATTCCCGCAAGCACCTCCCGCAATAAAGGAGCGCCTGGAACACGAATTAAAACTTATTAAAGCTCGAGGCTTTGTAAGTTATTTTTTAATTGTCTGGGATTTTATTCATTACGCTAAAAGTAGCCATATTCCAGTGGGGCCGGGTAGGGGATGTTTATTGCCTGATACAAAGATTTTAATGAACGACGGGGGGCAAGTAGATATTCAGAATCTAAAAGTTGGTAACTATGTCATCTCTCATACTGGTCGGGCTAATAAAGTTAAGGATTTATTTGTTTATGATCTTGATGAAGATATAGTTGCTATAAAAGCGAAGTTACCTGCTTTGGAGTTGAAATTAACAGCTGACCATAAAGTGTTAGCCGTAAGACATAAAATGTGTAAAGTAAAAAATATAAAACCTACCATATGTAAACCTACCTGCAGAAGATATTGTAAAAACAAATTATGGCAGGAATACAAATTAGAATGGATAGAAGCAGCCAAGTTAGAGAAAAATGATTTTCTAGTTTATTCTAGACCAAAAATAACTCCTAAAAAGGAGACACAATTGTTTGATTTGGCTACTATGATTCCCAAGAAGGGAAATCTTAAATATAATAATGAAAATATCTGGTATGAAGTTGGAAGTAATAAAATTATTCAAAAGAGAATCAACAGATTTATAGAGTTAGATGAGAAAGTAGCTAGACTTCTGGGTTATTATGTTTCTGAGGGCTGGGCTAGAACAAAAGAAAGAGAAGCAATGATCGGGTTCGGGTTTAGTAAAGACGAGGAAAATAAATGTAGAGAAGTGCAAGAGTTAATGAAAACAGCTTTTGATTTAGATTCTAAAATTGTCCCTCATAAAAAGAAAAACTCATACCAGGTTCTTGGTTATTCAAAAATAGTAGCAGAGTTTTTAGAATGTTTATGTGGAAAATATGCAAGAAATAAAAGAGTGCCAGAAGCGGTTTTTAATTCTCCCGATAAAATAAAGAGAGAATTTCTTACAGGATTATTTCTGGGAGACGGGAGTAATAAAGAAAAAATGCGCATAGCTTATGATTCGGTATCTTTGAATTTAGTATCGCAGGTCAAAATGCTACTAAGTTCATTGGGTATAATATCATCAATAAAAATACGTAATTATAGGAATTCTAACTGGAATGATTCTTATAAATTAAGAATTTCTGGCAGACAACTATTTTATTTTAATGAAATTTTTAGAGACTTTAAAGCAAATATTAAAGAGCAAAATTTTTATAGAAACGATACATTTATCGATGAAAATTATGTTTATTTTTCTATGCAAAGTATATCTACTCAAAGATATAAAGGTAAGGTTTATGATATTTCTGTAGAAAGAGACTCAACTTTTATCGCCAACGATGTTGTAGTTCATAATTCTGCTGCGGGTAGCCTGGTGAGCTACCTTTTAGGCATAACTGACATCAACCCTTTAAAATACGGTTTGCTCTTTGAGCGTTTCCTTAATCCGGAAAGATTAGGGCTCCCTGACATCGATATTGATTTCTGTTATGAAAGAAGGAACGAAGTTATTGATTATGTGACCAAAAAATACGGGAGAGGCAACGTTGCCCAGATTATTACTTTCGGTACAATGCAGGCGCGTGCGGTGGTCAGGGACGTAGGCAGGGTTATGGGCCTTGCCTATGCTGATGTTGACCGGATTGCCAAAATGATCCCCCCGGATCCCAGCCTTACCTTAAAGGACGCCTTAGAAAGCGAATCTGAATTAAAGAGCCTTTATAAAAATGACCCCCAGATAACTAAATTAATTGATACAGCCCTATCTCTGGAAGGCCTTAACCGCCATGCCTCCACTCATGCTGCAGGCGTGGTTATTGCAGATAAGCCCCTGGATAATTATACGCCCTTATTCGAAACCCAGGATGGCCAGATAACCACCGGTTATAGTATGTCGGCCCTGGAGAAGATTGGTTTATTGAAAGTAGATTTCTTAGGCTTAAGAACACTGACCGTGATTGACCAGACGCAAAAAATCATCGCAAAAACAAAGGCTGATATTGTCGATATCGATAATATCCCTCTGGATGATAGCAGGACCTATAAACTTTTAACTTCCGGCCATACTATCGGGATATTTCAGGTGGAAAGTTCTGGTATGCGCGACTTATTGAAGAAACTGGAACCCGACCACTTTGAGGATTTAATTGCACTCCTGGCTTTATACCGGCCTGGCCCAATCGGCTCAGGTATGCTCGATGATTTTATGCAGCGCAGGCACAACCGCGTTCCTATAAAATACCAGCACCCTAAACTTGAAACAATTCTAAAAGAGACATACGGGATAATTGTTTATCAGGAACAGATTATGCAGATTGTATCGGAGCTGGCGGGTTTTAGCCTTGCGCAGGCTGATTTGCTGCGCCGGGCCATAGCTAAGAAAATTCCAGAAGTTATGGAGCAACAGAGGAAAAACTTTATTTTAGGTTGTATTAAAAATAATATTAGCGAATCCGTGGCAAACCGGATATTCGACCTCATAGAATATTTTTCCGGTTATGGATTTAACAAATGTGTTGTTGGCTCCACAGAAATTATAGATGCCGATACTGGCAAGCCAGTTTTAGTTAAAGAATTATTCGCTAACATAGGCTCTGTAAAATCTACTTTTAGTTGCGATAATAATCTTAAGATTATTAAAACCAAAATAAAAGATGTAGTTAATAATGGGATTAAGCCTGTTTATAAACTCAAGACTTCCTTAGGAAAAGAAATCATTGCCACTTCAAATCACCCTGTCTTTACTTTTAGTGGCTGGAAGAATCTGGGAGATTTATGTATCGGCGAGAGAATTGGTTTAAGTAGAGCCATGCCTTACGAAGGTTGCTGTTCTATGGAGCCATATAAAATAATTGTTTTGGCAGGTATACTTTCTGAGGGTAATACTTGTCATCCCAGTGGAGTTTATTACTATAATAACGATAGATTACAAGTAGAGGATTTTGTAAAACATGTTGGAAAATTCAGCAATACAGTTCCGCGCATTTACAAAAGAAGAGGCTGTTTTGAAGTATACGTTGGTACAGGCAAAGATACTAAATTCTCAAAAGGAGATAACCCTTGGAATAAGGGGTTTAACAAAGAAAGTTACAGCGCTGCGGTAAAATTAATAACTAACAGAAAATGCGGGTTGAGGTTGTGGATTGAGCAATTGGGCCTTGATTACAAAAAAGCAACAGAGAAATTTATTCCTAAGGAGTTTTTTTGCCTGAATAAAGAACAGCTGGTTTTGTTCTTAGGCAGGCTCTGGTCAGGCGACGGATTTTTGTTTTCTAAGAATAATACTGTTCCGTTTTATGCCACCTCGTCGTATAAATTATGCCAACAGTTGCAAGACCTCCTGCTTAAGCTCGGTATCGCCAGCCGTTTGGCAAAGAAAAAGTTTAATTATAGATACAAAAACATCAAGAAAACTAGAGTTGGCTATGCGCTTTATTTGTACGGATATGAAAGCATTGCTAAATTCATTCAGCAGATTAGTCCACATATCATTGGGAAGAGCGGGCAGTTAGAGGAGTTACGCAGCTATTACAGGCGGATACCGCCTCATTTAGAAAGCAAAGATACATTACCGAGTTCGATAAAAGAACTGGTTAAAGAAGAAAAAGAGAAGCTGGGGCTTACTTGGAGAGAAGTAGAAGAGAAAACCGGTGTCTGTATGAAAGAATTTTACGGCAGAATTAAACCGTATAGAAAAGGTTTTAGGCGCGATACTATCATGCAATTAGCCCATTTTTTTGAATCTGAAAGGCTATTAAGATATGTCAACGCAGATATAACCTGG
>Ga0210051_1000739_pt1 | contig 31432 bp, 21 predicted proteins | sample CryGey092014_all_FD_185464 | JGI IMG/M metagenome (GOLD analysis project Ga0210051, IMG submission 185464) | Groundwater microbial communities from aquifer - Crystal Geyser CG23_combo_of_CG06-09_8/20/14_all (SPAdes) (version 2) | ecosystem: Environmental > Aquatic > Deep subsurface > Groundwater...
TCGGTACCCGCTCTCCGCGCAACCAGTCCAGGTGTTGCTGTTCCTCTCGCTTAAGCCTCATGTCGCGTCTCCTTCGTGCCGACCGCGCCTTACCTGTTTGCCTCCCTTCTCACGCTACACCACATTGGCCAGCTGGATAACTTTGGCGTACGTCTCTTGACCACCCTCCCGCTCGCAACCCGCGTTATGAAGCTTCCGCAACACGAACTATGTAGCCGTGTTGGGCGAGCAGCTTCCCCGTATGATGCATCGGGTCGCCCGCGACGCCGGCGAGCTCGGACTTGCCGATGTGATACTGGCCGGCGTGCTGGTGCAGGCAGACGATGCCGGGCGCCGGGTGGTCGCCCTCGACGCCGTCGGGCACGAGCACATGCGCCGGCACCACGTCGCCCGGCTCGGACTCGTAGACGACCGACTCCAGCCGACACCCGTCGGCTTGCCAGGTGTCGAGGGTGCGGGCGTTGAGGGGGCACGGCTCGGGGAAGGGACCACCGAGGCAGTCGAGCAGGTGTTGGCGGAACTCGTCGCAATTCACTGGGGAGGCTTCCTTTCGTGCGTGGGACTGCGCAGCGGTGTATACTTCACCGGCGAAGCAGCTCCTTCCTGGCCAGCGGCCGGCACCCGTAGGGAGACCGCTGACGGCTGAACGCTCCAGAGAGGTTTGACACCATGCAACGACGCGACTTCCTCCACCTGATGACCAGCTCTGCGGCGGCTGCGGCCCTGGGTCCGCTGGCGTCGCGCGCCGGAGCTGCGCAGGCCAGCGACCGACCCAATACCGTCTGCATCATGTCGGACGACCACGCGTCCCATGCCATGAGCTGCTATGGCAGCAGGATCAACAAGACGCCCAACCTGGACCGCATTGCCAACGAAGGGGTCCGCTTCGACAACTGCTTCTGCACCAACAGTCTGTGTGCGCCGAGCCGGGCGGTGATTCTCACCAGCAAGTACAGCCACCTGAACGGCATCGTCGATAACGGCAAGACGTTCGACGGCAGCCAGACGACGTTTCCCAAGGTGCTGCAGCAGGCCGGCTACCAGACGGCGATGGTCGGCAAGTGGCATCTGCAGAGCGACCCCACCGGGTTCGACTACTGGTGCGTGCTACCCGGGCAGGGCGCCTACCACGACCCGGTGATGATCGAGCAGGGCGAGCGCAAGCAGTTCAAGGGCTACGTCAGCGACCTCATCACCGACAAGTGCTTTGACTGGCTCAAGCAGCGCGACCGCAGCAAGCCCTTCTGCTTGCTCTACTGGCATAAGGCACCGCACCGCAACTGGCAGCCGGCGGAGCGGTACAAGGACCTGTACGAGGACGTGGACATTCCCATCCCGGAGGCGTTCGACGACGAGTACGCCACGCGCTGCGACGCTGCCCGGGAACAGGCGATGACCATCGAGCGACACCTGACCAAGAGCGATGTGAAACAGGACCCGCCCGCCGGGCTGGAAGGCGAGGCGCTGAAGAAGTGGAAGTACGAGCGGTACATCAAGGACTACCTCCGCTGCGTCGCGTCGGTCGACGACAACGTCGGGCGGATGCTGAAGTACCTGGACGACGAGGGGCTGGCGGAGAACACCGTCGTCATGTACACCTCCGACCAGGGGTTCTTCCTGGGTGACCACGGCTGGTTCGATAAGCGGTGGATGTACGAGGAATCGCTGCGGATGCCTTTGGTCATGCGCTACCCCAAGGCGGTCAAGGCGGGCACCGTCAACAAGGACCTGGTGCTCAACCTCGACTTCGGTCCCACGTTCCTCGACTTCGCCGGCGCCGCGCAGCCGGCCGAAATGCAGGGGCGCTCGTTTCGCCTTATCCTGGAGGGCACCACGCCCGCTGACTGGCGCCAGAGCATGTACTACCACTACTACGAGTATCCCGGCGCCCACTCGGTGAAGCGGCACTACGGCATCCGCACCGACCGGTACAAGCTCATCCACTTCTACTACGACATTGACGCGTGGGAATTCTATGACCTGCAGAAGGACCCCCACGAGCTGAACAATATATGCGCCGACCCGGCCAACGCCCAACTCATCGCCGACTTGAAGGTGGAGTTGGGGAAGCTGCGGAAGCAGTACGGCGATTCAGACGAGAACGCACAGCAGTTCCTGCCCGGCAAAGGGCAACCGCCGTCGAAAGGGCTGCAGCTCCGGGTGCCGCTGGACGACCCCGCCGAGGCCAAGCTCGCGCAGAACCTGGCGTCGAAGCAGAAAGAGTCGGGTCTTGCTTACGTCGGCACCACGGTCGTCGAAGGCCGCAAGGGCAAGGCTCGACGCTTCAACGGCACCACCGACCGGCTCGAACTCGACAGAAGCGCCACTCCGAACCCGGCCAACACGCCCGTGACTGTCGCCGCCTGGATCAAGCCGGAGAAACCAACCGGCACCGTCCTCGCCCACGGCGGCGAGACCTGGGGCTACCTGCTCCACCTCCTTGACGGCAAGCCGGCATTCACCACCAGCATCGACGACACCGCAACAACGGTCACAGGGTCCGACAAGCTGCCCGGAGGCTGGGTGCACCTCGCTGGCCAGTTGCGCGACAAGGGAGCGATGGTGCTGCTCGTCAACGGCAAAGTCGTGGCCGAAGGCAAAGCGCCTGGCCTGCTCGCGGCCAAGCCCAACGATGGTCTCCAGATCGGCGCCGACACGGGCAGTCGCGTCGGCAGGCTGAAGGGCGACAGCGCCTTCGGCGGGGTGATCGACGAGTTGACCTTGCTCTACGGCGAGACCGCGGGGGATCTGTGGGGGAGGGGGTGAGGGGGCGGCACAGTCCCTCAATCACCAGGAGATCAGGACGGATCCCGTCACTCCTATCGCCCTCACGTACCGCCCAAAGGCGTGATCGCGCAACTTCGTCGGAATCCAGTTCTCCTGGACATAGACAGGCAGCGCCGCGCGGAGGAACTTGACGTTGTCTTCGGCGCCGGGCTCGGGGTAGAAGCGAACGGTGGCGTTCTGGAGTCCGGTGAGACAGAGGCGGCGACGGATGCCGATCTCGCCGGAGTGTTGCTCGACGCAGGAGATTTCACCGTCGGTCTGGCCGTCAACGAACACGCGGCACTCGCGGTGCCAGGCGCGGGGCAGGTGGTAGGTGGCGTGGCCGGCTTCGAGCCGTGTTTCGTAGCCGACGAGGAGCGGGGCGCCTTGCGGGAAGCGGAGCCGGAGACCGACGGTTGTGTTGGGCGTGTAGCCGGAGAAGAAGAAGCCGTTGTCGCGGCGGGCGACGGTCACCAGCGGCGGGCGCTGGTCGGGCGTGTGCATATCGGCGGCCAACGTGCATCCCAGTTCCGCCAACGCAAACCGCATCAGCATCGGAGCGCCGAAGAGCGTCGCCGCGTCGTCGGGCGTGGGCAGGTGGCTTTGGGCGTGGCACGACATGGCGTTGGTGCCGCGCACCCAGGCGACGGCGCCGCCGTTCCAGTCGGGCTGACGGCGGACGATGGCAGCCTGACGCTCCTGTCCGTCCCGGCGCACCGTTGCCAACACCTCTGTGTGCGGGTCCGTGGCGTCCGCAAGGGTCTCCTCGCAGCCGCCGGCGCACACGTTGGCCCGATGGACGAGACGGCTGGGGTATTCACTGTCGGCGAGTGCGTCGGGGCAAGCGGCGAGGGCGACCTCCAGTTCACCGTCGAGCGGCGCGGCATGCGCGAGGTTGAGCAACTGCAGCATCCGGGCGTCGGCGTGTCTGGTGGGGCCGTAGAGCAACAGCTTGCCGCCGGACCGGACCCAGGCCGTCAACTGCTCCGCCAACGCGGAGCCGGCGTCGGGGACGCGGGAGACGAGAACGGAGTCGCGGTAGAGGCTGCAGAGTCGCTCTGTCGGATCGGTCTGATCGGTCGGATTGCGAACCGTACCCAGGAAGTTCCGCGACGACACCACCGTGTTCAGCGGCAGCCCTTGGTTCACCGCCCCGCGCATGAACCAGTCCCCGAAGAAGACCTCATCCAGCCGCGGCGCGTCACCGAAAGTCAGGTCGTGGTACTCGTCCCACGGGTAGATCCACACCACCGGCCCCGGCGCGTCGGGGGCGTGGTCCTTGGCTTCGAGCAGGAACGGGATGACCTCGTTTGGCACCCTCACTGGCATCTGCCCGTAGGAGTCGTCGATAGTCAGGAACTCGATGGCATTGGGGTTCTGTACGTTGCCGTCGGCACCGATTCGCCCCACCGACAGTGGCAGATAGATGTCATGCGGCTCGCGGCCGTAGCGATCGAGCCAGGGACTGTTGAGCCACCAAGGGTCGTGGGTGTAGAAGCGGAAGGGGAAGCCGGCGGACGCGTCCGGCAGTTCCGCCAGCCGCGACATGTAACCCACCAGCTCCAGACCGAAGTCACCATTGAGCGCGGCCCACGGCGAGTTGGGCGGGGGTGCCATGTTGAAGCCGCCGCCGTAGATCCGCTGGTAGGGCGTGGCGTCGGTTGCCAGGTCCACGCCGACGATGAGATTGGTGCCCCTCGTCTCGATCCGGTGGTCGGGGCATTCCTCGCGGAACAGCCGCCAGAAGTCGAGGATCTTGTCCCCCAACTCGTTCGCCCGCTCGGCGAGGAACCGCTCGCCGTCGAACAGCGCGCCCACCGTTCGCCACGTCTCCATCCCGAAGCCGAAGCCGTTGGAGAACCAGACGTAGTCGAAGTCGAGATCGGTCAGGAAGTGCCGGCACTGCCGGCCAAGGAACGTCCCCACGGGAGTTTGATCGGGGATGCCGGCCGGGAAGCCGGCATACTGGCGGTCGTCGGCGTTGAGCGTGGCGTAGCAGGTGACGAAGCCACGGTGTGTCGGGCCCATGCTGTTCCCGAGGCAGGATTCCGGGTGGCGCTCGTACTTGAACGGTGAGCGCGCGAACTCCGGTCCCGGATCAAACGTCGCGCCCACCCGGACTGGCTTGCCGGCGACCTCGGCGCCGACTTCCTTGAGCGTGGCCACGATCCGCTTCAGGTCGGCGTACGTGATGACCGGCGACTCGTCCAGGTAGAGATACCCGTGGCTGTGCAACGCGCGGCCTTCGGGATCGTTGGGGAGGTTCGCCATGGGGTTCGCGTGCCCGATGTAACGCGCCCATTCCAAAGGCTCCGACAGGTCGCCCTGATAGTCAAGGATCTCCGAGCCGTCCGCCGTCCAGAGCATGACGGAGACGACTTCGCTGTGTCGCAGCAGCGCGTGCCACTGGGTGAAGACCTCACGGCAGACGGACCGGACGAACGCGTCGTCCATTTGCCGAAACGGCTTGAGACTCATTTCGAGGGTTACGTTGTTGAGGTGCATGGGGTCACGTGTCAGGTGTGGTGGGTCGGGAGCTACCGGTAGGACTTCACCAGTGAGACGGTGGCGCGGAACTGCTTGGGGGAGGTGGGGTCGACGGTGAACTTCACTGGGTTGCGGCCGGGCTTGAGCGTCAGTTCGGTTCCCTCGGGGCGGAGGGCTTCCGCGCCCGGCGGCGCTGACCGGTACACGTGGCAGTCTATCAAGCTGCGGTAGACCAGCCGATCGCCTGTGGACAGCTCCACCGGGAACACTAGGCGTTGGCCCCCCACCGTGAGCTCGGGGCGCTTCAGTCCGGCAACCCGGGGCAGCGCCCGCACTTCGTCGACATAGCAGGTGACGGTCTGTTTGGCGGGGAGGCCGTTGTAGTAGAGGATCATGTATTCGACGTTCTTTGCATCCAGCTTGTCGGCGCCCGCGAGGCTGAACTCGCAGTAACGCCAGCCGGTGAAGCTGACCGTCGTGTACATGTCGTGCCAGCCGCCGGCCTTGTCGCGAAGCTGGAGCTTGAACCGCTCGCCCTTCCCGTCGCCGCGCAGCCAGAAGCCGAGGCCCTGGTACTTGCTGAGGTCGAGCGGCTCTCTGAATCGTCGTCCGCGGGCCGACCAGCCGCCGTTGTCGGTCAGCGTGCTCGTCGCGGTGTAACGGGCGCAGGCGGTGCCGAGCTTGACGGGATCAGTGCTGCGCGTCAGCTCCTGCGTAACGCCGGGCTTGGTTGCCACGCCTTTGTAGCTGGAATCGTAGACGAACTTGGCGAACTGGTTGTCGGGCGAGTCGGCGAAGAAGCCGAGATCGTCGAAGCGCTCCAGCGGAAGGGCGGCCGGGTCGTCGTATGCCTCGCCGGTGGCGCCGGTCTCGTTGACCTCGATCTCGACGCCCAGCGTCGGCGCGCCCCGTCGGGCGGCGACGTCCCACTGGTTCTGCTGCCCGTCAAGCGTCAAGAGCGTGCGCGGCAGTTCGTATTCGTCGCGCAGCATGTTCCAGTTAGTCTGCTTGTCGGGCGCCTTGCCGCGGAGCGGCTGCCCGGAAGCGATCAGCGTCACCTCCGCGCGGACGGCGAAGCCCTCCCGGCCTCTGCCGGTGAACCGCACGCTGTTCTCGCCCGGCTTCAGGACGGGCGCGTCGCCTATGAGCGCCAAGCGCTGCTGCAACTCACACCGCGAGTCGTATATCCGGCAATCCTCCATGGATTCCATTTCGACGTAGGAGCCGCTCTGCAGAGTCACGGGAATGGTGAGTCTCTGCCCGTTCACCTGGAGGGTGGGGTTGCTCAAGCTGACCGCGGCAGTGCGAACGGCTTTGAGCGCGCTCAGGTAGACCGTAGCCGTGTCGTTGGGCGGCAGGTTGTTGAGGTACAGGTTCAGTTCGCTGACGTGGTCGCGCGACAGCGCCGTTCGGAAGATGCCGTGTTGGGCGAAGTAGGGCCATTCGTAGTCGTGGTACTTCTCGGCGTCGCGCTCGCGGAGCAGCAACTCGAAGTAGCGCCAGCCCTCGAAGTCGACCTTGACGTAGTGCTCCGCGAAGGCCTGCATGTACTCGGGCGGGTTGCTGAGCTGGAGGTTCAGCATCTCACCTTTGCCGTCGCCGTGCACCCACACGCCCAGCGCCTCGCACTGCCCCATGTCGAAGTTCGGCTCGAAGCGAGTGCCCGCGTGCGCCCACGCGCCGCGACGGGACGCGCCCGCGTTGGTGGCGGTGAAGCACGCGCTGACGTCGCCCACCTTCACCTGAGCGGCCGAGGGCGCGAAGGTGTGGGACACACCGCTTGCGTTGCGGTGAACCGCGAAGTCCTCCGGCTTTGCGAAGTCGGTCAGGACCAGGGCGTCCTCGGCGTCGTACGGCTGCGCCGCCCACAGGGCTTCGAGCCGCAGCTTCACCGGTTGCTTTCCGTGCTGGTGGGTCGCGGTCCAGACCGCACTGCCGTCGTCCAGTCCGGTCACCTTGTGCTTGAGGTAGCTGGTGGGCAGGAACTCCCACTCGCCGCTGTCTGCCTGGTGTAGCCGGAAGTCGTCACCGGGTTTCCGCAGCCGCTCCTTGACCGCCTCCGTGAAGTAGTTCGCGAGGCGCAGCCGCTCGTATTGGCCGCTCAGAGTGAGGTACTCGTCCTGGCGGGCGTTCCACGGCTTGCTGCCGGCGGCGATGCCCTGCACCGAGGTGGGCGCGTCGTGCGCGAACGTCTTGCAGCAGAAGTACTCCATCTCGTCGGGCAGTTCGGCCCGGCTGGTCGCACTGGGCCCAAGCACGACCCACCACCCAAGTTGGGCTTGGCACAGTCCGCCCTGGCGGTACGTCGGGATGTCGGCGCAGTGCACGTCGGTGAACTGCTTGAATGCCCACGAAGAGTGATCCCAGGCGCCGACGCGCGAGTGGTAGTACCAGCTCCAGTGCCCCCAAGCGCTTGCCTCAACGATGGCCGGCCGCTTCAGCCGACGGTAGATGGCATCGCGCATGATCTCGATGGCGTGCCAGTTGCCCATCCCCTCCGACCCGTCCATGTAGAGCTGGTCGAACTCGCACTCGTTGTACACATGCGCGATGGCGTCAGCCACTTCGCCCACCAGCGTGCTCTTCTCGTCGGGGTAGAAGGCCAGGTAGCGCTGCAGTAGGTGGTCGGCTACGGCGCCCTTCGCGTGCGCCGCGGGTTTGGTGCCGAAGGCGCCGCGGGTGCACTTGGTGAAACCGTAAGGAGGCTGGTGCGACACGGCAGCGTAGTGGATCAGCTCGTCGCCGATTCGGAAGACATTCCCGGCGCCGGCGTAGCTCCAGATCACATCGTGGACGCCGGGCTCCTCGACGGTGAGGATTGTGTCGGACTTATCGTCCATGGCAGCGGCCAGGGCGTAGGCGGCGTCGGCCGCGAGCCGCTTATCGGGGATGGGCGTGACCCACGGGTCGTTGGGTGCGATGCAGCCGGTGAGGGTGTGCATGCCGACCTTCAGCCCCGCTTGGTGGATCTTGCTCACCACGGCCTTGACGCCGTCGAGTCCGTGGGGGAAGAGCGCGGGATTCGGCTCGTAGTGCCCCAGCGACTTCTCCCAGGTCCCGAAGTGGATATGCGTGAAGCCGCCTCGCTTCGCCTCGTCGATCCACCAATCGACATTGCTTTCCGACACGGTGGCGAAGAGATACGAGCCTCGAGTGCCCTCCGCCTCCAGCGCCCACGGGCCGCCCAGCGACGACTGCGGCACGCCCTCTGCCTTCACCATCTCCCGCAGGACAGGCAGCAGCGTGCCGGTCGGGCACGCGACCAACGCCGCCTTCGCGCCGAGGAGCCGGTACTTGCGGCAGCCCGTGGCTCGCAGACTCGCCGGATTGCTGCGCAAGGACACCTGCGTGTCGATGTTCAGCGCCCGCAGACAGACACCAAACTCCTCGAACACCAGCGCGCCCGACATTGGGCTGCCATACTTCCCGGTCGGCAACTGCAGCGTTAGGAACGTCAGTTCGTCGATGGCTTCGCCTTCGACGGAGAGCACCTCGAATGTGAGGTACCGGTCCTTCGCGGTCAGGCCGAGGACAGCCTTCGCCTCCCCGTTCCCGAACTCAAGAGTCAGCTTCCCACCCGCGTACGAAGCGCGGGCCCGGCGGATGACCTTGTCACCGATCCGCACTGAGGCCAGCGGTGTCGGCTTGGCGAGGTAGTCCTTGCCCGTGCGCTTGTCAACGAGGGCCAGGCAGCGGCCGCGGGCGTCGACCTCAAACCGCACGAACTCATTCTGCAGCGTTGCCATGGCGGGACCTCTCCGGTCAGACTCGGGGATGACTTCGTACGCCGCTTGAGCGGGTGCCGCAGTTCGCCGCAGTGCTTCCGCGGCGTAATCAGCCAGTACAGCTTCAGCGGACCGGGCTCGGTTGAGGAGCTTCACTTCGTCGATCAAGCCCTTGTGGCAGCTCTCCCCGGCCCAACGGCCGATCTGGAGGTCCCCGCTGTAGCCCACTGGGTAGTCCCATTTCGCGGAGCCCACCTTCTGCCCATTGACGTACGTGGTGAGGTCGGGTCGCTTGAACGTCGCCGCCAGGTGATACCACTTGCCCACCTGGAACTTGTTGAGCAGCGGCGCCGAGATCTCCTGCCAGCCGCCGCTGGCGCTGCCGGCCGACACCCCGGGCCGGCCCAGCCGGAACGAACACGCCTCATCCTGCACGAACACCAGGAACCCGCCCGGACTCCACGTGCCGCCGGTGAGCACGTTGGGGTAGCGCCCGCCGCTCTCCCAGAGCACCCACGCCTCGACCGTCATCTCGTTGGCGCCGTCGAGATCGGCCACCTGGGGGACAAAGACCCACGAGTCGGTGCCGCCGAAGTGCAGCGCGGTGCCGAACGCGCCCCTCACCCACTGCGCCCCCCACACGTCGGCGTCGTTGTGGTTGCCCGAGCTGTCCTCTGCGACATCGCCTTGGGCATCGTCGAATTTCCAGTGGCCGAGGAGGCCAGCGCTCGGTGCTGCAGTCGCGACCACCGAAGCAGCGGCCACAGCCACCAACGTCAGGTACACGCGCATTCCGGATCCGTTCATCATAATACCGGCTCCATCGCAGAAGAAGTTGCCGAAGGGGTTAGTGCGCCGGACTCGCCCCAGATCCTTCCCGCTGCGCATCGTGCCTTTGACTGAAGCGGCTGAATGCTGCCTGACCAGAGGGACCCGTTTGACACGACCGAACCGTCTGCTGTATAGTCTCAGTCTGCGTCGCTGTTCAGCCCCCAAGCTGCCATGACGGGCGGCGCCAGGAAACACCCATGCGCTTCCGAGGCAGACTGTTGACGGTGCTCCTTTGCGGGCTGTCGCTGTCGTGCGGCTGTAGCCGCAGCCACCGGCGCCACGTTCGGCTGAATCCGGGAGCGGGAGCGTCGCCGCCGGCGGTCGTCGCCAAGCTGCGACAGGAGGCGCTGCGATTGGGCGTGGCGCCGGTGCTTTCCCCCCGGGCGACGGCGCGAAGCTACGAAGGGCTGGCGAGGTTTCTGGGGCGCCGGCTGGGTCTACCGGGCGAACTGGTGTTGACTTCCACCTATGCGGAGATGAACCAAGCGCTTCGCCGGCGGGAGTGCGATCTCGCCTTCGTCTGCTGCTACTCATACGTCAAAGGTCGCCGCGAGTTTGGGTTGCGCGCTCTGGCGGTGCCGCGGATCAACGGGCGGACGATCCACCGGAGCTACCTGATCGTCCCTGCCGACAGCCGAGCTGCCCGGTTGGCTGACCTGCGGGGCAAGCGCTTCGCCTTCACCGAGCCCGAGTCGATGACCGGCCGGCTGGTGCCGCTCTACTGGTTGCGGACGGAACAGGGCGAGTCCCCCGCGCGGTTCTTCGGCAGTCACCTCTACACGTACGGTCACGACAACTCCCTCTGGGCGGTGGCCACGAAACGAGTCGAGGGGGCGGCGGTGGACAGCCTGGTTTACGATCACATGCTCTTGCGCGAGGCTTCTCTGCGGGAGCGGTTGAAGGTGATCCGCACTTCCCCGCCGCTGGGAATGCCGCCGGTGGTGGTGCGCCCCAGCCTGGAGCGGCAGAAGGCGCGGCGACTGGAACAGGTGCTTCTGACCATGCACGAGAGCGAACAAGGGCGCGAGCTCCTGGCCGACCTGATGGTCGACCGCTTCGTGCGCCCGAACGAAGAGAACTATGAGCCGACTCGGGAGGTGGCGACAAAGGTGGGGTGGCCATGAAGCTGGCTACCGAGACCAAAGCGCGCCTGCTGAGAGCGGCGCTGGGCGTCGGAGTTCGCACCAAGATCATGGGGATCGCTCTGGGCTTGACGCTGTTGCTGGGATTAGGGGTGTCGTTGCTGCTGCAGCGGGCCTTTGTGGGCGTCCTGAGGGAGGGACTTGAGGAGGTCGGAATCGATGTGGCGGAGAACGCCGTCAGCGATGGCGCGGAGCCGTTGCTCACCCGGAACGCCTTCGCGCTGCAGCGGGTGGCTGAGAGCCTCTACCGCTCCCACCGCGACGTGCGATACGTCGTCTTCCGAGATTCCGCCGGCCACGTGCTGGCCCACACGTTCGCGGGCACGCTGCCGCCCGACCTGCAGAAGAGCCGGGACCTCCCGGCGGGCCGCCCCCTGCGCGTCGAGGTGCTGGACAGCGACGAAGGACCGATTCATGACATCACTCTGGGCGCTCCAGAAGCGGGAGCCGGGTCCGTGCAGGTCGGCGTCACCGAGAACTGGCTGCGCCAGCGGGTGCGCAAGATGACGTGTCAGCTCGTTGCGGCTACATTGGCGATGTCTCTGCTGGGCATCGGGGCGGCTTACGTGTTGACCGCGGTCCTGACCAATCCCATCCGCGAGTTGACGGAGGTCGCGCGGGCGGCGAGCGAAGAGACCTTCGACCGCCGCGCGCAGGTGGTCGCCGAGGATGAGATCGGCGAGCTGTCCCGCGCCTTCAACTTCATGTGCGAGCGCCTGGGTAGGTCTCGGGAGGAGATTCGACGCAAGGAGCGGATGCGCCTCCAGCTCTTGCAGAAGGTCATCACCGCCCAGGAAGACGAGCGCAAACGGGTGGCCCGCGAGCTGCACGATCACACGGGCCAGCAGTTGACCACCCTGGCAGTGGAGCTGAAAGCCCTGGGGAATGCTGCGACCCTGACCGAGGCGAAGGAACGGGCCCAACACCTGCGGGGCGTGGTGGCGCAGACCCTGAGCGCCGTGCGGGGTCTCGCCTTCGAGCTGCGGCCGAGCATTCTGGACGACTTGGGCCTGGCGGCGGCCATCGAGCGTCACGTGGAGGACTACCAGCGCGAACTGGGCGTGCCGGTGGATTTCGAGGCGGTGGGGCCGTGGAGCAACCCGCTGCCGGCGGAGATCGAAACGACCCTCTACCGCATCTGCCAGGAAGCGCTCACCAATGCCGCGCGCCACGCCGAGCCGACGCACCTCAGCGTACTGCTCACCCGACGCCGCGATTCGGCGGTGGCAATTGTGGAGGATGAAGGCAAAGGCTTCGACGTGGACGCGGCGCTCAGCGACCACGAGGGGGAGCGCCATCTGGGCTTGTTCGGCATGCGCGAGCGGGCCGGGTTGGTGGGCGGAAAGCTGACGATCGAATCTCGCCTCGGCCGGGGCACCACCGTGTTCGTGGAGATCCCCTGCGGCGCCTCGACCAGCGAAGAGAAGACATGAACCCCATTCGCATACTGCTGGTAGACGACCACTTGCTGCTGCGGTCGGGGCTGCACATGATGCTGGACCAGGAGCCCGATCTGAGCGTAGTCGGCGAAACCGGCAACGGCTGCGAGGCGGTGGACCTGGTGAAGCGGCTGCGTCCGGACGTGGTGCTCATGGACATCGCGATTCCGGGAATCAGCGGCGTGGAAGCCACCCAGCGGATCGGCGCCGTGTCCAAGACGACGCGGGTAATCGCGGTCACCATGCACGAAGACCCGCGCTACGTTCGGCAGATGCTGGAAGCGGGGGCGGTCGGTTACGTCAGCAAGAGCGCCGCCGACAGCGAGCTGCTGGACGCCATTCGCGCGGTGCACCGGGGGAGGGTGTTCGTGCACCCGTCGGTGGCGGGGACGGTGGTGGCGGGCTACCTGGGACGGTCACCGGCCGAGGCCAAACTGCCGGCAGATCCCCTCACCGACCGCGAGCGGCAAGTCGTGAAACTCCTGGCCCTGGGGCATACGAGCCAGGAAGTCGCCGACCGGCTGTTCATCAGCATCAAGACGGTCGAGAGCCACAAGGGGCGCATCTTCGAGAAACTCAGTCTGCGGTCCCGCGCGGATCTCGTCCGCTACGCGCTGAAACAGGGGATGCTGAAAGAGCTGGACGAAGGCTGAGCGGCGTACCGTCCCGGGCGAGTCCTCCAAGGCTGCTGCGCCTCAGTCGGCGGCAGCTCGGACAGCGACACTCTCTCTCCGACCTCAGGAGTTTTCCTCGCTCCGGCCACCCGCTGGCCCGGAGTTTTCCTCACGCGACGCCGCGAAATTCCGAAGAAATCCTCACTGTAGCCCTGGGTGATGACGGGTACCATACTCTGCGTAATGACTTGGATCCTGCCGTCTTTGGACGCAGATGAGCGGCTCTGCTGCTGCGGTGCGGTGAATCGAAAGGCACTCCTGTCGGCAGTGCGAGCCGCCGAGCATCCGAGGGCGAGCGCAGAGGTGAACGGCAGGCACAGCACCGGGATGCCCCCCCCCAAGCAGACGATCGTCAACACTCGGAGGTGACACATCGTGAGTTCGCACACAAAAGCATGGGCGGGAGTCTTTGTGACCGCGGCGCTGGTTGTTGCGGCGCGCAGTTCCTGGGCGATTCCCGCGTACGGCCGACAGTTCAACGAGAAATGCACCACCTGCCACACTCCCCAGCCGCCCCGGTTGAACAACGTCGGCCTGACCTTCCAGCGGCTGGGCTACCGGTTCCTCGATACCGACGACAACGGCAAGCTCACCTATCGCGCGCGAGAGCAGCACAATGTCGGCGAGGACCTTTCGTTCTTGATCGATCTGAAGCTGTCCGATTCGTCCGCCGACCCCTGGACCATCGACTTGCATGAGGTGGAGATCATGGGGAGCGGCTCGGCTGGAACGAACAACGAGTTCGCCTACTTCGCCGAGTACGTGCTGGCCGAAGACGACAAGGGCGCCGCTCTGGAAGACGCCCGAGTGCAGTACGCCCACGGCGACCCGGCGGGCGTCTTCACGGTCCGCGCGGGACAGTTCATCCCGATGCTCTGGCGCAAGGCGAACACGGGACGGCTGACGACCTCGCGCCCGCTGTTCGTGGACACGCGCGCTCCTCGACTCACGGGCGCCGGCGGCTCCCGTTCCATGGTTCGACTGAGAGAGCGCCACCAAGGGATTGAGTTCGGCTACGCCCTCAACAAGGTGAAGGACGGCGCGATGAGCAATACCTTCTTTGCCGGCACCGTCTCCAAGGGCTTGCTCAACGGTCGCACCGAAGAGGGCAGCGATACCGAGAACTCAAAGGATCTCGCCCTGCAGGTGATGCACTTGTACGGAGACCGCAACACCGTCTCGGCGTTCTACTGGGACGGCAAGGACGGCGCTGGTGATGCCGGCGGAACCAAGTTCACCCAGGACATCACCCGGCTCGCCCTCGTCGGCAACCATGTGATCGCCAAGAACGCCGACGTACTGTACGGCTACCTGGACGGCAGCGATGACGTGAACCTCGCCGGCGTACCGACCCTGGACAGCAAGAGCCACTTTCTCGAGCTGGACTACACGTTCCGGGAGGCCACCGAGGACACCGGTCCGCTGACGGCGGTGCTGCGCTACGACCGCTTCCGTCAGGACAACTACAACTTCGCCACGGCCACCGCCGCCACGGCAACCACCAAGGCGCTCACGGTGGGCCTGGCCGGGCAGGAATCGGATAACCTGCTGTGGAGTCTGGAGTACCACAAGATCCAGGACGGCGATCGGCTCCTCACGGCGGAGTTGAAGCTCGTCTACTGAGCCTTCCGGCCGCCTTAGCCCCCTAACCCCGGTCGAGGGAGCAGACCGTTGCGACGACGCATGGGAACAAGGACACATGCGGACGCCGCCCTTCCTCTCCTTCGATCGGCGTCCGCGAAGTGGGCGGGCGAGTTCCTTCGCCCGCCCACCACTCCCCCGGCGCCCCCGGAAACTCTGGAAGAAAAGGAGACAACATTCATGCGGAAGATCCCCCGGGCGAGGCGAGCCGCCCTGATCGCGCTCGCAGCCGTTGTGCCAAGCGTAGTGTTCGCAGCCGGATCGGCAGACAGCAAGAAGTACGAGAAGGTGGACAAGGGGCCGAAGACGATTGACGTGTCCAAGTACCCCCAGGAGATCCAGGACACCTACAAGAAGCTGTTCTCAAAGAAGTGCAGCAAGTGCCACACCCTGGCCCGCCCCCTCAACACGAGCAAGACCCCGGAGGAGTGGAAGACCTACGTGGAGAAGATGCGCAAGAAGCCGAACTCCGGGATCGACCAGAAATCGGCGGAGCAGATCGCCAAGTTTCTGCTCTACGACCAGCAGCAACGCAAAGACAAGGATAAGAAGAAGGACAAGGATAAGAAGTAGGAGTAGAGGCACGACGCGGGCGGCAAACGCGCGGCAGCGGGTGGGGCGGGCACGGACGCCGTTCCCGAGGCCGCCGAGCCGGTCGCGGGAACGCCCGATTGCAGACCAGACCCTGAGGAGCGACATGCGCGACACTTCTTCGGCGCCTCCCTACAGAGTTACAGTGCTGGACGTGGACTGGTTCGAGCGCAACGTGCCGTGCCGTGCCCGGTGCCCCGTCCACACCAACGCTCAAGCGTATGTGAGCGCCATCGGCGACGCGGGGGACTACGGGGAAGCGTACCGCGTCGCCCGCGCGCCAAACCCACTGGTCACCGTCTGCAGCCGGGTGTGCGGCCATCCTTGCGAGTACGAGTGCCGCCGGGGGAAGGTGCTCGACGAGCCCATTGCCATTCGCGCCCTGAAGCGCTTCGCCTGCGACCACGGTGCCGCTGGCGCCGAATCGGTCTCGCCTCCGGAGCAAAAGCCGGAGAAAGTCGCCATCATCGGCTCCGGGCCGGCAGGACTGGGGGCCGCGCACGAGCTGGCGCTCCGCGGATACCGCGTCACGATCTTCGAGTCGCAGCCGGTGGCCGGCGGCATGCTGCGCCTGGGCATCCCCGAGTACCGTCTGCCTCGGGACGTTCTCCAGGCGAACATCGAGTCGGTGCTGGAACTGGGCGTCGAACTGAAGACGGGGGTGACGCTCGGCGAGGAGTTCGCCTTGGCCGACCTGCGCGCCCAAGGCTATTCGGCCTTCTTCCTCGCCGTGGGCGCGAATAAAGGGCGGCGATTGGCCATTCCCGGCTCCGGTGCCGACGGGGTCGTGAACGGACTCGACTTCCTGCTGAACGTTCACCTCGGCTACCGCGTGGAGCTGGGCGAGCGCGTGGTCGTGGTGGGGGGCGGCAACGTGGCCATCGACGTGGCTCGCACGGTCATCCGCCAGTCGCAGGCGACGGGAGTGCCCGAGGCAGACTCCCATCTGACGGAGCTGGGATTCCGCAGGATGGACGGTACAGCGGTGGACGGGGCGCTCCACGAAGCCATCGATGTGGCGCGCCTTGCCTCTCGCGCCGGCGCGAAGGAAGTCCACATGGTGTGTCTGGAGGCGCGCCACGAAATGCCGGCGCATGAATACGAGGTAGAGGAGACCCTGGAGGAGGGAATTCAACTGCACTGCTCTCGCGGGCCGACGCGCATCGTGGAGCAAGACGGGCGGGTGACGGGACTGGAGACCGTCCACTGTTCGTCCGTCTTCGATGAACAGGGGCAGTTTAACCCCGAGTTGGTGCCTGGAACCGAATCGGTCCTTCCAGCCGATACGGTGATCCTGGCCGTCGGTCAGGCGACCGACCTGTCGTGGATCCAAGCCGAGGATGGCATCGAGGTGACGCCCCGCTTGACCATTGCCATCGACCCGAAGACGCTGGCGACCAGCGCCCCCGGGGTGTTCGCCGGGGGGGACGTGGCTTTCGGGCCGCGCCTGTTGATCGACGCCGTGGCCGATGGTCAGAAGGCCGCCCGGTCCATCGACCAGTACCTGCACGGCAAACGCCCGACGCGCAAACGGCTGCGATTCCGTGTGCTGAAGGATCACCGCCTGCCGCTCCACTATGAGGCGGCCCGCCGGCAGCTCGTTCCCACCCTCGCCGTAGAGCGGCGGGTGGGTCTGGCCGAAGTCGAACTGGGCTACCGGGAAGAGCAGGCGCTCGCCGAGGCGCGCCGCTGCCTGCACTGCAACCTCGAGACGATCTTCGATGCCGCCAAGTGCATCCTGTGCGGCGGCTGCGTGGACGTGTGCCCCGAGTTCTGCCTGAAGCTGGTGCCGCTGACGAGGATCGTCGGAGACGAGAAGGTGACGCGCCTGCTCGAGGTCCGCTACGGACCGGGCTCGCTGACCGGCGAGTCGGCCGCGCGCGGATCGCTGGACGGGAAGACCGCGCTCCTCAAGGACTCCGACTTCTGCATTCGCTGCGGACTCTGCGCTCGGCGCTGTCCCACCGGGGCGATCACCCTGGAGGCTGCCGTAGTGGAGGAGGTGGAGGAGCATGAACTCGCCGTCACCTGAGGCCCCCAAGCCCTCGTTGACCCGCCGGTTGTTCCTCGGGTTCAACCTGACGGGCATCGGCGCGCTGTTCGCCGGGACGTTCGTCCAGACAGTTCGCTACCTGAAGCCCAACGTGCTCTTCGAACCGGAGCCCGTGTTCAAAGCGGGGGCGCCGGACAAGTACTTCGAGGGCACGGTGACGTTCCTGGCGAAGCGGTCGGTCTTTCTCGTCCGCGACGCCAAGGGCTTCCGCGCGCTGTCGGCGATCTGCACGCACCTGGGCTGCACCGTCAAGCCCACCCCGGGAGGTTTCGACTGCCCCTGTCACGGCAGCAAGTTCGACCCCCAAGGCGAGGTCCAGAGCGGCCCGGCGCCCAAACCTCTGGCCTGCTTCGAGATTCGCCTGACCGACAGCGGCGAACTGCTGGTGGACACCACGAGGATCGTCGGAAAGGACTTCGTGCTGAAGGTCTGAGCTGCCCTTGGCGCGCCCTAGCGATGAGAGCGATGCAACGAAAGGTTCTGGCAGCACTTGCGGCCCTGCCCCGGAACGTCTGGGGCGCCCTCTTCCGGGAGGGCTACCCCGGGTACCCGGACACGGATCTCAAGCGGTCCACGCTCATCACCGGCAATCTCCTCCTCCATCTGCACCCGGTGAAGGTGCGCCGGCACGCGCTGAAGTTCGGCTACACCTTCTGCCTGGGCGGCACGGCCTTCCTGCTTTCCCTGGTGCTGACGGTGACGGGCGTCATCTTAATGTTCTACTACCACCCCTCGGTGCCCAAGGCGTACTACGACATGGAAGACCTGGAGTTCATCGTGAACTTCGGTTTGCTGCTGCGCAACCTCCATCGCTGGTCGGCACACGGGATGGTGGCCGTCGTCTTCCTGCACATGTGTCGGGTGTTCTACACGGGCGCCTACAAGCCCCCGCGCGAGCTGAACTGGGTGGTGGGCGCAGCGCTGTTGGGGCTGACGCTGATGCTCAGCTTCACCGGCTACCTGCTGCCTTGGGACCAACTGGCCTTCTGGGCCATCACCGTGGGCACCAATATCGCGAAGGCCGTGCCGCTGGTGGGGCCCCAGCTTCGCTTTCTGCTGCTGGGCGGCAACTTGGTGGGGCCCAACGCGTTGCTTCGATTCTACGTGCTCCACTGCGTGGTGCTTCCTTTGACCCTTGGGGCGCTGATGGCGCTTCACTTCTGGAAGGTCCGAAAGGACGGCGGCCTCTCCGGGCCGCTCTGACAAGTGGCGCAAGCGGCCGGGCCCTTGCCCTGCCGGGGCTCCGGGCGCGCGAACGGCGAACAAGGAGAACGGATTGTTGCAGCGAGCGGAAGACCGAGAGAAGTTCCCGCCCGACGCCGACAAGAGCTACGGGCTCATGGCCGTTGTCGACGGCACCTCCGTCGCAGTGGAGAAAGAGCCGGACGACACCGTGTTCACCTGGCCTCATCTGGTGGTGCGAGAGGTGGCGTGGGCGATGTTCGCCGTCTTGGCGCTCCACCTCGTCTCCACCTACCTCAACGCGCCGCTCGAGGAGATTGCAGACCCGGGCGTCACCCCCAACCCCGCCAAAGCGCCCTGGTATTTCTTGGGACTCCAGGAAATGGTCTCGTGGACCTCGCCGGTCTGGGGCGGAATTGTGATCCCCGGGGTGCTGGGGCTGCTGCTGCTGTTGTTGCCGTTCGTGGACCGAAGCTCTGCCGGCGTCGGGCGCTGGTTCGCTCGGGAACGCTGGCTCGCCAACACCCTGTGGACCCTGTTCGTGATCGGCACTGTGGCTGTGATCTTGATCGGCGTCTACTGTCGCGGGCCGAACTGGCATTTCTTCTGGCCCTGGCAGGAATGGCCGCAGATCCACTGACTCTCAACGACGATGCTGAAACACTTCTCCCTTCTCACAGCGCTTTCCCTGGCCGCTTTCGTGGTGTTTTCCCTTCGCGACTCTCAGCGAGAATGGAAACGCCTCCAGCGCGTGGCGTATCAAGCGCTGCTCACTCAGGCTACCGCCGAGCTGGGGAAGACCCGGGACGAGGCCGAACGCAAAGACCTCGCCCGGCGAGTGCAGACGCTGCAAGCAAGGAAGCAGGCGCCGCAGATCAAGCAGATCATCCTGCCCGATGGCGAAGAGGCGGACCGCTGCCTCACCTGCCACGTGGAGCTGGAAGGCGAAGGCGACTGGCACGACCGCACCGAGGAGGGGCGCACCTTCGAAGAGGTCGGGTGCGTGTTCTGTCACGGGGGCAACGGCGCGGCTACCACCAAAGAGGCGGCGCACGAAGGGCTGGGCGAAAAGGCCGTCCACGGTAAGATGCGGCCCCACTATGTGGGGGCGAAGAAGTGCCGGGAGTGCCACCCGGAGGAGTACGCCTCCTGGACCCGCCCGAACGCGCGCATGTGGCAGACCTTCGATCGATTGAAAGCTGAGGAGCGACTCGACCCCGGCTGCCTGAAATGCCATGCCACCGGACTGGACCGGGGAGGGTACGACCCCTCCCTTCCCGCGACAGCCGTGCTCCGCGAGTTCGAGGACGCGAAGGCCGGGAAGCAGTACTCTGTCCTCAACCGCGACTTTCAGGGCGTGTGGTGCGAAGCCTGCCACGGGCCCGGCAGCGAGTACGTGAGGATCTTTGAGAGTGGCGGCGACGCCCGCGAGGCGCGGGAGCAAGGGGGTCTGGACCTCCCCTCGCCCAGCACTTGCGTCCATTGTCACACGGAAGCGTGGAGCCCCGACTTCTCCTACGACAAGTATTGGGCCGACCGCTGTCTCCACAAAGTGGACTGGTGGCGGAAGGAAACCTGGTGACGCGCTGTCTCGCCCCCCACCGGCGCGACAAGTCGGGAACGGGCGCCACGGAGCGCGGTTCTACCAGTCCCACTCCAGCTCCGGCAGCGGATCCTGCGACGCCGCCAGCCGCTGCATCAGCAGGCTCTCCAGCTCCAATCGTTGCTGTCGGTATGCCGGGTCGTGCCACAGGTTGCTGAACTCGCCGGGGTCGGTCACCAAGTCGTACAGCTCTCCGTGCGGGTAGTCGTTGTAGTGGATGAGCTTCCAGTCGTGAGTGCGGACGCCTACTTGCCAGATGGTGCTCGGGTCGAGGCCGCGGGCTGCGAGGTCCGGCGCTTGGCGTTCCTGGACGAGGACCGAGTCGCGTCCCGTCGCGCCTTCGTCTCCGCGAATCAGCGGGGCGAGCGAGCGTCCTTGCACGCCGGCCGGAGTCGGCACGCCGCACAGGTCGAGTACCGTGGGCATGAGGTCCACGCCCTCTACCAGTTCCTCGGGGACGATGCCTGACTGCGCCCCTGGCACGCGCCAGGCCATCGGCACGTTGATGACCTGATCGAACAGGAACGGGCCGTGCCGCCATTGCCAATGGTCGTTCAGAGAAAGCCCGTGGTCAGCGGTGAACACGATGATCGTGCTTTCCCAGGCTCCCAGCTTCTTCAGGATGTCTGTCAACCTGCCGAACTGCTTGTCGAGGAAGCGGAGCTGGTCGTAGTAGCTGGCGAGGTACCGGCGGAGCGTCGGCTCCTCGGGCTGGCGGCCCTTCTCGAGGTAGCCTTCGTAGCATTGCCGGTAGAAGGGCGGCCGCTTCTCCAGGTCGTCTGCCCGCAGTTCGGGCACGGGCATGTCGGCGGGGTTGTAGTAGCCGGCGAAGGTATCGGGAGGTGTGCACGGCGGCGACAGCTCATGAAACGAGCACGAGCAGAAGAACGGCGTGCCCGCAGCCACCTGTCGCTCCATGAAGCAGATCGCCTGGTCTGTGATCCACTGCAGTTCGTGGGCCTTCTCGGGCATCCCGGTGCGCCTCAGTGCCTGTTCAGTGAGCGCTGGGTGGTTGTCGGCGACGAAGTCGAGGTACTCCTTCCCGAGGCAGTTCTCACTCAGGTGCACCTCCTGGAAGCCGTAGTACGGCCTCTGCCCGGGCCCGACGCAGGGAGCCACTCCATGTGCGTAGTGCTGCTGCGGCTCAAAGTGCACCTTGCCGGTGGCGCAGGTCGCGTAGCCGTGTTCCGCCAGCACCTGCGGGAGCGTGACCTCGCTCCGCCGCAAGGGAATCCCGTTGGCCCAGACGCCGTGGATGTGGGGATATCGCCCGGTGAAGAGCGACGCTCGCGTGGGCATGCACACAGAGTGCGTGCAAAACGACCGGCGGAAGAGCGTGCCGTTTGCCGCAAAGGCATCGAGGTTCGGCGTCGCCCCAAGGGTGCTGCCGTAGCAGCCAAGCGAGTCGGTTCGGTGACCGTCGGTGAGGAAGAGGAGGACGTTTCTGGCGCTCATTCGCGTGTTCCTTCCCGCTGGTCCAGCGGCGGCGCCCATTGTACCCTCGGCTGCAACGCGGCACAGGTGTCCGACGGACCTCGACGGGCGAGAGAACGCTGACCACCGGGGGAGCGGGCAGGGGCGGAAAGGTACACAGCGAATACCTGCCTGCGCCAAACGGCGGGCTTTGGCTCGCGGCATGAGCAAGAGGAGACCATACGAGATGAGCGACACTGGAATCGTCTACACCGTTTTCACGAAACCGTGGAAGAGGCCACTCCCTGAACTGGGAGCGTTCATCAGCGGGCTGGGGTTCGACGGGATTGAGCTTCCCGTCCGCCCAGAGTTCCAGGTGGAACCTGACAACGTGGGCACGGACTTGCCCAAGGCAGCGAAGCTGCTTGGAGAGTTCGGGGTGACGATCAGCAGCGTCGCCGGCCCCAAAGACGAGGCAACCATCGCCGCCTGCGCCGAGGCCGGCGTACCCGTGATCCGCGTGTGCGAGAACGTCGGCAGAGACGAGGACTACCTCGTCGCAGAAACTCGGCTGCAGAAGGAGTACGACCAGCTCGTACCGCTACTGGACAAGCATGGCGTGACCCTCGGCGTCCAGAACCACTGCGATCGCTGCATCGCCCACGCCCTTGGACTCCGACACCTGATTGAGAAGTACGACCCCAAGCACGTTGCCGCCGTGTGGGACCCGGCGCACTGCGCACTTGACGGGGAGATCCCCGAGTTGGCGCTGGACCTCGTCTGGTCGCACCTCTGCATGGTCAATCTGAAGAACGCGCTCTGGCAGCGTCAGAACGGCCCGGAGGCCGAGGTCGCGCAGTGGCGCCACTACTGGACCAGCGGCCGGCAAGGACTCTGCTCATGGCCGAAGGTCGTCCAGGAGCTGAAGAAGCGCGACTACCAGGGCGTCGTCTGTCTGACGGCCGAGTACAGCGACCACGACGCCGTCGACCGGCTGATCGCCGAGGACCTGGTGTTCGCGAAGTCGCTTTTCTGAGCGCTGCGCGCCCGGCGGAGGCGGGGACCCTCGCGTCCCTGCCGTCCTTGACGTCCTCTCGCCCTAACCTTCTTCCGCAGCCAGAAGGAACTCGCCCGCCGCCGGCGAACCCGCAGAGCACCGAGCACTCAGGGGAGGCGGACCGCCATGGTCTCGCGGAGAGAGGCATTCACGCTCATCGAGCTGCTGGTCGTCATCACGATCCTCGCCATCCTGGCGGCGCTGCTGTTCCCCGTCTTCGCTGCGGCGCGGGGGAAGGCGCGGAGCATCAAGTGCACGTCCAACCAGAAGCAGTTAGGGCTTGGGTGCCAGATGTACCTGTCGGACCACGACCAGTGTTTCCCGAAGCGGGAGAACGTGTCCGATTGGCAGACCCGCGGCGGGTGGCCAGTGGAGTTGTACGCATATGCGCGCAACGCCCAGGTGTATCGCTGTCCGAGCGACCAGACGCCGTATGCGCCAGCCAGTCTCCGCGGCGCCGCCGTCGAGTCGGTTAGCTACCTCCCCAACCACCAAGTCGTGCGTGATCCGCCCGGACGGCACGAGGCGGAGATCGACGACATGTCGAGCGTCCTGTTCCTGGTGGACGCAAACACGGGGGGCGAGGTGCGGAATGGCGACCTGAACGGGGTGGGAACGGTCGGGTCGGTCAATGAGCGGGTGGAGGTCAACCACCACGGGGGGCTGAACATCCTGTTCTGCGACGGGCACGTGAAGTGGCTCGGTTACGAAACCGCGGTGGGCCGCCGTGATGAACTGCTCCCGAACCTGCCGTAGCGCCTTCCCGAACGCCGCATTTGCCGCCCGCGGCGCGAACAAGCATCAGTCCGTGAAGCTGAGGAGCAGCCGTTTGACGGGGACTTTGTGGGTGCGGCAGACCGCCTTGGCAGCCTCCAACTGCGACCCGTTGAGGCGTTGGGAGGAGACGACCAGGCACTGGACGTCCTGCTCCTTGAGCACGCCGTCCAGTTCCTCCACTGTGCCCAACACCCGGAACCCGTGAATGCGCGCGTTCTGCTTGGTGGGATCGTCGTCGATGAACCCGATGGGCTCCATCGCGAGCTGATCGTTGTTCAGCATCTCGCGGACGGCGAACTCGCCGGCGTCCCCCGCGCCGTAGATGAGAACTCGGCGGGTCTTCCCGTTGGAGCCCGGCTTCCGGAGTAGCCGGTCCAGCAGTCGGAACGATACCCGGGAGGCGGCGAGCAGCAGGAACAGCAACAGGGCATCGATGATGAAGACGGTTCGTGAGTACGACTCAAATCGGAAGGCGAACAGAATCACGAGCGCGGGCAGTGCCGTCCCCGCGACCACCGCCCTGGAGAACACGAGAAGCTCGTCCAGACTTGTGTAGCGCCACATGCGCCGGTAGACCCCGCACACCCAGAAAGCAGCCATCTGGACGCCAATCACAATGGGGAGTGAGGCGATGAACGTCTCGGCCCGGTGCCCCGCCAACTGCCACTCCCAGCGGAGCAGGTACGCCCCGTAGTAGGCCGCCGAGACGAGGATGAGGTCGAGGAACACCTCGAACATGCGCCGTTTGTACTTCACGACGTGCCACAGGGGCGTGTCCGGTTCCGCAGCTTCCGGCGTCGCTTGCGCGCCTGACCGGTAGACGGCTACCTTGCTCAGGTAGACCCCCAGAATCACCAGCAGCAGCACGTAGAGCGGAGCCAGGAGTGAGACGGTCCAGACTGCCCGGAATCGCATGAGCAGACCGAGGCTTCCCGCGATCACGGCGAGCAGGTAAAGCAGTAGGACGGCCTGCGGCTCGGACAGACCCAGGGAGACCAACCGGTGCGAGGTGTGATCTCTGCCGCCTTCCGAGACTTTGCGCCCCCAGAGCGTTCGCATCACCGTGACGTATGTCGTGTCGAAGATCGGGATGAGGAACACACAGGCCGGTACCAGAAGGACCAGCACAGAATGGTATCCGGACATCCCGTGGGTGTAGCGAGGGATGATCATTCCGCCCAGCGCCAGGCCGACGAACATGCTACCGCAGTCGCCCATGAAGATGGTTGCGGGATGGAAGTTGTAGAACAGGAAGCCCAGCAGCGAGCCCGTCAGGGCGGCGGCGAGCGTCGCCAGCGAGGCGTCGCCGCTCTGCGAGCACAGCACCCAGCAGAAGGCGGCCCCAATCCCCCCGATGCCGGCCGAGAGTCCGTCCATATTGTCCAGCAGGTTGAACGCGTTGGTTATCCCGACCAGCCAGAACACCGTGAGCAAGATGTTGATGCCGGCGAGGTCGGTCACGTGGAGTTGGAACCCGAACTCCACCAGCACTGCCGCCACGACGATCTGACCGACGAGCTTCGTGTGCGGCCGGAGTCGGGCCAGGTCATCATAGAGCCCCATGCCGGCGATGGCCAGACAGGTGCCCAGAAGTACCCAGAGCTCGGGCGTTGGTCTGGCTACCAGCGCGGCTGTAGCCACGAACGAGACCACCAACCCAACGCCCCCAAGCAGCGCGACAGGCGTCTGCTTCCACCGGTCACGGCTGGGAACGGCGACGATCCCGCGTGCAATAGCCAGCTTGCGCACGGCCGGGGTCAGGGCCGCGGCAAGGGCGAAGGCGAGTGTGAAGGCGAGGACATCAGTCATGAGATCGAGTGCTGTCTGTCTCTCCCCGGGGGAGACGCTATGGCAACATCCTGCTGCGTCGCAGAGCGGGCCCGGCTACCGCGCCCCGCGCGTCCGCTCGCTCGGCCATGGGGGTGCCCGAAATGACTCCATTTCGGCCCACGACAGCCCGGTTGGGTATCACATTATAGCGCGCATCTACCAACTGCGCCCTGTCTACCTCCGTCGTTCCGAGCCGCCGATCGCCAGCCCGAGAGCCGGTCGGCGTTGCACCCACGGGGCGCAGTGGTGTATGATGGCAACTCCCCCAATGCGCAAGCAGACCGGGCAGATCGGGGCGATCACGAGGGACTATGAAGCAGCCTGAGACAGATCGCCCCGAACAGCTCGCGCAGAGCCCGTTCCTTCCACCCGCCGAGCTTGAGACCAACCAAGTCCGAGAGGCGATGGCGCCTGCGCGCATGGTCCGTTCGTTTTCGGGCGTGCGGGCTGAGTATGGCCAAGCCGCGAGCATTTCCTCCGCGCACCGGTTCCTTGCCGCCGTCGACGCCCATGCCTTCCTCGACATGCTGTTCGCACGCTTCCCGGACCGGGAGTTGAAGGTCCTGCTGGGCCACGATCCTCGGCCGACCAGTGGCGCCCTCCTGGCGGCACACGTGAGGGGGATGCTGGCAGCGGCCGCCGCTGCAGGACGGAAGCTACAAGTCGCCAATCTCGGTTTGATCGCCACCCCGGCCTTTGAGGAGTCGGTGCGCGAGCTACGCGCAGCGGGAGGCGTGATGGTCACCGCCAGCCACTGCCCCGTTCCCCAGAACGGCAGCAAGTACACCTGTGGCGTCCTCGACACCTCGGGAGGACGACACCCATTGGCCGGTGCCCTGTTGCCCGTCGGGGACATGACCGCGGTCATGGCTGGGGCTGACGCGTTAGTTGGGTCGTTTGGCGCCGGCGACGAGGACTTGGTCCGCCGCCTGAACGAGGTCGACGACACGGCAGTGACCCATGCGTTGACCGTTCATCCGCTCTGCCGGGAGCAGGCATGGGTCGCCTTCTTGGGGTTTCTCCAGCGGCAGCTTGCGCTGACCGAGACAGCGGATCTCGAGGCGTTCCGGGGTGCCGTACGGGGCGCGACGCTGGTGTTGGACCCCAACGGCGGGACGGCTTGCGGCACCGGTGCGGTTCTGCTGCGCAACTTCGGTTTTGAGGTGCGCGAAGTCAACGGGGTGAGTGGGCAGGCCGGCCACGTCATCGAGCCGGGCGAGCACGCCTACGGCGACCTGATCCCGGCAATGTACGCACACGGCGCTCGCGTGGGCGGCGTGATGGACTGGGACGCGGACCGGCTCAACTGGGCTGCGTTGGACCGAGACGGCGAGATCCGCTCGGCCGGACCTCAGCAGGTTGCTGCATTCAACGTGGCGGTTTGGCTGAGTTGGCTGCATGAGCGCGGGAAGCTCGCCGGTCAGCGCGTCGCGGTTGTCGCGCACGGCCCGACCTCCGGCGCAGTCGACGAGATCGCCGCGGCGTTCGGCGCGCAGGTGGTTCGAGTTGAGACCGGCGAGATGAACCTGGTTGAACGGATGGCGGAGCTCCGGGCTGAGGGCTACCTGGCGGCCCTCGGCGTAGAGGGGGCGAACGGCGGGACCATCTTTGGGGAGGACACGTGCCGCAACGGGTTCCTGACGTTGCTGGTGGCGGGGATGGTCGCGGCCAATGGGCGCATCCCCCGGGTGTGGCTGGAGGTCTCCGGGAGGTGGGACGCGCTTAGCCGGGAAGAGCGAGATCGGTACACCACCGGCGACTACACCCTCCATGACGTTATCGCCTCTCTCCCCCGGTACTACACCCGGGAACTGAAGGCGGCCGGCGCCCGGGTGCTCACCAGGCCGGGCTGGCAGGGCAGCCTGAAGGACCGTTACCATGAAACGTTCGTCGCGGACCTCTGGGAACAGCCGACGGAGGTGCGGCGCCGGTTGTGCGGGCTGGACGATTCGCGCGACTACGCGTCGTACCGGCAGACCAACTACGAGCAGACTCGTGAGGTGTCGCAGCGCACCGGCGATCACTCGGGGGGGTACAAGATCGAGTTGACTGACACCCTCGGCAACCGGTCCTTTCTGTGGCTGCGCTTCTCCCGGACGGAGGCGAGTCAGTGCCGACTGATCCTCGACTCCAAGTTTGCGCCGGAGGTGGAGGCCCTGTCCCAGCGCGCGGTGGAGCTGTTCGACAAGGCGATGCGCGAGACTGCCGAGGAGGAGGAACGCGCTCTCGGGCACGGGTAGCTGTCTCGACTGCTCAGCCGACGAACTTGCGCTTCGTCGCCGCCGGTCGCACGTTCATCAGGAGCGGATTGCGGAACTGGGGGCAACTGATGAGACACTGGCCGGGGCCGAGAGAAGGGCAGCGATCCCACAGCTCTTGGGTCACATCGCCGGCGGTCCGAGTGAGGGCGCTGAGGTTGTGAATGCTCTTGACGTTGTGGACCAGCCGGGTGTTGCACAACTCGAAGAACTCGTCCGGCAGGTGTCCCGGCTGTTGCGTTACGAAGCACAGCCCGAGCCACCGCTTGCGGCCGCGCCGCGCAATGTCCCGCACCATGTTGAGGGTCTCGCCCATCTCCTCCGCCCGCTCCCGGGAGATGAAAGAGTGAGCTTCCTCGATGACAAGCAGCGTGGGCGGGGCGCCTTCGTTCAGGATCTTGTAGGCGAACACCTTTCGGAGGAGGTCGGCGGTGACCAGGTTCTTGACCAAGTCGGTGGTTGTGCTGACATCGAGGACCGTCGTGTGCCCCGGCTGGATTAGGCTGCCTGGCGACAGGGCGGGCAGGTTGGCGTTGTCGAAGGCGCTGGTGTGCCGGAGCCGCGTGAGCTTCCCGCTCAGACCGCGGTAATCGAGGTTGCTGTCGCCCTGGGGAGCGCGCTGCGAGGCGCGGTCCAGCAGTGTGCCGATGTTGTATGGTGGCTGCGCCGCAGCGGAATCGTCGAGCAGCAGCCGGTTTGCCTCTGCCTCGTCGAGTCCTGAGCGCCGGCGGTCCCGCTGGACGAAATAGTCCACCACCTCCAACAGCGCTCCCTTCTCGCCCGGTGTCGCCTCCAGGATTTCCGCCAGCACCGCCGGTTGGTAGTCGCACGTCCGCAACGTGAACTGAGTCGCGTCGGTTCGTTCGGAAGACGCGCTCGCCGGGTAGCAGACGGCGAATGGGTCCAGCCCCCGCGGTGCCAGACCGAAGTCGGCCAGCGCGGCGTGGAGGTCGGTCTCCGCGCTGGGTTGATCCATCTCGATGTACTCGCCCTCGACATCGACGACGATGACCGCATACCCCGCCCCCGCTGCCTCCTCGATCAGGGCCTGGCACGTGTTGGACTTGCCGGAGCCGACGGTTCCGAAGATGCCGACATTGCGGGGGAGCACTGCCTTCGCGTCGCTGCGCACAGCGATCCGCACCTCGGGGTAGCCTTCCAGCGCCCCCAACAGCGCGTCACCGGACACGGAGAGAAGGTGTCGCACCTCTTCCCCCGAGAGCTCGACCACCTCGGACTGAGGGCCGGGCCGCGTATTGGTGGCGAACAGCCGGCCGGTCCGTAGCTCGCCCAGGATCTCGACTGTCATCAGCGCGAACGCGGGCGCCGTATTGGCCTCAGTCGCGCCCTGTCCGGCCGGGAAGAACGGACCGCCGATCACGCGCCCCAAGTGCTGCTCGCGCCGCCCCACGGCATTGGTCAGGCGGACGAACTGGTTCCGTTCGGCCCGCGGCAGGTCGTCCAGGGCGACGTGCACCTGGACTCTCTCATTGCTGGCATCCTGGCTGTCGAAGCACACGCGGCCGAGCATGTCACTCACCGTCCTCTTCATGGATGCCGGGCGGGTCCGGCCCGGCGGGCGAGGTGTTGATCGTACCACTCGTCGTCAGCGCACGCAATCCAGTTGTGAGTACGGGCGAGCAGGACTTCGGCCAGGCCGGCTCGAATCAACCCACACAACGCCCTGAGTGACCCGAAAGGAACCACGAACATGGCTCTCATCCGCAAGTACGCTGCGCTGGACGGCGCCGGACAAATCGTCGTTTGTGAAGAGGAGTGCCCGGAACCGAAGCCGGGGCAATTGCTCGTGAAGGTGCGTGCCTCGCTTGTCAGTCCCGGCACGGAGTTGGGCGGGGTGAAGCAACGCCGCGAGAACCCGGGCGAACCTGGAACGCCCCGGATGTTCGGCTACCAGAACGCGGGCGAAGTGATCGGCCTGGGCGAGGGCTGTGAAGAAATCGCCCGCGGCACACGGGTGGCATGCATGGGCGGCGGATACGCGCCTCATGCCAGCTACGGCTGCTGCCCTCGCAACCTCTGCACGCTGATCCCGGAGGGCGTGAGCTACGAACAGGCGGCGTTCAACCACCTGGCGGCCACCTCGCTTCAGGCCGTGCGACGCGCTCAGCCCGAGCTGGGCGAGTACTTCGTCGTCCTGGGGCTGGGGCTTGTCGGGCAGATGGCGGCGCAGTTGCTGCGGCTGTCGGGTGCGCGGGTCATGGGCTGGGACCGGATCCCGCTGCGGCTCGACATCGCCGCAAAGACCGGCACGCACCGCCCCGTCAACGTCGCCGAGGAAGACGTGAAGACCGTCGCCAAGGAGTTCACCCGGGGCTGGGGAGTGGATGGCGGCATCATCGCCTTCGGCGGCGAGGCGTCTGAAGCATTCAAGGCGCTCGTCGGCGTGATGAAGGTCTCGCCCGACGGCCACGAGATGGGTCGGATCTCTATCGTTGGCGGCGCGCAGGTCACGGCAACCTGGGCGGCAGGTCTGGGCAACCTCGACATCCGCAGTTCCGCGCGCACCGGGCCCGGGTACCATGACGAAGACTGGGAACACGGCAAAGACTACCCGCCGGTCTTCATGCAGTGGAACACCAAGCGCAACCTGGAGGAGTGTCTCCGGCTCATCCAGGAGGGCCGACTGGACGTGTGCTCACTCATCACCGACGAAGTGCCTCTGGAGGAAGCGCCGGCTGCCTGCGATAAGCTCATCGAGCATCCGGATCAGGCGATGGGCGTGATCCTGAAGCCGACCCACTGAGCGGGGCCACTCAGCCGTAAAATCCGGGTTTCCCGTATGGACCTGGCCGACTTGATCCAGTATACTTGGGGTCCTCGGAGGATGTCGGCCATGAGAATGCAAGCGCGACAACGCGGCGGCGCCTGTGTGATGCTCGTCATACTCGCGTGCCCCTGGGTCGTGCGCGCGCAGCCGACCCCGCCGGGCAAGGCGCCGCAAGGGCCGGTCATGTCGTGGAAGGACATCCTGGCCACCCGCGACCAGGCGCAGAAGCTGGGCGCGCAAGGGCAGGTCGAGCAGGCCGTCGCGCTGATCGGGGCGTTCCTGCGGAAGCATGCCGCTGCGCAGCAGGCCAATCCGGGCGGTTTCGGGGTGCTGGCCGGCGTGGTCGCCACTCTCCTCCAAGGGATGCCCGACGACGGTGCGAAGGCGGCGCAGTACCAGAAGATCTGGGCCGACTTCGCCGACGTGCCCGCCTACCGCGTCATGGCCGCCGCCAGCTACGTGAACCACCTGCTCTGGAAGCAGCAGGACCCCGCCGCCGCCGAGAAGTTCGGCCGGGAGGCGCTGGAGGCGTTGGGCGAAGAGCTTCCCCCCGTCTACCACGCCGCCGTGCTGCCGCTGAACCTGGGCCGCGCCTTGCAGCGCCAGGGGAAGATCGACGAGGCGCTGAAGCTGGCAAGCTGGGCGCCGTTCGTCTACCCGACGGTGCTGGAGAACGAAGCCGTCTACATGCTGCTCTTCGAGTGCGCCAAGGCGAAGCGCGATTGGGACGGCATGATGCGCGCCGCCAAGCTGGCGTTCGCGCTGTGCCAGTACACCGAAGACCAGATCGGCAAAGCGACGGACCTCTGCGTCCAAGCCTGCACCGCCAAAGGCGGCCCCGGCCTCGCCACCCAGTTCGTCAAGTCGCAGGAGTCGGCCGAGGCAGAAAGCCCCTTCAAAGACGTGCCCCTCCCCCGCTTCGACCCCGAAGGCAAGATCGCCGGCCTCGTGGCACAGGTTTCCCAACCTGTGAACCGCCCCGCCACCCCCACAGGTCAGCCACCTGTGCCACAAGCCGAGGCACCCGCACACCCGCCCACCGGCGCCCTCGTTCCCCCTCTCGTGACGGCCGCCGCCGACAACCTCCACGCCCGCATCAACGCCCAGTTGGCCCTCGGCGACTACGGCAACGCCGTCGCCGACGCCTTAGACGAGATGCGCGAAGCCGGCAACAG
>Ga0210051_1000747_pt1 | contig 31342 bp, 30 predicted proteins | sample CryGey092014_all_FD_185464 | JGI IMG/M metagenome (GOLD analysis project Ga0210051, IMG submission 185464) | Groundwater microbial communities from aquifer - Crystal Geyser CG23_combo_of_CG06-09_8/20/14_all (SPAdes) (version 2) | ecosystem: Environmental > Aquatic > Deep subsurface > Groundwater...
CCATAAACTTTCATTACTCCATAACCTGCTGGAATATCGTTAGCTCGCAATAAGGCGACTAAAAGGTTGGCTTTATTGGTACATGTTCCTTCTTTTTCTTTTAAAGTTTCCGATGCCGTTTTCTTCCATAACCCGACTCTATATAAAATATTATCTCGAACCCAGTAAAACAAAGCTACAGCCTTATCTTTTTCATTAGAATAATTTTTTGTAATTTCTTTGGCTAATTTTTTAACTTCGGGGTTATTAAAATTGCAAAATTTAGTTTCGCAAAGAAATTTTTCTATATCATTTTCCATGAAAACGATTTTTATTTGTTTTTTGATAAAGCCTTTTTGACTACTACTAAAATATCTTCATTTTCAGCAATTTTTCCTTTACCTTCATAGCGACAAGCCAAAACACCTTTTCTTGGTGGAATAAAAATATATTTATTTTTTTGGCCTTTTAAAATTTCTATATTCTTCCGGACAATTGGATTCTCCCACATTCTATTATTCATTGCTGGCGCTATAACAACTGGGGTTTTAGTCGGCAAAGCCATTACAATCGTGGTTAAAAGATTATCTGCTATGCCCTGAGCAATTTTCCCAATAGTATTAGCAGTAGTAGGAGCAATAAGCACAATATCCGCCCAGTTGGCTAAAGAGATATGTTCTACCTCTTCTTTATTAATAGTTTTAAACATATCGGTATAAACAGCGTGATTGGTTAATGTTTGGAATGTTAAAGGTGATACAAATTCGGTAGCGGCTGGAGTCATTACCACTTTTACATCCGCCCCCTCTTTAAAAAACATATTAATTAAAGAGCAAACCTTATAAGCGGCTACACCGCCTGTTATACCAAGTAATATTTTTTTGTTTTTCATACGTTGTATAATTTTTAATTAATTATTTTTTATCAACCTTTATTTAATCATACACCATAAAATACTTCTTCCAAAATTTTTCGTTTAGCATAGTTTTTATTATTTTTTCTTCCTTCAACTTTTCCTCCAGCTCCCTAATCTTCTCCTTTAATTCTACCATTTTCAGCTCCCGGCCGATATTTCTATTTCCATTATACCCTAAAATTACTTCCAAAACCACAGCGTCAAAAACAAAACCCCCGCCGCCCAAAAGGCGGAGGAGTAATACGGCTTATTTTATTTTTTACTAAAATTCTATTTATTTTTTACAATTTCTATTGCTTTGTCTAAAAACTTTTTGAAATTTTTCTCTTTTTTCCAGGCTTTTTCTAATTTAACTCTTAATTTCTTATGAATGGGGTAACCCACATCGCGGCTCAAAATTAAATCATTGAAATCAGTATTAAGTAAAAAAGTTAGGGCTTCTTTTAAATCTTCTACTTGTTTTTCAGAAAGAAATTTCTGGCAGTATTCTTTGTAATAGTATAGAAATTGTAGATGTGAAATTTCATGGCAAATAGTTGTAATGTTCATCGGGATACTATGCCACATTGAAACCATAAACCAATTTTCTTTTTCATTGTAGGGACACATAAAACCAGTTGTAAAATAACATCTAAAATTGCTGGTAAAAATCGGTTTTTGTGTGATTTTCTCCAATCTCTTTAAAAATTTGTTCTCTAATTTCCGCCAAATATCTCTTAAAACACTCATCTCTTGTCTTATAACTATTTTTCTAATTTTCTTTTTTGGATTGTTAATCAAATAGTCATATACCAACTTTTCCGCAGATTTTTTATTTTTATTTTTAATTTTTTTAAGCAACTTAAAATGAATAAAATCCAATCGGTTTTTCAACCCGTATATCTTGCTTTTCCTCCTGGCAAAAACAACCCAACTCCAGGCATCTTTTTTAAAATCGTATCTAAAAATAACTTTTGGCATATTTTACTTCTTTATAGTTATTTTATAATAATTTGATGTCCAAAAAAAGAGGAGAGAACTAATATGTTCTCTCCTTGAGGTATCACCCTATTCGTAGTGGCATACGCTACAAGGACAGTAGCCGCAATCGCATTGGCAATCGCAATAAGAGCATAGAGAAATAAAATTCTTTTGGTTTCTTGCCCTTAAGCCAGTGGGTAATTGAGATGGTTTCCCGCTACTTAAGTTCAGCATCGGGATTAAATCATCTAGCGTTTTTGTTTGACCTGTTTCTAATAGCACATTCATGTTATCACCTCCTTTCTGGCACTCTGCCTTTTATTATTTTCTTAGGATCGTCTACTGCCCACCTTAAAGGACATCCGCCACCACAAACTGGATACCTGTCACATTTTTTGCATTTTGATGAAGGATATCTCGCTATCCGGTCATACCAAGAGGCCATTCGACGAGTATTTAAAAAATCAAGTAGGGTCGCTGAATCGTAGAAATCCTTTGGGTAACGCCCGACAGGGTAGTCAAACAAAGCATTACATAATTGAAGCCGTCCATCGGTACCAAAAATTACTCCTTCCCTTTTCAGTAGTTGGCAAACTGTAATAATTCTTTTTTCTTCCAAAAGTTTCTCGATAAAATCTTCGGGCCATATACATAATGGTAAATTCATCTCGAATACGATATGCCCGTCGGTAATTCTCTCTAGTTCCGGATAATCGCGAAGTATGTTCGCAACCAAAATGGACGACTCCACCATATATTTACTACAAGGTTGATTAGCTACAAACACAGTAGAACAAAAATCAACCTTCACAGATTTAGCGCCGCAGTTTAGCGCAAACTTTACTACCTCCAACAGGTTTTCTGAATAGAAGCTATTATAAGTTATACTTACGCCACAGTTATCAAGATACTGTAACGCCCGAGAAACGCCTTTCTCGAGAGTGCGAAACTTTCTGCTTCTTGCAGCCTTAAACATCTGCTCTCTGTTGCCGGCTTTAAGAGAAATGCCCATTCTATCGTTTGGGGATTGAATATATTTTTCCCAAAAATTATCATCACCAAACATTAATCCGTTCGTCACAAGGGTTGTGGTAATTTTTAATTCTTTGCAAAATTTATTAAAACTGCACAAAGATTCCCATAATGTCGGTTCGCCTCCTAAAATTATAATACTTTGGATATTTAATCCATGAATAATTTTTGTTATTTCTTTCGCAAAATCAAAAGTCATCTCATTATCTTTTTGGTAACCGGCTGCTAAAACATAACACCATTTACAACGCAGATTACATTGTTGATTCACCGTCAACCAAGCCCCTTTCGGAACAATCTTTTCCATTTTATTCTCCTTTGATATTCAATCGATATCCACTTTTCAAGGTTCTTTTATCGCCGGGAAACGTTCTCGGCGTGCTGATTTTAATTTAACAAAACCAAACACCTTTGTCAAATTTTTTGTGGAATTAAAAAAACGGGGCTACCCGTTTCTTAAACACCGTAAACTAAAATACTTCTCACGAAATTTTTCATTTAGCATAGTTTTTATTATTTTTTCTCCTTCAACTTCTCTTCCAGTTCCTTAATCTTCTGTTTTAATTCTACCATTTTCAGGCCAAAAACAAAACAGAGGAGCTCAGCTCCTTAAGTTTACCTTGCATTCGTAAAAAAAACACAAAAGATTAATATTTTTTTAATACAATTATTAACCTTCCATACTTATCAACATTTTTTATTTTATTTTTAAAATCGGAATATAAACCAACCACTCTGAAATCTGTTTTGTTAATAATTGGCTTTATCTCGCTAAATAAATATAAACGCTCTATATGTTTTTCCTCGCTAAAATTTCTACCTTTTTTAATTCTTATTGTTATAAACCAGTACTTATTTTTTATTTTAGTAATATAAAAAACATTTTGTTTGATTGTTCTTTGGGCAATTTTTTTGTAAATAGTGTTAAAATCAAAAATAAAAATTCCTCCGTCCTTTAAATGATTATTTACATTTCTAAAAAATTTAAACAGATTTTTTTTATTTCTAATATAGTTAATAGAATCAAAGGTGCAAGTAATAATATTATATTTTTTACTCGTATAAAAATTAACGAAATCTTGGATATAAAATTTTACACTTTTATTATTTTTTTTAGCAATACTAATCATATCTTCCGACACATCAAGCCCTTCAATCTCTACATTTTTTTTGTTTAATTTGTTAATCAGTCTTCCTGTCCCGCAAGCAACATCTAAAATAAATGGCTTTTTTATCTTCTCCTCTTTAATAATTCTTTTAACAAAAACAGCATAACTATTATAAAATTTATCTTTATATATGTTATCGTACATTGAAGCAAAGTCTTTTTTATACATAATCTATGTTTTATTTTACCTTATTAAAAAATTCCCGACAATATTAAGAACTGCCGGGAATTAAATTACTTATTTTGAAATTTGTTTCTCTTTCAAGTAATGGGACAATATCGTTTCTAAAAAACTGTACGGCTTTGCAAGCATAGTTATCTTTACCATTTTTGAAATCACCATTCAAAAAATAAGCATTTGCTCGACAACCTGCCGCGCAAAGAGAACGTAGTTCGCAATCAGCACACTCACTAACATCTTTAACGCGAGTGTTTTTAATAGCCTGCATCTCATTTGAATACCAGATATCCCAAAGAGTTTCTTTTCTGATATTTCCCATGGGCATCTGATTACAATAAGCACAAGCCACTACATCACCATTTGGCTTAATACAACAGCTCTCTCTTCTTGACTCATAATCACAAACGAAATCATTATCTTTGACCTCTTTAAAATTATCGAGTAAAGCCCTACGGTAAAGGTACTCTATTTGAAGATCAAACGGACTTCCCTTAATGAAATGATATTGTAGCAGACCGAAAGAAGCTTGAAGCGCCTTTTGAAAGTCTACTGCAAACTCTTGATTGTCTTTGAAGAATCCTGTTTTCTTTGGATAACCAATTCTCCAACTACTCACTTTAAATTCTTCCATAGCATCATGCATTCGTTTTAAACTATCGATATTGCAAGTATTCATTACGGTATTAACGACCACACGAATACCTTTCTCAACAAGGACTTTAATATTCCTAAAAATCCTGTCAATTATTTTATTAGCTTCGGCTATGTCTTCTACTCCTCTGAATATCATCCCTTCCGGGGTAATTGAATCTACGCTGACATAAAAAGTTGGGCTACTTCTTAAAACAAGAATCTCCTCAATTAACTCTTCATTCAACAAAGTTCCGTTTGTAAAAAACGACGAAATTCTTATATCGTGTTCCTCAGCACATTTTGCAATATCAAGAGTTTTCGGATCGGTAAAAGGCTCTCCTCCACTAATACCAATATTTTCTACTTGCATTATCTGCATTGCTCTAATAAGGGGAACGATTTCTTCAATACCGAGGTTTTCTTTGACGGGATACATCTCTCCTTGATAACAATGCGAACAACACATATTACATCGGCTTGTGACTTCAAGATGAACTAACTGTAATCTCAATTCTGGAACAGTATTTACATAAATAACCCTTGGTCTTGAATCTTGAGAACATTCAACTGCTCCTATTGTTTCCAAGTTTTTTATGAAGTCAAACACTGTCTTTTTAGATTCTTGTTCATAATCTTGCATCAGCTCTGCGAATGTTGCATTTCCGTCACATAGAAGAATAAAATCAACTTGATCTTTGTCCAACTCATATTTCTCTCCCGTAATTAGGTTGAACAAAATCGACTCTTCATTATATCCCTTGATTGCAAAATTTTTAGATAGCGTAAGAAACATTTCATCCTTTCTTTGCCCGTTGATTCGATTTAACTCTCCCGGCTTGTTCAACTTCCTCTTTGATAGGTTCATTTTCATCTCCTTTCAATTTTTTAAAAGTATACGCCTTCTCTTTGTCTACTAATACAATCCTACCGAAATGTTTAAGTATATCCATTTATCAATCTCCTAATAAGAATGGGAGTTCTCTTTTTTTAAAAAAAGAGAACTCCCATAGCCGTTGGACTATGTCCCGACTTCCCCAGCGTTTAAAGCTTGGGTTAGACGAAGTTTTGTCTTTTTCTTGCGTAGGGAAGAGGATTTCACCCTTTTCTTTGTTTCCACTGGACTTCACCTCCTTTCAAATATAAAGTTGTTAAAGAGCCTTTGCCGAAGAACGCCTTCAGCATACTAATTCTAATTTACCAAACCAAACCAACTTTGTCAAATTTTTAAAGCTTTTTTAATTAAAAAAGGGGCTCTGTCTCATATTTTCCCCAAAATTCTTCGTCTAACATTTTATTGCCTTATATTCCCATTATACCGCAAAATCTTTGCTAAAACAAAACCGAGGAGCTAAGCTCCTCGGTTTTGTTTATTCTTTCAAATCATAAAACATTTTTAAAACAATTGGCAAAAATTCGTTTTTTGGATATTTTTTAAAACCGCAGGGCTTAAAACCACACTTCTTATATGCTTCAATCGCCCTCAAATTATCTGGTCTAACTTCTAAACAAACTTTTTTATATTTATATTCCCGAATTTCCTTAAGGGCAATCCTGATAGCACTACTTCCATATCCCTTACCCCAATATTTTTTTTCTCCAATAATAATCTGAATTCCACAAATTTTATCTGTTATTCTATAAAAAGCGATGTGACCAATTACATTTTTATTGTTCAACAGAATAAGACGGTGCTGGTCTTTTTTATTACTTAACATCTTGTTAAAACACCTTTCAACTTCTTGATTAGAAATCGGTTTTAAAACTCCGCTAGTAAGCTTTAATAAAAACCTATCCCGCCACCATTTGGTGAAATATTTTATATCGCTCGGTTTTAATTTCCTTAATATTATTCTCATTTTATTATTAATTATATATTTAATAATAGATTAAAACAATAAAAAACTTTTCAGCTAAAAGATATTTCCGCGCTATAGTATAAAATAAAAATCGTCCAAGCTCAATAAAATAAGCAAGGACGATTTTTTGCCGACTTTTAATGCCGGCAATTACTCGGTAATTGGCAGGTGTTACAAGGTTTCGGACCCTTAAGAGGGGTAACCTTAACACCTTTAATTACCTTCTTCATATTAATCACCTCCTTTCTACTGACTGAAAGTAATATCTTTTAACAGTTCTTCGGTCATTATACGATACAGTTCGCAGTTTCTTGCAACTACATTATTTTTTTTACGTCTTTCTGTCTCAAACGCTACATAACATCCTCCCACGCATTGGCCCTCAATCGCACACCCTCGACAAGCTAAAATTTCTCCTGGCATTTTTGAACAAACAATCTGATAATATTTACTTTCTGGACCAAAAATTTCCTCGGGCGAATTTATAAATATATCGCCCAACACTTCTGAGCTATAACCACATAGATATACTTTTCCTCGAGGATTGACGATAAGGCTATTACCACGAATCCCACCGCAAAAGGCAGTAAATTCTTTCGAAGATGGATTAAAAATATTTTCTAATGGTCTGTCCCAAAAACCATTAACTGTAATTCCAAGTTTTGCTGCATATCTCCGCAAGGCAAGAAGCTTACAAGCTACGTCTTCTATGGAAATGTTAATCTGGTGGATAACATCTATGTCTATCCTTACGTCTCTCATTTGATTGGCGCTAACAAAATCAATTAGACGCTCATCAATTAAATGAAAGTTGGCTTGATTAACTGTTACCATAAATCCGTCCGGAAGAATTCCTATCTTTTTCAACATCTTCCATCCTTTTAAAATATCATCGAATGTTCCTCTGCCATCACGATAAATCCTAACCGCATCATTTCCTGGTTTAAGCCCGTCTAAGCTAGTGGCAATATTTACCTTATATTGTTTTAATACTGAAGCGATTCTCTCTGTTATTTTTGAACAATTAGTATTTAGGACAAAAGTTATATTATACTGACCAGAATATTTTCTCTTTACATAAGATAGTATTTGAAGAATGGTTTTAAAATTAAGCAACGGCTCGCCCCCACCAAAATTTATCGTAACATCTTGTTTATCATGTTCTTTCATCAGCTCAAAGAATATATCAACTGCTTTCTGCGCAGTTTTAAAACCCATTAATTCGCACCGCTGGTTAGAAAAACCATTATCGATAAGCTTTTTATTGGCAAAACAATAAGAACAAGAAAAGTTACATACCTCTGACATAACCAAAGAAAGAAAATTGATTAAATGTCCATTCTTTACCTCTTTTTTATATCTTTGCATTAATTTGTGCAAAAACCCTCTTTCATTAAAGCCCTCGGGGTTAAGAAAAAAACCATCTATTAAAATTTGGATTGCCTCGTCCAACCCCTCTATATCAAAATTCCTCCTCACATCTGCAAGAGAACAAGCCCGATGAAAAATTTTAAAAAGCTTTAATGCAGGGAAAGTAATGATATTAGGATTGCCAAAAAGAGAGTGATAAATAATAGCACTTCTCTTATTTATTATTGTTTGCGTAAAAGTCGAGGCTATTAATTTTTGATTTTCAGATAAACGTCTCATTTAACATCTCCTTTATTTTATTAAGTTTTCAAGGTTCACTTTTCAAAGCTGAGAAACGCTCTCAACGTGCTGATTTTAATCTACCAAACCCAACCAATCTTGTCAAATTTTTGAGACCAATTATACCATAAATTGGATTCCGACTAAAACAAAACTGCCTTCCGGCAGTTGAAACAATCGATATTAATTCTGTTAATCTAATGTCACTCCTAATTTTTCTCGGAGAATTACTTTAACTCTTTTAAGATCAGCTTTCATTAATGTAAATTCGTCCTCTAAATCAGTGATTCTTTTTAAAAATTTATCCAAAGTGGTAGTAAGTTTATCAATTTTCTGGTTTATCCGGATTTCCATTTTCTCAAGTCTTTTCTCTAGGGTTATTATCTCTCGATCAACAAAATTAAATCTCTGGTCAACTAAATTAAATCTTTTATCTAAAGCTCCAACTTTCTCATCTACTGCGTTAAGAATAACAACGGTCTGTTGGTTGAGGAGCCTCTCAATTTCTTTTTTATTTAATTGTTGAGTTATTTTCCTAGGCATAAGTTCTGTTTACGATTTTATCTTACCAAATCAACCAACCTTGTCAAATTTTCAGAACCAATTTTATACCATAAAATAAACTCTATCTAAAACAGAAAGGTTGCCAAAAATAATAACTGTTTTTTTAATTATGTTATAATGAATAAATTAAAGACATAAAATAAAATGTGGACGAAAGAATATAAAGAAAAGAAATTTTATTGGGGTTCAAAACCAGAAGTGGGTTTAAAAGAGGTACTAAAATATGCGCCGAAAGGTATTGCTTTAGATATTGGAGCAGCTGAAGGAAGAAATAGCATATTTTTGGCGAAGAATGGTTTTAGAGTTGAGGCGACAGATAAGGTTAAAGAAGGATTAAAAAAATGTAAAAAATTAGCTGAGAAATACAACCTACCCATAAAAACGAGGTTGGCTGATATAAGGAAATTAGAACTTGAGAAAAATAAATATCTTTGATAATCTAAAGCCTACTTTTACGAACCTTTCTTATTTTTACATCTTTTAGAGAAGTAGGTTTCATATTGATTATATTTTATCACAATTCTTCTTATAATTCAAAAAAGAAGGGCTGGAAAATCCAGCCCTTGTTTGAAATGCTCTAATTTCTAATTACTAATGTCTAATCAATAAATCATCTATAACTGTCTCTTCTTCCTTTTTTCTCAACTGAGAAAAGAGGAAAGCATTAAGTCCGATAGCAGCGATAAAAAGGAGCAATGCCAACCAGAATCCTATACCATACTCTACCCTGAACGCCCCTTCGCCTTCTCTTAGCACTTCGTTATCTATTTTTGTTCTAAGGAGAAGCAAAGAAGTTAGTCCCAGACAACCAGTTATAGCCGAGGCCAGTACGCCCTTCTTCCCTCTTAGGACGCTCACACCAACTCCCCCAAACGTACAGAGAAATGCCAAAATTGCTAATGGTTCTGGATCAACCTGCCTATTTTCTCTACTTCCGAAGGACATCTCCGGTGATCCAATTGTCGTGCCCGTCACCAACTGAACTCCAGTAAGTGTGGCAATCTTTTCTCCTTGGCAGGAAATGTGACTAAATGGCAGAAAAAAACAAACAAGCGCGAGTCCATAAATTGCCGGTGAAATTTTCTTAACCCACTCAATCTTTGTTGTCATAATATTTTCCTTTCTTTCTAAATTTATTCAATTTTCAAGGTTCTGTTTTTGCCGAGGAACGCTCTCAGCAACTGATTTTAATTTAACAAACCGAAAGAACTTTGTCAAATTTTTTAAAAAAATGGCGCGGTTGAGATTTTCATCTCCCGCGCCTTTCGGCTAAAAGCCGTAAATTGGTTTTAATTCGTCCGGGGTAGGCAAATGGTTATAGAATTCACCTCTGGGGCCTACGTATCCAACCCCTTGTCTAGTTAGTTGGACTGGCGTGATTGAACCGTTGCTGTTTGTGACGTTGACTGTAACAACATTCATTTCCTGACGAATACCACTTATTTCAGCATCTGTTTTTTTCTTGTCTTTTTGGCTGCCAAAGATATAACCAGCGCCACCACCTACTGCTCCACCAATTAGAGCTCCTTCAGTGGTTTTGCCTGACTGGTGGCCAACAATAGCGCCGATACCGGCGCCGGCCAGAGAACCAAGAGCTGCTCCTTTGCCGGCCTCGCTTTCACAACCTCCCAAAAGCAACCCACTAATCAAAATAACTATTACCCAAACTAACTTTACTTTTTTCATTTCTTACTCCTTTCTGAAATTATTTAATTTTGCAATTGTTATACTGAAAAACACTCTCAGTAGATTAATCAGTAGAATAATCTTATTTTAGCAAAACCCAAAAAAAGTTAGTTCCAACAATCACTTCTTTCTGAGGAGCTGGTTGAGCAAAGTGTTCATAATTTGATCAGTTTGTTGCTCCTGACCTGGTACTGGTATTAGCTGGGGCATTTGCTCACCAATACTCCCTTGATTTAGTAAGTTGAGGAAATCACTAATCGTGAAGGAATTTTGCTCAATTGGTCCGACCTGAAAAGATTCCTGAAGGGTTCTTTTCACTGGCCCTCCTTGAGAAGTCGAACCCTGGCAATCAATTGTCACTAAATAAGGACCGTTGAGAGTGGTGTCAGTATAGGTATTGGCGTAAATCCCATCTCCGGGACTAACGTCCTGATGAGAACCGTCATCAAAAAGAGTAATTTTTTGAGCAGAGCCGGAAATCTCTCTAAAAATCTCCAAGAGGTCTGCTGACTGGAGTCTTCCCTGCCTATTACCAGAAATAAATTTACTCAAAGACATAGAAGGTTTCTTAACTTCAGCTGTAACCTGGGCCCCTCTTATCGGAGAAAGACGGCCGTTTATCACTTCTGCCAACCTCACCCCAATTCGGACCTCTTGATTCTGGGAGTAATTTGGTTGAAAGCCCAAAATATTAGAGAAAACATCTGACTGGCAAAAAGAGTGAAAGTTAATCTGTTCTCCTTTAGGAGGAAGGTCATAGCCAGTAATCAGAGCTTGCCAGGGTCCAACTTGAGGATTATTGAGCTCAAAGCAACTGTGGGTTTGGCCTTCAACAAATCTGCCATATTGGCTGATGTTAGAGCGGTTTATCACTGTTTTGTTAGGAGAAAAGAGGATTGTCTCCATTTTACTTCCTTGCCAGTTAGTGAAAAATCCTAATTTTTTCATATCTGGCTCAACCGGAATATCATAGGTCAACTTTTCTCCTGTTTTGATAAAATCATTGTAACTCCGATAAACCGAGCCATTGTGGCCTAAAACATTGAGCTTGTGATAAACGCTAGCAATATCAGACGTCTCGGCCGGGTAAAAACTACCGCCTGTCTGATAGGCAATCCAAGAAAGCATTTCTTGGTCAGCATCTCTACCGAAAGCCACTGTATCAATTGGCCAGCCCTTGTTCTGAAACTCAGCAACCTCGGGTTTGTAGGTACCGGTGTTGTGCATGCCATCAGACATTAAAACAGCTCTTTTATCTTTGAGGTTACAAGAAGAGAGATGACCCAGCGCTATTGTTAGCCCCGAGCCAACATTAGTGCTCCCGCCGGCTGAAAGAGAAAGAATGTCTTTTTTAAGCATTTCCCTTCCCTCAGTTATTGAAATTGGCTCAGTGATACTCGCGGCATTAGACGAAAAAGCTGCCAGGGAAAACATATCCTTCCCTTCGGCACAAGTATCAACATAAACCTGAGCTGCTTCTTTAGCCCGCCTAATCTTCTCTCCAGTCATACTCCCTGACTTATCCATCACCAAAGCAGTGACTAATCCATCTTCTACTGGAATCTCTCTCCAAGTAGGCAGTGGTAAAGTTGGTAATTTTTTTTCAGTGGGTGGATAAACAAATTTCACTTTATTACTTTCTATGTCAAGGATTTTCACAAGTACTTTCACTTCCCGGCCTTTCTTTGAAGCCTGATTCACTGCTAGCTGGATTGCCAGAGCTGTTGCTGAATCAATTTTATCAGCAATATCAATAGCTACCGGAGCAGCACCTAACACAACGGCAGTTACTGCAACAACCTTTGAAAGACCCGGCGGTATATTAAGCCCTATTCCTCCATCTATGGGTGTTCTAAAGATTATTTTATCGTCAGTCCAACTGGGTATATCCAGTTTATGAATTGGAGAAATCCCAAACAATAAACAGGGAATAAGTGGATTGGTTGGTCGATGGAAGCCAAAATTCTTGCCGGTTAATATTACTTCACTAGACAAAAAAACATTTTTGCCTATATAACCTGTAGAAGGATTTATATTATCTATAACCGGCGGAAGATAAGTAAAGGGGAATTCATTACTCTTGCCTACCGTTACCATTACTGTTCCTTTTCCTTCTGGCGCTTCAACAACAATTTCCGTGTCGGTCCTAGGGGAAATTATTTCCGCATATGCCCCACCAATAACACCTCCAACCCCGGTATCGAAATATACCGGACTGAAAGTAGTTATCGGCATTTGGGCTAAATCAAAGTTCTTCCCAACTATTTTTACTTTAATTCCAAATGACCCTGAGTTGGGATCTATTTTTTCAATAATTGGTTTCTCCTGTTTCAATCCTAACTTACCTTTAATTTTCTCAATTTCCTTTCTTACGAAGAAAGCATCTGTTGGCTTTACAATCATCCCAATAAACATCCCGAAAATCATTAACTTTTTCATTTCTATCTCCTTTCAATCAATATTTCCGTTACTTTCATTCTGTTAGTTTTCTAAACAATCATTATTCAGTTTTCAAAATGCTATTATTATTTGATTTTCTGCTTTATTTTAAATCCTGTCAACAGAAAAAAAGAAGGGCTGGAAAATCCAGCCCTTTGATTTTAATTTTGTCTCGTTAGCCGCACCAGACCATCTTTAAGTTTAAAGACGATGTTGCTTCCTTCAAGTCGGCCGTCAGTGAAATCAGTTTTCTTTTCACCTTTGTAAATCTGGACAGCTCCGTTTTCAATTTTCCATTTCTCTTCAAGAAGTCCTGACATTGAAAAAGTAGCATCTTTTTGGAGTTTCAGGCCAAATGATTGGTTTTCAGGAGAAAAATAATCACTCCAAACAACAATCCATTCCGGGCCTTTTCTAAGCATTTCTGCTTCTTCTTTTTTGAGGATTTTCTCAGTCTGCCAGGCAAGAACATCATCAACCTGCCAATTAACTATTGCCCTGGCTAAGAGCTTCCCGCTTCCTACTTTCTTACTTCCCTCAAAGAGGTTTATCTGTTCACCCTGAACTACCCATCTGCCAGAATAGCTCCCAATTATAGTGCCATCTTCTTGGAAATTCATTAGCCCGGGCTCTCTGCCCAAAATCTTTCCCTGAGAATCAATCTCCTCAAGAATGTATTTGCCTGGGATGTTTACTTCTGCTATGTTTGCTTCTGAAATTTCTGTGCTCGGAATAGTTATCTCTGTTGTTTCTTTAGAAACTACTTGCGTTTTTTTCTCTTGCTTTCCAGCTGTCCACGAAGGGCCCCAGTTTTGTCCTTCTGTATTGCCGATAATCTTTCTTCCTAAGGAGCCGTTTATATCCATTATATAGATCCCACCTTTGTAAGAAAAAGCAATCCATTTCCCGTCTGGTGAAAAACAAGGGTCTTTCCCAAATTTGTTCGTTAACCATACAGTTATTTCCCTTCTCGGGTCTATAGCTCCAATTGCTTCTCCCTCAGCCAAGCCCACGTTGTCGGCCCACAAATTTGGAAGGTAGAAAACGACTGCTTCTCCTGAAGGTGACCAAGAAAATCCTGCCGGACTATAAAGTCCAATATTGACTCGTCTTCCTCCGGTTCCGTCTGAGTTCATCATCCACATTTGAGTTGTTTTCCCATGCAATGAGTTAAGTTCGCCGAAAGCGATTTTCCCCCCATCAGGTGATACTGCCGGATCAATACCAAAGCCTTTCCATAACAAGGTTCGATTAGTACCATCTTCGTTCATAGTAAAAATGCCCAATACCGGTCTATTATCGTATGTACCGGCTACGGAACAAAAGGCAATTTTTAAACCGTCAGGAAACCACGCAGGACTTACGCTCATCTTATCGTCTGTAAGCTTTCTCAGGTTACTTCCATCAGCGTCCATAACATAAATACTCCAGTTGCCGCTTCGCTTGGATTCAAAGACAATCCTGTTTCCATCTGGTGACCAAGCCGGAGAACTATCATCAGCTGGATTGTTTGTAAGATTAATCTGATTTCTTCCATTGGCTTCCATTACATATATCTCTTGATTTCTGTCGCGGTTAGAAACAAATGCCATCAGTCCTTTCTCATGCGGAAAAGCCTTCCATTTCTCGCCGTCTCGGCTTCCAATGTAGCCGCCTTCAAATTCCATTTGGTCAGCTGGTTTTAAACCCAAACTTTGGTATGGTTCGCTAATTGGGAATCCCAACCAGCTTGTTTCAACTCCTAAGGCAGAGTAGGCATTAGCTATGGCTCCAGAGATTTTAGAAACCTGACCTGCTTTTTCACCTTCAGTGATTAGACAAATAAACCCGCCTTCAAATCGTTGAGCCCGGCCAGTGGTGTCAAATCCTTGAGCGCCAGAAGTAACCTCTATTTCATCGCTTACAGGGAAACCTAAGGGACCTTTTATGAAATTCTCCTCTTTCAATTTCTTATAGATTTTCCCCATAACAATCAAGGTCTGACCAGCTCGCGAAGTTATCATCCCATTTTCAAAAGTACCATAAACACCTTTCGTCCCAAAACTCGACTCCCAGGATTTTAGGTCATCAGTCGGGGGACCTAAATTACGGTAAATTTCTGGTTCTTGGTATTTCTTTAAGACAGCTCCGTGTAAGACATAAGCGCTTGAAGCACGCTTTTGCTTGTCCCAAATAATAACGGACATTGGAAACTCTTGGACAAGTGCATCAAATTCATCTTTTGACTTATCTCCCCCAGCAAGCCAGTGGGGTAAACCCTTTGGGTCTCCCAGAGCCTGGCGGCCTCCATTTCGTTGATAGGCCTCAATGAAAATTTTCTCATTTGCTCCCTGGCCTACCCTAGGAGGCAGATTTTTCTCTGAAATTGGCCACAATTTAAGAACAGTCTGACCAGAAGAGCAATCCTGATAGAATACTAACATCGTTACTGGTTGAGAAACTTCCTGACCTCGAAGAGGCTCGAGAGAAAGACGAACCTTCTCTTTAGATAACCCATTAATTTCTTGAATAACCGGCTTTCCGATTGGAGAAATTCTACCATCTTTAAACTGAACTGCCGACTGAACAGCACCTTTTAATTCGTTATATTCTTTGTTCTCAATGGTCAACTCAAGAGCCCAAGTATAAAGGTCTGGAACAATCCCATTAATAGTAAAAAAGAGAAATTTTCCGACTTGAGTTGATTTTCCTATCTGCGAAATGGTTTCTCTAAAATCTGCTTTAAATAATGGTTTAACTAATTTCAGTTTCTTGAAAGCTATCTTTTCAGTGTTTTCTATTTGAATTGTTTCAATCGGCGCTACTTTCGGCATTGTTATGCTGGCTGTTTTAGCATAAGTGAAATCTATTGGAAGTAAGTGAAACGGAAAATCGTCGTAAGGAGTAATATCAAGCTGACAATAATAGTTGTTTTGATGGTCATCAGCCAAAGTTATTGCTAAAGGTTCAATTTCAGCACCGGTCTTTCTAACCTTTGTAATGGCGAAATTCAAATTTGTTCTGCTCGGTTCACGCTCCACTGAACCAAGAGCAACCGAAAAATCTCCAACTTGAAACACACCCCGAGAAAATACAACTTTAAGAATTGCTGTCTTTTTCTCTGGCACTACTTTTTCAAATGGAGTATCTTTCGTTGGTATATCTCCGCCATCCAACTTCTGATATTTCTCAACTTTCCCAAAAGGACTGGTTAAAATCATTTCATTTCCAGAAGGAGATATTTCAGCATCAATTGGTCCAAACAAGGCCAGATTCATTCTTACCCTTTTTTCGTCAAGAAACCTGTAATCTCCGGGCAGTCCTTTTTCTTCTTTCTTATCAATGTCCTTAAGATCATAAATGAGCACTCTTTCGTCTTTTAAAAACTCAATAATTTGAGGTTCTTTTTCTGTTTCTACTTGTTGCCATTTGCCAACTATGCTCTTTGCTTCTTTTTCTCTAACTTCTTTTTTCTCCTCATTTTCATTTTTTCCGCAACCCATCAAGCCAAACAAAACTATCATTGCTCCCAAAACAATCATTATTTTTCTTGTTGTCTTCATTTTTTTCTCCTTTCGTTTCAATCAATCTTTTCATTTCTTTTCTTTACAGTCCAAACAATATTTTTAAGTTGCTATTTTATTTATATTTTATTTCGAAACTCTTGTCAACAAAAAAAACAGTTTTTTAAAAAACTGCCGATTAAAAAAATAGATAATTAAAGTTTTAAAGTTTATCCCAATCTTGTTTACCAACCCCAGCCTGTCTAAGAATTTCGTTAACTAATCCAGGACTAATATCACCTTTGTGTTTTGATGGAATGTGAACTTTGAGTACCCCTTTTTTCATAAATAAATGTTTCCCGCCGCTGTAAGGACCTTCGAAGCCAAGTTTCCGGAAGTTCTGGACAAGTTTTCTCCAGGATATTACCTTAGGCATATACTTTTTGTCTCTTTTTAATAAACGGGAAGTCAGGAATGGTATCACCATCTCGTAATTTTAAAATTAGCCATTCTTCCAGAACCTCGCGGAGAGTTTCTCGACATTTTTCTAAAGTTTTTTCTGAAGCCCAAACACCTTGAAGACTTGGGATTCGACCGAAATAGGTTCCATCGTCAAGAATTTTATATTGAGCCTGAGCCAGTTTTTGTAGAATATAAGTAGTAAGCATATTGGCTTGGATTAATCTTAATCCTTAATTTTCATTATAAGCCGGGAAAGAAAAGTGTCAAGCGGAAAAGAAAAATAAAAGGGCTGGAAGCTTCAGCCCTTTATTAATTTGGTTTTTTGATCTTTCCACTAATAACTGTCAGTTTTGTAGCAATGGTTTTAGTAAGTTTTTCTTTGGTTTCCGTAAAAATTTCACTTTCCCCGGTTGGTCTAGTTAAAACAACGATAAGCTCTCCTTCAATTTTAATGGATTGCGGCCACCAGGTTAAATCAAATTCTTTACAAGAAAAATACTCCGGTAGGACAAAAGTAGTTTTTCTTACATCTGAAGGAGATGTTTTGTTAAATCCTGGTTTTTCATACAAGATTACTTTCCAACCCTTATCTTTTGTTAAGAAACTGCCAATCTGAAATGGTCTAATAGATGATGGATTTAATCCTTCTTCTACTTTTGCATGCTCGACCAGGAATACTCCAGCAGTATATTGAGGATATTCGCAGATAATCTGAGACTTACCTTTATATCCTTCTTTTTCATAAAGAATTGCTCCATACAGCCTCGTATAATCAGCTTCTCCGACTCGTTCAATGGTTTCTAAAATTATTCACTTTTCAAGGTTCAATTTCCCGCTGAGAAACGCTCTCAGCGAACTAATTCTAATTTAACAAACCCAAACATTTTTGTCAAATTTCTCTGCCCAATTTTTCATTAATAATACATTTCTTCTATTGCTTGCTGATAGTGTTTTTCAATGAGTTGACGCCGGAGTTTTAAAGTTGGGGTTAATTCTTCTCTTTCTTGAGAAAATTCATCCACTATTAATTTAAATCTAACAATATCTTCAAAATGGGAAAAATTTCTGTTAATCAGTTCTATTCTTTCTCTAAATAAATCAAGCATTTCTGGTGATTTGACAAGTTCTTCCGGGGCCTTAACCAACAGGTTTTTTGCTTTTAAAAAGTTTTTAACCTCTCCCCAGTCAGGCACAATTAAAGCAGAGATAAATTTTCTGTTATGTCCAATAACCATTGACTGCGAAACATAAGGGTCATGATTTATTTCTTTTTCAATCACCTCTGGCCAGATATTTTTACCGCCAGAAGTGACGAGCATTTCTTTTTTTCTGCCGATTACTGTTAAAAAGCCCTCCTGGTCAATAAAACCAAGGTCCCCGGTGTGAAACCAGTTGTCTTTGTTTATTGCCTTTTGAGTTTCAGTTAAATCCTTATAATAACCCTTCATTAAACTTGGCCCTTGTATTAAAATTTCTTTTTCCGGAGAAATTTTAACTTTAATATTATCAAGAGTTTTACCTACGGTGCCGAATTTGAAATCGTTTTCCTGATTAACAGAGATTACCGGCGATGTCTCGGTTAAACCATACCCTTCTAAAATTAAAATGCCGATTTTCAAAAAAAATTTGGCGATTTTTTTATTAAGCGAAGCGCCGCCGGAAACCGTTAGGCGCAATCTTCCGCCTAATTGGTTCCTGATTTTTTTAAATATTAAATGGTCAGCCAGCCAATGGCTAAATCCGCTGCTTTTCCTTTTTAAAGCCCAGTGAAAAAGATTTTGCTTAAAAACAGAAGAAGATGCTATTTTATCCTGAATAACATCGTAAAACTTTTCAAATATCCGGGGAACAGAAATTAAAATTGTCGGTTTTGTCTCTTTGAGATTTTGAGAAAGTTTTTTAATATTTTCAGCATAGGCAATGCTAGCGCCTGTTAATAGAGGGACATAATATCCGGCCAGTCGCTCCAGAACATGGGATAAAGGCAGAAAAGATAAAAACAGATCGCTGGTTTTAATCGGAACCGCTCTTTTCACTGCTTCAACATTTTCCAAAAGGTTTCTATGGCTAAGCATTACTCCTTTTGGATTCCCGGTGGTGCCGGATGTGTAAATTATAGTGCAGACATCTTCTGAATTTAAATTTTTCGGAACAAAATCCTTAAACTCCGCCTGAGCAACCAAATCGTCCCAGTTTAATATTTTTTTGTCAGAGACCTTTTTAAGGTCATCGTTTAATTTTTCAACATAAATAATTTTTTCCAAAAAAGGCAGTTCTTTTTGAAAAAGCAGAATTTTTAGCAGTAAATCCGTACTGGCAACAACCACTGCCTTGGCTTCAGAATGATTTAAAACATTAGAAATCGCTTTGGGATTAAAAGTTGTATGTAAAGGAACGGTGATAGCGCCGATTGACATTATTCCCAAATCAGCAATAGCCCATTCTGGTCTATTTTCAGAAAGAATCGCCACTTTTTCTCCTTTTTGAATCCCTAATCCCAAAAGGGTCTGGCTAAAAATTTTTACTTTTTTAGCCACTTGTTCAAAGGTGTAAGAAAAATAAACTCCGCTTTCTTTTGTTAAAAGAGCTGGTTTTTGGGAAAATTTCTCCGCTGTTTGGAAAAATATCTCTGGAATTGTTTTCATTTTAGGTTATCTCTTTAATAAAGTTATAAATTCTTTCAAATAATTCCTGACGTCTCTCGCTGTTTATTACCAAATGACGGCTACAGTTAACCCAATGAATCGCCTTATATTGAGAACCAAGATGCTGATGAATATAAATTGTGCTTTTTGGATTAACAACAAAATCAACGTTGGCATGAATAATTAAAGTAGGAACTTTAATTTCTCTTAGGCCTGGGATTGTTTCTTTTTTGATAAACTTGAAAAACTCTCTTAAGCTTTTTATCGGGATAAGAGGATAGGTTACTTCATCAGCCATATCCGTATAATCTAATCTATAAGCCATTGCCGGCTTGCGATAATATTCTTTAAGCCATCCATATAAATAAAGCCGAAGTTTAATAAACCACTGAAATCTTAGCATTATCGGCGTGCCTAAAGAAATTACTCCTATTAAAGAATCATTCTGAAACTCTTTTGCCAGATAAAAAGCAAGATTCCCGCCAAAAGAGTTACCAATAATTATTATTTTCTGAACTTTTTTCTGCAGTGTCAGATAGGCCTCTTTTACTGAATTTTTCCAATCGTCGGTAGTTGTTTTTGCTAAGTCCTCCGGACAAGTGCCGTGACCGGCAATTAAAGGAGCAAAAATAGTAAAGCCATTTGAAGCCAGATATTCTCCTAATTCTCTGAACTGATAAGGGGTGCTGGTAAAACCGTGCAAAAGCAAAATGCCGGTTTTTGAGTTTTTGTCAATTAAAAAGGGTTGTCCGCCTTTGATTCCTAATTTGCCAATGTTTGTTTTTCTCATCTTATTACTTTAGAATAGGCCTTAATAAAACGTGCGGTATCTTTAAGGGTTCCAATGCTAACCCTTATTGTGCCTTCAATGTCTGGTTCCTTTCTTTGTCTAACTAATATACCTTCTGATTTTAAAATCTCCAGAGCTCTTTCCTGATTTTCTGGTCTAACCAAAAGAAAATTAGCTTTGCTTGGCCAAAATTTTACTTTATTTTCTTTAAAGAATTTCTCTAGTTTTGGCTTTGATTTTTCCATAACTTCTTTCACATATCTTTCCATATAATCCAAATCCTCTAAAGCAGCTGAAATTGCCTTTTTTGCAAACATATTAACATCATAAGGACCTCTGATTTTCATTAACTCCTTAATATTTTTCTCTTGGCTTAAAATATAACCTGGTCTCGTGGAGACTAACCCAAATGTCTTTGAAAAAGTTCTGGTAATAAAAAGATTATCAAAATCTTTAATAAAATCTTTAGCGGTAATTTTAGAAAATTCAAAATAGGCCTCATCGTGCAAAACAGCAATATTTTTTACTTTTGCCTTCTTTAAAATTTTTAAAACGTCTTTTTTAGAAATAGCTGTGCCAGTGGGGTTATTTGGGTTGGCGATAATAAGGAGTTTAGCTCCTTTCTTAATTAAACCCAAAACCTCTTCCAGAGGAAAAGATAGGTCTTTTTTATAAACAGGTTTTAAAATCTCTGCTCCCTGAATTTCAGCTGATTGGTAATACATTGCAAAACTCGGACTCGGGATTATAATTTTATCCCTGTCTTTAACCAAGGCCCGGCAAATCACATCAATTCCCTGGTCAGAACCATTGGTAACCATAGCTTGTTCGGGTTTAACTCCGGTATATTTTGCAATTTTTGCTTCTAAGTCCCCGTATTCTGGATAAACCTGAAGCCGGCCGGAATCTACAAACTCTTTTAGGGCTTTCTTAACCTTCTGGCTCGGTTCAATAGTCATTTCATTGAAATCCAACAAAAGATAACCACCCGAAGCTCTTCCTTCCAAAGGTGGATTGTAAGCACTCATTTTTTTAATATTTTCTCTAAATCTAACCATAATTCTAAACTAAATTTAGTATATCAGTTTTTTTTCTAAAGTAAAGCTCTCTTTGGTTGCTTTTTTTAGTAAAGGCATTGCTTTTTTTCTTGTTTTATGTTATTGATAATAGTAGTTTAGGAAACTAAATATAGCTCTTTAACTTATTAATTCAAGGAGGCAAATATGTCTAACCAAGAAACCAAAAAAACAATCAGTATTCTTGGAGCTGGCTCCATGGGAACAGCCATTGCTTTTTTAATCGGCACAGAAAGAGATTGGAAAGTGAAATTATGGGGTAGAGATACAAAGCTTCTTTCTGAGATTAAGGAAACCCGAGAAAATAAAAAATACTTACCTAGAATCAGGCTTCCAGGGAGAGTTTTAGCTACCTCGGATTTGGAAGAAGCAATTAAAGATTCTGACTTGATTGCCTTAACTGTTCCATCTTTTGCTGTAAGAGAAATGTCAGAGCGGATTTCTATTTTTAAAAGAAATCTACCACCCCTCTTGATGATTTCTAAGGGCATGGAAAAAGAAACCTGTCTTTTTCCATTTCAGATTGTTGAAGAAATTCTTAAGACAAAAGAAATCCTACATCTAACTGGAGTAGGATATGCTAAAGAAATCGCAAAACAAAATCCAGTAACTGAAGTATTGGTTGCAAGGCAAAGAGAGTTACTCTGTTTCAAAAATCTTTTTCAAACTCGGAATATCCGAATTGAAACCAGCGATGATTTGCTGGGAGCTCAATTAGGAGGAGCCTTGAAAAATGTGATGGTCATTGGAATAGGAATGGCTGAATGCCTTGAACAAAAACCGGAAATTAAAGCAGGGCTTATTTCTCTTGGCGTCAAAGAAATGATTGAGTTAGGAAAAGTAATGGGAGCCAAAGAAGAAACTTTTGAAGGACCGGCTGGAAGAGGTGATTTAGAACTTTCCTCAAGTCACTCCAGCCGAAATTACCAACTGGGTAGAGATATCTTTCTTCAAGGTATCAAAGAGGTTGAAAAAAGATTACAGCAACAAAGAAAAACTGTAGAAGGACTCCATACTGCCTGGTCATCTTACAAACTAGCTCAAAAGTACGGCCTAGAATTGCCTTTGGTTGAATGGGTTTACAGAGTAATTTATGAAAAAGAAAATCCCAAGGAAATCGCTGAAAAATTAATGGGATTGGTTAAACAAACTCACTAAAAAGGAGAATAAAGAACCGGAAAATATCGGCTCGGAAAACCACATTTTGTAAAAGAAAATTTTTCATATATATTAGAGATTTCATTGGAATGTCTGTTGAATTCGCCCCCAAAAACTTGACAAATCTGAAATAGTATGCTATCATACCAGTGGAAAGAGAAAAAGGGAATTCTTTCTAAAGCACCTTGAAATTCCCTTCTCGCTTCCAAATATTCACTAGAAAGGAGGTGATAAAATGGACGAGAAAAGGAAGGGCGAAATTGCTTTGGTTCTTCTGAAGTACCGGATGGGTCGGGAAGGTATCCGACTGACTCCGGACATCAAGAGAGACTTTGGCAACATAGCCAAAGAAACCGGGATTCCTCAGGACGAACTGAAGGAATTCGTGAAGATCTTCGTTGAAGAACTTCTCGAAGAAACCTTCGGCAAGTAAGAGGAAACTTGGGGAGAGGGCAAGGTTGAGACTCAAGTCTCCTAAAAAGGTAATTGTACTTCCTTGTGCGAAGTGTCGCAAAGTAAAGGCAGAACAAGAACTTCTCCTCCCCTCCCCCCACCCTTGAATCAAATCGTAGTTTCTTTCGAACTCCAGTTCGGAAAAACTCGATTCCATATTGGAGAGTTAGGAAAAATCTTTCCAGATGTTGGAAACCATCTCAACTGTTTCCACTTCTGAAATCGAAAGATTTCCTCCTTCCTCTCCCTTTTTGTTTTCTAAACGAATTTCTTTCCCTAAAAATTCTTTAGCGCTTTTACAAAAAAAGGCCCTAATCGGAAATCTCCACTAGGGCCTGAGGGTGATAAACTCACGGATACTCTACACGTCGTAAGCCAGGAGCATACCATGCTTAGCAACGTGTATATCGGTGTCTACCATACCTTGGTTCAGTTTCGTACGATCAACCCAATTCTGTAGTTGCTCATCAGATAAGGGGCCCTCGGGATCCTCGTGACCGCTATAATGAACGATCCAAGTACGCTTGGGATTTATCTCTGGAATTAAGAAGTAGAGAGCATTCTCGATGGACATGTGGTGCGTCTCGGGACGCGAAGTAATCGTGTTGCCGTCAAAGAAAAGTTCCTCAACATTCTTAAAGAGTTCTTCATACGCCTCGTGCAGATGTTCAACGCCACTCATCTCACCTTGATACGATGAGTCTTCCTCTTCCTTCGGAAAACGGGGTATGAAATGGATAAACTCCCACCCGAGAACAAACTTATGATATGTCTCTGAGTCTCTATGTCCAAACTCGACAACCCAAATAACGGCGCCGGGGGCAGACAACCCTTGATACGCTGATACGGGGGTGATGCACAGGTTGATACCAAGGTCTAGACACTTCGGTATTCTCATCTCGACGGATTCGGCAACCAGTTTTGGCTTTGACCCCTCGAAAAACCAAGGATAGATCCGTTGTGGTCCTGTTTCCATTGTTTCCTTGGTGCAATAAACAGATATTTGCTGCGGCCCGCCATGACGTACTTGGCCCCACACTAGACGGTCGAGACCGAGACTATGGTACGGATGCCCATGGCTGATGAACACGAAGTCCACCGGGGGCGCACCAAAATCTATTAAGCTGTCTATAGCTCCCATGCCACAATCAAAAAGAATATGATATCTAAGGGATCTTCTTTGTCGCCATGAATTCTTGATAAGGAGAGAAGCAGAAATATGTGCTTGAGGTTTTTCTGAGGAACACTGCGAGCAGTTCCGGCAACCGTACTCTCGCAAGAACCCGGGGGCAACTCCATTCATTCGAAAAAGAACAGTACTGTTCATCTTTTATGCCTCCTTTATTGGTTTTTAAGGTACAGATTGGGTTAAGCACTAGCTTAACTCTCCTAAATCGCACATTACAAAACCAAAAATTGATTTTTTCTTTCAAGTTTCCGTTTAATTTGGCCGCCGAGCCGCGAAGCGGCGAGGCGGAAACATTGACATATCCGAAAGTGTGGACCTGGGCAGAATTGAACTGCCACCTCGGCAATGCGAATGCCGTGTTCTACCATTAAACTACAGGCCCTCAATCATTTATTTTCTACCTTTCATCTCCGTTTCCGCTAATTTTTCCCCTTATTAACCTTGAAGATAATTTTTTAATATTACTCTTGGCAATATCATCTAAAGACAAATTTAATTCGGTTGCCACCTGCGCCAAATACCATAAAACGTCTCCTAATTCTTTTTTAATCATCTCTTTCCTTTCTTCTTTTAAAACGCCCTTGTCGTCCCTAAAAATCTTCTTTATTTTCTCTACAACCTCCCCCGATTCTCCGGCCAAACCTAAAATCGGATAAAGAAAAGCGTCTTCTTTTTTCGTCCCTATGTTCGGGTAATTCGCTGTTCTTTTTGAAAGTTTTTGATATTCCTTAAAATCCATAGAGTAGCTATACCAGCAGACAAAATGATTATTAGCCCAATTAATAAAAGTTTTTTGTTCATATAATTAGTGTAATATTATTTAATTAATTCATCAAGGCTCACCTCAAAAGCTTTCGCTATTTTCTTGAGAGTATCAAGCGTTGGGTTTTGGTTTTTACCAGCTTCAATTTTGATAATCGTATTATTGGCGACATCGGCCAATCTCGCCAATTTTTCTTGGGATAATTTTTTTGCTTTTCTAAATTTTCGCAAATTCTGTGAAAGGTTTGACATACACAATACTTTAGTAGTAGAATTAAAGTATAGACATATTATTAGTTATCCTTTTATTCTTATATTATGAAAATTATTTCAATAAGTCAAATTAGATAAATATGAATTTAGTAAAAGTAAAGTGTGCGTTTTGCAGAAAAGAATTCTTTCGGAATAAAGGACGCTTTAATGAAGCTAAAAAATTTAACTGGAAACAGTATTGCTCTCGGAAGTGTCTATCTAAAGATAGGTTAAAGAAACAAATATTATTTTGTGAAAATTGCGACAAGCGTTTTGAACGAACTCCTCATGAAGTTTCACCCCATAATTACTGTTCCCAATCTTGTGCGGCGATAGTTAATAATAAAAGATATCCTAGAAAACGTTTGAAACCTAAACTGAAAACTTGTGTGGTATGCAAAAAACAATTTAAAAAAAGTATTAATAAAAAATATTGCTCCATGAAATGTAGAAATTATGCAGAACGCTACACGCCAGAAGAACTTCTAAATATTATAAATAGAACTGCCCAGAAACTAAAAAGGGTTCCTGCACGACGCGAATTTTTAAGGGGTATAGATAAAGCCTGTGTAAGATTTTTTGGCTCATGGAATAATGCTATTATTGCTGCTGGACTTCAACCTAATCGTTCACATAGTCAACGGATGTATAAACGAACAATAACGAAGGCCTTAGACGGACATCTTTGCGATTCTATCTCTGAGGCCCTCATTGATAATTGGTTTAAAAAAAACAATATTTTCCATGAAAAAAATGTACCTTATCCAAAAACAAAGCATAGAGCAGGCTGGGTTATATTGGCAGGAAATCAAAAAATATTTATTGAATACTTCGGTTTAGCTAATGACAGCCCAAGATATGATCGTTCTATAATAAAAAAGAAAAAGATTTGCAAAAAATATAATCTCGCATTAATTCCTATCTATCCAACAGATCTTTATCCTAAAAATCTTCTTAATATTAAATTAAGAGAAAAGTTTAAAGATTTTATTGATGAGATTTAATAATTTCGGGGATAGCGGGCTTGAACCGCTATACTCTCGCACCCGAAGCGAGCGCCTTACCAATTAGGCCAATCCCCGTTTAAATATTGTTTACGTCACCCAATATTTCTTTTTTGTCATCTCGTCTTTTTTTGTTTCAATTTTTTCTCTTTCTTTTTTCGCTTCATTGGCTAAAAAGCTAAGTTTATCTTCAGATAATTTCCCCAATTTTTTAATTTCTTTTTCTAAAAATTCTTTTGTGTTTTTTTTGGGGTCAGTCAAAACATAACCCAATAAAACATCCAAAACCCAGCCAATTTTTGGTCCTGGCTTAATATTTAAAATTTTCATCACATCCTGACCATTCTTTTTCAGCATTTTGACTGAAATAGGGTCTCTGGAAACCTTTTCAATAATATATTTTAAGTGCCGTAATTTATAGGGCTCGGCCTTGGGCACTCCTGAGCCGATTCTATCTGCCATTCTGACTTCTAAAAGTTCATCTATGTTTTCCTGTCCTACATTACGGACCAATCTTCGCACCGAGGCCTCGGTCACTTCGTCAACATTATAATAAAAAAGATGATAGCGGACAAGTTTTACGAGCTTTTCAATGTCTTTTTTGGGAAATCTAAGGCGGTTTAATATTTGGGCTGTAATCTTAGCGCCTATAACCTCGTGATTGTAAAAAGTAGCGTCAGGACCCTCGCCCCGCTTAGAGCGCGGTTTGCCGATATCATGAAACAAAGCAGCTAATCGCACATATTTGTTAAATTTTTGCTGAGCAGCATATTTTAAAGAAAGCAAAGAATGTTCGTAGCAATCGTAAATATGATGTTTGTTCTGGCTTATTTTATAACCTTGTTCCAGCTCTGGTATTATATATTTTAAAAGCTCTAATTTTCTTAAAACCTCTATTCCGTCTGCTGCTTTTTCTGTCATAATAATTTTTGAAAACTCGTCTCTAATTCTTTCTTTGGAAATTGCCTGAATCCAAGGCGCATTTTTTTTAATTGCTCTGCTAGTTTCTTCCTCAATTTCAAAACCAAAAACAGTAGCAAACCTCACTGCCCTCATTAATCTTAAGGCATCTTCAGAAAAACGCTCCTCTGGTTTACCCACTGCCCGGATAATTTTGTTTTTTAGGTCTTCTTGTCCGCCAAAAGGGTCAATAACCTTAAAGGAACCGAGTTCCTTAAATTTAAGGAACTCGGTTCCTTTTTTGAATCCGAGGGCTATTGCATTGATGGTGAAGTCCCGCCGGGCTAGGTCTTCTTCAATTGTTTTCGCCCATTTTACCTCGTCAGGATGTCTTTTGTCTGTATACTTTTCTTCGGTTCTATAAGGAGTTACTTCTATTTCCATTTTTTCAATCCGAACAGTTACTGTGCCGAATTTGTTATCCATAAAACTTTTCAAAAATGTCTTTTTAATCTCATCCGGCTCAGCATTGGTAGCCACGTCCCAATCCTCTGGCTCCATACCCCTTAACAAATCACGCACGCAGCCGCCAACCAAATAGGCCTCAAAACCTTTTTTTTGAAGTTCAATAATAACTTTTTTTACTTCTTTGGGTATCGTCATGCCTTTATTTTACTTCAAAATTTGATTTTTTTCAACTTTTCTGGCAAAATTATATTGAAGCCCTCGTGGTGTAATGGATAACATTTTTGTCTTCGGAACAAAAGATAGGGGTTCGACTCCTCTCGAGGGCACCAGTATCAAACTTTCAGATTTTTCCCCGACCAATTCGGCGGCGCGTTGCGCCGCCTCATACGGCAAAATGGGGTTTCCGCGCGCTTCGCGCGCCAAACCTGACGCTCGGGCGGGCAAAAAGGAAGGGGGTTGGAGAGTGGACATCCACCAGGAATTTTTGCCCGCCCTCGCTTTCCGCCGCCACCGAATTTCGTATTTCGTTTTGCGAAATGCGCCGCCAAGAATTTTGTTTGATTATTTTCATTTTATTTGGTAGTATAACAATATAGGCAATAACCTTATCTACTACTATACTACCAAAACTTTATTTATATGACAAGTGGAAAAACAATCAGCGAAAATATCAAGAAAATGCGAGCTAAGCTTGGCTTAACCCAAGACGATTTAGCCAAGAAAGCGGATATTAAATATACAACACTTATGAAGGTCGAAAGTGGTACGGTTAATAAGCCAAGCGTTCAAACTATGGCACAAATTGCCAAAGCGTTGGGCGTTTCAATTGAGGATTTGATAAAATGATTGTTATTGCAAAAAGTGTCGGGGGGGGTAAACTATAAGCAAGGTCGTCTAAAAAATAATTAACTAACTTTCAATAAAAATTTATGGTCAATCAACAACTTCTTGATTACATCAAACAACAATTACAACAAGGTGTATCAAGAGAAATTATTACAAATAATTTAATTTCTCAAGGTTGGCAACGGTCAGATGTTGACGAAGGATTTTCTTCAATAGATTCTTCTAATACATCAAGCCAAATTTCATCTCCTCAATCATTTTCTACATTGCCACAACAGCCGGAGAGAAAGGTCAACAAAACACTCTTGGCGATTATTTCCATAATCGGGGTACTGATAATTGGCAGCGGTGTCTTTGGATATTTTTATTACTTTCAGGAAACGCCGGAAAAAGTTATTGAGAAAATGAGAGCTCGCCTCACTGAGGTTAAGACACTGGAATATCAAGGTGACATAAAAGCAGAAGTTACTACGCCCGATTTATTGGGTGGCGGTAGTTTGCAACCGGCGCAACAGACACCTAGTAAAAAAGCGAGTGATTTTTCCATTAATTTTAGCGGCAAGTCCGATGTTAGCGACTTGAATAATCCCAAAGGATCTTTTGCATTTAATATAAAAACTGATGCGCTAAAAGAATTAACGCAAGGAGATACTACTTTTGGTCTGGAGGTTAGGACGATAAATAAAGTTGTCTATGTTAAATTAAACAATTTGCCCAATTTGGGATTTTTTGACTTGAGCTTTTTATCAAATCAATGGATCAAGATTGACACCGAAGCCATTAAAAAGCAGTTTGGCCTTGAGAAATTCGAGGCGCAAATCAAAGAAGCGCCGAAGCAACAAGGATTGACTCCGGAGCAGACTGAAAAACTAAAGCAAGTAGTTGCGCAGACTAAGGTTTTCAAAGTAACAGAAAAGTTGGCGAGTGAGGAAATTGAAGGAATAAATACTCATCACTACAAATTCTTGATTGACAAGAATGAACTTAAAAAGTTGATTACGGATATAAGTGCGATTGTTCAAAATAAAACATTAACCGATGAGGAACTTGCCGAACTTGATAAAGGACTGGAAGCGATAGAATCCCTTGGTGGTGAAATTTGGATTGGCAAGAAAGATTATCTACCCTACAAAATAATTTTCACGGTTGGAATAAAAGAAACGACTGAATCTAAAACTGCCGGGCAATTGACCGCAACGCTGTCGTTCAAAAACTATGATAAGCCGGTACAGATAGATATTCCTTCGCCAGTGAAGAGTATCGAAGAAATCATGAGTCAATCTCTCAATACACAAAACGCAGGTACTCCTCAAACAGAAAATATTAAACAATTTAATGATGCAGAATTAGGTGTTTCTTTTTCTTTCCCTAAAACATGGGGCGATGTTCAAAAGTCTACAACCGCCCATATTAGTTCTGTGCCCTTTGACTTACAACATCAATTTAATTTTAGTCAAAATTCTTCAATTATAGCTGAAGTAAATTATTTAGGTGAGCCCGATGTTTTTAGACAGCATGCTGATTATGATAAAGCATTGAAAGAAAAAAATGACCCAACAGAGGAATTTTGTAAGCCTAATTTAGAATATTCATCTCCATATGATGATTCCAACCCAGTTGGTTCTAATCAGCCGCATCGACCGCACAGTTCTTTTCGTCAAAACGGAACGTATGATTATGGAGTTTGTAAGGATGAAATAATCTCTTTTGTGAAGGCTGTAAAAGAGAATGGAAAAATCAAAGTTTCAAAAACCTATGTGATCATGACTGGGAATCAATCTTATTCTCCCTTGGAAATAAGTTATAAAATAGAATTGGACTCAAATGATTATTGGGACGGAGGAGCAACTTTTTATATGGGTGCACAATTTGAAGGAACTCCACGAACTGAATACAAGAATTTTAATACCATTACTTATGAGGATAAAGATTTAATTGATAACGCGATAAAGAGTTTTCAAAACAGTGAACTGAACAAAGAGCTTGAACAATTAGTCAATTCGCTTTCCGTAAAAATAGTATCCGAACAAGACGCAAATAATTTTATTGAAAATTATTTCAAACCAAAATCCCAATACTCCAGCGATAAAATAGGTGTCAAATTTGAGTATCCATCAATCTTGCCAGAGCCGGTTTTAGGTAAAGACGAAAAATCTATTTCCATTGATGGTTTTGAGTTAATAAAAGTTATATTAAGACAAGGTGCGGTAGCCGAAGAAAAATCTGCGGCAGAATGCGAAGGGATGTGTTTTGGGCCTTCTATTACTGCCGATCAGTGGGATTTACATTTTGATATTTTGACAAAAGGTATCATTGATAAAGAAAAATGCAAAGATTGTGAATCGATAGTGACGATAGGTAATAATAAATTTTTAGTTTTATTTCAGGGTGGTGCTGGTTATTCAGGACATCCTGGCAAAAGATACATAATTTATCAAAAGGGTAAACGTTATGAATTTAATGGTTTTCAAAATTCGTTTACTTTATCAACTGGTTTTACTCTTTCTGAATTTGATAAAATGTCAGACAAGAGCATAATGCAAAAGACGGTTAAAAATATCATCGGTAGCGTTAGTTTTAATTAGTAAGCGGCGCGCCAACTTCGTTGGCACGAAATTCAGCGGCGGCGGAAAGCGAGGGCGGGCAAAAATTCCTTCCCCCCAACCCCCTTCCTTTTTGCCCGCCCGAGCGTTCAGTTTGGCGCGCAAAGCGCGCCGTCAGTTTCGTTCAAAAAAGGTTCGCGCATTTTCAAACAAAGGGCACCAAATTGGACTTCGTGATTTTTTGTGGG
>Ga0210051_1000752_pt1 | contig 31296 bp, 34 predicted proteins | sample CryGey092014_all_FD_185464 | JGI IMG/M metagenome (GOLD analysis project Ga0210051, IMG submission 185464) | Groundwater microbial communities from aquifer - Crystal Geyser CG23_combo_of_CG06-09_8/20/14_all (SPAdes) (version 2) | ecosystem: Environmental > Aquatic > Deep subsurface > Groundwater...
TTTGAGCTCTCTTGATCAGAGATTTCTGGGCTTTTTCAGAAATCTCGAAAAAAAACTTGACAAACCCAAAATTTCGTGGTAAGATATATATACTTGCGGGGATAATTCAGTGGTAGAATGCCTGCTTGCCAAGCAGGTCGTCGCGGGTTCGAGTCCCGTTCCCCGCTTTTTTAATGAAGGCTTAATCTGAATTTTTTCAATTTTTGTATTGACAAAATTAAATTTTTGGTGTATAATTATATAGTAGTTTTTGAGAAGACGCTTTGATTATCGTCTGTGCTATTCAATCGGTAATGGGTTTTACAGCGTTGCGTATTTCTCATCTCGAAGCGTGAGAAAACCTTTCTATCAAATCAAATAGAAAACAAAGAAGCGCGACAACAGTCCTATACATAATCAGAATTATAGATATGCAGAAATGGACTATAATAATAGGAGGAAAGACCCTTATTGTTTCAAAATGGCAGATATATACCCTGCTTCTGCCATTTATTTTTATTTTCGGACTCTCGCTGTGGTCGTGTGGAAACTTTATACAGTCTGGGATAGCCAATGTAAACAAATTGTTGTTGAGCAAACAGAGGGATAAATATATGGAGAAAATTACAGAAATTGATCGCATGGTACAGAGTCTTGAGAGAAGATATTCAAAAATAGTTTTCCAAAATGAACTCTTAAGAACTGCTTTGGATATCCCTTCACAAAAGGAAGAAAGAATGCTGGGGACGGGTGGTAGATACTTACCCGATGGGACAAACAGTGTACTGGATGATAAGGTAATCATGCTGGATAAAAAACTGGAAGGGATGGAAAAAGAACAGACGTTAGAAGCAGAAGATCTCTCTGACCTCGAACTTAACCTGACAAGATCAAGGAAACAACTTGAACATACACCGTCTATTATGCCCACATGGGGAAGAATAACCTCTGGTTTTGGATGGAGAAGAGATCCATTCACAGGAAGAAGAGCTTTTCATAACGGTATAGATATAGCAAATAAAGAAGGAACACCTGTAGTGGCAACTGCATCAGGTGAGGTAATTTATGTGGGCAGGATGGCACACCTTGGGACCTGTGTAAAGGTAAAGCATGGTTATGGTTATATATCACTTTATGGGCATCTCAAAGCTACCACTGTTAAGATCGGTGATAATGTAGAAAGGGGAAATATAATAGGGTATCTCGGTAGTTCAGGAAGGGTAACAGGTTCACATCTTCACTATACAATAATAAAATATGGAAGGGACATAAATCCCTTAGATTACATACTGCCGGGCAATGTAATATATTAACACAAAAAGTAATTTTTCGGATGACAGAATGCAAAGTCACATACCAAAATCCAACATTTCTCCTCCATTAGGAATACTACTCGCCATAGTATCAGGATTATTACTGTTTTCGTCTTTTGTTTATCTCCCATATCTCTCCTTTATATCTTTCATACCTCTATTATTCCTTATAGAGAGGTCTTCCCCGAAAAGACTCTTCTTTTACGGACTCCTTGCCGGTTTTACCCTCTACATACCTCTACTCTCGTTCATACTGGTGATGGAGGTACCAATCAGATTCTACCTATACTTTGGTGTATTTCTTCTATGGCTGTGCCTCTCTTTTTATTATGGATTGTGGTGCAGTATTACAAAAATAATGTTACAGAAAATCGGTGGTGCGGGCTGGATATTTTCCATTGCGCTCTTTGTCTCTTTTGAATTTCTGCGGTCGCTTACAAAAGAAATCGGATTCCCGTGGGCTACCATTGGATATACACTTGTACCGCAAAAATATCTCATCCAGATTGCGGACATTACCAGCATTGCAGGACTGTCATTTCTTATTATCCTGACCAATATACTCTTATACAATTCCTTCAAAAGGCCTATTCTTGTCATTCCTCTTATCCTCACATTTTCAGGCGTTGTGGGCTATGGCAGATGGAGAATAGAATCATTCCATAAACTCCCGCTTGCAACTCGAAATCCAGAATCCAGAATTACCGTTTTGGTAGTTCAACCGAATATCCTGCCCGATGTAAAAAGGAAAGGAGAGATATATACAAGGGCAGAAGTGCTCAAGCGGGCTTCACAAACGGACTTACAACCCCATCTCATAATATGGCCGGAGTCCGCACTGCCGGGTTATATGATTGAAGGAAGCGAACCTGAAAGAATAGCGAGACAGATTGTGGACTCGGTAGGAGCTCCTATTTTGATGGGTGGCTTAAGAATCTCATTCAAAGACAGGAGGGTTAAGGCGTATAACTCTGCTTTTTTTGTGGAGCCCCACAAGGACATTACAGAATTTTATGACAAAATATACCTGGTTCCTTTTGGAGAGAGATTACCATTTGATGAGTTCTTTCTTGCACTTAAAAAACTTGAATTTGGACAGGGGAGATTCTCGCCGGGTGAAGAGAGAACGCTCTTTACGGTGAACGGCATGAGGTTCGGGGTTCTGATCTGTTTTGAGTCCATATTCCCGAGATATGTAAGAAAATTCGTAAAAGAAGGGGCAGATTTTATGGTCAATATAACCGATGATTCCTGGTTTGGAAGAACAGTGGGCCCTTACGAACACGCAAGGATGGCCATCTTAAGGGCTGTAGAGACGAGAAGGACACTCGTAAGATGCGGTAATACAGGTATATCCTATATCGCAACTCCCGATGGAAATGTAAAACATAAAACAGGATTATTTGAGGAGGCGGTTATATCTGGTGATATATATCCAATTCCTGTAGAAACATTCTATACAAAATACGGAGATGTATTTTCATATGTAATGATATTAATTGCAGTTATGGGTATTGTTGGCACATGGTTTAGTCGGCGGTCAATTATCGAGGTCAGGAGACCTCTCCCACAGTTGTAGGCATACCTGTCCCGTCACAGGCGGGAAATTTAATTCGTGCTATTATTGCACGATTTGAAATCCTGACTGCCGTCAGGCAGGCGTGCCTACAAAATTAACAATTTCTCTGTGTTAATCTGTGTAATCCGTGGCTATATTTTTGCATTTTGATTTTATTATATGGGGGGCTTATGTATTACGAATTCACAGTATCTACAAAATCTTACGAAGAACTCATAGATATCACTCATAATGTAAAGAGTGTCATACAGAGAAGTGCTGTAAAAGATGGTGTGTGTATCGTTTATATTCCACATGCGACCGCCGGGATAATATTAAACGAGAGTGCAGATCCAAACATTAAAAGGGATTTTCTCTCGGCACTTGACAGAGCAATACCAAAACATGCCGGTTATCTGCATGACAGGATTGATAACAACGCGCATGCCCATATAAAATCAGCGATCGTGGGCTCATCTGTAACCATACCTGTAAGCAACGGGCATCTGGGACTTGGCACCTGGCAGGCAATAATGCTCTGCGAATTTGATGGACCAAGGGCAAGAAGAAGAGTAGTGGTTAAAATAATTGCCAGTGATTAAATGAGGCAAATATAACTGCGGTAATGTAAGATTGAGGATGGTGTTATAACAGGCGGAGCCAGTCCCCGAGGAGAAAATAGAACCTGCCAATCAACAGGGAGATTCTCGCCATAACCGTATAACCAAATGATGCGCCAAATGCAATCATCAAGAACATCCTTCCAATTCTCGCCATCACACCAATTGCTTTCCTATGCTCCGTTGAGAAAAAGAAGTAAAAAAGGCCGGTTATTACGCCTATAACTAGAATTATGTTGTTGATATTCTGGAGAGGAACTATTGTTGCCCTTGCCTGTTCAAGGGCATTTGTCTGGAGGAATGTAACAAGATAGTATCCAGATGTCATTCCAACAATAAATGCGAGAGGCCATCTTGAGATCCAGCCGATTTTAGGAAACAGACGAAGTAACATCATTATCCCGAGAATGAACGGGATGAGTAATATAAGTTCATGCTCTATAAAAAGGGGTCTGCCAAGGTTCGGAAGCAAAACATTATACCACGAGTACATCGCCCAGTATCCAGCAGATACCCCCACAAAAAGATGTTCGGCAAATTTATAAAAAGGATTATCCTTGTAGAGGAACGAAAATATACAGAGGGTCAGAAAAGCCGCCACCCATATACCTACCGTCTGTATCATACAATCACATTAAAAACTAAACCTGCCTGTCGGCAGACAGGTATCAAAATTATAGCCACAGATTGCATGGATATTTTTAGCCACTGATTACACAGATAGTATTAAATCCATATGGAAAAGATTAAATAAATTAAATCAGTGTAATCCGTGTCAATCAGTGACATCTGTGGTTTAAGTCGATTAGTGAAGTCCGTGGCTCATTTTGACTTCTCATCCGGAACTGCTTCTCTTTTTGAGAAGGAATATCACATTCCCGAATATTATAGAAAATACTATTACTGCATGGGCAAGAGACTGCGCATCCATTCCAGCAGTAGCGAGACCGGGCAGTTTAACGAGTTGCTCATATTCCGCTGCGCCCTTCATACCCCCAACAAGACCCACAAGTTGACCTGCCTGAAGGTATGGATAAAAGGCGGGTGCTTGTACTGCCGTGCTCCCACAACCAACTTTCTTGCCGTATCTTGCCTGTGCAATCATCACCCAGTCTCTTACTCCCGGATCGCCCGCCGAAAATGTTACAACGAGTTTGAATGGCTCTAAATTATCTATACCATTAAGAAGCGGCAACTCATCGATATTCCTCTCTGTATAATCTTGAGGGAAAATGCATCTCAGGTCTGTTGAAATACCAGAAATCACAACAATCCCTCCCGTTTTGTAGCCAAGATTTACGAAATCCACCCCATACTCCTTTCCATATTCTTGCGCAGCTTTTTCAAGATTTGCCTGTCCCAGCAAAACCCCCTGTGGCCATAACCCGAGACTCACTATCTTTAAATCCTTTCTGAAACTGTGCCTTATAACCGCGAGTGCCATAGGATCGAGTTCTGCCATACTTGCCGGGTCATAATCAAAGGATAAAAAAATATAAGACCCCGGAGGTATGGACTCTATCTCTCTGTACAATTTCTTTGCGGGCTCACTTATCTGTATGGCAAGTCCCATAGGAAAGAGTATCGCAACAATCACAATTGTCGTAAGTACAGCAAATATAATCCGTCTGTCTATATTGAGTAATTTATCAAGCATAGTAGAAAAATTCCAAAACTCTAATTTCCAATTTCCAATAAAAATCAAAAACCCAAATGTCAAATTAAGTGCGATCCGTATTTTTGACCTTTGCCATTTGACATTTTCACCCTTTCTTTCGCGATTTATTGACTATGGATGAAAATATCAAGGTCAACTCGTTAGCTTCTTTCCAGTATTCTCGGGCTTCGCCCTTTAGTTCTGGTACCGCTTTTACTATCATTCTAATCCAGTGTTTGCTCTCCTTTGACTCCTTCTTGCAAATGCCTATCTTGTGCTCAAAATCCTTCTTGGATTCTGCACAGTCCGCTTCACAGTAATTTGCTCCTACACTTGTTCCCGCCTTAACCAACTGGGTTATTAACGGGATAGTTATTGGTGTCTGTGGAATCTTCTTGGCAAATTCAATAACGGCTTCACCAAACCTCGCTGTCCTCTCCTCCAGATCATATTTTTGATATTTGTCATTTGACATTTTGTTAGAAATTGCATATTGGAAATTTGACATTCTCTATCATTCCCCTCCAAGGTAAGTCCTCTCTATACCAAGTATAACACGCAAGGAATACGAAACGGTTCCGAGTGCTATCCCAATCATTATTGCACGCTGTCCGGCCGTATTTGGATAAGTCATAATCCAGTCAGCAATAAGAGGAAGTTTATTCCACAGGATATTCCCGATAGGGACCCTTCCAAGCATCACGATTATAGCAGCAACAAGAAGAAGCGTAGCATCTATGTTCCTTGCACGGAATGCCCTGAAAGAGGCAGACGCAATGAAAAACGCAAGGAGAGCGAACATTGTTGCTCCCATTGGTTGCTGTATATTCACGAATATGTAATTAAACGGCGTTCCCGTACCAATCCCCCATTTAGCTCCAGTGAAAATGGTGGCAACGAGACCGCTTAGAAGTACTACGGAGTATCCCCAACCTTTATCAATCTTTTTCACTTTATTTACATGGAGTCTTAGTAGATTCAGGAGCCCAAGGAGCAATGCAAACACTGCTATTACGAGAAACCACCGGTTGAAAGTATCAAAAAGTCCCGCAAAAGGCTGTCTGGGAATGAAATATTGGATAACCATTACGACACCCACAATGAAAGTAATTATAAGAGGAACTTGTCTTTTCATAGGATTTACTGGACTATCAGGATGTCCTTTATTATTGTGAAACCAAATGTTGCAAGAACGCTTCCTACTACTATTAACGCAAAAAACATCGCTTTACCCCAGTCCTGCCCTTTCAGACTGCCGAGTTGAAGCGGGTCTTTTGAAAGGTAAGCGGAGGCTGCAAAAAACTCCTCACCTATGAGTGTATAATCACAGGCTGTGACGAAAAACGGCAACTGTGACGGCATAGCTGTTCCTGCTATCTGGATAGCTCCCGTAGAATGGCCAGTTTCTGCAAGTATAAGAGATTCTGCGTAGAAACTTCCCATCATGAATATCGCACCGGGTTTCTCTCTTACCATTATACCATCACATCCAGCAGCAAAACCAAACTGGTCATCAGTAAGATAGAATACATTATTAGGGTTAAATATGTCGGGTCTGCCGGCGTCGTAATACGCCTCTTTAACAGTCTCCTGGGCTGCAGTCATCACAAGCGACCTCGAGGTTGGCATTAAAATCTGGGACTCGTATTCTGCAGCCTTTTTAGCAACCCGCCGCAGTATCGTTATACCGGCTATAGTCTGGAGGTCATCTATATCCATAATGCCGGCAATGAACATAACTGGCCTTCCGAGCTCGGTCGCCCTTCCTACTGCCTCGTCTATCGCCTCAAGCCCGGCTATCCGTCTTATATACAGCTCCTTACCTCCTTTTGCCTGCTTTATAAAAAATAAAATAAGCCCGCATACCAAAAGAACCACAATAAGCATTGTGGTTCTTCCTTTGTGAAACCACTGCGGACTTGATATAACCGAGGCAGGTTCTGATGCAACCACATCTTCCTCTGTGGTCAAAACAACCTGGTAATAGTATTTTACACCATCCTCTACCGAGTTATCTATCCAATAGGTATCGGATGGAGACACAGCAACCATCCTTTCAAACTCTTTTCCCTCTTCCTTCCGCATAATTTCGCCGGAGATAAAGGGAGAGGGATAAGAGAACTTGAGTGTAACACTGCCCCCTGCATCATTTGGTGTGTCAAAGGCAGATATAGAAAGACTGCTTATTATGAATAATATGAGCATGCAGATTACGAGTTATCTTTCTCTTCACTATCCGCGGACTCTTTTTTCTCAACAGCAGGCTCATATTCTGTCTGAGAAAATACAAACCTTCGCTTCTCTTCATTAATCTCGATCAATCTCACAGTAATCTTATCTCCTATACTGTATTCACGCTGGAGTTCCTTTGGCGGATCCTGCATCTGCGAATATGGGATAAATCCATCTACTCCTACCTCCACAACAAGCCCCTTATCAAGCACTCTGGTTATCGTAGCATTCGGAATTATATCTCCTATCGCATGCTCCTCTACGAACTTTTTCAACGGATCTTCACTCATCTGCTTCAGACCGACAGACAACCGATGTGTCTCCTGATCTATTGAGAGTAACTTGCACTCTATCTCTTGCCCTGTTTTGAGTTCATCTGATGGATGGGAAATTCTTTTTGTCCACGATATGTCTTTTATGTGCAGAAGTCCTTCTATCCCGTCTTTCAGTTCGATAAATGCTCCGTAGTTTGTGAACTTACGCACTATTCCTTTGACAACAGACCCAACGGGGTGCCTCTCCACTGCTCCCTCCCAGGGATTTTCCATCAGCGCTCTGATGGATAAAGACATTCTCTGCCGTTCCTTGTCTATATTAAGGATCTTCACCTCTACCGTATCCCCCAGAGAGAGGAAATCGGCAGGTCTGCGCACCTTTTGGGTCCAAGTAAACTCTGATATATGCACAAGCCCTTCAATTCCTGGTTTCAATTCAACAAATGCACCATATGGCGTTATTGATACTACCTTTCCTTTTGTAACTGCTCCAACCTCAAATTTTTTATCTATATCCTCCCATGGATGCGGTGTAAGCTGTTTCATACCGAGTGCTATTCTCTGCTTTTCCTGGTCACATTCCAGAACAATAACCTTGACAGTATCACCTATATGCAGCACCTCGGAGGTATGTGAAAGCCTTCCCCATGTAATGTCACTTATATGCAGAAGCCCATCCACGCCACCCAGATCTATAAATGCACCATAATCTGTAATATTCTTCACTTTGCCCTCAATAATAGCATCCTTTTCTATTTTTACCAATGTCTCTTTTCGCTTTTTCTCTATATCCTCTTCAAGAATCGCCCTTCTTGAGATAACTATATTTTTCCTTCCCTCAGATAATTTTAATATCTTAAATCTGTGGGTTGTTCCGAGGAAATCTTCTGCATTCACGGGTTGAAAATCTACCTGTGAACCGGGAAGAAAAGCACTTATACCACCAAGGTCAACCTGAAATCCTCCTTTTACAGTCTTTATTATCTTACCCTCCACAGATTCTCCTGTCTCGTGGCATTCATATATAGTATTCCACACATGCATTATCTCTGCCTTCTCCTTGGACAGGATCACCATACCTTCATCATCCTCGATTTTTTCGAGCAATACATCAACCTCGTCACCCTGTCCGGGAACAGCACTCCTTTTAAACTCCGAGACAGGTATAATACCTTCTGATTTCAATCCAACATCTACAAGTATATCGCTATTCGTTACCTTTACTACTACACCTTTTATTATTTCTCCCTCCTTTATTTTCATTGATTCATCTATCATTTCAACGATGTTTTCTTCCATACCCTGCACCTCCCTTTATAAAAAGCAGTATTGTCAAAAATCTAACCACAGAGAACACAGAGAATGTTCAGTATTAAGGAATTACAAAAGATTCTTTTCCCTCCCCTCTGTGACCTCTCTATCTTGCCTATCGGCAGACAGGTAAGACCAATCTTTTTATCCCGTTTTTTTAATATTGCTATGCAAGTATAAACCACAAAGGGCACAGAGAGATAATATTTATTTATTCTCTGCCTGTCTACCCTGCCTACCGGCAGGCAGGCGACAGGTAGATGTGCTCAAATTCTCTATCAGCGTTTTTCTTGCTTGTAGCTCACCTCTGGCAAACTTTGGGTCCAATAGGAGAGAGCACAGAGGTTTTTTTTTCTTAATTTCCTACATCAAAGATACTCTGTGTCCTCTGTGGTTATTTTTCCTTCAAAGGAAACTCTTTTGGAGAGCACAGAGAATTAATTTTACTCTGTGACCTCCCTGCCTGACGGTAGGCAGGTGTGGTTTGTCATATTCTTTCATATTCTATTTGACACTACCTATCTACATTAAAAATTCGTTTTTTAGTATAACACATTTTGTCCTTTTTGTCAAGGAAAAAGACACCACGAATTACACAAATCAATCGAATGCACACAAATAATATAAAAACATCTCAAAAATAAAAGAAATTCGTGCAATTTGTTAATTCCTGCCTACCGCAGGCAGGTTGGTGGTTATGGACATATAATAAATTTTGGTTGACTTTCAATCCTTTTTGTGTTAAAATTGTATTATGGATGTTGCTGTACTTATGAGCGGAGGTGTAGATTCCTCTATTGCAGCCCTTATCCTGAAGGAAGAGGGATATAATGTAGTAGGGGTCACGCTGGATATGCACAAGTTTAGTCGGGAAAACATTAAAAGGACAAAAAAGATTACAAAAAAGATAAAAATACCTCATATTGTGCTTGATGTGAAACAAGATTTCCAAAGAGAAATAATCCAATATTTTATAGATGAATATAAGAATGGAATGACCCCAAACCCTTGTGTGGTATGTAATAGCCAGATAAAATTCGGGATAGCTATGGATAGGTTGAAATTCAACAAGTTCGCTACAGGACATTATGCAAGAATCTCACACGAGGATAGCTGGGTTTTGAAAAGGGGAACTGACAGGTTAAAGGACCAATCCTATTTCCTTGCTATGATTGACAAAAAACGCCTAAAACACATTATTTTTCCTCTTGGGAACTACAAAAAGGAGACAGTAAGAAGGATGGCAAAGAAAATCGGTATTCAGTTTAATGAACAATGCGAGAGTCAAGAGATATGCTTCATAGAGGGGAGTTATTTACGCTTCCTTGAAAATATTGTGCAAACAAAAGAGGGGGACATCGTAGATACAGAAGGAAATGTTATTGGGAAACACAATGGAATATCAGGCTACACAATAGGACAAAGAAAAGGGATAAAGAAACCGGATACTCATCCTTACTATGTAGTGAAGATAGATTTACAAAATAACAGGTTAATAGTCGGTAGGGAGAGAGACCTCTACTCAAATATATTGTTCGTGAAGCATCCAAATTGGCTCTCAATACCACCACCAAATACCCCACTCTCTATGGATATCAAAATAAGATACGGGCAAACCCCGGTAAAGGCGGTTTTTTACCCTGATAAAAACATGGTAAAGTTTCTTTCTCCACAAAGGGCAATAACTCCGGGACAGATCGCTGCATTCTATGCTGGAGAGACATTGCTTGGAGGTGGATGGATATCTTAATTGATTTTTGCTAATTGAAGAAATAACCACCAAGACAAACAAAAAATCAAATATCAAAATGCAAAAATCAAAATGACAACTTGCCTGACGGCAGTCAGGAATCAAAAATCAAATTTCCAAGCCTATCCACAAAGACAGATTCACTATTACTTTTTGCTTGACTTTTGTTGAACAATATGTTATAATTCATATGACTAGGAATTCAGGGGAAAGGGAGAAATAAGGAAGTGGAGAAACAAATATTAATTTCAGAAGAGATAACTGACTAAATTATTAAGTGTTATATAACTGTTCATAAAAAGTCTGGAAGAACCAACGAGATGTAGTATATGAAGACAAAAAGAAGGAAAGCCGGTATAGCATTAATCCTATTTGTATCTATTTATATCATAGGATGTGGAAAAGGCGGACCCTTGGATGTGTTAGAAACTGCACCTGTAAGGGTTGAGGTTGGTTATCAGGATGTTGATCCAATACTCTGGAGGGATGTTTCTAACATAATGCTAAGGGTAACGGGAGACAACTTTTCGCCAATTGTGGATACACAGAGTGTGAATACAACAATATTTCTGCTTAAAGTCCCCATAGGGGACAGCAGGGTTTTCACAGCATTCGGGACAGACACAAATGGGATGGCATATCTCTGGGGAAGAAAAGACACAAATATCGCTGGAGGAGATACTACAAGGATATCAATAGAGCTCAGCCCATTGCTGGGTAATGCAGGAGATAGCATCCTCATATTAAGAGACAGTCTTCCCTGGAAACTTTCTTGTACGGATTCAATCCTTGACATCCTGGGTGCAAATTACACTGTAGTCCCATCCGATAGTTTTGCCAATTTCTTCCCTAACTCCATCAAAAATACTATTATAATTCCATCTGACCAACCTCAGGAATTTTACGACAACTACAGGACATATGCCACAAAATTTAATAATTTTGTATATGATGGCGGGGTAATGTTTTTTTCTGCCTGTGATAAAGGATGGAATTGTGGAAATATACTCGAGGCAGGTATAGTTTTCCCTTCTGGTGTAACACTTGATACAATACATCATACTGATACATTAAATATCGTCATAGGTAAACACCCAATCGTCACGGAGCTCGACACCCTTAGAGGTTATTTTGCAAGTTATAGCTGGTTTACAGATCGTCCACCTTTTGCTCAGATACTCACTGTAAGTCCAGACACTGTAGAGAGACCAACTCTTCTGGTCTATCAGTATGGTTCAGGACTTGTCCTTCTCTCATCCCAACCACTCGAATATGAATATGGCAATGGTATAGATAATGATGATATTGGAATACTACTGCCAAGGATACTGAGTTTTCTATGCAATAATGATAAGTGAAGGTATGCCAAGCCCTTACTCCGTAACTTCGTGCCTTTGTGGTGAATTTCCTAAAGGAGACCCTATGAGGGAGTTTATGTCAGGTAATGAAGCGGTTGCAAGAGGCGCTTACGAGGCGGGTTGCAGGGTTGCCTGTGCATACCCGGGAACACCCTCTTCAGAAATACTTGAAAATATCGCAAAATATAAGGATAAAATATACTGTGAGTGGTCAACAAACGAGAAGGTTGCACTGGAGGTTGCATCAGGTGCGGTATTTGCCGGGGCAAGAAGTCTTGTTGCAATGAAGCATGTTGGTTTGAATGTTGCAGCAGATCCCCTCTTTTCAATGGGTTATATAGGTGTGACCGGAGGATTTGTCATCGTATCTGCAGATGACCCTGGTATGCATTCTTCACAGAATGAGCAGGATAACAGGAACTATGCAAGGGCAGCAAAGATTGCAATGTTAGAACCATCAGATTCAGAGGAGGCAAGGTTACTTACAAAGCTCGGTTTTGATATATCAGAAGAGTTTGATACGCCTGTGCTTTTAAGACTTACAACCAGAATCAGCCACTCTTACGGGATAGTAAACATAGATGAGAGAAAAGAGCATCCACCAAGGGGTTACAAGAAAGATGTGAAAAAGAGATTAATACTACCTGCACATGCAAGACCAAGACATATAATTGTAGAGGAAAGGCTGAAAAAACTCAAGGATTATAGTAATAGTTTTCCCTTAAACAGGATAGAGTGGGGGAATAGGGATGTGGGAATTATAACATCTGGGGTCTCCTACCAATATGTTAAAGAAGTATTCCCAAAGGCAAGCGTGTTAAAACTTACGCTCACATGGCCATTTCCTGATAAAATTATAAAAGAATTTGCAAAAGGTGTTAAGAAGGTAATAATTGTTGAGGAGAATGATCCTTTCCTCGAAACAGAGATAAAGGCTATAGGAATAGATGTTATTGGAAAAGAGAAACTGCCAGTTACCGGCGAACTTGACCCATACATATTGAAAAGGGCCTTTGGATCTTCTGAAGAGGTCTATCCAACCCAGGATATTCCTTCCCGTCCACCGGTTCTTTGTGCAGGATGCCCACACCGAGGTGTGTTTTATGTTATATCAAAGTTGAAACTTACAGCAACCGGTGATATTGGTTGTTACACACTTGGTGCCCTACCACCTTTGAATGCAATGGATACTTGTGTCTGTATGGGAGCATCCGTAGGCAATGCATTCGGGCTTGAACGTGCACTTGGTGATGAGATAAGTGATAAAATTGTTGCTGTAATAGGGGATTCGACATTCTTCCATTCGGGAATTACAGGACTTATAGACATCGTATATAACAAAGGAACATCCACAATAATAATACTTGATAACTCCACAACCGCTATGACAGGTCTTCAGGAACACCCTGGAACAGGAAAGACACTTATGGGAGAAGAAACAAAGAAAATAGCATTAGAGAATATCGCAAAGGCATGCGGTGTGGAGAATGTATATGTGATTGACCCGTACAACCTGAAAGAGACAGAAGAAATTATAAAGAGAGAGGTAAAAAGGAGAGAACCATCTGTGATAATTGCAAGAAGGCCCTGTGTGCTAATGGTAAAATCAGAACCCCCTCTTATGGTAATCTCTGAAAAGTGCACTGGTTGTAAACTCTGTATAGGGCTTGGCTGTCCAGCTATATCTATAAAGGATAACAAGGCAGTGATAGATAAATTCCTCTGCACAGGATGTGGGATGTGTGCAGAGGTATGCCTCAAAGAGGCGATAGAGGGTAATTGCAGTTAATGTTATTAATAGATGAAAAAAGTGGAAATATTTAAGAACAAGAAGGACGCAGAAGAATCTAACCTTAACTTTTGGCGGTCATTAACCCCTGAGGAGAGCTTAAATAAAAGTAGCGATGGCTGTAGGACTGCAACCTCGGTGATTGATATTTAATTGGGGTACTATGACAAAGATAGTAATCTGCGGTGTAGGTGGACAGGGAACTATCCTCGCATCTGATATTCTTTCTCTTGTAGCTATGGAAGAGGGATATGATGTGAAAAAGAGTGAGGTCCATGGTATGGCACAGAGAGGAGGAAGCGTTATATCAAACTGCGTATTTGGCAAAAAGGTATACTCCCCTCTGATTGGACTGGGTGAGGGAGACATTCTCCTTGCATTCGAAAAACTTGAAGCATTAAGAAGTCTTTCATATCTCAAAAAGAACGGCAAAATGATTGTAAATGATTACGAATGGCTTCCTATAACAGTGGCATCCGGTGATGCAACATATCCGGAAAACATAATAAAAACCCTAAAAAAGAAAGTAGAAAATCTTATCTGTGTAGATGGAATAAAGATCGCAGCAGACCTTGGGAATATAAGGACTACCAATGTGGTGCTTTTAGGTGTGCTTGCAAGATTTCTGCCGTTCAAACAGGAGAGCTGGCTTTTTGTGTTAGAAAAACGGGTTCCGAAGAAGACGGTGGAGATAAACAAGACTGCTTTTCTTTTGGGGTTTGCCAGCGAAGCATAATATCTTCAGGAAGTAGACCTTTAAGTATGGCGAGTTCCTTCAGCAAAAATGGAGACAGTTTAGAATCTTCTATCCATTGCTTTGAAATACTGAAGGATGATAGTACAAGGACGATTATCATAGCAATTATGCTACCCTTCAAGAATCCGAATAATAACCCAAATACACTGTCTATGAATCCTATATGGAGAAGTTTTAAAAATCGACGAAGTGATTTTCCTATTAAGTAGAATATAAGTACCGCAATGATAATTATGATTATAAACGCTAAGACAACAGCAAGTTTTTGCGGCAGAAAGCCAAGCATAGAGGCAACATTACCATACATCCTTGCACTAATGAATATTCCAACGACCACACCGAGTACCGAAAATATCTCGGTCAGTGCGCCATGAAGAAGACCGGAAACTGTAGCACCAATGATGATGAGAAATAATACTATGTCAAGTATCATAGAGGGCATAGGTTATATTTATGGTTTTAAATGAATCCTTTAGCCAACGAACCTGTCTACCGACAGGTAGATATGAAAAATAAAATAATAGCAATAGGTGTTCTAATAATGTTGTTCTACTCTCATATAGATAGTATCTCCCCTTTTGAACCATACAAGATAGCAAAGGAGAAAAAAATAGAACAATACAGCAAATTCGTCTCCACATTCAGAGGAGAAGAGACAGAATTATTTCTGGCTCGCATATACGGATTATCTGTACAGTATGGACTGGACTTTGATATTGCCATAAGATGGTTATACACAGAAAGTAGGTTTAATCCAAAGGCAGTAAGTTCAAAAGGTGCAATAGGCATATGCCAGTTGATGCCGGAAACTGCGAAACTCATAGCAGACATAATAGATTATCCAGAGTATAACCTGCTTAACGAAAACAATAATCTCAATCTGGGTTTTGCCTTTCTTTCTTTACTGCTCAGGGAATCTAACTATAATTACGAAAAGGCACTCGCTCGTTATTATGCCGGACCGAACTGGAGGTATTATGTTGAAAGTAGATATATCAGATTCATAATCCCAGATGAGACAGTCAAGACAGATATATAATACCTGTCTACCGACAGGTAGATATGATAACACAAAACCAAAAGGATGTCAAGAAAAAAAAGACACTCCATAGATTGCATTCCAAGAAGAGAATTAACTTCTTAACAAGGGTTTCCTGTCTACCGACAGGTAGATATGAAAAAAATAGGCATTGTAACCAGAGACTGTGCAGGAATAAACGCAGCTATAAGAGCGGTTGTAAGGACTGCTTACTTTTACGATATAGAGGTTGTAGGAATACTTAAGGGTTACGAAGGCTTAATAAATAACAAGATTGTTCCTCTCAGTCGGCATTCAGTTTCAGGAATAATCAACCAGGGAGGAACAATTCTAAAGACCACCCGCTCAATGAAATTCTTTACAGAAGAAGGTCAGAAAGAAGCAGTTAAGACTATGCAAAACAATGGCATTGAAGGGTTGATTGTGATTGGTGGCAATGGATCATTGAGGGGAGCGCATGAACTTGCTACCAAACACAACATTCCTGTAGTTGGAGTTCCGGCAACAATTGATAATGATATAAATGGCGTAGAATCAGCCATTGGTGCAGATACAGCAATAAATGTTGCTCTGGATGCTGTAGATAAGATAAGAGATACAGCGCTGAGTCTGGAAAGGATATTTGTAGTGGAAGTAATGGGTCGCGATTGTGGATACATTGCTCTGACAGTCGCATTAGCAGGAGGTTGTGAAGAGGTTTTGCTTCCTGAAAAAGAATTCAATATCAAAAAGATATGTGAGGAAATCACTGAAGGTAATATAAAGGGAAAGATTAGCTGGATAATCATTGTTGCTGAAGGGAGAGCAAGAGCTTCTGATATAGCCAAAGAGATTAATGAGATAACCGGTTTGGAAACAAGAGAGGTTGTTTTAGGACATATTCAGAGAGGAGGCAGAGCCACGGCTTTTGATAGAATCCTGGCTGCGCGTTATGGAAATTTTGCTGTAGAACTTTTAAAAGAAGGGGAAACTGACAAGTGTGTGACGTTGAGCAACAATAAATTAATTACTATTCCTTTAGAAGACGCAATCAAACCTAAGGATATAGAAGTAGAAGATTACTATAGATTGATTAAGGTTCTCACTTGAGCAAGGCTTGATATTTAGATTGAACTTTTTAAATTGACAAAACCAAGGTTTTATTGTATAATTATACAAGGGGAAAAATAATGCCTTACGAATTGATTGACCACACAGCAGATATTGGAATAAAGGTAAATGCCGAAACCCTTGAGGGTCTTTTTACAGATTCTGCTATAGGCACGTTCGAAATTATTGGTCATGTTAACACTGGAGTAGACCAAAAAGTAGAGATATCCCTGAAAAGCAACATACTTGAGGATCTTCTACATGACTGGCTTTCAGAATTACTCTATATATATGAAACAGACAATATAGCATTTTCAAAATTTAAGTTCGGAGGACTTGACGAAACCCATCTCAAAGTAACTGCGTATGGAGAGGTGGTAGAACCGGAGAATGCAAAGACGGAGATAAAAGCAGTTACCTATCATAACCTCGAGGTAAAAAAGGACAAAAAGGGATACAGTGTTAAAATTATATTTGATATATAACTTATGGATACTGATATACTTGTCGTTGGAAGCGGAATAGCGGGGCTTTTCTTTTCTCTGAAGGTTCCAGATAAATACAAGGTAACTATAATCACGAAGAAAGGAAGAAAAGATGCTAGCACAAATTTTGCCCAAGGAGGAATTGCAGCGGTCCTTAACAAGGACGATTCCTTTGAACTTCATATACAGGATACTATAAAGGTAGGAGAGGGACTCTCAAACCGAGACAGGGTAGAATTAATGGTAAAAGAAGCCCCCAGGCTTGTCAACGAACTGCATGATATTGGTGTTGAGTTTACCATGGATGAAAAAGGTAATTATGATCTTGGTAGAGAGGCAGCCCATTCCAGAAGAAGAATTGTCCATGCAAAAGATTTAACTGGTGAAGCGATAGAAAAGGCTCTAATTGCAAGGATTCTCGAATATAAAAACATAGAAATTATTGAGGATATGGTTGCACTCGACCTTGGTATGCTGGACAATAAATGTGTTGGCATATGGGTACTGAACACCTCCAACAGTGAAATAGAATTTATATCTGCAAGGGTTGTATTGCTTGCAACGGGTGGAGCGGGACAGGTATATCTGCACACAACAAATCCATCTGTATCAACAGGAGATGGCATAGCAATGGCAAAGAGATGTGGCATAAAGGTAGCAAACATGGAATTTGTACAATTCCATCCTACATCCTTCTGGATGGAGTATCCTGTTGAAAGAGCATTTCTTATATCGGAAGCAGTCAGAGGAGAAGGTGCTGTATTGACATTAAAAAATGGTAAATCTTTTATGAAAAAATACCACTCGATGGGCTCTCTTGCACCAAGGGATGTTGTTGCCCGTGCTATAGCGAAAGAACTGAAAAGGACAGGAGATAAATATGTCTATTTAGACCTTTCAAGGATTCCCAGCCAACGAATAAGGAACAGATTCCCAAATATATATAACACCTGCTTCTCCTACGGTATAGATATTACTAAAGAGCCAATCCCCTGCGTTTCTGCTGCTCATTATCTGTGTGGAGGAATTGTAGTTGACGAGAGTGGATTCACAGGAGTTGACAGACTTTATGCAGCAGGAGAAACCACATGCGTGGGGGTGCATGGTGCAAATCGTCTTGCCTCAAACTCGCTCCTTGAAAGTGTGGTATTTTCCGAAAGGGCAGCATATCATGCTATTTCAAGTATATCCGGAGAACGGTATCGTCTGATAGATTATACTACAGGGACGGAGGTAATTCCACACGAGAAGATAGAAACAATGAAATACACGATAAAGAAGGTCATGTGGGATAATCTTGGAGTAATAAGAAGGATAGATGAAATGATGGACGCTGAAAAAAAGGTTTCTTCCTTAGCAAAACAAATCTCTTTATGGGAGAAAAAAGCAAACCCTAACATAGAGTTCTCAAACCTGCGAAATATGGTGCTTGTTGCAAGGCTTATCATCTCCTGTGCATTACAAAGAAAAGAATCAAGGGGTCTGCACTGGGTAGAGGATTATCCCTATAAAAATCCAAATTACGAGAGGGATACCATAATCTAATGACCCTGATGAAATAGCTCACAAGTTCGCATTTCACAGGGTAAACCAATGACAATTAACTATTGACCAGTGACAATTTGACTGATGACTATTGACCAATGACTATTGACCATCTGACATTTATTTCAAGTTTTTAACATTATCCCAATACAACTGTGGGGGTCTTATGGAGAAAAATATAACTCTGAAAGAAGTCACAATTACACCTACAAGAAGGGAACGGATAGAGAAAAAAATAGATAAACTGGAAAAATTTTTTGATAACATAATATCGGTGAATGTTCTGCTGGAAAAAGATAATACCCGATATATTGCAGAAATCAGAACACATCTTGGACATAAAACTATAACGGCCAAAAAGCAAGCCTATAACCTCTCTGCTGCAATTGATAATGTATATAAGAAGATAAAAAGAGAAATATCAGAATATAAAACCAGAATAAGAAAAAAATGAATATAAAAGACCTCACTCAAATAGAAGGACTCTCTTTTGATATCATTGCCGGAAAATCAGGGATAGATAATAAGATAAAAAATGATGCTATATACTTCCCTGAACTTCTTATAACCGGGTTTAATGTTACTAGTGGGAAAGATAGCATACAAATTATCTCCTGTGATGTGTTAAACTATGCAAAAGAAAATCCAGACCTTCTGAAAAACTTAACTAAAACCAGCCCACCCTGTATAATCATTCCTTACGATGTTTCTCTGCCAGATAGTCTTATACAGATCTGTAATGAAAACAAGATACCTCTTCTCGTTACTAATTTGTCTCTTTTTGACACAAGAAATAAAATAGAGTATCGGTTAGAACGAGAATTTGCCCCATCTGTTCTTGTTCACGGCACGCTTATAGATGTGTATGGTATGGGTGTTCTATTACAGGGAACAAGCGGTATAGGGAAAACAGAATGTGCACTTGATCTCGTGTTCAGAGGACATCGACTTGTAGCAGATGATGTGGTGAAGATAATTAAAAGAAAGGATGGAAGGTTGGAGGGCGAAGGAATTGAGAAAAACGAAAAACTAAAGCATCATATTGAAATAAGGGGAATAGGTATACTGGACCTGCGAAGTATATTTGGCATACGGGGAGTAAGGAGAAGAAAGGGTGTAGAACTGGTAGTAAGCCTATACGAAGCACGCTGTAAAACTCCTGCTGAAATCACAGGGATAGAGAGCAAGACCTGTAAAATTCTGGACGTGGAACTTACTGATGTATCCATTCCTCTTGTTCCCGGAAAAAATATTTCAGCATTGATTGAAGTAATTGCACTTAATAAAGTACTCAAACTCAGTGGCATTAACTCTGCAGTGAAATTCAATGAAGAACTTATACGGGTGATGAAAAGCCATAGAAGAAAAGATAAAAAAATAAAAAATGAGCAAGGTAGTAATTATAATGGGGTCACGGGCTGACCTGTTACACACCAAGAAGGTATCCGCTGTTCTCAAGGAATTTGGTGTTGACTACGTGTTGAGAATTGCATCTGCACATAAAACTCCTCTTAAGGTACTGGAAATTATTAAAGAATATGAGCCAGAAAGAGTGGTATTCATTACAGTGGCTGGAAGAAGCAATGCCTTGAGTGGTTTTGTAGACGCCAACACCACAAAACCTGTCATTGCTACTCCTCCTAATAACAGCGAATTTACGAGAGTAGACATCTTTTCAAGTTTGAGAATGCCGTCAGGGGTCTGCCCAATGGTTGTGCTGGAACCCAGTGAAGCAGCACTTGCCGCCATTAAAATTCTTGCTATCGGGGACGAAAAACTGGCAAGAAGAATAAAGGAATACCAACAGAAAAAACAAGAAGATATAGAAAAACATGATAGCGAGGTGATGCAAAATGGGTAGTGTGGAAAAATGATTCTTATGAGATTAAGGATTTTATTTCCTGATAAAAGCAAGCCTGACACTTGCTGGTAGGGTTACATCCTCATTCTACTTCAAGGTTTTATGATAGGTTAAGGTCTGAAGGCATCTTCAATATGAGCAATCTCTTCTCTTCCATTTCTTTGAATGATACTTACTATATCAAACCTCACATCACACTTTCCAAGAAGTTTCTTCTCATACAACCATCGCTTTGCATTCCTTGCAATGCGTCTTCTTTTTCTCTCATCAACTGCCTCAAACGGCTCCCCAAATAGATCTGTTTTTCTTCTCTTAACTTCAACAAAGACCACCGTGCCTTTTTTTTCACAGACAATGTCTACCTCTCCACCTTTTCTCCTATAATTTCTGTCAAGGATACAATAACCTTTATTCCTGAGAAACCCACTTGCCTTCTCTTCCCCACCTATACCAAACTGCCTTCTGGTATCCATGTTTTTTACGTCTCCTTGACCTTCATTGCACTTTTGCCCTTTCTCCCCCGCAGGTAATAGAGTTTTGCCCTTCTTACATTGCCTCGTTTTACCACCTGAATCTTTTGTATATTTGGCGAATGCAACGGAAATATACGTTCTATACCTATCCCGTACGAAACCCTTCTCACTGTAAATGTCTTGCCTATACCACTTCCTCTCTCTTTTATCACAATACCCTCAAATCTCTGGGTTCTCTCTTTGTCACCTTCTTTTATCTTTATGTATATCCTTATCTTATCGCCCACACTGAAATCCTGTATCTCTTCCATAGAACCTCCTCTTCCTTCTCTTTTCTGCCCGCCACTTACGTATCGCCTCATGATTTCCAGACAACAGGGCATCAGGAACCCTTATGCCCTCGAAATCTGCAGGTCTTGTATAATATGGCGCATCCAGACTGTCCGAATAAAACGAATCGCCTTTCGCTGATTCCAGGTCACCAATTACTCCAGGAATAAGCCTCACTACCGCGTCCAGCACAACAAGTGATGGAATTTCACCACCAGAAAGGACATACTCCCCGATGGATATCTCGTCCTGTATGAGATAATCTCTTACTCTCTCATCAACACCCTTATAATGTCCACATATCAATATGATGTGGGGGAGTGTGGACAACTCTTTTGCTATCTCCTGGTTAAAAATCCTCCCCTGAGGGGAGAGAAGAACAATTCGCGATTGAGGTGTAAGAACCTTTCTAACTCCATAGAATATAGGCTCGGGTTTTAATATCATCCCCGGTCCGCCACCATAAGGATAATCATCTACTCTGCGGTGGGGATCGGGAGAAAAATCCCTAAGGTCCCATACATACAACTCTAATAACCCTTTCTCCTGAGCACGCTTTATGTTACCTTTCGAAATAGCGCCGGAGAAAATCTCCTTTGCTACTGTAAAGATATCTACACGCATCATTCAAGTATCTCGAGCACAGCGCGCTTTCCTGCCTTCATAGATGCGGCAGTAATTATTGTTCTCATAGCTCTCGCAGTCTTCCCATCCTTGCCTATTACCTTCCCAAGTTCGGATTTATCTACCCTGAGTTCATATACGACGGTACGCTCACCATTGATCTCGGATACGCTGACCTTATCGGGCTGGTCAACCAGCTCCTTTGCCATCATTTCTATCAAGTCCTTCAGACTCATATGTCCTCCTTTCCCAGCTCTTCATCAACCGGGCTACTGTTTCAGTGGGTTTAGCACCTCTCTCAATCCAGTAGGATGCGCGCTCCAGAGAGAGCCTTGTCTCCTCCTTCCTCAGGGGATTATATATACCTATCTCCTCTATGTATTTCCCGTCTCGTTTAGAATGAGAATCGGCTACAACTATCCTGTAAAATGGAGAATGTTTTTTACCCATTCGTAGTAATCTTATCTTGACCACATCTACCTCCTATTCCATGCACAAAACTGTGATAGATTCAAAAACCTAATCTGCTTATCTCAAAAGTCGTTTTGCATCTTTTCTGGATCTCCAGATAAGTATTCTTTTTCCCAAGTCTCTTTTGTGAGTTTCTCTATCTTTTTCCCATATGTAGAAAGTCCCCTTACATACTCTTTGTCTTTCAGTGCTTCCTCTCCTGAGGGGTCGTTTGGCTTGGCATTCGTCTCAGTAAGAATTTTGTGCATTACATCATAGTGGTCTCTTATAGGACACTGCCTCAACCAATTTCCTACCTCATTCCTGGGTCTCTCATATCCGTACTCGCTTTGCCATTTCCTTATCTTCTTAAAAAGTTCTGACTGCATAGCATCAGAGAGGTTCTTGCCATTTTTGTATAGTTCAATTACATTATCAAGATAGTACGGGACGAATACACATGGGCATATATTACCATCCCAATCTATATAGAAGTATCCTCCACCTCTTGCAGCAGATATACAACCGTCTGATGCAGTGCCTGAGTTCCAGAAGTCCACAAGAAATACATCCTTTTCTTTAACTAATTTCCACTCTTTATGAAGGAGTTTCACTCTATCTTCTGGCGAAGGAAGTAATTCCAGTGTATACCTTCTTCCTATAGGCATATAATGAAAATACCATCCGTATATAGCACCCTGTTCATTAAGATAGAAATCAATAAATTTATCAGTCATAATAAGGCCCAGGTTATCCTTTGTAACTGTAACTGATATACCAAATGGGACACCAACATTCCTTAAATTCTTCATTGCAGTGAGTATTTTTTCGTAAACACCTTCACCTCTTCTTGCGTCTGTCTCTTCCTTGAAACCTTCTACAGAAACTGCAGGCGTTATATTACCTACAGATGCAAGAGATTCCGCCATTTTCTCATCTATAAAAGTACCGTTTGTATACATCAGGAAAAAGCAATCATCATGCGTCTTTGCAATATCCAATATGGTTTTGCCTTTATCTCTGTACATAAGAGGTTCTCCACCGGATATCACAAAGAAGTTTGCCCCCCATAATTTTTTCGCATCTCTTATGATGCCATCAAATACATCATAGGGCAGTTTTCTTGGAGTAGCGTCCGCATTTGCGTAACACCCTTTACACCTTAAATTGCAAGACTTAATAGGAGATATCGTGATAAACATAGGGGGTTTGAATCCATGCTTTTCTATAAATTTGCGCCTCTTATAAAAACCACCAAAAAACACATTACCAAGGAAAACCTGTATAATTCCTCTTGCAGTTTGATTCGATACAAGACCCCTATCAAAAGCCCTTTTTATAGAATGTAGAAGCGCTTTGCCAAGAAGGCACTTGTCCTCTTGAACCTTGAGGGGTCTATCATCAGGATTCTTCTCTATAAGGTCTTCGTAGATACGCCTCTCGATACTATTCAAGAGAAATTTTCTTGCGTATCGGTTGGTTATTGCTACCTCCCCGAGCTTAAGAAGGGCATTCACGCCTCTTGTCATAATACCTCCTTTGCTTCTTCCTCAATAACCTTGGCGAGTCGTTTTATACCTTCATCTATCTTCTCTAAAGTGGGATAGGAAAAATTCAATCTCATCGTATTTTTACAATTACCGTCATAATGGAACGCAGAACCAACAACATAAGCTACATTACTTGCAAGCGCCCTTTCAAACATCCTGTTTGCATCCATTCCCTCAGGAAGTGTAAGCCACAGGAAGAGACCTCCGTCTGGCCTCGTCCAAGATAGTCCCTCCATTTTTGGCATATAATTATCAAGGGCTGAGAGCATTCTATCTCTTTTCTCTTTATACACAGAGACCAATTTTTTTATGTGTCTATCAAGTTTGTCCTGTTTAATTATCTCTCTTACAATCGCTTGATTGAAGGGGGACGTGCAGAGGTCTGTCCCCTGTTTAGCTACAACCAGTTTATCTATAATATCTGGAGGAGCAACAATATATCCAAGCCTGAAGCCCGGACAGAGAATCTTGGAGAAGGTAAAAAGAGTGATAACCCTTTCCATCCCACCATCAAGGTGAAAAAAGTTGGGACAGGGTTCCCCCGAGTATCTGAGTGGTCTGTATGGGGTATCTGATAAAATCAAGAGGTCATATTTAGACGCAAGTTCCAGCACCCTTTTTCTCCTATCCGTGGGCATTGTTACACCCTTCGGATTTTGAAAATCGGGAACTATATAGATGAATTTTGGAAGATTTCTATCTCTTGACAGTTTCTGAAGTGTGCCTTCCAGTACATCCACTTTCATCCCCTCGTCATCCAAGGGTATACCGATGAATTTTGCATCGTAAGAATTGAATGCTTGAAGTCCACCCAAATATGTTGGATAACCAACTATAACAGTATCTCCCGGATCTATAAATATCTTGCTCACAAGGTCCAGCCCCTGCTGTGATGCCGTGGTTATAAGGATATTATCTATGTCAACCTTATCCCATTCCGCCAATTTCTCCCTTAATTCAGTATCACCCTCCGTGGGGCCGTACTGAAGAGCCCGCTCTCCTTCTTTTTCCATTACTTCAGATGTAACCTCTGCAATTAACTTTGATGGGAATAGTGTTGGGTCTGGCATTCCACCGGCAAAGGATATTATCTCCGGTTTTGCAACCAGTTTCAGCAATTCCCTTATCTCGGAGCGTTTCATCGCCTTTGCCACTGTAGAAAGTTTATCCTCAAGCATATCACCCCCATCAATAAAATGTAAATATTAAAAATCAAACCTACCTGCCGGTAGGCAGGTATCAAAGTCATTATCTCCCACTGTAACGCCGCTGTAGTGGGACATATCAAAATGAAAATTTATGGCCACACCCTGCCTTGCGGTGTTATTGCTAAATATAACTCGTTCTCTCTTACACAATATCAGCCACCGATCACCGATTACTGATTACTGCCTTATCTAATCCCGATCCCAATTCCCAATCCGATAGCATTCATCTCCCCTATATTATAACTTACATCTACATCAAAGAGTAGAAAGTCTATGCCAAGTCCCACGACTCCCCTGAATGTATTGGCCCCCTTTATAGTCTTACCTATGTTTATGCCCTCATAGTCATATTTAAAGTTGGCACTCGTATTCTCTACACCTACTCCGACAAATGGAGAGAAAGATAACGGCAACAGGGGAGGAGAAATGCCCAGTTTTGCAAGAACCGCACCATTTATATTGTTTGTTTTTGTTATATCTCCAAATTGGAAATACTGGTAACCAATACCTGCGATAAAGTTCAAAGAGAACATCAGGACTGGTAGATAATCATCAGTGGCATATTTCAGACCAGCACCAAAAATTTGTCCTGATGTCCCCTTCAGTTGGAATGGAACCCATCTCACACTCACATTCAAACCCTTACTAAGACCAATGTTTACCTGAGGAACAGCAAAAGGTATACCTGAAAGATCAAGTCCCTTAAGCCTCATGGGGTCTCCCTGAACCGGATTAGAGCCACCAAATATCGTGTTACCTGTGAATAAGGTATCGAGCGTATCACCAAGAGAAATTTCGTATGTAGCAGTCTTTGCTTTCTCTGGTATAGAAATCCACGATAGTTTCACATCTAAATCAAACCCCAAGCATCCATGATGTTTCCTGTCAATAAAATCCGTTCCCATTGCAGTTCCGAACGCGGTAACCATTGGTTTGCTATACTCGGTAAGTATCTCCTCTGCTGTCTCTTTTATGAGTTCCTCAGGGGTATCGCAAAAGAGAGGAATGGCAAAAACGAGTATAGACCCAACGAATGCAAACTTTCTCATATACCCTCCTGGTATAATGTTCATTATACCTGATTACACAGATTAAAAGTCAATCTTTTTACCTGGCAACTCTTATCCTTCCTATAGCGGGGATTATTATAACACGAAAATAATAAAAAGTCAAGGGAAAAAATAAACACGAATTCTACACGAATTAATCAAATAACACGAATTCCTCGTAATTTTCCCTTGACAAATCCAGCAAGTTATGTTATACTAATACATATGAGAATAAAGGATACAATACAAGAATGGTTGAAGGAGTGCACGAGATTGCCTGTGGAAATCACGGCAACAAGAAACCCGGCATTTGGCGATTATACGACAAACATTGCTTTTTCTATCGAAGGAGAGCCAAAAGAGAATGCCCACAATATATTGAGCAATGTAAAAAAGAAACTGGATATAATCGAGAAGGCAGAAACAAAGAATGGTTTTATAAATATCTTTCTCTCTAAGTCGGCTCTTTTCGGGGCAATAGATATGGTAAGAAAAGAAGGCAGCCTCTATGGTTCGTATAATAAGGGAGAGGGAAAGAGAATACTGTTAGAATTTGTAAGTGCAAATCCAACAGGTCCACTCGAGGTACCAAATGGCAGAGCAGCAAGTATCGGCGATTGTCTTTACCGTGTACTTTCCTTTATGGGATACTCTGTAGACAAGGAGTACTATATAGATGATTGTGGTAGACAGATAAAACTACTCGCAAAATCTATCAATGCACGAATGATAGGAGATAATGTGCCGGAAGGAGGATATAAGGGCGAATATATTAGCGAACTTGCCGACAGAGCACGTGTTATGAAACCACAGAACTTTGAAGAATTTGCAGTCTCAACGATTCTTTCCTTGCAGAAAAAAACACTTACAGACTTTGGTGTGGAGTTTACTAACTGGGTTAGAGAAAGTGAAATAAGGAAAGTATGCCCTGACATAATTGAAAAACTCAAGAGTAAGGGATTAATATATAAAAAAGACAATGCAGTATGGGTTAAAACATCATCCTTCGGAGACGAGAAGGACAGAGTATTAATAAAAAGCGATGGAGAGTATACCTATCTCACGCCGGATATAGCATATCATGTAAATAAATTTGAGAGAGGATATGATACATTGATTGACATTCTCGGACCGGACCACCTGGGACATATTCCTCCTTTGAAGGGTGCATTGGAAGCACTAAATTATCCATCAGGCAATCTCGTCTTTCTAATATCACAGTGGGTAACTATTCTTGAAGACGGAAAAAAGAAGAGAATGTCTAAACGGGAAGGTAAATTCATAACATTGGATGAGATAATATCAACTATAGGCAAGGATGTAGCCAAATTCATTTTTTTAACAAGAAAAAGGGACAGTCACCTTGTATTTGATATAGATGCTGCAAAGAGGGAATCAAAAGAAAACCCCGTCTATTATATTCAGTACGCATACGCCAGAATGTCTAGTATAGAAAGAGTTGCAAAAGAGAGAGGTATTGGTATAAATGACTCAAAAGTCAAGTTGCTTGGCAATAAAGAAGAAATGGACCTTTTAAGAAAACTAATGCATTTTCCGGAGATTGTGGAAGAGGTCGAAAGGACATTTGAACCTAACTATATTGCAACCTATCTCACTGAACTTGCGTCCTTGTTTCATACATTTTACGAAAGACACCGTGTAGTGAGCAATGATGGAGACCTATCAGAAGCAAGACTTACACTTACCTCCGCTATAAAACAGATTCTTGGTAATGGTCTTTCACTCCTTGGTATTATTGCGCCCGAGAAGATGTAGACACCTCTGGTGAAGAGAGATGAGGGAAGAGGGATGAGAGATGTGGTGATGAGGTAATGGTAGGAGTGACCTTCTCAGATTGTGAAATAAATCAGTGTTATCTATGTTTTTATCTGTGTAATCTGTGTTATGGCATTTGGATTTTTGTTGGAAATTGGAAATTAGGATTTTGGAATTCTGTGCTGTCGGGAATTCCCTTTCATTTTTGATATTATACCAGGAGGGTTATATGCTATATGCAATGGCACAACAACCGTCAACAGCACAGGGAGGAGGATCGGCGTTTATATCCCTCGTACCTATCATCCTCATATTTGTTATATTTTATCTTCTCCTCATACTGCCTCAGCAGAGAAAACAAAAGGAGCATCAGAAACTCTTGAGCTCTCTAAAGAGAGGGGATAAGGTTATAACCACGGGAGGGATTCACGGACTGATTACAAGGGTCAATGATAATACGGTTACGATTAAGGCGTCTGAAAAGTGTGAAATTACTGTGGACAAATCAGCTGTATCAAGAATAAAAGGCTAATATGAAGGTCGTTTTTTTCGGCACAGGAGGATTTGCCACTTACCCGCTCGTATGCCTTACTTCTTGCCATAATGCTGCACTAGTTATTACCTCTTGTGGCAAGATAGAATCTCCTGTGGCATCTTGTTGCAGAGAATTGGGGATTCCATTACTCGCTGTAGCCAATCCTAATGAGGATAACACGGCAAAAATTATAAGAAAACAATCACCAGATATTCTCGTTGTTATAGACTATGGTTATATTCTGAAAGATATAATACTTTCAATCCCTAGATCTGGTTCAATCAACCTTCATCCTTCTTTACTCCCCAAATACAGAGGAGCTTCCCCTATTCAAAGAACAATCATGAACGGGGAAAAAGAAACAGGGGTCACCACTTTCTTCCTATCAAGATACATGGATAGAGGGGACATAATAATGAAGCAACCAGCGGTTGTAGGTAGGAATGAAAGTTACGGTGAATTAAAGATAAGATTAACAAGAATTGGCGCAGGGCTTCTTCTAAAAAGTATAGCACTCGTGGAAAAAGGCTTTAAAGGAATACCTCAAGAGGGAGATGCTACCTATGCCCCAAAAATAAAGAAAGAAGAGAGAAAAATAAATTGGAATGAGAGCGCAGAAAAAATAAAAAACCTCATTCTGGCTTTATCTCCTACTCCGGGCGCATATACTACATTCAGAGGAAAGAGACTTATTATATTAAGGGGAAGAGCTCTTCCAGGAAGAGGAAAGAGACCCGGGGAAATCATCAACAACGATGGACTCCTCGTTTCGACTGCTGATGGAATACTTCAAATTCTTGAACTGAGACCAGAGGGCAGAGTTACAATGTCTGCATACTCATTTAAACTCGGGTATAAACCAAGACAGGATGAAATAATGGGAGGCTAAATCTGAAAATTCAGATTATTCACCGCCTAAAATCTCCATCAGAGAATCTGCATCTTTCTTATTTATAACACCCAACTCTCTTTCTACATACACCGACAGTCTTGTCAGCAACCTGTATGTATCCACCGCTATTCTGGATACACCCTTCAGTGCTTCTATCTCCTTCTTTATAGTTCCCTTATCTATCCTCCTTACAGGTCCAGCGAAGGAAGTCATTACACCATCCTTATCAATATTTTTTAGTGTATCTCGGGCAAGGAGAATAGCCAGCCTTTTATCCAGACCTGCTCTTTCCAGAATAGACACCTCGAGCCCAATAAGACCCGTAAGGTGCGAAGAGGAGAATGACAACACCGCATGATATAGTAACTTGTCCTCTCTGTTTATTAAGAAAGGAATACCCCCGATATCCTTCACTATGCGTATTCCTGTATCTGTATCACTTCCCTCTATTGAAAAATATACTCCTTTAAGTGAGACGGGACAAAGCGAGGTAAATAGTTTAACAGGATGTATAGATAAATATCTACATCCCTCCGCAGAAGAGAGTATATCAGACGAAAGGGCACCACTTGTATGAATAACAAGCGAACTATCTTTGAATCCTCCGAATCTTGCTATCTTCCGACATACCTCTTCTATTACATCGTCTGGAACGGTGAGAAAAACGATATCAGCCAGACCTGTTACCTCATAGGGTTTTATAGAGAAGTCCTTACAAACAGAGAAAAGAGGAGAATCTTTCTTACCTCTCGACGAGAGGCCGATAATTCTATACCCTGCACTACACAATGCAACTCCGATAGATGTTCCCACTCTTCCTATTCCCACTATGGCAACAGTCTCCTTCATATGTTTTTATTATAACACATATGTAGTTTCAAGTCAAGAAAAAAGAAAAGTCTCTTACAAGTCTCGTTAAAGTCCCTGTTATAAAATAAAAAGGGGCGTTCAATTGAACGCCCCTTCGGGTCAGAACCTACTTCACCTTTACTTCAACAACCTTCGTCTTCCGCACTTCCTTCTTCGGGAGTTTAAGTTCCAGGATACCGTTTTTAAGCGTTGCCTCTACCTTGTTTGGATCTATTTCCTGTGGGAGTTTCACACATCTTCCAAATGAACCGCAACATCTTTCCGCAAGATAATACGTTTCATCTTTCTCCTCTTTTTCTTTCTTTACTTCCCCTTTAATGGTTATGGAATCATCCGTTACTGAGATATCAAGGTCTTCTTTCTTTATTCCTGGAATCTCAGTTCTCAAAAGGAAGTACTCTTTTTTCTCCACGAGATCAACAGCAGGGACCCATTCGACCTCTGGTAATCTCTCCTCTGCCTGCCATCTGGCTGGGAAAAAATCAGAGAAGAATCTATCAACGAACCTATCGAATGTATCCTCCAATCTGGATATTTCTGCAAGGGGATAGTATCTTTTCATATTAATCACCTCCTCTTTCAGCTACAGATTTCATAGAGTTTAGCCACAGATTTCACTGATTTTATTTTTTAGCCACTGATTTCAGTGGTTGTCTCTGTGTTAATCACCGCTATCTGTGTAATCTGTGGCTTTTTCTATCGCCTTCACTCATATAGTTGGAAAAAGTTAAAAAAGGTTACAAAAATTTTGGTATAATCCGTCAAATCTGTGTAATCCCTGCCTGCCGTCAGGCAGGCGCTAACTTTTTTATCTTGACTTTTTATATTTCATGTAGTATAATTCGGATCATAGCACGAATTGAATTCGTGCCTACAAATTTTTACTTTTTAAATTCTCTTCCAATCTCTTTAGTTCCCTGT
>Ga0210051_1000754_pt1 | contig 31287 bp, 21 predicted proteins | sample CryGey092014_all_FD_185464 | JGI IMG/M metagenome (GOLD analysis project Ga0210051, IMG submission 185464) | Groundwater microbial communities from aquifer - Crystal Geyser CG23_combo_of_CG06-09_8/20/14_all (SPAdes) (version 2) | ecosystem: Environmental > Aquatic > Deep subsurface > Groundwater...
TCCCGATTGAAGGCCATATCGTTGCTCCTTTGCTTCCAATTACAAAGAGAAAAACTTAAAAAAGGTTCACGATGTTATGATATTCCTGAGCATTAAGAATCGGTTCACGATGTTATGATAGCAATTAACTATTCAATACCTCTATGACGGATCGGACATTGTCGAGGAGATTGAGAACGGAATCGTCTCAGCCAATTATATTGGAACCTTGAATATTGACGAACCCCTTGCACATCAGCACAAAGGAATCCGGCCTCATTGATACACATTAGCATTAGAATACACTTCGCCCCACTAAGAATCAACACAAATACTCCAAGTTTTTTATTTTGAACAATGACATACCCGAATGGTTCGCTTTCATCCATGTTTTCTTTCAAATTTGTGGGTCGGATACAAATATGTCGTATGCAGTCGGACTCGCGTGAGACGGTTCTTATTGTTTTCAATAGTTTTCAAGCACGATTATGGTGGCACGGAACTTGCTATAAGAAAAGGTATGAAAGGATGGAATCCCACGGAGTTAATATGTTTAAGGAAAAAACCTACAATGTGTTGTCCGTGAAGGAAGCAAAGAGATGAAACCACCCATCATATGCGATACGACCCTCAGGGACGGTGAGCAGGCGCCCGGTGTCGCCTTTACCACGGAGGAGAAGGTTGCCATCGCCCGGATGTTGGATGAAATCGGTGTACAGGAGATCGAGGCCGGCACCCCTGCAATGGGACGTGCGGAATGTGAGGCCATCGGCCGCATCCTGGATCTCGGACTGCACGCCAGGGTGCTTGCATGGAACCGGGCGGTGATCTCCGATATGGATGCCTCCCTTCATTGCGGTGTGACCGCCGTCTCGATCAGCCTGCCTGTGTCGGACCTGCAGATCAAAGGGAAACTCGGCAAGAACAGGTCCTGGGTCCTCACTCAGCTTTGTCGCACACTGGAATATGCCAGGCATCGCGGGCTCTATGTCTGTGTGGGGGCCGAGGATGCATCAAGGGCCGACCCGGAGTTTCTTTGTAAGTTTGCCTTAACGGCTGCTACCTGCGGCGCGGACCGTATCCGATTCTCCGACACCGTAGGCATCCTTGATCCCATGGGAACCTTTAAACGGATCTCGGACTTGACCAGTGGACTCTCCATCCCCGTAGAAATCCACACCCACAATGATTTCGGTCTGGCCACGGCCAACGCCCTTGCGGGGATTCAGGCGGGTGCAGAGATTGTGAGCACCACCGTTCTCGGATTGGGAGAGCGGGCCGGAAATGCGGCGCTCGAGCAAGTGGTCATGTCCCTGAAGGAGATCTATGGATTGGAAACGGGTGTTCAGGCTGACTCGTTGCTGCCTCTCTGTCGTTATGTGGCCCAGGCCTCAGGCAGGGAGATCCCTCCGGGCGCGCCTGTTGTCGGGGAGAAGATCTTCTCCCATGAATCGGGGATTCATGCCGATGGCGTCATGAAGGAGCCGTCCATGTATGAGCCCTACCGGCCGGAATCAGTGGGGCGTGAGCGTAGGATCGTGATCGGTAAGCATTCCGGAAGGCATGCTCTGACACAGAGGCTTCAGGAACTGGGTCTCGATATGGATTCGTTCCAAGCGGCCAGGCTCCTTGAGGAAGTCAGAAGCGTAAGCATCCGGTTGAAGCGGAATCTTTCCGACCAGGAACTGATCCGCATATATGAGGCCGAGTTTGGCCTATATAGGTGTGATCGACCGCTCGCGGCTTTGTTTGCGGCTTCATCCTCTTGATCTTTCTTCACGATCCTACAAATGGGAAAAGAGGTGTTATGATTCATCCAAGGTTTCAGAAAGAAGAGGTGATGCAGCGTCATCCCTGTTTTTCCAGGGAGGCCCATCATCGGTACGGGAGAATGCATCTCCCTGTGGCTCCGGCATGCAACGTCCAGTGCCGTTATTGTGTAAGAAAATTCGATTGCGCCAACGAGTCGAGGCCGGGCGTCTCAAGCCGGGTGTTAAGCGCTGAGGAGGCGATCGAGAGGGTGCGGGCCGTGGTCCATCGCGATGAAAGAATTACCGTGGTCGGGATTGCGGGTCCGGGGGACCCTCTTGCCAACGCGGCTACGTACGAGGTTTTGCGAGCGGTCCACAAGGAGTTCCCTGAACTTCACACCTGTGTCTCGACAAACGGACTGCTGCTTCCGGATTGTTTGGACGATCTCATCGAGGCCGGCCTGAATGCGCTCACGGTGACGATCAATGCCTTTCATCCGGAGAAGGTTCCGGCCATTTATTCGTGGATACGCTATCATGGCCGGACCCTTAAGGGACCTGAGGCAGCCAAAGTTCTGTCGCGGAACCAGTGGATGGGTCTCAGAGAAGCCGCTCTGTCGGGCCTCCTTGTGAAGGTCAACACCATCTATATCCCTGGGATCAATGATGCGGAGATCCCACTGATTGCCGAGACGGCAGCGGAACTGGGAGCCTCTATGATGAACATCACCGCGCTGATCCCCCAAGGGGAATTTTCCGGGTTACAGAGGCCGAACCGGGAAGAACTTGACGCTTACAGGCTGATTTGCGGGAGTCATCTGCCGCAGATCAGTCACTGCAGGCAGTGCAGGGCCGATGCGGCGGGTCTGGGTCAAGAAGACAGAGACATGGAGTTGGAGGCCCTTCTGGCCAAGATCGGCGATGAGTATCTGGATCTGGTTTTCTAAGGTTGCACTTGTATGCAGGACTCTAAAAAGTGACCAGGCCTGAGGCTTTTCGCATAATCAGAAGGACATCGGAGATATCGATGACCCCATCGGGGCTGCCCAGGGGGGCCACATCGCCCAGTGCCATGTCGAGCGTGGTAGGTATGAGATCCCCTGTGGCGATCCTCATGGCCAGTAGAGCGTCGGCCGTATCCACCACGCCGTCCGGAGCGCCGTGGGGCGCGATATCGCCCATTTGGGGTTTGGAGGCGTCACTCAGGGGGTTTGTTCCGGCTGCGACTTCTATCCCGTCACTGAAGGAATCCGAGTCCGTGTCCGCAAGCAATGGATTGGTCCCGTAAAGAGTGACCTCCTCCCCATCTCCGAGCCCGTCTCCGTCGGTGTCGGAGACGAGGGGATTGGTCCCGTACACACCGACTTCCTGACCATCGCCAAGCCTGTCTCCATCCGTATCCGCAAGGGTGGGGTCGGTGAAGTAGATCTTCACCTCCTGATCATGGGTCAGACCGTCACCGTCTGCATCGAGGCTGATCCTGCCGGAGCCGTAAAGGGTGTCCTTGCCCGTGCTCCCAAGATCTACGATATTTGCTTCCAGTTCGCTCCATAACTGCTGTGCGGACAAGCTCGGGTTCTGGGAGAGGATCAGGGCCGCGGCGCCGGCCGTATGCGGTGAGGAGCAGGATGTCCCGTAAAAGGAGCCGTAGATCGAATTAGAGGTCCCGTCCGTGGCCGTGACGTCCGGCTTGGTCCGGCCGTCATTCGTGGGTCCGCGGGAGCTATAGGAGCGGAGATTATCTGTGAGGTCCACGGCTCCGACCGCAAGGACGCCTGATGCATCGGCCGGCTGGGCCAGGCTGCTCTCCTTGTTTTTGTACTGAAGCGAACTGGCACTGAAGAAATAAAGATCAAGAGGGAGGTTCGCTTGCCCCGTGGTCTTTTTGACAACCTGTATATAATAGGTCCCGTATAGGTTGCAGAATAAACGATCTCCTCTGCAGGAGAAGCTGGGGGTCCCTGAGACCTGGTGGAGGCGGCAACTTGTACATTGGAAGAATTATAAAGGTATAAATTGTAGTCGGTGTACTTTCGAGGAGACTTATAATCGTTCCAGTTCATGAGGACCTCGATTCTGCTCCCTGCCGAGGCATAAAAACTCAGGGCCTGGTCCGTGCCCGCGAATTCGTGTTTGGTGTCACTGTTTGTATCCGTGAGGGTGGCCTGGTAGTGGGTGTTCGCGTAGTTGCCTGCGGCATTGACCCAGAGGATGCCGTGGGCGTAGGCGTCGTTGGCGATGTTGCAGATGGGGCCGGTCCCGTCATAGAAGGCCGCATTGAGCCAGGCCACGGAGTGGTTGATGACCCGGATCCCGTTGGTGATACAATAATCCTTGGCGATCCCGAGCTGAACATCATTGCCGATCTTCAGAAGATAGAGCTGGGCGTCCGGGGCCATGTCATGCACCACCTCGGCTACGGCGGTGCCGTGCGGGGTGGTGGCCTCGATGCCCGTGCCGGTGTAATCCACGGTGATCACATTGGCTGGGACTTCGCCCGCATTCTTTGCCGAGGTCAGGTTCTGGAAGCCGAGATCAATGATGGCTACTTTCACCCCTTGCCCCGTGTATCCAAGGGCTTGCATGTCGCTTGCTCCCATGATGCCGACACCTTGGCTCTGCACGACGACCTCGAAGGGATAGAAGGGGAGGCGGATCATCTCCAGGCCGGCCAGGTTCCGGGAGAGCGCCGCAAGTTTTGCAAGGGGGATCCTGACCTGCAAGAGGTTCTGGTACCGCTGTTCGATACCGACTCCCATGGACCGGACCCTGTTTTCGTCTATGGGATAGTTCTGCTGAAATTCCAGCACGGCCTGGACCCGGTCCGCCTCAAGATTGATTCTCCTCCCTCGGGCATACGCTGCCGAACCGGCAGCGCCTTTCTGAAGATAGATGCTATGTAACTCCAGAATTTCAGGCGCCGTACGGGCCGGGTCCGCTTGAACAGGCTGGGCGGCAAAGGACTCGGTCTGAAGGCATGGAATAAGGAGGAGAAAAGAGATAAGAAAAAGGGATCGAGACATTTTTTTGAGCATATAGAATAAAGTATGCAAAATATATGCCATAAAAAAAGTTTTTAAAGTTTTTGGGGGTTAAATTAACTAACATCTTGTGTTTAAAAGAATTTTCCTAAATTATTCTGTAGGTTGGCAAGAATATAAAAATATTATAATTTGAGAATAAGAGAAAAGTTTTTCTCAAAAAAGGAAAAACTTTTCCATATCTGAGTAAATTGACATGTATGAAAATAAAGGATAAAGCATCAGTGGATGTACTTCTTGACCACTTCCAGAAGGGTATGGGACTGGATCGGTTTGGCGATATAATCGTTTGCGCCCAGGGCGAGACCTCTTTTCTTGTCTTCTTCAGCGCCTTCGGTGGTGATGATGATGATCGGGATGCTCCGCTTCTTTTCGTCGTTTCGTATTAAACTGACGAGCTTCAGCCCGTCCATAACCGGCATGTTGATATCGGTCAGGATCAGATCGAAGTTCTGACCGGAGAGTTTCTTCCATCCGTCGACGCCGTCCGTTGCCTCCACCAGGCTGCAATCAGAGAGCCTTTTGAGGGAGAAGATGATCAACTGCCTCATGGTGGGCGAGTCCTCAACGATCAGAATGTTGTGCTTTGCCATGCCCTCTGCTCCTTCATCATAAAGGGGTCCTCATCCCTGCCTGTCGCGGCAGACAGGTCTACTCAGGTTTCCGCTCAGGTGTTTCGGTCAGAAGGTCCAGAAAACCCTGAATCGTCGAAAGTTTGCGTTCCGATTGCGAATAAAGTTTTGCGCTGTAAATGGCGGTGGCCGCATGGCTCGCCAGAAGATTGAAGAGTTCGTAGTCGATGTTCTTGAACTGCTCCTTCTGAACCAGGAGACTGTAAATGACCAGCAGGCCGATGACGCTCTCTTTGATTTTCAACGGCACGCAGGCAACCGGTTTTTCCAGATCAATTTCCCCGCGCTTGATCGTGCTTTCTGAAAAATAACTTTCGCCGGTCTTGGCCACTTCACCGATGATCCCTTGACCGATCTTGATGTTCTTGACCTGATGGACCTCGATCCCCTCCGCGGCCACGGTAGCCATCTCGTTGTGTTTCTCGTCCAGAAGCATGAGACAGAAGGTCTCGGCGCCGACCAGGTTGATGACGATCTCCAGGACGATCCGGAGCACTTCTTTATAGTCCAGGGTTGAATGAAGCTGATGGCTTGCGATATAGAGATTGGCCAGGTTGTTGTTTTCTTCCTGCACCACGATATACCGGTCCGCGAAATCCTTGTTCTCTTTTTCGACCTCTTCGTGTCTTTTCAGCAGGCGCTCCTTGTCATCTGCAAGGGCTTTGATCTCCTGTTCCATTTTCGCCAGGCGGTCATGCAGATTTGCATCCTCGCCGCCGGTCTGGATTTGTTCTTGCATCTGCATGATTCTGTAACGGAGCTTCTCATTCTCATCCATCAGCTCTTTGGTGAATTCGGCTCCTTTATAAAAGACCTGAAGAAACTCTTCTCCCTTATGCCGGGGCCATTCTCCTGGGATTTTTTTCTCCGTCATAAAATCATAACTCCTTGCATTGGGTCTTTATCTCCATGCCCCCTTTGAACCGGGAGAAGGGGAACCTGTATCGGATGCGATTGTGTTATAGGATCGTATAGGTCTATGCTATCCCAAAAGTCCATAATAATCAAGAAAATTAAACAGTTATAGGTTGTCCCCGCTGCAGATGGATAAAATCTTGTCCGTGATGTCTCCCAGGCCGAGAATATGGTCAACGACCCCTTCTTTGATCGCTTCAGCCGGCATCCCGAAGACGATGGCCGTCTCCTCGGACTCGGCTATGGTTTCCCCGTTCATTTGCTTGATGGCCTTCATGCCGAGTTTCCCGTCATCCCCCATACCGGTCAGAAGGACCCCCAATGTCCGGCTTCCATAAATGGCGGAGGAGGATTCCATCATGGCATTGACCGAGGGGACGAACTTATCCTGTTCTCTCTGCTGGCCGAGGGTGACGCGGACGATGCCGTTATACTTTTTGAGGGTCATGTTCATCCCGCCCGGCGCGATCAGAACAAGGCCCGGGCGGACTTCATCCCCCTCTTCGGCTTCTTTGACGTCCAGTGCGCACGATTCGTGCAGGCGCTCGGCAAAGAAGTGGGTAAAGCTTGGAGGCATGTGCTGGACCACGGCAACGGCTGAAGGAAAGTTTGCCGGCAGCCGCGTCAGAATCGTCTGCAGGGCGGGAGGGCCGCCCGTGGATGCGCCGATCGCCACCAGGTCGATTTGAGATTTTGAAGCCGAAGCAAGAACCGGCGCCTCCTTCACCCGTTGAACCCGGCGGGAATCCAGCCGGTCCGTGATTTTGTCTATCTTAAGGCTTCGAAGCGCCGTAAGTTTCTCGATGAGCGTCTCCTGGATGAAGGAGAGCTCCGGGCTGATCTTCCGGGTCGGTTTTACAATAAAGTCAACAGCGCCGAGATCCAGGGCCTTCAGAATATTCTCCTCGGCGCCTGCAGAGCTGATGATCATGACGGGCGTGGGCTGGTTGTGCATGAGCCAGCGAAGGAACGTGAACCCGTCCATCTCCGGCATCTCAAGATCGAGTGTAATAAAATTCGGCTTAAGACGGATAGCCATGGTAATGGCTTCCTGCCCATTGTAGGCGGTGCCCACCACCTCTGAATCCGGCAAAGAGTTCAGGGCGTTCGAGATGAGGCGCCTCGAATAAGCGGAATCATCCACCACCAGGGCCCGAATATGTTTCAAGGACATTTTCTCCGGCATCTCTTGGTCTTTCCTTCTAATATCCGGTTCTTCTCCCATCTATCGGGTGAAAAAGGTTACGCTTCGCGTGTACCGCTTTTCTCCATTTTTGTCGTTAGATCCCGGCATCTCCTTGAATCTATTCTTGACGGGCCGGGACCGTCTGCGACGGCTGCTACACTGAAGTATCTTGGGGTCCCAGGGGTCCAGGGGTCAAGGATTCAAGTGAAATACTGAAACACAAGCAAAATCTCCAGAGAAAAACCCTTAAACCCTAGAACCCCCGGCCCCTTATTTTTTTAGCACTTCACTTGACCCCTGGAATCCTTGAACCCTTGACCCCTGATTTTTTCACCCACTCACGGCTTCTGGTACACCATGTCGTTTTTCAGGTGTTTGAGACGGAACGCCGTGGACAGGTTGATCAGGGATTCCGAATGACCGACGAGGAGGTAGCCTCCTCCGTTCAGTTGTCTCTCAAAATGCGATATGACGTTCTTTTTGGCTTCCTGATCGAAATAGATGATGACGTTCCTGCAGAAGATGACATCCATCTTCCCGAGCAGAAATATCTTGGTGCTGTCGAAAAGGTTCAGGTATCCGAAATTGACCAGTTTTCTTACCGGGTCGATGATCCTCTTTTTATCATTGGCATCCATAAAGTATCTCCTGATGTATTCTTCCTTGGTGGTCCTGAAAGAAGACTTGCCGTATTCTCCTTTCCTCGCAACCTGCAGGACGCGGTGGCTGATGTCGCTTGCGAAGATTTCGACGTCCCATCCGCTGAAGAGTTGAGATTCGAGAATGAGCATGGCGATGGTATGGGGCTCCTCGCCGGTTGAACATCCTGCGCTCCAGATCCTGAGAGACCGGTCCCCCTGCTTCATCTTCTTCTCCTTGAGTTCCTGGAGGATCTCTTCAGAGAACGCCTTGAGCTGTTGTTCCTCTCTGAAGAAGTAGGTCTCATTGATCGTCAGGATATCTATGATGGAGCTGAGTTCATCGGATCGGTTCTTATCGTACATGAGGAAATAGTAATAATCCTGGAAATCCCTGAGCTGGTGCATGGAGACACGGTTGGACAGGCGCTTCTCAAAAAAGTATTTTGAGTTGTCGTCGAATGTAAGGCCGCAAAACTTGTAAATGAGCTCTCTCATCAACCGATAGGTGGAGTCGCTCATGGAATAGGTCTGATCGAACATCTAATTCCTCGTCAGCTTCTGCACGGCGATCTCGGCGGTCTTCCGTATCAGCGGATCCGGATCGTTCTTGATGATATCTTTAAGATAGAGCAAGGCCCGAGGATCTCCCAGAAGGCCCATGGCCTCCACCGTTGCGTTCCGTTCACTCCAGTCGGAGGAATCGAGCAGGTAAAGCAGGGATTCGAAAGCGGCAGGGTTCCCGTTCTTTCCGAGGGCCAGGATGGCCGCCCTTCGGATTTCCTTGTCCGTGTGTTCCAGTTTCTTGAGCAGGACCGGGAATACACGCCGGTCCTTTTTCCCGGCTAAAACCTCGATGATCGCGATCTCTACCGGAGGAATATTTTCTTTTAGCATGGGGATCAGGGCGTCCAGGGCCTTGTCGTTTCCGATCTTCCCGAGTCCCTTCACGGCGGCACACCGGATCCAGATGTTTTCGTCCTGAAGGATCGAGGTCAGGACCCGGACGGCCTCGTCGGTTTGGAAATGACCCAGGGCCATGGCTGCTGAAAGACGGACGTCCGGCTCTTCGTCGGAAAGGGCATGGATCATCCCTTCCTGAGCCCGGCCGCCCCCGATTCGGCCGAGGGCCGTAGCCGCCGCTTTTCTCACATCGGGGTCTTCGTCCTTCAGGGCAAAGACCAGAGGATCCACAGCCTCCTTAACGCACAGATCGCCGAGCAGGATGGCGGCGTTCTTGCGGTATAGGACGCTCGGGTCCGAAAGGAGTGAGATCAGCCTCGGGATGCATGACCGATCTCCGATTTCATGCAAGGCCATGACGGCCGCATTCTGGACGTCGGGATAAGGATCGTTGAGCAGGGGAATGATCTGTTCTACAGTGATCGGATCCTTCAACATCCCGAGCGCCATGGCAGCCGACTGCCTGACGTGACCGTTCTTGTCCTTGAGCATGGGGATCAGTCTGCGCACGGTCTTGACGTTTCCGATCCGGCCGATGACATGCGCCGCCCCTTTTCTGATTAATTCGTCCGGGTGGTCCAGCGCCTGAATCAGTTCCTGTTCAGCCGAGGCCCCGATATGCTGAAGGGCCTCGATCGTGACCTCGTGGAAATCGAGATCACCCAGGATATCGATCAGATAATGGACGCACTTGGGATCCCCGAGAAGCCCGATCATCCGGATTGCCGCCAACCGTATGGAAGGATCATCCTCCTGTATCGCCTCGATGAGGCCGTCCACGCCTTCACCGCCTACGGATTCCCTGAATTTTTGAAGCGTTTCCGTCCCTTCGGGAGAGCGTTTCATGATCTCGGCCACCCCGACCACGGCCGCATTACGCACGATCCGTTTTTTGTCCTGAATAAACGGGACGATGGCGGGGAGCGCCTCCGGATTGCCGAGCCTCCCTAACGCCTCCACGACCGGTTTTCTGAGCGCCCGGTCAGGGATGAAGGCCAAGAGGCGGGAGACGGCCCGGTCATCCCCCAGTTTCCCTATGGCCTCGATGGCGGAGAACTTGAGCAGGAAATCGTCTCCGGAGAGGACATCGAGGAGCGGGTCCAGAGCCTTCGCGTCTCCGATCTTGCCGAGGTTTTCCGCGGCGGACGCACGGACGTTCTCGCTGGTGTCCTTGAGGGCCTCGATGATGGGCTCCACGCTTCTGGGATCCCGGATATCCCCCAAAATATCGATGGCAAACTTCCGGATATCGTGATCCGGGTCCTTCACCGCATGGCAAAGAGAAGGAACTGCCGCAGATCCGATACGGATCAAGGCCTCCGCGGCCGAGTTTCTCATCCCGGCATTGTCCTCGGAGCGCAGGGCGAGGATCAGATTCGAGATCACCTCCTCGATATCGGGCATCTGTAACAGGGACTGGATGGACGCCTTTCTGATCCTCCAGTTCCCGTCCCCCAGCAGCCGGGTCAGAGGAATAATGACACGCCTGTCCTGAAGCCGGCCCATTTTCTCCGCCGCTCCCCTCCGGACCTCCGGATCCCCTGATTCGATCTCTTTTAAAAGCGCTTCTAATTGATCAGACACGGGTTTCCTCCATAGTAGAGATAAATCGCTCAAGCCGTTCAAAGGGTTCAAACTGGTCAAATTACGAAATCCCATGCACGGTCCTGTTTTTATTCATCAGGGCTTCAATTTCATTCTGAAGCAGCCTTCTGCAGTAATCCGGCTGGAACTCCGTAAACCGCTGCTTCATCATCTCCGCGCCCTCCTGCAGTTCCGGGGCCAGTCTCTTTTCAAGATCGCCGTTTCTGATCCCCTCTTCCACCTTCTTCTGGTTGTAAAGTGCGATATCGGAGATGATGATCCTGGCCAGCCGCTTGCTCTTGTTCCTGACCTCTTCAGGCAAGGTCTCCTCGAATGTCCGTTCTTCAACCCCTGACTTCCGGACGGGTTCCACCCTGGCCGCCTCCTCTCGGAACCGGCCGGGCAGAAGGTTTCGCACCTTGTAGAGAAGTTTATCCTGGATATGATGGGCTTCGATGTAGTCGTCGGCGCCGTACAGGGATTCGGGTAATCTCTTGTAGCGGGCCTTGTCGTAGACGGCCGTTAAAAGGATGATGCGGATGTCCTGCGTCAGGGGGTCCGACTTCAGGATCTCCGCCAGCTCAAAACCGAATATCTTCGGCAGCGCCACATCCAGGATGACCAGGGAGGGATGAAGCCGGCGGATCTTTTCAAGCGCCTCTTCACCGTCTTTCGCAAAGATGAGATCAAAAGGTTCCATCTCAAAGAGATCCCTGATGGATGAGCAGAAGTCCGCGTCTTCCTTCCCGACCAGGATCCTCGGCCTTTCCGATGCAATGGTAAAGACATGCTTGCAGCGGGAGCAGCGCAGACGGATCTCCCGTTTGGTGAACTTGGACGGATCGATCTTGTAGCGGGCCCCGCATTGCTCACATTGTATAATCATGAAAAACTCCATGTCAAAAGCCGGACGGTCAGGCCGTTTCTCTCTCCGAAAGGGCCATCATCTCTTCGATGCCCGCATAGTCTTTGTCCTCGGCAGGGATAAAGCAGTTATACTCGTATTCGACGGCTTTAATAATATTCCGATCCTCGGTCTTCTCCTCGTCCAGATGGAGCAGGGCCTGGGTAAGCGCCTCCGCTGTTTCCGGATCAAGGTCCTGCCTGACGCAGAAATTGAACTCCGGGATGTCGTCGGAGACTTTCAGTATCTTCAGACCTTTGGAGACGAACTTGTTGGCCATGGGCTCCAGCAGACCGCCGGCATCTACGTCCCCGTTGACAATCGCCCAGGCCACTGCATCATGGCGGCCGAGAAATGTGTATTCCCTCAATTCCGAAAGGGGAATATTTTCTTTGAGCAGCATGGCCTTCGGCACGAGATAGCTGGACGTGGATTTTTTGTCGCCGAACCCGAATTTCTTCCCTTTGATTTCAGAAACCGACCGGATATGAGAGACCTCCCTGACGGCAATCACGGAACGGTAGAACGGACTGTGGTTCCGTACGGCCTTGAGGATGACCCGGCTTCCGTAGAGTTTTTTGGCTTCCAAATAGGTGGAAGGCGTCATATAGGCGATGTCGGTTTTTCCGGTGCCCAGGTCCCGGATGGCGCTTTCGAAATCCTTGGCTACGAGGATCTGGACCTTCTTTCCCAGTTCCTTCTGCAGGCGCCGCGCCAGCGGGGTGAACTTGATCTGCATCTTGACTTCAGACTCCAGGGGGACGACTCCCAGGACGATCGGCTTTTCCTCGGAGATGAAATGAAAATTGTGCACCTCTTTCTGCAGTTCCTCGTTATGAATGGCAAGAGAGCCGATCGCCGTATTCAAGTCGTCGGTCAGGTTCATGTTTTCTTCCGTAATAATCCGTATCCTTTCAATGGCCCGGCCGATCTGTTCGCTCCCTTTCCTGTGCTCCTGGATAGCCTTGTTGATCTCCTGGATCTTGTTGAAGAAGTTCTCGATCTCCGCACTGATGATCTTGCTTCCTTTGGTTTCCTCGTTCAGGGATTTTCTGAGTTCATGAGTGAATTCCCTGAGCTTCTCCACCATCTCCCGGATGATTCCTCCGCCCTTGCTTTGTTCATGGACTGCGGCCGTAATCTGGTGCACCATATGGTTGATGTTCTGAACCTCGGAGTCCACGTAGGCGACGGATTTCACCTGCTCGATGGCGGCGTTCTCGATCTTACATGACATGTCGCTTGCCTTCCTGGATTGATCCAGGATCAGCTCCAGGGCCCGTTTTGTCTCTTCGGACAGGGAAACCCCCTCCTTGACCTGCTTGACGCTCTGGCGCATGGCCTCGGAAACGCCCTTGGTTTCTTCCTGAACGCTCGAGATGACTTTCTCGATCTGTTCAATGGAGGAAGCGGTCCTTTCGGCCAGGGCCTTGATCTCATCGGCCACCACAGAGAACCCCTTTCCATATTCGCCGGCCTGCGCCGCAATGATGGATGCGTTCAATGCCAGAAGATTGGTCTGGTCGGCCACCTCGTCGATCACATTCAGGATATCTCCGATCTCTTCGGACCGTTGATTCAGGGATTGGATCATCCGGTCCGTGTCCTCGACCGTGCTCCGGATGCGGCTCATCCCCTCGATCGTTTTCTGTACGGCCATAATTCCCTTCTCGGAGGTTTCCGTGGTGTTCTTCTGAGATAGGGCCGCCGATTCCTTGGCCATTTGTTCCACTTCCTTGATGGATGCATTGATCTCGGAGACCGACGAAGTCGACGTATCCACCGAAGTGCTCAGTGAGTTCAGATTTTCCTGGATCTGTCCGATGGACACGACCATCTCGTTGATAGAGGATGATGAGTTATCCACCAGGCTCAGAAGTTCCTGAACCTGTCCCGAGATCTGATTGACGGAGCTGTCCATCCCCTGGATGGAACTCGACGACTCCTCGGCGGACCGCGTGAGGCTTTGCACATTGGATCCGATTTCATTCAGGGTGGCGTTCATCTCGAAGGCCGAGGAGGATGTCTCGTCCGTGGCATTGGCCTGGACCCGCGTCCCTTCATAGATCTCCATGTGGCAGTTGCGGATCAGGCGGGTGGCATTCTCGCAGTTGTCGGCGGAGGCCTCGATCTTGTTGAGGACTTCCTTGTGTTTTTCAAGAAAACAGTTGAAGAGATAGGCAATCTTGGGGAAGGGATAGATCGAACCGATCCAACCCCTGACATTCAAGGAAATCGTGCTCCCGAGGTCGAAGCGGTTCTGGTTCAGGAGGATCAGGTTATCCCGAAGGGTCAGGAGGCGCCTCCGTATCTCACCCGCGAAGAAATTCTCCAGCAGGATGACCAGCAGAAGGGCCGCCGCCGTCATGAAGAAAATCAGGATAGGAGAGAGAGGCCGGTATGCCATAAGCGCTGATAAGGCCGCCTCCTGAGCCTTCGAGGACGCTGTTTCCATATTCCCGACTTCATTCAGAAACCCTTGATAGGCGGCGGTGAGTTGATCGAAATGGATTTTGGAGATGTCCTGCTCAAGGAACGTGTCCGTTTCCGAAATACGGTCTTTCCACCTGTTCCAAGCGGACTCGCCGAGGCCGTTCAGAAAATCCTTGCTGCGGGATTCTTCAATCAGAGCAGCGGCCTGGTGAAGGGTTTTTCTCAGGTCCGAGATCAACGACGGGTTCGGGGCGCCGCCAAGCCTCTCGCCCAAGCCTTTCCATGTTTTATCAAGGGAAGAGAATTGGGATGCAAGGGTTTCATACTGCTCCACGGTTTGAATGCGTTTCTCCATCACCCTCGATGACTGCGTCTGCTGATAGCCGAGCCACAAAATGAGAGCGCAGAGGATCAAGAATGGAGCGGATGCTTTCAATCGTTCATTCATCTTCGGCATGGAAGGGTGCCCTCCTGATTTATACCTTGAATGTGTCAATTTCACTTTGCAGACGCTCAACCTTTTCAGCCATGTCGCTGATCGCTTGGGTCATCTCCTGAACCTGCTGGGCATTCCGTTCAGCGATCTGCTCGATGGTTTTGCTGTTGGACAGAACCTCCTGGGTCTTTTCCGTCTGAGACACGGTGAATTTCGAGATCTCCTGAGTTTTATAGTTGGTCTCTTCAATGGCCTTGGCGATCTGGCCGCTTCCCTTGGCCTGTTCCTGCATGGCCCGGCTGACATGATTGATCATTTCACGGATCCGCTCGGTGTTTTCAATAATCTGTTTGGATCCGACTTTCTGTTCCTGGGTTCCTTTGTTGATCTGGCGCAGAGATTCGGTGATCTTCTCCACCGCCTTCTTCACCATCTGGCTCCCCTTGCTCTGCTCGATGGCCGCATGGGCGATCTCATTGACCATGGTCCTGGAATGGTCCACGCTCTCCATCATCTGGAGGAGCGCCTCCTTGGCCTGCAGAGAGAGGTTCATTCCACGGGTGATGCTCCCGGAACTGACCTCCATGGACTGGACAGCCTCCTCAGCCTCTTTTTGGACGCTTCGGATGACTGCTGAAATATCCTTGGTGGAGGCTGCGGACCGTTCTGCGAGGGCCTTGATTTCATCGGCCACAACCGCGAAGCCTTTGCCGTGTTCTCCGGCCTGCGCCGCGATGATGGCCGCGTTCAGGGCCAGAAGATTGGTCTGGTCGGCCACCTCGTCGATGACCTTGAGGATCTTGCCGATCTGCACGGATTTTTCCCCGAGCCGCTTGATCACCCTGGCGGACTCTTCAAAGGTCTCTTTGATTTTGACCATTCCCTCCTGGGTCTGGGTCACGGCGGTCATCCCCCCCTCCGCCTTGGAGACGCTTTGTTCGGAAATCTTCAGGGAGTTCTTCGCGTTTTTCTCGACTTCCTGAATGGAACGATCAATCTCCTCGGTGAATGAAGCCGTCTGGTCCGCGTTGGAAGAAACGGAAACGATGTTGTTTGAAATCTCGTTGATGGAGCCGACCATCTCGGAAATCGAAGAGGAGGTTTCTTCCACGGCACTGGAGGCATGCTTGGCGTTTTCCGCGACCTCGTCGATGGAGGCGCTCATCTCTATGATGGAGGATGAGGCCTCCTCCGTATGTGACGCCAGATTTTTTGCATTGTCGGCGACCTGCCGGTTCATCTGGTCCATGGCGGTTATGGAGACGGAGATCTCCTGTAGGGATCCCCCCTGCTCCTCGGTTCCGGCATTCAATTTTTCCGTATTCCGGGAGATCATCCGGGACGATTCGGAGACGCTCTTCATGGTCTCTTTGATCTCCCGGACGATCCCCTGTATGTTGATGATGAAAGTATTCATCCAGTCGGCAAGTTCCTTGATTTCGTCATTAGATTGGACTTCGATATGTCTCGTGAGGTCCCCTTCTCCACCTGCAATATCCTTGAGGATATCCACCATGTGAGTGATCGGACGGGTGATCCCCTTGGAGAAAAGGATGGCGATGGCCGGAATCAGAATCAGACAGAAAACGCCCACCAGACTGAGTTGCCCGCCCAGATGGTAGACCGGCGCAAAGGCCGTGGCGCGGGGGATGGAGAGGATGACGGACCAGTCCGGCCCCTTCCCGTCCTTGTAGCCGGAGGCGTGCGCAAATCCGGAGAGATACGTCTTCCCGTCCCTGCCGGATTCCACCAGGAACCCCGCTCCGCCGGCCATGACCTTTTGAAGAAAGGGGTCGTCAGACGGAAAGAATTTCCGGACGGCGCCTTCGGCTGAGACGAACTGGAAGAGAACGCCGCCCTTATCATCAACGACAGTCAGACAGCCGTCTCTCAATTCTCCTTCTTTCCCCTCGTTCATGAGTCTAACTGCGCCGGAGAAGCTCTCCCAGCCGAACGTTGAGACAAGGACCCCGATAACCGAGGATCGGTCCGAGGCGTTATGGATCGGCTGGACGATGCCGATCAGGTTTTCCTGGGCGTTGCCCTGGGCATGGACAGGGCCTATATAAGGGACCCCCTCCATAACTCCCTTTTGGAACCAGGCCTCTTTTGAGACATCCATCCCGGTCCGGTACTTGTTTGCTGAAGCGATGACCACTCCCTTGGCGTTCACGCAGAAAAGCTCCCGGTAGAGCCCGGCATGCTTTTCGGAGATCTCCGAAAGGGACGAGGCGATCCTCCCGTCCGGGTCCCCCCTCAGGACGTCCTGCATCACGGCCGGACCGGCCCATGAGCGAAGGTCCGTGGAGCGTTCATAGAGGTCCCTGTCCATGGAATCGATGACGTACGCTGCGTCCTTCTGAAGGCTCCGGCCGGTCACCTGGCTCAGGGTGGAGACGCCGACCCTGAAGGCCAGGGTCCCTGCCAATATGAGGGGGATGAAAACCAGAGAAAGGTTCAAGATCAGAATCTTGTGACGTATTTTCATGGAAATCATTTTTTTATTCATGCTGTCCTTCGAGATAAAATGGGTCTTGTCCTCCTTCGGACGGCCAAGACCAGATTGATGGAATCCTTAGCGGCTCTGTTGATGAACAGGACCCCTTGTTCCTACTCCATCTTGATGATCTCATCAATGTTCATGATGATCATCATCCGGCCCCTGTATTGCCCTATGCCGGTGATATATTCCGCCTCCAAACCCTTGATCATGGGAGGCGGAGGCTCAATGGATTTCTCAGGGATCTGCGCCGCGCTGGTGATCGCATCCACCAGAACGCCGACCTGCTCATCGTCATTCTTCAATACGATAATCCGGGTCTTTCCCGTGATTTCCGTCAGCGGGAGGCCCATCTTTTTCTTGATATCGAAGATCGGAACGATGTTCCCCCTCAGCGAGAGGATGCCCAGGATATACGAAGGCGCCCTCGGAATAGGAGTCAGCTCGAAGAAAGGAGTGATCTCCTTGATTCTCATGATATCAATGGCGTATTCCTCCTCGCCGAGCTTGAAGCCCATGACTTCCGTCATCCGGTCATGAACGGATTCTGCAGCAGTCTCTTCCATTCCGGCGGCAGGCGCCGCTTCCTGCTCTTTTGGGGTTTGATCCGTCATTTTTCAGCCTCATCCTCATGGACCGTGATGGATTCCATGCAGTCTTTCGACACGGTCACTCTGTTCTTGCCGCTCTTCTTGGACTCGTAAAGGGCCCGGTCGGCTTCCATGATGACCGTATCAATGGTATCGGTCTTGTTTTCCAGAAAACAGGATATGCCGCAGCTCAGTGTGACGTTGATCTTGTCTTCGTTGATCTGAAAGGGTTTCCCCGCCACTTCCTTGCGGATCTTCTCGGCCACGTTCTCGGCGCCGGTCAGCGAGACCTGGGGGAGAAGCACGGCGAACTCCTCACCGCCGTACCGGGCCAGCATGTCCGTGCTCCGGATGGTTTTGCCGATCCGGATGCAGATGTCCATCAGGATCTGGTCGCCTGCCTGATGGCCGTAGGTGTCATTCAGCGCCTTGAAGTTGTCAATGTCCATCAGCAGGAAGGAGAGTTCCGTCCGATAGCGCTTGGCGCGGCTGATTTCATTCAACATCATCTTCATCAGGTGCCTTCGATTATAGATCTGGGTTAAGGCATCGGTGATGGATAAAGTGGTCAGGCGCTTGTTCGCCTCCAGGAGCTCGTCCTGAAGGAGCTTGAGCTTCAGGTGGAGGCGCACCCTCGCAAGAAGCTCAAAGTCATCGAAAGGCTTGGTCAGGTAATCACTCGCCCCTTGTTGCAGGCCGAGGTTTTTCTTCTCCTGCTCTTCTTCCGCGGTCAGCATAATGATCGGAATGCCCTTCAATTCCGGATGGCCCTTGATCATCAGCAGCAGCTTGAAACCGTCGATCTGCGGCATGACCACGTCACAGAGGATCAGATCGATCTTGTGTTCCAGGAGTTTCTTGTAGCCGTCGATTCCGTTCTCGGCTTCATAGATGAAATCGAAGAGGCCTTTTTCGGAACTGAGGACCTTCTTGATTTTCGTACGGATGGTTTCCGAGTCATCCACAATCAGAATGGATGCGGTCTGTTTTTCTCCGGTCATCAGAATTTCCCCCCTTGAGTGGATTCCTCAATGAGAGATCCGACGTCCAGGACCAGGACGGCCCTTTTGTCGCCGAGTTCCGTCGCGCCGGCGATCCCGGGTATTTTCTTCAGCGTTTTGCCGATCGGCTTGATGACGATTTCATGTTTGTCGATGAAGTCGTCGACGATGATGCCGATCTTCTTTTCTGCAAGGCCCGCCACCACGATCTTCGTCTTATTTTTATTGGAGTGATTGCTTTCCGGATTCAACGGACTCAACCCGAAGATTTCCTGGAGGCGCAGCAGCGACAGCGTCCGGTCCCTGAGCTTGATGACCTCTCTTTTCTCCACGGTCTGAATCGAGTTCTTCGCTACAATCAGGTTTTCAGAAACGGCATTCAGGGGGATGGCAAATATCTGGTCCGAGCATCGAATGATCAGGGCCGGAATGATCGCCAGGGTGATCGGCAGGGTGATGGTAAAAAGCGCCCCTTTGCCGACTTGGGTTTGGATATCCACCATCCCGCCCAGCTTGGTGATGTTCTTTTTGACAACGTCCATGCCGACCCCGCGTCCTGAGATCTCGCTCACCTTTTCAGCCGTGCTGAAACCCGGCAGGAAGATATACTTCAGAATCTCTTCCTCGCCGGGGGTTTCGCCTTCCTGGACCAGCCCTCTTTCCACGGCTTTCTTTAAAATCTTCTCCGGGTCGATCCCGGCGCCGTCGTCCTCAACCTCGACGACGACGTGGTTTCCCTTCTGATAGGCTGTCAGCCTGATCATCCCCTCGGCGGGTTTCTTAAGGCGTTTTCGCACGTCCGGGGATTCAATGCCGTGGTCGATGGCGTTCCGGATGATATGCATCAGGGGATCGGCGATATCCTCGATGACCAGTTTGTCGAGTTCCGTATCCTCTCCGGATGTCTTGAAGTTGATCTTCTTGTCCGAAGATTTGGAAAGCTTACGGATCATCCTGGCCAGGCGGTTGAAGATCTGGCCGATAGGGATCATGCGGACCTCCAGGACCCCCTCCTGCAGTTCAGCGAGTCTCCTTTCGAGTGAATCGACGGCCTTCTGAAGGTCGCCGGTCAGAGTGGATAAGCCTTGGCGCTGCCTCATCTCCTTCAGAATCCTTTGCAGCATATTCTTGCTGAGAATCAGTTCCCCGACGAGGTTCATGAGGTTGTCCAATTTGTTGATATCCACCCGCACGGTCTTCGTGAGTCCACGGATGTCGTTGATGAAACTGTCCTGTTCCGAGGCCTTCTCCATCTGAGGCGCCGGTTCGGCCTTGAGATCCTTGATGTCGCCTTCCTTGAGATACTGGATCTCGTTTATGGTCGTGTTTTCGTTGGTGACGATCTCCTTGATCTCTTTCTCACCGCATAGGGCGCCCAGGATGATGTTGAACTGGATGCCCGCCTCCGGGCTCGTGCCCGTTGAGGGAAGCGTGGTGATGATCTCCCCCTGCTCGGAGAGATCTTTGGTGAGCCGCTGCAGGTCCTGATCAAACGTGGTCAGATCGAAGTTGGCCTTGATCTCAAAGAGACGAGACCCCTTGCGGACATTTTCCATCAGGCGGTGTTCTTCGTACTCGGTCAAAACCTCCAGGATGGCTGACGAGAGATTGATATCGTCCAGGCCCGCTTTCTTGCCGGATTCCTCTTCATGGTCTCCGTGAAGGATCTTGTCGATCGTGGATAAGGCCTGAGTGATATCCATCTGGTCGTTGCCTTCGCTTCCGATCCGGGTGATCAGGTTGTTGAGGGCCTCAAGGCTGGAGAAGAGCCCGTCCAGGACACGGCTGCTCAGTTCCAGCTTGCCCAGCCTCAGGCTGTCAAGGAGGTTCTCCAGGTTGTGGCTGAGTTCGGATACCTTGCTGAAACCCAGCATGCCGGACAACCCTTTCAGGGAATGCGCGCCCCGGAATATACTGTTCACGACTTCGGGGTTGACGTTGGACTTTTTCATGCCTTCTTCGAGTTTGACAAGATTGTTCCCGATGCTTTCGAGAATATCCTCACTCTCGGCAAGAAATTCAGTCACGGCTTTTTCCTGTCCCTTTTCAGTCATCTCTTCTCCTGCGTTTCCAGATCATTCAGACCGTCTCCGGTTTTTCGGAATATCAAACAGGATACCATCCTGTATAAGCCCTATTCCTCCTTCAGCAGTTTCTTCACTGAATTCTGTAATGCGTCAGGGGAGAAGGGTTTGGTGATGTAGTCGTCCGCTCCCAGGGACATCCCCTTCTTTCTGTCCTCTTCGGCCTTTTCGGTGGTGACAATGATCAAGGGGGTATCCTTATAGGTCGGGTGTTTCTTCACGAAGTTGACCAGCTCGAGGCCGTTGATATCCGGCATGTTGATGTCGGTGATGATCAGATCGAAGGATCGTCCCGGTAAAATCTTCAGCGCCTCAAAACCGCTTGAGGCCTCCGTGATCTCATAGTCCCCCAGATCTTCCAGAGTGGATGCAATGATGGACCGCATGGTCGCGGAATCTTCTACAATCAGGATGGATCGTTTCACAGGATTCCCCTCCTCAGTGGTCCTGTTCGTAAATATGGTGACGTACAGAGAGTGTCGTAGGGCGGTCTCATCAAGGCGCGCGACTGAGGCGTACCCTCTGTGGTACACCGCAAGGAGCGGAACGCCGAGGAGACAGTTCTACGACACTCGAATGCCACTGTATTTACGAATAGGGCCACTAATAGTGTCCATGCTCTCTTGCGGCCGTAAAGGCGAATGCAGAATAGAACGATCATTTTAATGTCCTTGCATATCCTGGAGCCTGCTCTCCAGCAGAGACCGGTCCAGTACAAAACCCGCCTGGATGATAAAAATCTCCAGCGCCCCGATATCCCCGATCGGGCTCCCGTGAAGGCCGTTATCTCCATAAAGCAGGGCGATCACCCGGTTATTGCTGACCAGAGGGAGAACCACGGACTCTTCCGGCGCCTCCCCGCCTAAATTCCCGCTAAGATACCGGTCCCATGACTTGTTCTCGTTCAGAGATCCTTGAACCTTGTAACGGGCTCGGATGGCCGATGCGAGAAAGGAATCGCTCTCGCTCGGGATCAGGACATTGCGGATCCGGTCATTGGCCGCGTTGTCCTCCCCAGGGAGCCCGAACTGTCCGAACCCTCGGATTTCCCTTTCCCGGACCACAAAGAGAGCGGCGCGGTTGAGGAATTCGCCGGCATACCGCAGGATCAGGAGCAAAACCTCTGAAAGGCTGCTTTCGCCTTTAAGCTCCTCCACCATGGATTTCAGAGACGACAACCCGTCCGATGTTTCCCCATCCGCCCGTTCCGGTTCCAGGTCTTCGCCCACTTCAGACATCAACTGTTCTAAAAAACTCAATTCTTCCTGCTCTTTCTTCCCGGCCGCGGCCCCCGCCCCCGAAACCTCGGCCTTGTCCATCCCGATCTCGTCCTGGATCGATTCCCAGAGCCCATCGGGATGGCCGGTGTTGTCCTGGGGCGGAGCTGCGGGACCGGCCTCCACGAGTGAGACCGGAGTCTTCTCCATCAGGGAAGAAAATCCAATGGCCTTCATCTTCTGATCCTTTTGCTGTTTGCGGTGCTTCTCTTCATCCAGGAGCCGTAATCCTTCTATGATCAGATGCTGGGTTTCGATCCCCTGCTCCAGGATCAGTTCAGCCCCGTTGGGCGGCAGGACCTCACTCGGAGCGGAGAGGAGCTCGAACTGAAAGTGCCCTTCCTCCCAGCCCAGAAGCTCAAGGATGATGGTCTGTATATATCCCCTGAGGTTCGCCTCCATCTGCTCCCGGGAGATGATATGCTTATGAACCAAAATCGAGCCGAAAGGCGCCCTCGTTGTTCTTTGGGCTTCTATGACCATTCTCTCATCCTTATCGGTCATCAGTCCCTTGGCCTTGAGCACGGATCCAAGCGTCATCTTGTTCCGGGTTGAGGAGGCCTTGATGACATTTCCGTTCAAAAAGGTGATTGAAGCCTTATCCTCTGATGTAGCGATATTTAAAACGCCAGTCCTCTTGCTCAGGCTGACAATCTGAAAAATATCTGTAAGGGGCAAATCTGCTAAATTTCCGACAAGACTCATCTATGGCCAGTCCATTTCAGCCGGGCATCAGGTTGGCTCGGGATGACCGGGAATTTTGACGGCTTCGTAAAAAGTCCGTCTGCGGCGTTGCGCTTCATTCTTCGTCATTGCAGCGTACTTCTAAGTACGCCTCATTCCTCAGAATTCGCGCGCCTTGCATCCGGAGCTTTTTACTGTGCCGTCCCACTTGTGGACTTTTTACGAGTCCATCAATTGTGGATATTTCCTTGTTTCCCCCAGGGATGGTATGGAACTTTTTCTATCATGAATCGATACTTTTAATCCAGCGGGAACTCCCCGCCTTTACAGGCGGGGAGTTCCCGCTGGATTAAACCCGTTTTCCTCCAAATTCAAACGATTTGAATCGGCTGTAATACCTTGTATTATAGAATATTTATATCATTTTATGCCCTGGAAGTAAAGTCAATAATTTCTTAATCATTTATTGACAGTTAATTTCGAGTTCTTCCCTGGAATGGAAGGCTCTCGTGCATATTTTTTTTGTCATTTTATCCGGGGAGTGATATATAGGGAGAAACAGACAGGGGTCTATCTCAAAGAGTGAGTGAAAACATCATATGGGAGAAGAACCAAAGTATGAAGCACCTTATCCTCGGTACCGCCGGGCATGTGGATCATGGAAAGACGGCTCTGGTCAAGGCATTGACCGGTGTGGACACCGACCGTCTTGAAGAAGAGAAAAAGAGGGGGATCACGATCGTGCTCGGTTTTGCCGAGTTGGAGCTTCCGGGTGGGGTTCAAGTCGGGATCGTTGACGTGCCGGGCCACGAACGGTTTGTCAACCAGATGCTTGCCGGCGTCGGGGGGGTCGATCTTGTCATGCTGATCATTGCAGCGGATGAAGGGATCATGCCTCAGACACGGGAACACTTCGACATCTGCCGCCTCCTCAACATCCGGAGGGGGCTGACCGTGATTACCAAAACCGATCTGGTAGACGGGGACTGGCTGCAGCTGGTCACCCAGGATGTGGAGGCGCTGACTCAAGATACCTTTTTGCAAGGCGGGGGGATCTATCCCGTCTCCTCAAAGACCGGGCAGGGGATACCCGAACTCATAGAGGGGCTCAGCCGGATTTGTGAGGGTGTGGAACCGAGGGGGAGCGCCGGGGTTTTCCGTCTTCCCGTTGACCGTGTCTTTACCATGAAAGGATTCGGAACCGTGGTGACCGGAACGCTCGTATCCGGAAGCGTAAGAAACGGCGAGACCGTGGAGATCCTCCCCAGAGGCCTGACAGCCAAGGTCCGGGGGATTGAGGTCCACGATAGACCCGTAAACCAGGCCTTGGCCGGCCAGCGCACGGCCCTGAACCTTCAGGGGATCGAAAAAGACCGGATCGAACGGGGGGATACCGTGACGGCGCCAGGCCTTCTGAGCCCGACCTTTATGGTAGACACCCGGATCACCCTTCTGCCGGACGTGAAAAAACCGCTGAAGAACCGTTCCCTGATCCGGTTCTATATCGGGGCCATGCGATGTCTGGCCAATCTGGTCCTCCTTGACCGGGAGGAGCTGAGACCGGATGAGGGGGGGTATGCCCAGATCCGTCTGAGAGACCCCGTGGTTGCCATGGGGGGCGACCGTTTTATTCTCCGTTCCGTCTCTGAGAACAGGACCATCGGCGGGGGGCAGATCCTCGATCCCCTTCCCGGGAAACACACGGCCTCGGATCCGGGCGTGATCCCCTCTTTGCAGATCTTGGAACAGGGCGAGGTGGATGAGAAGGCCTCGGTCTTTCTCCATCACTCAGGTTTCAAGGGCATGGATCTTGCCGGGTTCCGATGCCGCCTTCCCATCACAGAAGGAGCGGCGAAAAAGATCCTGCAGAAATTGAGGGAAAAGGGAAAGGCCGTAACCATCATCCCCGAAACCCTTCATCTCCTTCACGAGGATTATTATGGACTCTCAAAGGAGAAAGTGATAAATATACTGAAGGCCTTTCATGAAAACCGCCCCCTGGAACCCGGCATGCCCAAGGCCGAACTCTACTCCAGGTTTTCCATGATCACCCATGAGAAGGTCTTACAGGCTATTTTGAGCCGGCTGGAACGAGGAGGAAAGATCCATGTCCAAGAAAATCTGGTCAGGCTCTCCGAACACCGGGTGAGCTTGGATCAGGAGGAAGCGGCCGCCGTCGGAAAGATCCAGGAACTCTATCGCCGGGCCGGGCTCAAGCCTCCATCCTCCAAGACCCTCCCCGATACCTTGGGCCTGGACGCTGATCATGCGGCAGACCTCATGCGCCACCTGATTTCGACCGGAAATCTCGTCCATATTCAAGGGGATCTCTTCATGGACCCGGCCTCGCTTCAGGAGGCAAAAGACAAGGTTCAAACCTTTCTCGATCAGAAAGGGGAGATCAGCGTGTCAGAGATGAGGGACCTGCTGGACAGCACCCGTAAATACCTGATCCCGCTGCTCGAATATTTCGATGCTATCGGATTCACGGCCCGAAAAGGGGATAAGAGGATCCTGAGGTAGGTGTAAAGTCAGGGTTCAAGGGGTCGAGGATTCCAGGGGCCAAGTGAAACGCTAAAAACATAAGGGGCCGAGGGCCATAGGGTTACGCTTAGCGTGTCCCGCTTTTTTTATAATTGCCGTCTGCGAAGGCTGCTACACTAAGGCATCTTGGGTTCAAGGGTTCCAGTGTTTTTCTCTGGAGATTTTGCTTGCGTTTCAGTATTTCACTTGAATCCTTGACCCCTGGACCCCTTGAATCCTTGAACCTTTGAACCTGACCAAAGAGGAGAAGAACCGGATCGTGGATGTCAGGAAACTTTGTGAGCAGGCTGAAGCATATCTGAAAGAGGGGGCCTTCAGGCAGGCGGTCACGCTCCTCAAGCCCGAGGCGTTGAGGCCCGGCGCCGGTCTTCAGGTACGTTCTCTTTACGGCCTTGCCGCAGCCCGTTCGGACCGGAGCTTTTACGGCTTTTACCGGGGACTCAAAAGGTGCTCTGAGGCCCTCAAGCATAAGCCGGATGACCCGTATCTCCTGGTCAACCTCGGCAAGGTCTATCTTTATCATGGCCTCAGGGTCAAGGCTCTGGAATACCTGGACCGGGCCATGGATCTTGCGCCCGAAGATCCGGCTGTACGTGAGGCCAGGGGCCTGCTTGGATTCCGTCAACGCCCCAAACTTCCTTTCCTGGTGCGTGAAAACCTTCTCAACATTCTCCTCGGGAAATTGTCCGTGGCCGTTAAACGGATGTTCTCCTATTTCACACGGACTTAGTGGCCCTCAGGGTGCGTCATCACATTTCCGAAATGAACACTTAAACACCGATCAACCCCCTGCAGCATTCTAACATTCGATTCGTGATTTATGGATGATTACGCCGGATATATTTTCGTCAAATTTATACATAACATTTATTTGGTATTTTAGCTTGACATTCAAGAGAACATGACTTTATGATATAAGATAAGATGAACTCATAATAATATATTCACTGACTTCATTACAAAAACAAATTCGATTGATAGTAAACCTTCTCAGTTTTGTTTTGTTCTTTGATATATCGATGTGTCATTTTGTCTGTGTCCCTTTGTCTGAACCCCAGGGTAAATTTGTTCTCCACGCAAGTGTCTGATTTTGCTTGTGTGATGAAAATAGCAAACCCTCTATTTTCCGCTTATATCGGGCAGAACAAATTTACCGTGGTCTGAACCCATCAAGAAGCTGCCTCACTCCCAAAAGGCACCGTTCCAGAGTAGCCGTTTGATTTCAGGAGAATGTTCAAATTTTGAATCATTTTCAACTAAGAAAGGAGATCTTATGGAGAAAAGACATGTATGGTGGGATTTTTTTGTCCGATGGCTCAAGTCCGCGGGCCTGTTTTCGGCCATGATCCTCTTCATCCTTGGGCAGGGAGGATTGGTGCAGGCCGCTGATGAAGGGTATGCAGGTCCCGAAGCCTGCGCCATGTGCCATGAAGAGTTAGCAACCAATTTTGCAAAGACCGTTCACGGCCAGAAAGCAGACAGCCGAACCCCGGCGGCCAAGCATGCCTGTGAAACCTGCCACGGCCCCCTGGCCGCCCATGTGAACAGCGGGGGGGATAAGGGGACGGTCCGCCGGCTGGGCAAAGACACCAATCTTTCTGTTTCCGAGATCAATGCCACCTGTATGGAATGCCACCAGAAAGGAAAAGAGGCCCTCTGGGACAGCAGCACCCATGCAGCCAAAGGGCTGACCTGCACGACCTGTCACTCGATTCATGGCGGGCACGATAAATTCCTGGTCAAAGACGTGGAAAGGGATGTATGTTTCCAATGCCACGGGACCATCAGGGCCCAGCTCCAGCGCACCAGCCATCACCCGATCCGTGAAGGCAAGATCACCTGTACCAACTGCCACAATCCTCACGGTTCGGTCGCTCCCCATCAGATCTCGGCCAATACCATCAATGAAAAATGCTATGAATGCCACGCCGAAAAGCGAGGGCCTTTCCTGTTTGAGCACCGGCCTGTGGTGGAGGATTGCACGATCTGTCACACGCCCCACGGTTCAAGTTATGGAAAGCTTTTGGTTAAAAAGGTCCCGTACCTCTGCCAGTCCTGCCATTCCAACTCGCGGCATCCGGGGACCCTGTATGCAAGGGATGCTGCAAATCCTGGGACAAACACATATTTGTCTAGTAAGATGAGCAACCGGCCACTCTATCGGGCCTGTTTGAACTGCCATACAAACATTCATGGCAGCAACCATCCGTCCGGCAAGACCTTTACGAGATAAACGACCTTCAGGGAAAGGAGAAAAACATATGAAACGATGGGCCTATTTCTTTTGCATCTGTGTCTTGTTGGTCCTTCCTGCCGCACGCGGGATGGCTGCCGATGATGTCTCCTGGAAAGCTTCTGTGGGCATGGAGTATTTCGGCGGAGACGAAGACAATGCCAAGTTCAACGAGTACCGGTATCAGACCAATTCGGACTTCGGCGTCTTTACGAATATCAATCTCTATTCAGCTCCTGAGGGGAGCAACCTGTACCGCAAGTTCCTGCTGAACGCCCGGACCCAGGAAGATCTGGATCTACGCCTGCAGCAAGGGAGCTTCGGCGTCTATCGGTTCAACCTGAAGTTCAACCGGATGGGGCATAATTTCGCCTATGATGCCCCGACCTTGTACTCGGGAAACGGCACGGATGTACTGACCATCCCCGATGCGGTCCAGACCGATCTGCAGAGTTCCACCAGTACCACCAACCTGGTGAGCCGGCTGACCCCTTACGTGGACGCTGCTAAGGCCATTGACCTCTCCCTGAAACGGGACACCTTTGCAACCGGGCTCGAATGGATGGCCATGGATCCCTTTACCTTTGGTTTTGATTTTTCGCATGAGGATCGGGACGGCGGGAGGCCCTTCGGCGGGACCTTCGGATTCGGCAATGCCGTGGAGATCCCCGAGCCCATCGACTACACGACCACCGATTACAAGATGAAGGCCGAATACGCCGCCAAACCCTACTATGCCAATCTGAACTACGGGCATTCGACGTTTAACAACCATGACCTCTCGGTCCTTTATGACAACCCGTTCCGTATTACGGATTCTACCAGCGCCTCGGCTTATTCACTCAATTATGCGGGCGGCCCCAGCACAGGAAGGACCTCGCTCCCGCCGGACAACACCTATGACAGCATCAACGCAACGCTCTCAACGCTTCTTCCCATGTACAACACACGGATGACGGCCAATATCGCCTATGGTTACAGCAAACAGGATGACGATCTGATGCCGGTGACCACGAATACAGCGGTTGCAGGTTATCCGCTTCCTCTGCCTGCAAACTCAGTGGACGCCCAAGTGAACAACCGCTTGTACGATCTGACGCTCACCTCCCGGCCCATGGAGAAGCTGGATGTTAAGGTGCGGTACAAATATGACCAGCACAACAACAAGACCGATGAGCTGACCATCGCCAACTATGTGCGGACCGATGCAACCATCGAGGGTTCTTCCACGCCGACATATGTGAGCTATATCAAGCGGATCGCAGAGCTGGAACTCGCCTATGAGCTTATGGACCGGACTACCCTGACCGTGGGCTACGAAAAAGAGACCAACTCCTTTTCCAATGGGTCCGCCGACAGCGAGGACGAGGATATATACAAGATCTCGCTCAACAGCCGTGCCCTGGACTGGGCCACGGGACGCCTGTCTCTGGAGTATTTCAAGAAGGATTCGGATTATCCGGACTATACAGCGGCCAATGCCGAACTCCCCTGGATGCGCAAATTCTATGCCGCATCCAAAGACGGTCTCAAGGCCTCAGCCGCAGCGACCCTCATGCCTAATGACAAACTCAATGTGAACCTGGAACTCTCCTACGGCAAGGACGATTACAAGGATTCCGAGTTTGGGCTCCAGGACGACAGGAATTATACCGGGACCGTGGATGCGGACTATGAGGTAAACAAGAGGCTGACCCTGAATGCCTTCTACACCTACGAAAACCAGAAGTCCATGCAGCGCAGCCGACAGTGGACGCCCTCCTCAGCGGGAGATCCATATTCCGCTACATTCTCCGACGTATCGGATCCTAGCAACTGGACCCTGGAGGTTACGGACATCGTGAACACCATCGGGCTGGGCGCTGAAGTCGGGATCATCGAGGACCTGCTGGACCTGGATCTGGACGGGACTTACTCCAAGTCCAATAGCAAGGCCGACTTTGGCAGTGCTGTGGGTATCGCTCCTGCCAGTCCGTATAGCAACCCGAATATGGACAACAATGCCTTCGTACCTCTGGATTTCGGCAATATCGACGACACCAGGATGCTGACCGTGAATACCAGGTTGAACTACAAGCTCAGCAAAGCCTGGTCCACGACCCTGGGCTATCAGTACCAGAGATGGGCCATCGACGACTACCAGTATGACGGCTATACCCCGATCATGGTAACTGGCAGTGGGGCCTACAATGCTCTTCTGAGCATGGATACGCTCTATAAACCCTACAAGGTGAACACGGTCTATGTGACCGCTACTTATTCGTTCTAAGCGGACCAAAACAGGAAAACGCATGCCATGGGGAGCGGTCAATCCGCTCCCCTTTTTCTTAAACTCCACAAAAAGAACGGGGCTCCCCTAAAAAATATTCGCTTCAGGAACGGCATGATTTTTGTAAATAGACCTTCTAATCATAAATAATCTCTATGGTCAGGCCAATTAGAAAATAGATCTCCTAATATCTATATTTTTTGCAGTTTATATCTGATAATCTCTTTTTTACAAATTGTTGTTAACCATAGATTGGCTTTTCCCCTTGACAGATGAAAATGGCCTTGATATATTTTAACCTGTTTTTTAAGTGTTCCTTATAACTACAAGTATCAATTGATTATTTTTTAGTTATTTTCAAGACCGACCATTGAGAGAAAACGGTTTGTCTCAGACGTGAAAAACCAGAGAGCGGTCAGCTCTTAGTGGTCCTGTTCGTAAATAGGGTAACGTACCGAGAGGGTCGTAGGGCGGGCACATCAAGGCGCGCGACTGAGGCGTACCCTTCTGGTACACCGTAAGGAGCGGAACGCCGATGAGCCAGCCCTACGGCATTCGAATGCCACCGTATTTACGAATAGGGCCACTTAGCTAAATGAGATTGAAAGGGGGTGAAAGGGAGGTCAAATTTCTTTGCATCTGATTTGAAACTTAAACAAAAATGAATAAAGGAGGACAGTTATGAAAGGAATTTTAAAAGGTTCAATCATCGGTCTGTTTGTGTTTGCAATGAGCATGGTCATGCTCTCCCCAAATGCATGGGCCACGTCCGCTTTTGCCAGAAAGTACGGACTTGCCTGCAACACCTGCCATACCGTTGCCTTCCCACGCCTCAACTACTACGGGGAAAAATTCATGCGGAACGGGTTCCAGATCCCCGGTGGGCAGGATGGATCCACCAAAGGCAAGGCCGCTATCGCCGATGATCTGACCCTGGACGAGCGTCTCGGGGACATGATGGGTGTTCGAGGCAAGATCCGGATTATTGAGAAACAACAGGGGGAGGATTCATCCGGTGACAGCATCCCCTCCACATTGGGAAGCACGGTCTTCGGGGCGATCTTCGCCTCCGGCACCATCGCCGAGAATATTCCGGTCTGGGTGGAGATGGAGACGAATACATCAACGAGTGAGACCGAACTCCACAACTACTTTGTGGGCTGGAACAATATCGGCGGAACGACCCTCGCCAACCTCCGTGTCGGCGGATTCACCCCTACGGAGTGGACGTCATTTTCGGACCAGAAGCGGGCCTTTGACGGACCGGTATCTCATCCGGGCGCCTTACGTCCCTCGTCATTCAGCAAGAGCTCGACAAATCCTTACAATCTCCGCACCCATACGGGCATTGAATATTATGGATATACCGGGCCGGCCTTCTGGGCCTTGGGTGTCAACGATAAGATGGGCGCGAACTATGATGCCGACTCTTCTGATGACAGCAACAAGGACTGGTATCTGGTGTTGAGAGGCGAGATGCCGGAGGGTCCCATTGAGGGAAGTTCCATCTCCCTTCTGAGCTACTGGGCCAATGTAGGGTCCGATGATTATGATCCCAACGATCCTGCGAGTCCATCCAAGACGGATGCGTCCTTCAAGGTCTATGACCTCTCCGCCAATCTCCGGATGGGACCCCTCGATCT
>Ga0210051_1000756_pt1 | contig 31264 bp, 25 predicted proteins | sample CryGey092014_all_FD_185464 | JGI IMG/M metagenome (GOLD analysis project Ga0210051, IMG submission 185464) | Groundwater microbial communities from aquifer - Crystal Geyser CG23_combo_of_CG06-09_8/20/14_all (SPAdes) (version 2) | ecosystem: Environmental > Aquatic > Deep subsurface > Groundwater...
CTCCGTTCAGCGCAACTATATCAAGGCACTCGGCCTTACAGAGGAAATCTTTGTAACCTCCCAACCCCCTTCCCTGATCCAAATAAATTTACCCGACACAACTTAAAAGGGGTGTGGAATGTGGGCTCCAGGATCGCCGCAGAACTGTATTTCCAAAACCACCCATAAAGATTATATCTCAGCTTCAAAACCTGCCAAAAACGGCTTACAGACGATCTGAGAAGGCCCTTTTCTATTTGTCTCGCTGACATCTGTAAGACGAAACTGCCTTTGAAGAAAGCAAGAGAACAGCACTGGTGGATATAGGTCCTCTGCCTGTACGGAAAAAAACAAGATTCGCCATAAAACGACAGGGATATAAGGTTTTCGCTTCGCCCGGACAACCCCGTCGACCTTTCCGAATTCTTTGCGCAGAACGTGACGATAAAAAAATAACAGCGCATTAAACGCTTGATTTTGAGTGGTTGCCGCCACCTTTTGCTTTACGGCTAAAAATGTCAGGAATTCCTTCACATCATCGGTTGAGAGAAACTCCGCTGGCTTGCTGTGTGTAAAAGCTTATAATTTTAGCATCCATCCTTGATATGTCTTCAGGGTTTTTGGAGAATAATTGCCGCACACGGATTTCATCTGCCAATTTAGCATATTCTGATTTCCAGGAAGCCCCCGGTTATCGGCTTTGCCTGAACAGATGCGGAAGAGATCAAGCTTTGCGGTTCAGGAGAAACCGTTGTGGTCGGCGCTGAATCAATCGCACTCTGTTTTTTGTCATTTAATGGAGCATGTCCCGGCGGGATGGCGGGTCGTGACAGCGGCGCCTGGTAAGGGATGCCCATTTCGTTAAGAAGTTCGTAATACAGATTAACCGTTTTTATGGCCTGTTCCTGTTGGGCCTGGGATTGCTGTTTATCCCGCAATTTTTCGATGAAGGGGGGCAGGCTCTTTTCACATTTCGGCGGGACATGATATTTTTTGCAAAAATCCAGATAAAAACGAAGCCATTTTTGATACATCCGATGCAGGTTGTCTGGGATCGCCTTATCCTGTAAATGTTCTTCAAATTTTGACTGTAATGCGGGAGGGGTCTCTATCATGTGGCGTCCTCCACTTTCCTGATAATCTTTATTTTAACATGATATACGGAAAGAAGAACAAAAAAAATTGCAAAACACATGTCAAGCGTTTTATATGTATTTCAGCATAGTTAAATCTGGGCAAGGGGATCTGGCGGCCCACGGCTTCAAGGCCTGCGACAGAACGATCGATACCGGTGTCCATGAGTTCAGAAGTTCACCGGAAACTATAGAATAACTTGTTCCCGGCGACTCCGTCGCCGGGAATCGCGGCGCAGACTTCGTCCAGTGCCTTGCCCCGTCGCTTCGCGCCGGAACAAAGCACTGGACCCGACTGCGCTCGTCGTTTGGCCGCCCCGCTACGCGGGCCTGCCACCCGCCGTGCTCGCGGGTCAGCGCCGCGATTAGGCTTAACCAGTGCGAGGGTTGTTTAGATATTTCAATGGAGGTAAAGGTCTTTGGCAGTTACACCAGTTCAATACCAAGCAGCAGGTGCAACTCAGCACGCAGCTGCGCATGACGGATCACCCCAGGTTCGACTTGTGGCCGGACCAGGTACTGGTAAGTCGTTCTCAATCGGAGAACGCGTTCACTGGCTTCTTCAGACCGGAATACCTGCTTCGCAAATTTATGCAGTCTCCTTCACAAATGCGGCAGCAACGGAATTGGCTGAAGGCATAGCGGGTTATCTGACAACTAATGGGGGCTACGCTACACCACCTCCAATAAACGTGTCTACCCTCCACTCACTTGCACTATCGGCACTCACTAGAGCTGGTCAACTTGCCCAGTATTCCGTTAATCCCCATATGCTCGACAAATGGAGCCAGAGTAGCCTCTATGACGAAGAACTGGCAGACGTTATAAGTTGCACGCGGACACGTGCGAGTGAGATTCGCACTCACCAAGAGTCGGTGTGGAACACCGGTGCGGCACCAGCACCATTTATTTCTTCACCGAATGTTCCCGTAACACCTGCAGATCTTGCGAGCTTTACCGCTTTCCACAATGGTCGCTCAAATCTCTATGCCTGTCTCTTGCCCGGCGAGTCGATCCAGCGTTGCTTGACGTTGATTCAATCTGGCTTGTTAAATCCGGTAACAGTGCTTGGTATTGGATCGCTAATTGTCGATGAGTTTCAAGACCTCAATCCATGTGATCAAGAGCTTATCGATCAGATGGCTCAAGCTTGTGTTTCAGTTTTTGTCGCAGGAGACGATGATCAGAGCATCTATACGTTCCGCTATGCTAGTCCGGCGGGGATTCAGTCCTTTCAGAATCGATACCCACTGTCAACTTCACACACGTTGCAGGTCTGCTTTCGTTGTACGGGTGGCATTCTTTCAGCTGCGACAAACGTTATCACGAATCACGCAGCTCCGGGGCGTTTGCCAAAAAATTTAGCTTCTGCGTATTTCTCAAGTGTCCCTCCCGAATCTGGGGTCCTTCACACTTGGTCATTTGCGGGAGAAGCGAGTGAGGCAAGGGGTATTGCTGACTCTTGTAACGAACTTATTTCTGCGGGAGTCATACCCGAGGACATATTGATCCTTCTATCACAGCGCGGGCTTGGAGAGCGAATTGAGCAAGAATTGCATGCGCTTGGTATTCAGTTTGTGGGTCTTGGTACAGGTGCAATTGCTGACACTAACGCCGGACGATTCGTCGTTAGTCTACTACGAGTGATTGACAATCCGGATTTCTTGGTAGGCTACAGGACAATTCTGGCACTACTATCGCGAGTGGGGACTCGCACATGTCGAAACGTTTCTGACGCATGCCTAAACAACAACGCAAGATACGCAGACATCTTCCTGAACGCTGTGCCGCCTTGGCTAACTGGAAGTTCCTTGAGCGCTGTAAATCGGGTTCGCAACTGTCTTTCACAAGTGAATGGATGGCAGTTGAGCGACATATTTTCGGCCCGAGCTGCGGTTGTTCTTCAACTCGTCTCAAGTTGCTTAACAGCACAAGAGTTAACTGAGTGGCAATCCGTAGCGGCGGCAATTCCTCCTTCATGCATACTGTCAGATGTGCTCGCCTATCTCGAGGCAGCGAACAACGGTGAGAGACAGGACATTCTTGCCCAAATCGCTGCTGGATCGCCAACTCCTACAGTGGCGGCAACCACAAACCCAACACCAGCCGCAGCTAGTGGGGTCAGGCTGATGACTCTTCACTCAAGCAAAGGACTTTCGGCAAGGGTAGTCTTCATACCTGGGCTTGAGGAGAATAATCTACCGTCTTCCAAAGACATGCTTTATCCTGCTTTGCTCCTCCAAGCCGCTAGGCTGCTTTATGTCGGTATGACACGGGCGCGTGCAGGTCTAATCCTCTCATTTGCTCGGTCAAGACCGCAATATGTCACAAGAGGGCCTAGACAGAACCGAATCCCCTCTCGTTTTCTAACTTCAATTGGCCAACAATTTGTCAATAGAAATAGTGGCCTAAGTGTTATGGAGGCTATAGCTATCAGTTCAGCCATTGGAAATCTTTAGCCTATTAGAGAGGAGCCTAACAAAGAATGCACTGGATAAAATACGCTACGCTTATTTTTACCAGTGATTCTGGTCGTTATGCGGCATTGGACACGGAGTGACGCTTGGGCACGCGGAAGGTATCGGAGCAGCCACAATCGCTGATGCGCTCAGAGCAAGCGATTTTCGATGAGCTAGCGAAGCTCTGCTCGTCACCCGGCTACATTCACGCGATTGCGTATCTTTGCTTTCGCGACAACATGATCCGCTATTCGGGCGAAATGAAGCCCGAGGATATGCGGCACATGTTTTCCAAAAATCGCCTCATTCGCACAGAAACGTCCACGCTGATCGGGCTGTTAATCAAGAACGAGATTGATTGTCGAGTTCCGGCCCCGAATGTCCTCCAGCAGTACATCGACAAGACAGAAGCACTGCTTCAGGAGATTCATCAGTCAATGTCTGCTGCATTTTGGGCTACCTTGGACCCGACGAAGGTCGGGGATAAGAACTTTAATCCGTTCACCAGCGGTGCAGTACTTCGAGAACCAATCTTTTATGGTGGCGAGTCTGCATATAGTTTCCAGTATCGCGACTTATCACCCAAGAAGTACGCGAGAGACAACGATTGGTTGACTGCAAACAAGCGCTTTTCCATTGAAGCCGCGCGGAACGTCGTTCATGCGATAGGGCGAATGCAGGACGAGAGGTCAATTGCGACCCTTCAGACCATGCGTGGTCGTGTCCTTCCGGCAAGCGTGCTTGCCTATGGTTAGCGGCAATATATAAGGTGGGGCAACCTGATTAAGCGAAGGAGGTTGCCTTATGGAAAGACGAGGAGTTAGGAGTACCGCTGGCCTTGACGTTGTGAAAGAGCAGCTTGAGGTCTGGAGAAAGAACAGGAAAAGGGGAGCGGGAAGAATCCCTGAGGAGCTTTGGGAAGCTGCAGCAGGGCTATGCAGGAGACATGCTCCCGGCACCGTGGCAAGGAGATTGGGGCTGTCATACGCAAGGCTCAAGAGCCGGGTGGTTGAGAAAGAGGACTTCATAGAGTTCGACATGGGCCTACCAGGCTGGCGGCTTGAGTGCAGTCGCCCGGACGGGGCGAGGATGGCCTTGAGCGGAAACGGGCCACTGCCCGAGGGGATGATAAGGCAGTTTCTGTTATGATACAGGTGACCCCTCATATGAGGATCATGGCGGCCGTTGAGCCCGTTGACTTCAGAAAAGGCATATACGGCCTGTGCGCGGTGTGCAGACAAAGGCTTCAAAGTGATCCCTTCACAGGGACCGTGTTTGTGTTCATCAACAAATCCCGCACTGCACTTAGAATCCTTGCCTATGACGGCCAGGGGTACTGGCTTTGCCACAAGAGGCTTTCCCAGGGCAGGTTCAACTGGGGATTTAAGGGAAAGGTTTCTCTACTGGCTGCAAGGGAGCTACAGGCCCTTATGTGGAACGTTTTCCCAATAAGGAACCCGGGGGAGTTCAGGAGCATTGAAAAAAATATTGTGAATTTGAAAAAAAGTGCTGGGCAACAACTAAAAGTTTCTGCTATAGGCTCTGCAACACAGGGAGGAGATGGAGTTGCAGATCTGCGGCAGAGACATTAGTGATGGCGAGCTTGAGTGGATACGCTCCCGAATAGGGGAGAAAGTCAGCCGAACTGAGCTATCAAGGCTTTTTTGTTCACACACCGGATGGGTCAAAAGCAACGGCGGCCTAAAGGATATGAGCTGCCGGACGGCGCTACTCAAGCTTGAGCAAAAGGGCCTGATAGAGCTTCCCCGGCCCCGGCACAGGGTAGCGCTGCCAAAGGTGAAGAAGACCCCCCAAGGAGAGCCCTGCCTGCCTGTCGAGCTTAAGGCCGGGGATATCATAATAGGGCTTAAGACAGTTGAGCGCAAAGAAAGCTCCCTGTGGAATGAACTCATAGACAGATACCACTACCTGGGCTACAACAGGCTTGCCGGGGCACAGATGAGGTTCTATGTCCTTGTTGGCCCTTGCCTTATTCCCTATTGTTGTCGGTCGATTTCTGGTCGAGCACCTCGCGCACTTTGGTTGCCAGGTCCTTCATCGAAAACGGCTTCTCGACGAAATGAACGCCCTCCTTCAAGACTCCTCGATGGGCAATTACGTTGGCCGTGTAGCCGGACATATACAGGTATTTCAGACCTGGCCTGACAGAAGCGAGCCGCTCCGCCAGGTCCGGACCGTTCATCTCCGGCATCACCACATCGGTGATCACCAGGTGAATGTCGGCAGTATGCTCTTCGACCAGACGTATCGCCTCTCCCGGCGTCTTAGCGGTCAAGACTGCATACCCCAATTTTTCGAGGATACTCTCGGTGAGGTCCAGAATTGCCTTTTCGTCCTCGACTACCAGCAACGTTTCCCTTCCCGCCGGCGGTGTTTCCGCTGCACTCTCCACAAGAGTCTCGGCAGGTTCGGCCTTGTGCCGGGGAAAATAGATTCGGAACATCGTTCCTTGTCCCGGCTCACTGTATACGTTGATGAATCCGTCGTTCTGCTTGACAATGCCGTACACGGTCGCCAGTCCCAGGCCGGTGCCCTTTCCCACACCCTTAGTGGTGAAGAAAGGTTCAAACAGATGCGACCGTGTTTCTTCGTTCATGCCGCAGCCGTCATCGCTCACCGCAAGGAGGACATACTCGCCAGGGACAAAATCAGCGTGGCTGGCGCAATAGGCCTCGTCAAAGGCGATATTTCCCGTTTCAACGGTCACCTTACCCACCCCAGCGATGGCGTCGCGGGCGTTCACACACAGGTTTGCCAGCACTTGATCGATCTGGCTGGGGTCCATCTTGACGGGCCACAACTCCTCCCATGGCCTCCAGGCCAGATCAATGTCCTCGCCGATGAGCCGCCGCAACAGGCTGAGCATGCTCGACACGGTGTCGTTCAGGTTAAGAACCCTCGGGGCGATGGTCTGCTTGCGCGCAAAAGCCAGCAGTTGCCGTGTGAGGTCGGCCGACCGCCGTGCGGCGTTTTCGACATTCTGAAGCCGAGTATAGAGCTGATCCGACGAGGCGACATCATTGAGCGCGATTTCGGTATTACCGATGATCACCGTGAGCATATTGTTGAAATCGTGGGCCACGCCGCCTGCGAGACGTCCCACTGCTTCCATTTTCTGGGCTTGCATGAACTGGGCTTCCAGCTTCTTTTCCTCCGTGACATCCCTGAGAAAACAGAGAATGCCCGGTTTGCTTTCCCAGATGATTGGGGCAGTGGTGAGCTCAACCCACCTCTCCTTACCCTTCTTGTCTATAAACCTGAAGGGAAATAGTTCGGGCTGCTTTCCTTCCTGCAGCCGCAAATATTCTTCAAGAACCGCCTCTTTGTCTGAAGGGTGGATAAGATCGATAAAAGGAATGCTGGCCAATTCTTCAGTGGAATAACCTGACATTTCCAATGCCTTAGGGTTCGGAAATTTCACGACATCATTCTGAACAATGAAGATGGCCTCACCGGCATTCGCAATTAATAAGCGATATTTCTCTTCCGATTCCTTCAGGTCTCTCTCCGCGGCCATGCGCCCCCGCTCCTGGAGGTCTCTCTGTAATCTGGCACGGAGGATGGGTGAGACTCTGGAGGCAACACGTTCCAGCAAATTCTTGTCCTGCTCGGTGTAGCCCCCTTCCTTGTTGGCCACGGAAATTAGCCCAATGGACTCTTGCCCATAAACGATCGGCACCGTGAGGAAATGATCAATGCGAATGTGCCCCCCAGGGGTATGAAAGGATCCGTTCGAACAGAAGGTTTTCTTCTCCCTGATCGCTCTACCCCAGAGGTTGTTTCCCCAGGAATCCGCCGGAAAGGCGATAGACTTACCTGGAATCTGGCACTCATTCCAGATAGCTCTGGTTAAACTGGGAATGATAAGGTCCCCATTTTCCGCTATATACCCAAAGATACCGAACTCGCTATTCATCACCTGAAGGATAACCGCCAAGACTTCTCCATACATCGCCTCGTCCGAGACGGTAAGGAAGATGTTTGCGATTTCATTCAGGAGTGTCTTTTCCCGTTCCGCACGCTTGCGCTCGGTAATATCTTCGACTATCCCTATGCCGCCTTTGATCTGGCCCTGCAGGTCAATCAAAGGAGCAGTGCGCATGGAAATCCAGATTACCGCAGAACTGGTCGTGGCGCGATAAAGGCCATCGTAGAATCCCTCCTCTCCTTCCACCGCCTGACGCAGAGCGGGAAGCACCCCCTGATCTCGCAGCGTATTCATATCCAGGCCCACCAATCGCTCTCGGCTGGATTGGAGAATGGATATAAAGCGGTCGTTGCAGTCAGTGATGTGAAGCTGCGTATCATAGTGGAACACTCCCACTGGCGAACGGCAAAAAAGCAGGCGATAGCGTTCTTCGCTCTCCTTAAGAGCCCCTTCCGCCTGCATGCGCTCGACAATATCCCAGGAAAGGTCACCCAATTGTGATAGGATGTCCACATCGCCTTCATCATAATTGGTAGGCTTGTTGCCGACGCCGACAATCACCATTATCAGGTTGCCTCTGAAAATCGGGACAACTACTTCTCTCACGACCGGTGCATGGCCCTCAGGCATTCCTTTGCGATGAGGTAGCGAGGCATAGTCGTTGTGAATGACGGGACGATGTTCATGTACACAATCCACCCATACACCTGCCTTGGCAATATCATAATGGCTGCCCTTTCCTGCAGCCGTACACATGTTCTTCAGCGTATTTGTTGACCAGTTCTGCAAGGAGAGAGTTTCTTGATCCGCTTCGAGAAAATGATAGAAACCAATCGAACTGCCGGTTAGCGCCTCTATTTCATCCAGCGTTGCGGTCAAAAATTCGTCCATCGAGTGTGTGTTGGCGAACTCTAACAGACGGAGGCGAGCCTGCCTGATACTATCAATCCGCTTACGCTTGGTGATGTCGCGGGCAACATGCACGCAACCGATTATTCGACCATCAGATTCGAAGAGAGGAGATGTGCTGACGAGAAAATCGCCGCCCAGACGCTCTTCCCTTAATCCCACAATGTGCTCCAGCCCATCAGTCAATGTTTGCGAATAGGGACAGGAAGGATGAGGCTTCTCAGTCCCATGTACGGCTCTATAACAGGTCTGTCCGATACATGCTTGCTGCGGGAGATTCAACCTATCAGCCATGGCCTTGTTGGCCTGAACAATGTTAAAGCTGTCATCAATGACTGCAACCAGGTCGGGTACCGCGTCGAACGTCTTCTCCCAAAGTTCTTTGGCACAACGCAAATCGTGAGAAATCAACAGAGTGGCCAAGCCGTCCGCCAGCCGTCTGCCGACCTCCTTGAAAAGTCGTTCCTCCTTTGCCGTCCAAATGCGGGCATACGAGCATTGATGAATCCCGAATTGCCAGGGACTGCCTGTTCTGGGGTAAATTGCCATTGACATGAAACATTTAAAGCCAAATCTTTCTGACACGTCTGCGGGCAGTGCATTCGGAGTCCCCGGACCGAATTGCACCGGACCATCGTTTGCCAGCAAGATGCGCAGCGTCTCCGCAACATCGGGGTCCATTGGCATATCAAGCCCCAGCGCGAGAACGCCGGGATATTCCGGCTTGTTCCGCTCCTTCGGCACTCGCCATGCGGTTGCCCCAGGGTCGCATGGATACATCAGAAATGCCCGGTCGCACTCAAAGATCGAAAGCACCACGTCGAGCACATCGCTCATCATCTGTTCAAGGTTATTCGTCCCTTGTATCGCCCGATTGATTCGATCCATGGATTCAAGGAATCTGAGATGCGCCAGACGTTCTTGCTCCGCGCGCTTTCTTTCAGTAATGTCAATAAATGAGCCCACGATCCCTGCCACTTGTTTACTCTCATCACGAAACACGTTCTTGGCAAAGATGACGGGGTGGTCTATTCCGTCTTTATCACGTACTCTGTACTCATAAATCTGAGACTCGGGATTGTGTATCAACTCCAAGTCTTTTTGGTGATAAGTCTCGGCATTTTCGCTTGGCCAGAGTTCCATCACGGTTTTTCCCTTTATCTGGTCAGAACTGGCCCCGGTAAACTCAGAGAAGGCTGGGTTACACCCCAGATACCGACCTTCTTTGTCCTTATAAAATACCGGCGTGGGAATTGCCGATAACAAAGCTTCGTTAAACATCGAAGATCGATCAAGTTACTTGTGGGCATCCTTCAATTCCTCTTCCGCCTTTTTGCGCTCAGTGATGTCCCTTGCGATGCTCAGAATAACAGTTCTCCCGCCGTATGATACCAGACTGGAACTGACCTCCACTGGCAGGCGCCTTCCATCCTTTGTCTTGTGCCATGTTTGAAATACCTGGATTTTGTCTCTTGGCATGGAACGGGCTAAGTCTTGTATCTGTTTGGGCGTCAGGTTATCGTCAATATCAGAAATCCTGGCGGATAGAAGCTCTTCCCGCGTGTAGCCCAAGACTTTGGCGACAGCATTGTTGACCTCCAGAATAGTCGTATCAAAATCAATCACCCAGACAGTATCATTCATTCCATTTATCAAATCCCGATACTTTCTTTCGCTCTCCCGCAGGCCATCCTCTGCTCGTTTCAGGTCCGTGATGTCCACCGAAGAACCGATAATCTGGACGATCTTTCCTGCCTCGTTCCGTACCGGCGCAAGCTGTGTCTGCCACCAGGTTCCCTGACCGCTTCCAAGAAACGGCTCTTCGCATTGGATGACGTCGTTTGCCTCCAGGCAGCGTTCACAGTTCGCCCGTAGTGCTGCGGCGACTTCTTTAGAGAGGTCGGGGACCTCTCTGGGTCGCTTGCCGACCACTTGCTCCTTACGAAGGCCGGTGGCTTTCTCGCAGGCTGGATTAAGGCTGCCGAAAACGAAATCACCGTCCACATCAACATGTAAGACGAAAATCGGAACTCCCATATGCTCGTAAATGCTGCTAAAGAAGATTTTCTCACTCATAATTCACCTCTGAATTACGTCTCCTCTGTCTTGGGCTAAAACACCTGAGTTAAGCTGAAACAGGCATTCGAAGTCGGCCCATTTCTGTTTCCGTCAGGCCTGTTCGAAGCCGGGGAGTTCAAAACTCTATGGCCTGCCTGTTTTCAGCTTCAACGAACTTGTTCGAGTATACCCCTCTTTATGATGAAAAGCATTCTTCCTGTCCGGGATCACATTGGGGGAAGGGGGCTTGTTTGAATATCCATCATATCACTATCCTGCCTCTCCATAAAGTTCTTATCCTACCCGCCCTCCTGCCTCACCGTCCACAACCTCCAATTCTTATCAGTCCTCGTCAAATCAAGACAAGCAGGAGGCTCGCCCTTAAGGGATTTTTCCACTACATGGGTTATCTTCAGCTCGTGGAGAAGGGCGCAGTCGATGGTTCCCTTTTTTGCCGCCAGCGCCAGGGCCTCCTTTACGGCAGCCGCGTTGCCTCCATGTTCCATACTGGGAATCACCTGTATCCTTTCCGGACTATAGAAAGGTAAAGCCAGAGACCCCGGGCCATCAACGGCAAATACGAAAGATCCTTCAGGCAGGCTGAAGGTGGGAGCTGAACCGGCGGTCTTGATTTGGCCGGTAAATGCCAGGGCGACAAATAGGGCGACTCTTATTGCCCATGATTTAAGCGGCAGCAATTGGGGTTTCCGGCCAAGTGCCAAGGCAGTCAAAACTGCCAGTCCAAACAGGACAACAGGCATATACCGGCTCATATTGGTGCCTGCAAAAAAACTCACGACAAAGAAAACCGGTAGAAATGTTCTATCAAACTCCTTTAATGACGGTCTGAAGGCCCCTAGCACGAGAGCAAGCAGCCCTACCGCGGCAATGCCCCTCAACTGGAACAGCATGACGATTAAAAGAGAGGCGTTCTCCATGACAGGAAGGCTCCTGCCCTCGACCCACCGGTTAAGATAGCTGAAAAGCTCCGGCCACCTGAAATCTGTGTACCACATCCAGAAGCCTATCTGGAGAAAGACAACAGTAGCAAAGCTAAAGGCTTTCTTTCTGACTGAAACATTCAAAAATGCCGCGCCCACGGCGTAGATGGGTATGAGGCCGTAGATGGGAGCGATCAGCGCTCCTATTGCAACCCAGATGAAAGGCGAAAGCAAGAGCGCACTCACCATCCATAGGGTGGCAAATATCTCAGGCCGCCCATTGGCACTGCCCGGTAAGCAAAGAGAGGAAAAACGAGTATAAAAAACAGCATGACCCAATACTGGGCGTCAGGCCTGGTTCTAAGAATCTTCCACAGGGAAAGTCCGAAGACCAGATAGGACAGAAGCAAAGCTGTTATCTGGACGACACGGACAGTTGCCATGCGCGAAAGCAAAAGAGGCGGCCCCTGAAGCCAGGCCAGGGCCTTTTCAAAACCTATCCAGTAGTCCCATGAAGGAAAGTCCATGAATGGGTAGAGTTGCCGGTAATCATAGCCGTACAGATATGCGACGACATGCCTGTAGAGATCGTCTGTCGGCATAGGAAAAGAAAACAACGCCAAAAAAAACGAAAACACACACCCCATAAGCAGCAGGTTGAACCTGGGCCTGGTTTCGGAATCTGCAAGTTCCCGGGCAAAACTGTCTTTAGCTTTGGACAAAGTTTTTTGGATAAAGTTCTGGACAAAATCTGACAAGGGCTTTTCCTCCTCGAATATAGCCTAAATACCTTAGGCATCTAAAGCACTCGGTGCATCTACAAGAAATTACTTCTCGCCTTGAAAGCGTGAGACCCGTCTGAGGGAAAAAACAAACACTCAGAAAGATAATTTTCGACACCTGCGATTTATTTCTTCCCGAGAGGGGATATCGAGGTCCTCTGGGAAGTAATTCTCCCGATAAAGAGCAACAAAAAGGAGATACTTTCATGAAAAGTTACATGTCCCGTTTGTACAGTGACAGTGAACTACCCAGCGAGGATAATATCAATGAGTTGTCTGTCCTGATTCTTGCCAAAAACGAAGAGGCCACAGTCGGAATTGAAGTCAAAAAGGCTCGGGCCGTTTTTCCAAAGGCGGAGATTCTTGTAATTGACAACGGAAGCACGGACAACACCCGGCAGGAAGCGATAGATGCGGGGGCATCAGCATGTATTCCCTGTGAGACCCCTGGCAAAGGCGCTGCCATGCTTTGCGGAGTACGCGCTGCATCAGGCTATAAAATTCTATTCCATGACGCCGACGGAGAATACGAAATTGAAGACACGATACCCCTTGTCGCAGGGATGAATATTGGAACGATGATAATCGGCCGCAGGAGTCCGGAATCCATGACCTGGTCTTCCAGAAAAGCCAACGGCTTTATTTGATGCCTGCTTGAGATGCGTTTCGGAGTAGAAGGGGTGCCGCAAGACATCCTTTCCGGAAGCAGGGCCTTCTATCGAAGCGATCTCCTGGAATGGCCTATTCGGTCAAAAGGCTTCGGGATAGAAACCGAGCTGACCACACTGGCTTTAAAGCAAGACTTTAATATCTGCGAGTATCCTGTCCGCTATACTCCAAGGACCAAACAGGACGGGAAAAAAATCCGGTTTTATCATTTGTTTGTCTGTGCGTTGGCTGCCTTAAGACATTATTACGACGTGCCTGACAATTATTGGGCTATACCGCATACACCCTGGGGGGATTGGAGGGATTGAGGCCCCGGAAAATGCAAGGCGACTACAATCTCGAAGTAATGGAAGCGGCGGTAAACTACAGGCAGGCGGTCATAAATCTCTTTAAGCCATATCTTGCCGATTGCAGGAAAATAGCCGATTTCGGGGCAGGCCGTGGAACCTACGCTCGCGAGCTTACCGATACCTGGCCCGACATTTACTGCATAGAGCCCGCAAGAGATTTCTGGCAATCCTGTCCGGGTCTTTCCTGGCTGGAAAGTTTGAATGACCTACCTGAGCAGCTTGACGCCATCTACACCCTCAATGTCCTTGAGCATATAGAATACGACGAAAAGGCGCTCACAGAAATAAACAGGAGGCTTTCCCCCGGAGGAAAACTCTTCGTGCTTGTCCCAGCTCACAAAAATCTGTGGACAGAAATGGACAACAAAGTAGGCCATATCAGGCGCTACAGCACTGAGGAGCTGACCGGAAAAGTCATTAACGCCGGATTTGAAGTTCTATCTACAGGGTATTTTGACTGGGTTGGTTATCTGGCGACAAAAGCACATCAGGTGCTCAAAGGCAATGGCTCTCCGAGTGTAAAACAGATCAAGGCATTCGACAAGGTGTTTGCCTGGATGCAGGTAGTTCGCTTACCGGAATTCGGAAAGAACGTATATCTCTGCGGGAGGAAGTTATCTTGAATGTGACCCAAGTTTTTTTAGAGACACGAAGAAGGTCTTCCCTTTGGTCTCATTCGACTCAACCCAGACATTCCCGCCGTGCCTCTGGGCCAGTTCTCTGACGATCCCAAGGCCGAGCCCTACACCTGATACGCCCTTTACATTACCGATCCTCTTGAATGGCTCAAAGATCGTCTTACAGGCCTCGCCGGGTATCGGTACCCCATCGTCGTAAACAGACAAAAAACAATAATCATCGCCCTCGCGGCAATCCAGAGTTATCTCTTTCATCGCGTTTCCTCCGTATTTGAGGGCGTTTTCCACAAGATTTCTCAGTATCCTGACTAATGCAATCCTGTCAGCCCAGACGCAAGGAAGCGAGGTGGGGTATCTCATTTCGACGCCTAACGCCCTGAGCCTCCCGGAAAACTCTTCCTTCAAAACTCCGAGAAGTTCATCCATCCTTGTGGTTTCCGGGTTCACCGGCGTAACCTTTGTAGTAATAAATTCGTTTACCTGATCGGCCATCCTAAGGATCTGCTCGGAGGCAGAAAGTATCAGGCTGGCATATTCAAGAGCCTTTTTGTCTTTAAAAGCCTCCACATACTTCTTCAATCTCCTGGCAATACCGTAAGCAGCCATTGCCGGATTCTTCAGATCATGGGAAATGGAATAAGCGAAGAGCCTTGTGCTTTTCTCGGCATCAACGAGGGCCTCCTCGGCCTCAAGGGTCTTGGTCACATCCCTTATGACTCCCTGATAGCCTTTAACCTTCCCGTCCTCTGATCTCCTGACAGATGCGCTTAAAAGGCACATCATTACTGTGCCGTCTTTTCTTCTGATCCTAGCTTTGAAATCCTTTAGGGCGCCTTTTCCCTCGACAAGATGCCTGAAGGATTCCATCTCGGCACTGTCAACAAAAAGCTCTGCGACTCCAACCTTGGTGAGCAGTTCGTCCCTGCTGTAACCTACCAGTTCCTCAGCGGCTCTGTTCAGGTCTATAAATCTTCCCGCCCTATCTGTGATGCAAATGGCATCCATGGAATCGTCAAAGAGGCTTCTGTACTTGGCCTCACTTTCTTTGAGGGCCTCTTCAGCCCTTTTAAGATTGTCAATGTCGAGGATCATAGCTTGCTTTGAGACGCTTCCATCAGTTCTGTAGATTGGAGCGTTCACAACGTAGTACCAGCGGTTGTCAAGAGGGCTGAGTATCTCCCATTTTACGGTCTCGCCCTTAAAGACCCTGCCATTGACGCACCAGGGGCATACGGAATCTCTTCCGTGGATTACCTTATAACACCTCCCGCCGGTTCCGTCGAAACCGGTGCGTGCTATGAAATGCCCATTCATGAACTCAACGGTATAATCTTTGGAACAAATATATATGAGGCCTTCAAAGGCCTCTATCATGGCCAGGTATCTGGCTGCATTTTCACCAAAAGAGTCGGCCTGTCTGGAGTATCTTTCGGATAGTTTCTCAAGGGCATTGACCCTGGCCCTCAAGGAAGCAACCTCCGTCACAAGCTGGGCGTGCGTCTTTTCATGCTCCATAACACTCATCTCCCTCTTGGATGGGGCGAAAGACCTTTGTGCCTATGATGATTGGTCAGTCGCCCTACGAAAAATTAGTGTAGCATAAAGGCGAAGAAGGTTTAATGAGGAAATGAGCAGAGAGATGACTCTCTGAATCAGCGAGCAACCCCTTTCTTTCAGGAAACGCCAAAGAACTGTGTGTATGCATGTTTTGCTACCCACTGTAGGCAACGCAGCCACGACTGTGAATAATGACTCACCTGATAGTTACAGGTAGAAAGGCAGGTGCGGCTGCATTGCTCTTTAATCCGGGCCAACCGCTCAGAATCAAATCTGCTGCCTCGACGTATATCTCCCCAGTCCTCCTCGGAGCTATAAAGCTCAAAACATGGTGAAAAGCTGCCGTTGAGTCTGATGACCATGGACATCTGCCCCGCCTTACATTGCCAAGCGGGAGGCTTATTGCGAATGAAGCTCTTCATCGCTTTCAGATGATCAACGGAATTGACCATATTGTAGCCCTCCTGCTCTTTCTCTACGAGCCAGTCGATAAGCTCGTTCACCTCCCGGATTTCGTTATCGGTAATCCATGCCCCGTCCTTTTCATGGCCGAATTCTTCGTAGCGGATGGGGGGAGGCTCGTTGATATGATAATCCGTCGCAATCCCGTAATGATGTGCTATTTCGGTCAATTGCTTCACATCCATGACGTTCCGGCTCGTGATGTTGATATTCAAAAAGGTGATGTAACCGTACTTCTTCTCCTGCTGGACCAGGTATTCAAATTGCCTTTTAATCCTCCCAAAATACTTAGGAATCCCTTCATATCCATCCACAGCGTCCACGGCCAGATTCACGGCGGCAATCCCCGCTTCGCCGATCGCATCGATAAAGGCCTCCTCAAGGAGGATTCCGTTTGTGGGCAAATACACAAAAAAACCTCGGTTTGCGGCGTACCTGGTTAGCTCCACAATAAAGTCCTTTCGCATAAGTGGCTCGCCACCCATGTAGGCCAGAACCCGGCAACCGACAGAACCCAGCCAATCAACTGCCGCCCGCGCAGTCTCCATGGTCATTCCGGGTATCCTCTTTCCACGGCTGTAACAATAATGGCAGTCAAGATTGCAGCTAAGATCGGTATAGAGAAACGACAACACCGGTCTGAACTCCTTGGAAAGGAGTCGAGACTTTATGTAAGGCAGCAGCCAACTCCGATAAGCTTTACTGAAGTTATGAAGATGATAGGAAGGGCTATGGTATGGCACTTTTCCGAATGGGAGCCCTCCTGTTGGAAGTTGGTCCGATTTCGCAAATTGTTGATTGGCCACACAGAACACCTCCTTTCGACGATGCTGTTCTCAGCTTTTGAAAAATCTCAATTAAGGCGAAAGCCACCATCAAAACGATTCCATCTGAGGGCTTTTTCGACAGCCCTCTTCAACTCCCTTAGCCCAAAGGGCTTGAGCAAAAGCGCTTGAAACTCCTCACTATGTTTTTTTAGCCAGGACGCCAAACTCATCATCTCCGCTTGCAAGGATGCAAGGGATATCCGGCCGGATCTTGCGTAACTCCTCCAGAACTCCCCACCTTAGCCACCGGCTTTTCGTTTTGTGTCTGGAGTATATTGTCCCCGAATAGAGGTAGAAAGACCTGAAGTGTAGTGCCTTGGCCGGGTTTGCTTTCAACCCTGACAGCCCCATCGTGGGCCTTCACCAACCCGAGGGCAACAGGAAGGCCAAGTCCTCTTCCGGTAAATTTCGTGGAGAAAAACGGATCAAAGACCTTCTCCATGGTCTCCATATCCATGCCGCAACCCGTATCGGTAACTGAAACACACGCATAGACATATTCTTTCGGCTCCCAGTCGGCCGGATAAACCTGAGATTTGGGGATATCGCTTGTGGTCATCCGACTGATGGCGACGGTGATATTCCCTATCCCTTCTCCTATTGCCTCACCTGCGTTCACCAATATGTTTGTTATAGACCGGCCGATTTGCGCCGCATCACCCAGCACCGCGGGACCCTTCTCCGGTAAATCGGTCGTAAGCCCCACTTTAGGCGGTAGTGAATCGCCTAGGTGGCTCAACACATCACGGCATATCTCGGAGAGGTCAATGGGCTCCCTTTTTCCAATACTCTGGCCCAGATAGGAGAGCAGGAGCTGGCTTATTTCTGCTACCCTTCGTGAAGCGTTCATTGCGCTGGCAATATAACTCCTATGCACGGAATTAAACGGGATTTCATCGAGTGCAAGCTCCAGATTTCCGATTATGACACTCATAAGGTTGTTGCAATGGTGGGCGACGGCCCCGGCCATCCGGCCCATGCTCTCGGCTTTCTGCAATTTCTTGATTTGACGTTCAAGTTCAATGCGTTTGTCCTCTTCTCGCCTGCGTTCAGTGATATCGCGGACAACGCCCAGAATCTCAACCGGACTGCACTGCTCATCAACTATCAATATTGCGTGAACCTCCACCGGCAGGATGTTCCCATCCCTGTGGAGAGCCTCCAGTTGAAGAATTTCCGGTTCTTTCCTCCCGTTTTTAACGGCCGCAAGCATGGTATTGATTTGCTTTGCATAGGAGTCTGGCGTAAGGACATCCTCTGCTTTCAAAGAAAGGCAATCTTCTGGAGAATATCCAAGGATTCTTTCTGCAGAAGGGCTTACATATGTAAAACGATTCTCCTTTATGTTCAATCTGTAGATAATGTCTGCGGAGTGTTCCGCAAGAAATCTGTATTTTTCTTCGCTTTCCCTCAACTTCCTTTCCATCTTTGCCTTGTAAAGGCCCATCTCCAGTGTGATCTTCAGATCTTCTATTCTCAGGGGTTTTTTGAGATATCCGAAGGGTTCGCACGCCTTTGCGCGATCCAGGGTTTCCTCTCCAGAGTAAGCGGTAACAAAAACAATAGGGATATTAAGATGCTCTTTGATCCTTCTTGCCGCCTCGACACCGTCCGTCTCCCCCTTGAGTTTGATATCCATCAGGATCAGATCAGGCTTGTTCTTTTCCGCCTCCTCCAGCACTTCTTCTCCATAACGGACAATAGGGCACGCGTCGTATCCGAGCTTAGTCAACTTGTCTCTGATATCTGCGCTCACCACGACCTCGTCTTCAACAATCATTATCCTGTCTTTCGGCATCTGTATCCCTCCCATCACCGGGAAACCGGCCACCGGATTATCCATTTGGTACCCCCATCCCTCTGAACTCGCCAGGTCCCTTCAAGCTGCTCTTCCGCCAACTCGGTAACGAGCCGCAGACCCAGGGTATGGGCATTGGCCGGATCGAAATCCGACCCCAGTCCTATCCCGTTGTCGCTCACCGATGCCACAATTTCCGTGCTTCCCTCCTTTCTTACCTCAATTCTTATCTCTCCCCCGGCGCCCGAAGGAAAAGCGTATTTCAGTGAATTGGAGATCAATTCATTGATGATCAGGCCGAACGGCATCGCCTGATCTATTCCAAGATAGACCGTCTCTGCATGGATGCTTATTGCCACTCCTCTCCCAGGGGTTTCAAAGGAGCGGGAAAGATACCCTGCCAATTTGTTAAGGTATGACTGCAACTCAATCTCTCTAAGGGTGTCGGACTGGTAAAGGATTTCATGCACAAAGGACATGGCCTGAACGCGGTTTTGGGCCTCCTGAAAGGCATCTATGATCTCCCGACTCTCGGTCTTTGAGGATTGAAGGCTTAGAAGGCTTGATATCACCTGCATGTTGTTTTTGACCCGATGGTGTATCTCCTTTAGAAGAATTTCTTTCTCCTTGAGGGCATCCTGCGCAATCTTTTCCGAACGTTTGATGTCGGTGATATCAACACGAAAACCTACGGTGCTTCCGTCGGGGGTCTTTCGCTCTGAGATCTTTACCCACCGCCCATCGCTCAGCTCCTGTTCGATGCTGCTGCCGGCCAGGCGGTGCAAAGCCATTCGTTCGGAAACCCACTCTTCTTCCTTTCCCGCTGCAGATGCGTATTGTCCCCTCATGGCCCCTTCGCGAAGAGCGGCTTCGTATTTTGCTCCAGGGACAATGAATTCGCTTGAGTCCTTGTATATCTCCAAATACTTTGGATTGCACAGAACCAGACGGTCTTCTTCGTCATAGACGGCGAATCCCTCGTCAATGGCGTCAATGGCGGCCAGGAGTCTTTCCTCGATTCTCTTTCTTGCGGCTTGAGCCTCCAGCCGCTCGGTGATGTCCCTGGCGATCCCAAAAATAGCTTCCTTATTATTCCACGAACCCAGAGAAACCTTTGTTTCAACGGGTATTATCCGACCGTCTGCGGTCATTAGAGGAATGGGACAGAACATGGTCTTCCCTTCCAACATGTCCTTTACTATTTTTGCTGCTTCGTCCCTTCGATCCGGGGGATGAAGGTCAAAGACATTCATTGTAAGGAGCTTCTGCGATGAATAGCCCAGACGCTTTTCAACAACGGGATTGAAGCCCACAATCCGTCCTGCACCATCCAGGACGAAGAGGAAGTCTTCCAAGGTTTCAAACAGCGCCTTAAGATTCCGCTCACTGCGTTTTAACGCCTGGTCCGCTTCGATCCTCGCCAAGGCTCCCGCTGTCTGAGAAGCAATAGTTTCAAGGGCGTATCGGGAGAATTGTGAAATAGACTCCCTGCTCCTGGATGCCGCATTTAAGACTGCGATCACCCTTTCTTCATGTTTGACCGGTATCACGCCGATGGAACGGATGCCGCTTTTCCTTTTGATGTCTAATTCCTTCGCTTCATAAACCAAAATAGAGAGCAATTCCTCATAGGGCAAAAAGACCGGTTCCACGCTTTCAATCAAACGTGCCTGCGCTGAGTTGCTCTCATAATATGAGCTTATTGTCACGAACTCGGGCGAAAGATTCTTATGAACCTTAAGGCTGAGGCTCCCGTCTTCAGGATTGACAAGGTAGATTCCTCCGCAGTCTATACCATCAACCTTCAATGTTGCATCCAAACAAACCGTCAGCGCCTCTTCAAGGCCCGCTATGGACCCCAAGGCAGTGCCCAGGTCTCTTTGGATTCTTAAGGTTGCCTCAGATCTAACGAGTTCTTCGGTCCTAGCGGCCACTTGTCTTCTTAGTTGCAGGTTCCAAAACCATATCAATGCAATCAAAACAAGGAACGCTGCCGCGAGACCCATAATGTGAAAACTGTAAGTTTCCAGAAATGACTTCCCGGTAGTGAGTTGAACACCCAGCCACTTGCGTTCAATGCTATCCAGAGCGCCGTTTTTGCGGGCAAGCGCTACTCCCTTATTTAAGATGGACTGAAGGACAAGGCTTCCCTCTTTGACGGCCATGCAGTTGTACCCTATGTAAAGCGGCTGGCCCACCTTCTTGATGCGATCCGTCAAATGATTTGAATAGACATGATATAAGACGATCTGCTCATCGCCTATGACGGCATCCGCCTGGCCGGCAATCACCCGGTCCGTGGCCTCGGCAAAGTTAACGGTATCCAACACAGAAAATGAGATTCCTTTGGCTCTCAAGAACTCCAGGGCGTAATCCCCCTTCTGCATGGCAATGATTTTACCGTTCAGGTCCGCCATCTCCTTAATATCCGGTCTGTCTGCTGCTACGAAGATGGATGCAGGCACCTCAAACATGGTAGAGGTGAAGTCAAAATGCTTGTCACGGTTTTCGCTATAAAAAAGACTTGTGAGGATATCGGCTTTTCCAGAGAGAACCGCTTGCTGTGCCTCTTTAAATGACTTGTCTGTAAATATGGCCTTGAAACCGAACTCAGTCGCCATCCAGCGAGCCAACTCTATACACATCCCGGTGTGGTCTCCCTGTTTGTCTACAAACTCGAATGGGGGATAGACCGTCTGACTTACAAAGGTGATTTCTCCCTTGTCCTTGAGATATGCTTTTTCTTCTTGGGTGAGCTGTTCACTGGACCATGCATGCGAAGTGAACATAACTAATATCAGGAAGGAGGCCACGATCCTTGTGAGGTGAAGCATTACTGTTTTCATGCGAAACCTCTTCAAAAAACCAGAAAGGATTACTAAGCCGTTCGGATATGTCTCGGGAATCGCCTATCTCAGGCGGTGAAGAATCTCATTAAGCAGCCCATGAGGCGATCAACCACTGATGCATAATAGCACGCTTGGACGGTCGCTTCAAGTTTGAAGTCTCACGGGTCTCTCTCAGGCTGCCTGCCGCCAAGGCAGCGATAAGACATCAAAGCGCTTATCGGTGTGGCTTCTCGCAGTCTCTTTGCCGCGGCACAGGCCACTGGTCAGGCCTAGGGCGCCATTGATTAAGCGGAGGATTTGCGGCAATAGTTTGAATTAGCGCGGTGTGTGTCCGCAGGGCAGGGATGCTTCCGCATCGTCTTTGGCTCTGAAACTATCCCCCCGGCGTGCATTAGAAAAGCCGAGCAGTTAAGGTTGACTTAAGTCAATGACAACACCCTGCGTTGATTGTAATAATGAAACAGTTAGTGACGCACGGGCAACCTTCCCGTATGAAATGTGACGACAAGATGGAACCGATCAATCTAAAAGACAAGGAAGCATTCAAGAAGGAGTGGCGGGGGATGGACAACCTGGTAGATAATAAACCTTACTTGCTGATCAACACGGCTTCCGTGGAACCGGGGAACAGCGTCACAGAGCATCAGGTCGGTTCCACCGTAACCCCTGAGGTGGTTTTCGGGGAGAATATCTTCGGCGTCGGCTGTGGGGAGGTGATCAGTATGGGATCTAAGAATGTGCTGCGAGTTTCGGCGGATCTACTGCATTACCGGCCGCGTCAAATCGCTCAGAGGCCAGTATCATCCGGGTTGGAACTTCCGGACCGTCAGGACGAGAGACAAACTGAGCCTGGGGACAAAGGAGTTGATTTTAGTCGAGTGGACCATGCTCCACTGGTCGGAAAAGGTGTTCTGCTACCCCACCGGAGACGACATACTCTTCAGCAACGAAGACTCCGTTCGGGATTGTCCCTCGAAGTATCCCTTCAACGACCTATGCGACCAGACGGAACTGGTGGCCGAGTACCTCTTGTACCGCGCGTACATTCTTGCCCCTTTCACGAAAGCTACCCAATAGCCTTCGTGATCGCTCGTTGAGGCATCTGGATGAGACAGTCAACTACCCCGTCCTGAAGGGCGGAGCTTGGGGAAACCTGAGCCAGGTTGACCAGGGGGAGCGGGGAATCCGCTACGTTGGCAACAGGTCGTTAAGACCCACTCCGGGATGCTTCCTCAGTCCCGGACACTGGAAGGCTCGGATCATGCTGGCGAAAGGTAAAGCGCCGAAGGTTCAAGTCGCCGCGAAAGCGGGAGCCGGTTGCCGACATCCCCGAGGGGAGCGAAGCCGGAAGGCTTCCGTTACAAGGCCCCTAAGGGCAGAAGTTGGGAGAAAACAATGGCTGTTTTTGTATTGGACAGAAGGAAAAGACCGTTGATGCCGTGCTCTGAGAAGCGGGCAAGATTGCTGCTTGCACGGGGACGGGCAAGGATCCATCGGTTGACGCCGTTCACCATTCGATTGGTCAACCGCACGGTTGAGCAATCCGTGTTGCAGCCTGTACGCATCAAGTTGGACCCTGGAAGCAGGACAACCGGAATTGCGCTGGTAAGAGACGGTGAAACGGGTAGGACAGCGCATGTGCTGTTTCTCGCCGAACTGCACCATCGTGGGCAGGTGATCAGGGATGCGCTCACACAGCGCAGGGCTTTCAGACGCAGGCGACGCACGGCAAACCTGCGGTATCGAGCAAAGCGATTTTATAACCGCACGAGACCTGAAGGCTGGATTGCGCCATCTTTGCGGCATCGTATCGAGACGACTGTTTCTTGGGTGAACCGGCTGCGGCGCTGGACACCGGTTGCAGCGATCAGCCAGGAGCTGGTTCGCTTCGATACCCAAAAGCTTCAGAACCCGGAAATCTCCGGAGTTGAATACCAGAAGGGGACGCTTTTCGGCCTCGAGGTGCGCGAATACCTGTTGGAGAAGTGGAACCGAGCCTGCGCGTATTGTGGTGCTCGGAATGTTCCTCTGGAAATAGAGCATATCCAGCCCAGGAGCCGAGGCGGGTCGGATCGGGTATCGAACCTAACGCTTGCCTGTGACAGGTGCAACAAGCGGAAAGGGAATAAATCCATCGAGGAGTTCCTGGCCCACGATCCGAAGCGCCTGGCTCAGGTCAAGGCGCAGGCCAAATCACCACTCAAGGACGCAGCGGCGGTCAACAGCACACGGTGGACCTTGTGGCGACAGCTTCGGGATATGGACCTGGAAATAGAGGTCGGCACAGGCGGTCGGACGAAGTGGAACCGGACCCGTTTGGGGCTACCTAAAACCCATGCCCTTGATGCGGTTTGTGTGGGGGATGTGAAAGCGGTGCAAGGATGGGCCGTGCCGGTGTTACAAGTTAAAGCTGCTGGCCATGGGAGCTATCAGCGCACACGTCTTGACCGTTTTGGTTTTCCAAGAGGCTGCCTGATACGTCAAAAACGTGTTCAGGGGTTTCAGATCGGAGACCTGGTCAAGGCTGCGATATCAAAGGGTATAAAGGCAGGAATTTATGTTGGCCGTGTTGCTGTGCGGGCTTCGGGAAGTTTCAACGTGCAAACGGCACACGGCGTTGTTGAGGGGATTTCATACCGCTATTGCCGATTGCTCCAACGCGCAGACGGCTATGGCTACTTTGTGCAACTTTGTGGAATAGCCCTTGGAAAGGAAGAATTGCGAGAGGCCGCCTGACGGCGGTGCGCTATCCCTCTCCGACCTAAAGGACGGGGTCTCTCGCGCAAAAATTGATGAAATTTTTGTCCATTAATCGTCGGATCTGGGCGCTGCTCGCGGTCATCATACCGCTGGCTTTGTTGTTAATTTATGTGGCGTTGCGAGCTGGACCACTGGCGCCTGTTCCAGTAACCGTTACCACGGTTGAAAGCCGTTCTATCATACCGGCTCTGTTCGGTACAGGAAGGGTGGAGGTCCGCTATACTTACCTGATCGGCCCCACCGTTGCCGGGCGGGTCAAACGGGTAGAGGTGCAGGTGGGTGACAAGGTTCATGCGGGACAGTTACTCGGTGAAATGGACCCTGTGGACTTCAATGATCGCGTAGCCGCGCAAGAGGCTGCCTTCAAGCGTGCGGAAGCCGTTGTTATTGTTGCTGAAGCCCAGTTGAGTGAAGCGTCGGCGCGTAAGACCTATGCGGAAAACCTTGCCGACCGTTATAAACAACTGCTGCAAGATCACGCCGTAAGCGCTGAGGCTGTTGAAGACAAGCGCCTGGAGCGTCTGGTGACCGAGGCAGGGTTCACCGCCGCGAGGGCCAATTTGGATGCGGCGCGGCAAGGCTTGGAGCGCATTCGCTCCGATCGCGAGGCCCTGATTCAACAGCGCGCCAATCTGCGCTTGATCGCGCCTGTAAGTGGGCTGGTGGCTATACGAAACGCCGACCCCGGCACCACTGTGGTCCCAGGGCAGTCGGTGGTGGAGGTGATAGACCCGGCGAGTCTGTGGATCAATGTGCGCTTTGATCAATTGAGCGTGGCAGGTCTGTCCGCGGGACTGCCGGTTAGTATCGTGCTACGGTCGCTAAACGGGCTTACCTTTGAAGGGAGCGTGGCGCGGTTGGAGCCTTTGGCCGATGCCGTGACCGAGGAGACCTTGGCCAAGGTGACGTTCGATAACTTGCCGAAGAGATTGCCTCCCGTTGGCGAATTGGCCGAGGTCACTGTTGCGATGCCCGCGTTGCCGGCTGCACCGGTTGTGCCGAATGCGAGTGTGCACCGTCTAGACGGCCGTCTTGGCGTATGGCTGATCCAGCGCGATGAACTGCATTTCGTACCCATCAAGGTAGGCGCAACCGATCTCGACGGGTGGGTGCAAATTCTTGAAGGGCTCAAGGTGGGTGAGCGCGTGGTCGTTTACAGCCAGCGCGCACTTTCTTCTCGCAGCCGCGTCAAGGTTGTTGAGTGGCTGGAAGGGGTTTCGCCATGATCAGTCTCGCCGGACGCGACATTATGCACTCCTGGGGAAAATTTGTCTTTACCGGCATAGGGCTGGGACTGTTGATCGGAGTTACGCTTACGATGGCCGGTGTTTATCGCGGCATGGTGGACGACGCCAAAGTGCTGCTCGATAACAGCGGCGCCGATCTGTGGGTGGTTCAGAAGGACACCCTCGGCCCGTATGCCGAGCCGTCCAGTCTGTATGACGACGTTTATCGCACAATTCGCGGAATGCCCGGCGTGGAACGGGCGGCCAACGTCACGTATCTGACCATGCAGGTGCGTCAGGGCGAGCGTGATGTGCGCGCCATGGTAGTCGGTGTCGTGCCTGGAGGCCCCGGCGAACCAGGGCAGCCAGGCTATCTTATCGCAGGTCGGCAAATTATACGCAGCCACTATGAAGCAGTGGCCGATATCGCCACTGGGTTCAAACTCGGCGAGCGTATCCAGATCCGCCGCAACCATTACGTGGTGGTAGGACTGAGCCGGCGCATGGTCTCCTCAGGCGGCGACCCGATGGTGTTCATCCCGCTCAAGGACGCGCAGGAGGCGCAGTTCCTCAAAGACAACGATGCCATTGTGCAGCAGCGCCGCCGAACCGCCGCGAACCCGGCCTTCAATCGTCCGGGAATACCAGGCCTGCTCGATGCGGTGCTTGCCTCACAAAGCGTCAATCCTTACATCAATGCGGTGCTGGTGCAGGCCAAGCCCGGCTTCATCCCGGAGGAAGTGGCCGAACCGATTCGGCGCTGGAAGCGATTACAGGTTTATACTCGCGTGCAGATGGAAGAGATCCTGATCGGCAAGCTGATTGCCACCGCGGCCAAACAGATCGGCATGTTCCTGGTGATTCTCGCCATCGTCAGCGCCGCCATCGTCGCTTTCATAATCTATACCCTGACCCTAGGCAAAATCCGCGAGATCGCGGTGCTCAAACTGATCGGCACCAGGAACCGCACCATCGCTGGAATGATCCTGCAGCAGGCGCTGGGGCTTGGTTTGATCGGCTTCGTTGTCGGCAAGATCGCGGCTACCTTCTGGGCACCGATATTTCCCAAGTATGTCCTGCTTGAACCTGGCGATGCACTCCTCAGCTTTGCCGGAGTTTTGATGATCTGTGCCCTGGCGAGCGTCCTGGCCATTCGCGCTGCGCTCAAGGTGGACCCTGCGGAGGCGATCGGTGGCTGACATGCTTGGAAAAGGTATCCGCATTGAAGGATTGCGTAAACGCTACGGGAAGGGCAACACGGCCCTCGACGCGCTCAAGGGGGTGGATATGCTGGTCGCCCCCGGCGAGACTGTCGGGCTGATCGGTCCTTCGGGCTCCGGTAAGAGCACCTTGCTCAAATGCCTTGGTGCTGTGATCGAACCCACCGCCGGGCGTATGACGCTTGGGGGAGAGGTAATTTACGACGACGGATGGAAGATCCCCGATCTGCGTGCCCTGCGCCGCGACAAAATCGGTTTCGTGTTCCAGGCACCTTACCTGATTCCGTTTCTCGACGTCACCGACAACGTCGCGTTGCTGCCCATGCTGGCCGGCCACCATAATACGGAGTCCCGGAAGCGCGCATTGGCACTGCTTGGAGCACTGGACGTAGCGCATCGCTCCAAGGCCATGCCGTCGCAACTTTCCGGCGGCGAACAGCAGCGTGTCTCCATCGCGCGGGCGCTGGTCAACCGGCCGCCGGTGATCCTTGCCGATGAGCCGACGGCACCGCTGGACAGCAAGCGGGCATTGGCCGTGATTCGCATCCTCAATCAAATGGCCCGCCAATACGAAACGGCGATTATTGTAGTTACACACGACGAAAAGATCATCCCGACCTTCAAGCGCATCTACCACATCAGGGACGGGAAAACCCAGGAGGAAGCCGGAGAAGGGCGGACTTTCCAATGAAAACCAGGCATTCTTACCTGGAACCGATCAAGGTCAACGGAGCGAAATTAATGAGGACCGATCGTACAGTGAACTGGATGGCCATCGCCGCAATCATCTTCGGCGCCGTGAGGGTCTTGTCCGGCGGTCGCGCTTTGTTGGGCAGTTTGGAGACGCGCGCCGCGCTTGGCAACGTAGTCCCCTTTGTGCTCTGGTTCAATTTTCTGATTGGCTTTGTGTATATTCTCGGCGGGGCGGGTCTGCTGCGGTGCAGGCGTTGGGCCGTCTATGTTTCTCTGTTCGTTACAATTTCCACGATTCTCCTTTTTGCGGCATTTGGCCTTCACGTGATCGACGGCGGCGCATTCGAGACGCGGACCATCGGCGCGCTGACCCTCAGAGCGGTATTCTGGATTGCCGTGACTATCGTCTCCTTGCATGCCATGAAAAGGGCCCCTAACTGGAGGTTGTAGACTTGATGAGCGTCATCGTAGGAATCGCCTCAGTCAATCATTTACCATGCATAAGCGGATAGGATTTGAATTCCTTACAAGCTACCCGCCGCTATTCTTCCCAGTGGATGCATTCTGCCGGGCAGGTCCCGATCGCTTCATCAATGCATTCCTCGGATCCTCCCTCCGGCATTTTAACGAAAGCCTTTTCGGTTTCCTCATCAAATGCGAACACATCAGGGCAAAGTCCAACGCAGCTTTGGCAACCTATACATTCTTCCGTCTCAATGAAAACTTTCTTGCTCATGCTCTACCTCATTTCTAATCGTTCAGCAGAATTCAAAGAGCAGAGAATATGACGCTGATGAACTCTGATTTGTCCTGATAGGGACAGTATACTTAGGAGTTGAAGGATCCCCCACAATTCTATGCTATGCCCCTCAGGGTCAAAAAGATAAAATACTTTGGCGTCCCACGGATGTTTTGTGATCGCCGTCGATTTCAACCCGATCGCCTCCATGTGCCTTCTGATCGCGTCAATGTTCCCGACTTTGATCGCCAGAGTGACTCCACCGCCCCCGGATGGAGCCCCTTTGCACAACACGGCAGACTATCTGCGATGATCTTGCTGCCGGAATCCCTTTCCAAGTAGGAAGTTAAAATGCTGAACGCGATAGCCTAAGTGCCTACACTCAAAGAAAATCAAACTTTCTTTCTAACTCCTTGAACAAGAGAGAAAACAATCAAAATAAAGATGAAAACAACTGTTATTGTTAAAATAATTGGGAAACGTTCTTCCATGGTGGGCATCTTATAACCGAATAACGTATAGATTATCGTGGCGGGAAGCATACCAACCGCCGTGCCAAAAATAAATGCCCATGGGCGGATACCGCTCAACCCTGCCATGTAGCTTATAAGATCAAAGGAAATAAACGGCAGAAGCCTGGAGAGAAGAATCAAGTAAAATCCATTCTTTTCTCCAGCGCGCCTTATAAAATCAACAACTTTTTGATTCCGGATAATTTTTTCTGCGGCAACATTTCCAAAGAGACGGGCAATATAGAAGGACGTCAAAGCTCCCATAAGGGCGCCAATCCAGGATAGTATCGCCCCCCAGATATTCCCGAAAATCATTCCGTTGGCTGCGGTCACCAGAAATGCAGGCAGTGGAGCTACAATCGCCTGAAGAATCATTAGAATCAAGCTCATTAGAGGCGCGGCAAATCCCCAGGAACGAATTAGAGTTACTATTTGATTCAGATTTCCGGCAAATAAAATGACGCATGTCTTTTCAAAATGGTGATGAATGGAAAAGAAAATCGCCAAAAATAACAGCAAAGTTATCGCAAAGAAGACATGATGTGAAATCCGCTTGTTATCAGTTTTTGCATAGATTAGCCCAATAACAAGAATCCCGATAAACAAGAGAACTAATCCATAGATACCCATAAACAGAATCCTTACTCAAATTGAGCGTGATTTTCGGCGTGAAATGCACGAAGGGCTCGCTCTGCAGCAGGCGGCGCAACATTGATGCTGATAAACCCTATCTCCGCCCCACTGCCCCAGTTTGTTTGGGATGTCTTGTGAACATAAGGTTCCTCAGAGCTGTGATTCTCTGGAAAGGCTCCTGCTAAAAGGGAGCAACGCCATTGAGCGTCTCCTGTTGCAAGGCCTGCAGTTCGGTGGACTGTTCCGCCGTGATGCTGGAGGTTGATGCCCAGAGTCGGAAGTTTCCCGCGAATTCGGGCGGTCCAAACCCTCGGCCTAAAGCCGGTCTACCAATTGCCTCTGGAGCAAACGGGCTGACCCCAAGACTAAAGGACAGGAGCATCTCAACCCCCATAAACATACCCGATGCCGCGATAATAGCAGTAAAGCCTGCCTGCTTTTCTATGTTTTTCACCTCCTTTTAAAGTCTACGCTTTCCACCCGGTCCACAACCGCACGAAAAGAAAAACCTTATGGAAGCGCAGGTTCACAAACCGTTAGTCGGGTATAAGGTTGGCTGTATGGCAAGAAACCGATCACAGCTTCCTCAATATATCGAGCGGTTTCATCCGCGAGGTTCGCCTGCTCAAAAAGAAGCTGGCCAGGGCGCCAGCCATAAGCGACAGGGCCAGGGCGGAGGCGCTGAGGTCGGCCGACAGGCTGACAGGCAGCCGTGCTGCCGTTGCCGTCGTTGTCTCCTTAGCAAAGGCCGGCATAAGATTTATCTCCCAGGGGGTTGATATGGGGATGGATAGAAATCCCAAGAGATAAGAAATTCCATACCCGGCCAATAGACCCACTAGTCCTCCGGCAAAGGATTGCAATAAAGCTTCGGTCATGAGTTGTTTTTGTACGTCTTTCCGGGTCCAGCCTACCGCCTTCAGGATGCCTATCTCGCTTGAGCGGGCCACGAGGTTGGCAAGCATGGTCTTGATGATGAGGAATATGGCCCCGCCAAAGGCGACCAGGGAAGCCAGCCAGGAGAATTGATCCGATATCTTGGAAACTCCGCCCATTAGCTCCAGAAAGGAGTTCGAACTGGTTACGGAAATGCCTGGCATTTCCCGGCCGATTTGTGATTTCACTTGGGTAAGAAGTGAGGGATTCCGAAGTCTGAGATAAACCACGTTGATGCCATTTGCCTCGCCCGATAGCTTTCGCGCATCGGAAAGGGGAAAATAGATATTGGCAGAAGCAATCTGTGATCCTTCCTTGATCTCAAGCAGGCCTACTACGGTGAAGGGAAGGGCTCCAATGGTCATGGTACTTCCGATCCCGCTTTGGTGAAACTTGGCATAGTGCTTCTCCAGGATAATCTCTCCGTCTTTCTCTGGGAAACGGCCTTCTTTTACCCACTCCTTAACTTTGATAGGCCCCAGGCTTGGCTGTGTTAAATCTATACCCATGATGGTCCTGAAACCACCTCGGTCAAACTCCCAAAGAAGGAGGGAAGAGGCTGTGCTGACGACTCCATCGAGAGATGCCAGTTTCTGCAAGTCTTCACCCAAATTCATGAAAGCAAAAAGATTCTTATGGAATAACAGCATGTTAAAGACATGCCGCTTCGTTTTCTGGCACTACATCTTTGCGCGATCAGAGAATCTTTTTCACCACCCGCCCTGGCACCGAAGCAATGTTCAAGGCGTCATAGATGAGCTTTTGATGAGGCTCCGGCCGGGATGATTTCCGGATGTGGATCACCTTCCCGTCTTTCCTTCTTTGCGTGATAGTGTTGCGGGTATGCATGGATAATCTTTCTCGGATCTTCGACCAACTGTCATGGATGCCTTTCTTTCTAAGCTTGAAGCGAATCGTATGGAGGACATGGTAGGCAAGCACCGTAATGAAGAGGTGGCCATCGGAGCGCCGCTCAATGTGATGGCGTATCGGTCGGAAGCCCAATTCAGATTTCATACACCGGAAGGCGTCCTCTACATCCCGGATGGTGTTGTAAAAATCCCATAGCTCCTGCTCACCTACTCCCTGTCTGTTTGTCCGGAGGGAGTAAACGCCGTCTGTGTTTTCAAGGTGTTCTTTCAAACTCCATAAAAGAGAGGTTGCGCGCTCTTTGTCATTTTTCTC
>Ga0210051_1000758_pt1 | contig 31242 bp, 29 predicted proteins | sample CryGey092014_all_FD_185464 | JGI IMG/M metagenome (GOLD analysis project Ga0210051, IMG submission 185464) | Groundwater microbial communities from aquifer - Crystal Geyser CG23_combo_of_CG06-09_8/20/14_all (SPAdes) (version 2) | ecosystem: Environmental > Aquatic > Deep subsurface > Groundwater...
CATCTTTTAAGTTAGTTAAAATTTTGGCTTTGGTCTTTTTGCTTAATTCTTCATTGGCCGAGGTATGGTCGAAATGATTATGAGTGTTGATGATATATTTCATTTTAGCCTTGGAATTTTCAATCTCTTTTAAAATCTTGTTGCTCTCTCCGCCAGGATCAATTACTGCCATTTCTTTGCCAGAAATTAACAAATAACAATTGGTCGCCAGCTCCCCGACTATTAAGCGTTTAATTTTCATAAAACTTTACTCCCTTCAAATTAAAAACTTATTCCATTCTGGGATCAGGCCACATTAAAATCTATGTTATGGTTGGTTTACCAAATTTAATCAAATTCAGTTTCTTTTTTCGGCGCCAGCCCTTAATTTGTTTTTCTCGTTTGAGCGCTGCTTGTTTAGTCATGAATTGTTCTACTCTCAATAATTTTACAGCAGGATAGAGCTTTGTGTGCCAACTGCCGGATTTGGTTTAGTGCTCATTCAATCTCCGTTTAGGATTATTAGTTACGCCCGTATAAATACTTTTGTTATTACAAAGAATAAGATAAAGATAATACATAGTTGTCCTTCGGCAAGGGCCTCGACTGAACTCGGCTGAAGTCCTCAGGACACTTCTACTCGCTTAATATTTATTATATAGAGCTTGCACTGAGCGAGTGAAGCGAGTCGAAGTGCTGCGGGGCTTGGAATCGGACCAAGATTTCTTGCTCCAAAGGCAAGCGTGCGACCATTACACTACCCCGCAATTTTTGTAAATTCTTTCATCCACCCAATTGTCCTACCCTATTTTTACCAAATTTTATTCTTCTTTAAAGTGCCTTGGCGAAGCCTTGTTGAGCCTGCCCGCCGGCAGGCAGGCGTAGCGAAGCCCTGATAGTAGAATGCTCCGCATTCACTACAGGGCAAAATCTCGTTATAAAACACTTTACCTTATATCGGCCGAAGCCCCGTAGTAAGCTTTGCTTTACTACCGGGGCGAAGCAACAGCGCCGAAGGAGGAACAAAATTTGGTATAAACCTATTTCCACTTCCAAAAATACTTGATCGCACTCATTATATGAATCCAGGCGATTTTGTCAAATAAAGCCGTTAATCCTTGATGTCTGGCTGATAATCTTTGATAATCATGAAAAAAGAAGACTTCGGGAAAATAAATAACTTTAAAACCTTTTTCTTTAAATCTTCGACACCAATCAATGTCTTCAAAATAAAGAAAAAAACTTCCATCCATTAAGCCAACCTTCTCGATCGCCTTTTTTGAAACCATCAAGGCTCCGCCCAAAACCCAATCAACTTCTCGCGTTTTTTGATGATCAAAATCTTCCATTAAATATCTTCTTAATTCTTTTTGCCCAAAAGGAAAATGTCTTAAAAAAGTTCGATGAATAATCGGGGTAAACCAATGAGGGAAACAAAAACAAGAATTCTGGATATTTCCTTTCTCACCTCTTAATTGAGGACCAACTATTCCCACTTCTTTATGATTCTCTAAAAACTCTACTAATCTCTCAACAGAACCATGGCTAATTAAAACATCTGGATTAATAATCAACAAATAGTCTCCTTTGGCTTTTTTAATTCCTTGATTGACTGCTTTTCCATAGCCTAAATTTTTGGTGTTTTCTATAAATTGTAAACCTTCAAATTTTTCTATCTCTGCCGCTGATCCATCAGTTGAAGCGTTGTCTATAATAATAATTTCATAGGGCAAACTAATCTTTGCCTTTCTGATTTTTTCAAGACATTTTTTTAACCAATCTTTTTGATTAAAATTAATAATGATAATGGAAACCATAAATAAGATTAACTAATAACTTATAACTAATAACTTATAACTAATTATGAATGGCTGAAAAATTTTTTTCTGAATTGAGAAGCGGTCATCTTCGCTCCTTTAAATATCTTTTCTCTCTTTTTATACATCTTTGAAAAATTTAAAATAAAACTTATTTTAGTCCTCAAACATATCTTTGGTTGAGTGAATAAAAGATAAATTTTTTTAATCATTTGATAAGCAAGAATTAAGGGAGAATAAAGAATGATATTTTGCCAATGAGCATTTTTTAAAATCAAAAATAAACCATTGCGGAAAGAATAAAAAGAAACTATTGGACTTTGCGTTAATCTCTTTTCTTTGGCTGCTTGTCGGTAATGATAAGCAACTGCCTCGGGAACATAGTAAGAATGGAAGCCGTACAATTGAGCTCGCCAAGCAAGATCAACGTCTTCTTTATAAGCAAAAAAATCTTCGTCAAAAAAACCTACTTCTTTCAAAAATTTCCTTCGATAAAGAGCGCAAGCGCCGCTGATACCGAAGACTTCTTTTTTCTTATCATATTGCCCTTTGTCTTCCTCTCTCTCTCCCCTATCTGCGACCTGAAATGAACGAAATATTTTCAGTCCTGTTGAATCAATGATTTTTGTTTTAATTTTTTCTTCTAACTCCCTATCGCCTGTTTTAATCTTTAAAAGTTTTCCTCCGAAAGAAAAACCTGCTTTTTTCTTTTCGGCATTGGCTAAGAGTTTTTCTATAAAATTAGGCTCTAAAATAACATCCGGGTTGAGAATTAAAACATAGTCACTCTTGATTAAGGTTAATCCTTGATTATGCGCCTTAGCAAAACCTACATTTTTAGGATTGCGGAAAATAAAGACACCAGGATATTTTTCCTTTAAAAAATTTAAGGTTCCGTCTGTCGAATGATTGTCAATTACTAAAATCTGAAAATCTTTAAATGTCTGGTTAAGCAAAGCTTCTAAACAATCATCTAAAAATTTCAAACTATTGTAAGTGACAATTTGAATTAAAATTCTAGACATTGACAAAAATCTAATTTTTGATATTATAATTTTATAGAAAATTTAAAAATAAAGGAGGCAAAAAAATGAAAGTATTAATCGTATTCGGTTTTCACGAGAAATTTGAGGGAGAAACAAAGGCTAGATTTGAAAAAGCGGAAAGACTTGCTTTTTCTTTCGATAAAGTTATTTTTACAGGCAGAGAGTGGAAAAAAGTGAAGAAAACTAATCCTGATCCCGTTTGGCTTTTAAAAAATGTTGAAGGAGAGTTCGAATCAACAACAACCCTAGAAAATCTAAAATTTTCTTTCAACAAACTGCCGGAAACAGAAAGTCAAGTTTTCTTACTATCTACCTGGTACCACTTGCCGCGAATCGCTATTGATTGTTTGTTCCTCAGGCCGCCGTCTAAAACAAGGTTCATCCCGGTTTGGTACTTAAATAAAACAGTATTAATCGGCTTTCTGTTAGCAGAACCAATGGGAATAATTTTTGATGTTCTGTATTTAATCGGCGCCAGAAAAATCCACCGTGGATGGCAAAGATTAAAAAAATATCTTTACCAACGCTTAGCTAAATACTTTCTTTGACTAGAATCCTTTGATAATTATCAGAGGATTCTTTTTTTTCAAGATAAGCCATTGTTAAACTTAAATAAAAGATTCCTAAAGCATGAAAAATATATGGCCCGGTCGCCGTGGCCACCAGTAAGGCGATTAAGCCAGCGCCAAGACCAATGACCACCCTTTTTTCGTTTAAATCAAATTCTTTAATACGCTTAAATATTTTATAAAAAAGAGAGAAAATTAAAGTAAGAAAGCTAAGAAAACCAAAAACTCCTAATTCAGCCATCGTTTCAAGATATCCCCAATCTAGATGTCTAGTATTTTTTATTTCTTTTGTCTCTGGGTCTTGATAAGAAACTGTCATGCCTAAACCATGGCCTAAAATTGGTTTTTCTTTTATTTTTTCCAAAAGAACGGGCAGAATGGCCAAACGGGTCGCGGAACTTAATTCTTCTTCCGGGGCAACGGTTGTTTTCATTCTCCCCACAAAAAAATCAAGACCAAAAGTTTTTCCACCGCTGACACTGGCAAAAATAATAATCAGTTCTGAAAGCATGATTAACAAAAAAACAGCCGTAAATTTAAACCACTTTTTTGACGGCAAACCAAAGGATAAAAACAATAAACCGATAAAAAGTCCTAAAAAATAAGCGCGGGAAAAATTGATCAATAAAGCAGAGGTCGCCAAAATAATAACACCAACTAGAATTTTCTTCTTTTGGTCACCAGTAAACCACAATCTCAAATAAATCAATAAAAGAGGAAGCACAAGTAAATGAGCCGGGGTAACAATCCTAAAAAAATTATTACCAGCAAAAGTCACCTTTCCGATCACCGTGCCCCTCCACCACCAATAAAAAATATCATGAATTTGCGCTAAACCAGTTGAAAAAAGAATCAAAACAAAAATTGTTAAAATGGCCAAGGCAAAAATTAATGCCATTGAAATAACAAAAAGGTCCTTATGGTTTTGTTTGTCTTTTAAAAAATCAATTAAAGGGAAAACCAAAAAAATATAAGAAAAATTAATAAAATCTTTTAAGGCAAAAAGAGGATTACTGTTTGTAAATCCGTTAATTAAACCTAAAAAAAGAAAAAAGATGAAAATAGAAAAGATAAGCGAGGGTTTGATGGCTTGTCTTTTGCTAAAAAACCAAACAACCATCACTGTTATAAAAAGGGCCAGTCTTAAAGAAATCCCGGCAAAAGAAAATAAATGTCCTTCGTGACCAGCTAAAAATTCAAAACAGAGAATCAGCAAGCCATAATCAATTTTTTTAATGGTTAAATAAAAAGTGGCTACAAGTGTCAGCCAGAAAAACAAACTTGAGAGAGATGGGGCGATATATCCTAAAAAAGAAATGAGTTGGAAAAGAAAAAAACCAACAAAAACGATCCAAAATAAATTTTTATAATTCCGCATAAATGGTTGTTCTATAGGAATTTCAAGGTTCTTGCCGAAGGCAAGGTTCTTATTATTTTCTTTTAAAATCTCCATAAATTTTATCCGTCAAATAAGCTAAAAATAAACTGATTGGATTCAAAATTTTAAGAATGAGACTTTGATAACGAGGATGATGTTTTTTAAAATAATAGATAACGCTTTGATTAAAAATTTTCTGTTTGGGCAAGGATAAAATCTGTTTAAAACTTTGACCGCCATGATGTAAAATTTCAGTCCGAGGAGTATAAATTACTTGCCAATTAGCTTCTTTCGCCCTTAAACATAAGTCAACCTCTTCAAACCAGATAAAAAATTTTTCATCAAATGAACCTATTTCTTGAAGCATTCCCCGACGGGTCATCAAAAAAGCGCCCATGAGTTGATCAACTTCTTGTTCTCCCCCGTAATCAAAAGAATAAAGAAAATATTTTTTAAAGGCAGGCAAATTAGGAAAAAGATAAGGCAATTTTAAAAAAATCAGTACCTGTGAAATGAGAGTGGGGAAAGAACGAACCGAAGATTGTATTTTTCCGTTAACGCCTCTTAGTTGACAACCAGCGATGCCACAACTGGGATTTTTTTTCATAAAATCAACCATTTTTTGCAATGTTCCGCCTCTTATTTCTGTGTCAGGATTGAGAAAAAGAACAAGCTCTCCTTTTGATATTTTAATGGCTTGATTATTTGCTTTAGCGAAACCTAAATTTTTATTATTTAAAATAACTTTTATCTGTTGCTTCTTTAACAACAAGTCTTTCAGATATTCTTTTGAACCATCAATTGAATTATTATCCACGACTATGATTTCATAATCTAAATTTTTGCCGTAAAGAAAAATGGAAGAAAGACACCTTTCAAGCAATGGTTTAACATTCCAATTAACAATGATGATAGAGAGAGTCATATAATTAAACTACTTTAAAAAAAATATATATATTAGAAGTTTAATCTCAAGGTTCCTGAGCGAAGCGAAGGGTTCTTATAATTATTTGAAAATTGATAATTGATAATTGATAATTCTGAGCATTTCTGCCACTTTTTTCTCCCAAGAACAAGCAGCGGCATATTTTTCTCTCTTCCTTTTCAATTCCTCATTATTTTCTAAAAGCGCCTGATTGATTCTCTTATTAAATTCCGCATAATCAGTGGCCAAAAAAACAAGGTGCCCAATCTTCTCTGCGCCTGAAATCGGGACGGACACGACCGGTTTACCACAAGACAGATATTCCAATAATTTTAAAGACGAGGTAGACTTCATAAATTTGGTCAACTTGTGAGGAATAATTGCCACGTCAAAATTTTGCATATAATAAGGAGATAATTCATATGAACGACGACCGAATAAATAAATGTTTTTAAATTTTCTAAATTTTTTTGCTTCCTCGGCAAAGGCCGGCCAAAGCGGACCAATTAAAACAAAAGATTTATCTTGATTTTCTCTGGCCAGATAAGCCAAGAGATCTGCATCTACCCTTTTTTCTAAGGTTCCAATATAACCAACAATGGGTCTTTTTATCTTCTCCAGTTTTTTATCTGCATATTTAATTTCTTTTGTAAGATGAAAAAAATCAACACCATTTTCGATGACATAAACATCTTTTTCTCGTTCAAAAGACTTTTTAAAAAAATTAGCCAAATCTTGAGCAACCGTAAAAATTAAATTGCTTTTTTGGGCAATAATTTTATAATTTTCTTCCAATCTTTTTTTTTGCTTTACCCAAGAAGGATGTTCTAACCAATTGTCAACCGTATCAAAAACCGTCAGGTCTGCTTTAATCTTGTCAAAATATTCAACAAACATTGGAAAGTAAGACCAGATTATCTTACGAGTTGGTTCCGATTGATTCCCTGATTGATTAATTTTTTTAAGAACTTGAATTAATTTATCTAAAAAGCGCTGAGGAGAAAACAAGGAATCAATACTTGAAAAAACATAAGTTTCAGCCAGGCCCTCCTCTTTTTTTAATTTTTTCACCTGGTTAGTTAAATCGCGATAAATTGTCTCTCCTTCTAGCCCATTAAAAATGCCCTCATAATAATTTCTAACTGCTCTTTTAAAAGTAAAAGGTAAAAAATCAATAGCTATCAGACGAGAAACATTGGGGTTTTTTCTCAAAGCAAAAAAAATATGACGATTGCGATTGACCACCCCTTTCTCCCACTCTCTCCAGTTTGACATATTAAACATGATAATTTCAAGCTTCATAAATTTTGTGAATTACGATGAATTAAGTTATTAAATTTAGACGTTCTAAAAATTTCTTTTAACATATTTATTTCTTCTTTCCCAACCACTTTCAAAAAATATAAAGATAAAAAATAAACCAGCCCAGCCAAAATAACTAAGACAAAAACCTGCAATTCGCCCTTTAAAAAAAGAATAAAAAAGCTCATCAGCAAAGTAGACAAGGCAATTCCCTTCATCTTTTCTCTTAAATATTTTTTATCAATCTTAATTATTTTTAAACTGGCATAAAAATCAAGAATAAAAAGGACAAAAAATCCTATAAGACAAGAAATGGCTGAGCCAAAATGAGAAAAATGAGGGATTAAAATGAGATTAGCTGCGACCAAACAAAAAACAGCTACTCCTCGATTAAAAGTGTTGATTTTTTGCTTTTCACAAGCATTGAGCAAACTAAACACTAGATAATCCAAAAACATAAATGGAAGAGAAAAACCAATTATTTTCAAGGTTGCGCTCGCCTCTAAATATTCCTTTCCATAAACAACAGAAATAAGCGGTTTGGCTAGAAATAAAATTCCGAAAATAGAGGGTAAAAAAATCAAAAAAAGATAAAAAATTCCTTTATTAAAAAGAAGAGAAAGCTTCTCTTTGCTTCTGACAAAATAATAACTAAAAGCCGGGTAAATTGCTCCTGACAAGCTTCCGCCAATTAAAGTCCCGATCGCAATCACTACTTTTTGAGCTGAACTGTAAAGACCAACCGCTCTGTCACCTTTTAAAAAAGAGAGCAAAACCGTATCAATAGTGCCAAAAAGCTGAGAGAAAATAGCGGCGATAAAAAATGGTAAAGCTATAACTAAAAGAAGTTTGATGATCGACCGGTCAAAAGAGAAAGAAGGGAAAAAACCTATTTCTTTCTTTAAAAAAAATAAAGCGTTTAAAAAATAAAGAACGGTGCCAAATAAAATAGGCAAGATAACAAAGAATGGAGGTAATTTTAGAAGGATAAAGATTAAACCTATAATAAAAGAGATAGTTCTGTTAAAAATAATTCCTACTCCTTCAAATTTTAAATTTAAATGGCCGCGAAAAACTTGATATAAACTAAAAGAGAAAGAATCAATAATCATTATTAAAGTAGCGATATAAACATAATTTTTTGTCAAAGAAGGGTAACTGAAAAGATTAATTAAGAAAAAAAGCAAAAGGAAAATTATGAGACTGATAAAAAATTTAAGGCTTAAAATATTATTAAGATAATCTTTCGCCTTACTCTGATCTCGAGCTATTTCACGAGTCAAAACCGTTGACAAGGCAAGGTCAAGAAAAACAGAAAACATCACGGTAAAAGAAAAGGCAAAGGCATATTTGCCAAAATTTTCCACCCCCAAAAAACGAGCTAAAAGAATGAGATAGATAAGAGAAAGCAGTTTTTGATAAATACTAGCTCCTAAAAGATAAAAAGTATTTTTGGAGGTGGAGGACATCATAAAATTTTTTAATCTTATATATTAATCTTAACAAAAACTCAAATAAAATCAATATTATAATAAAAAAAAGACCCCCGTTGTACCCCGCTAAGCGGGGACTACGGGGCAGGCTTAAAGGATTAATAATTAATATCAGCAAAGGCCAGAATTGCTTATCGTTTGTGCCACTGAGGCGCGCGCCTGGCTCTTTTTAATCCCGGCTTCTTTCTTTCTTTCACTCGGCTATCGCGTGTCAAAAAACCAAGCTTTTTAAAATCATTCCGCCAATCCTCATTGAAAAAACTTAAAGTCTTGGCCAGCCCTAATCTAATCGCCTCAGATTGAGCCTTCTTCCCCCCGCCTTTTACTTTAATTTCTACGTCAAAATCTTTTTTCTTGTCTATAATTTCTAAAGGAGATAAAATAGTTTGTTGTTCAACAAACCACGGAAAATATTCTTCTAAAGTAAGTTTTTTATTAATCACAATCTCCCCTTTGCCTTTTGGCTTTAACTTAATAACAGCCACCGCTGTTTTTCTTTTACCAGTTGCCCAAATTTCCTTTTTTGCTCCGACGCTTCGATCGGAGCCCCGACCCTTTGTCGTCGGGGTTTCCTTCTCCTTTTCCTTCTCTTTTTCCTTCTCCTTTTCTATTTTTTTCGGAATTAATGTTTTTGATTCTTTTTTAACCATCTTAATAATATCACTAATTGCGCTGATTTAATTTTTATTTCACTGATCTATGGGGCTTGGACTGACTTTAAAATGAATAATTTTCCATTGCCCATTCTCTTTGATCAGATTATACTCGACGAAAAGAGTTTCCCCTGTTGCTTCAGAAGATATTAATCCTTTTACTAAACCTGCGTCGTCTTGAATTATTCTTTCTTTAAACGTACGATTATTTTTTGAACTTAAAAGTGGATTTGTCTTGACAAAATTATTAAATTCCTCTAAAGAAACACTTTTTTTAAACTGCTCTGAGGTCAAATTATAAGCTGCCTCAGTTTCTCCTTTTTCCAAAGAACTTAGTTGCTCTTCAATGGGGACTAAAAGAGCATTGGCCGCACTTAAACTGAGTGTCATTAAAACAATGGTTATTGCGATTAAGGCAACGATAATAATAACCACAATCTTCAAAATAAGCATTTTTTTAGCTTGGTCCATAAATTTAGATGTTTAAATTTAATTAATTGTATATTAACACATAAAAATATTGCGTCAATCCTCTCAGCGCTAATAACAAACAACTAATAACTAATAACAAAAGTAATTCTCGTTATAAGTTATAAGCTGCGCCCCGTAGTGAACCGAGCTTACCGAGGTTCTACTACCGGAGTTGTCAGTTGTTAAGTTCTTTCTGCCGCTCTTAATTTTGCGCTTCTTGCTTTTGGGTTTCTCTCTATTTCTTCTTTGCTCGGTCCCACGGGTTTTTTTGTTAAAATTTTTATTAAAGGAGTTTCTTCGCCTGCAAATTCTTTAAATTTTTGTTTAACTATCCTATCTTCAAGAGAATGAAAAGAGATAATCACCAACCTCCCTGTTTTTTTTATAGCATTAATTGCCTTAGGTAAAACTTCTTCAAGGGCCATAAGTTCCTGATTTACCTCCATTCTAATTGCTCTAAACACTTTACTGGCGTAATGTCTTCCTCTCCTCCATCTATATTTCGGCGGAGTAGCAGATTTAATCACCATTAAGAGATCATTTATTGTCACCAAAGGATTTTTTTCTCGCCTTAAAACAATTTGTCGAGCAATTTTCCTAGCAAATGGCTCTTCACCGAACTTAAAAAAAATATCTCTCAATTGATTTTCTTTATATTCATTGATAACTTTATAAGCCGTGAGAACTTCTTCCGGATTCATTCTCATATCTAAACGAGCTTTAAGATTTTCATCTTTTTCGCTAAAACTAAATCCTCTTTTAGAATCTTCCAATTGATAAATCGAGACGCCTAAATCAAAAAAAATGCCGTCTACTTTTTTAATCTCTAATTTCTCAAGAATTAAATCAAGATTTCTAAAATTATCATGGACATACTCAATCTTTTTTCCATAGCGAGCCAATCTTTTTTTAGCTATTTCTATCGCCACAGAATCTTGATCAATGGCAACTATTTTACCATTTTCTGAAATTAAATCCTTTATTTTTTCCGTATGTCCCCCCCCGCCCAGCGTCGCATCAACATAAATTCCGTTCTTTTGCGGTTTAAGATAATAAATAACCTCCTCTGGCAAGACAGGAATATGTTTTATCTCTTCTACTTCAAACATTAAAACTATTCATTAGATATTTTTATCTCTTTGTCTTCCCCCCAGTAGTCTCTCACTTTTTTAATTTTTTTGTGCACTCTTAAACGTTCAATCGCCTTCGCCTCAATCTGCCTGATTCTTTCTCGGGTGACACCAAAAACCTGTCCAACTTCTTCAAGGGTATGAGCAATACCATCAATCAGCCCAAACCTCATTTTTAAAATATTTTGTTCCCTCTTTGGCAAATCTTTGATAATGTCTTTAAAATAATCTCTAAGAAATTTTAAAGCAGCTATCCGATCCGGCGCTAATGTTTTAATATCCTCTATAAAATCAACCAGTTCTGAATCCTTGTCTTCGTCTTCTTTGCCAATAGACTTTTCGAGCGAAACAGTGTCTTGAGAAATTTTAAAAAGATGAGCAACTTCTTCTGTAGAAACTTCTAATTCTTTGGCTAGTTCTTCAGGCATTGGAGGACGGCCTAATTGTTGAGTGAGAAAACGTTCAAAATAACGATAGCGATTAAGTAACTCGGTAATATGGACAGGTATTCTCACTGTCCTTGAAAAATCGGCTAAAGCTCTGGTGATAGTTTGTCTAATCCACCAAGTCGCGTAAGTGGAAAACTTATAACCTTTTCGCCAATCATATTTCTCAACAGCCTTAAAAAGGCCAAGATTTCCTTCTTCAATTAAATCAGCAAAACTCATTTTATAACCAGCAAATTTTTTGGCGATACTAATCACTAATCTTAAATTAGCTTCTGCCATTTTTCTTGTCGCTTCTTTGTCGCCAGCGTCTTTCCGTTTAGCTAATTCTACCTCCTCTTCCGGCGTTAGCAAAGGAACTTTGCCGACTTCTTTAAGATACATTTGAATTGAATCTTCAGATAGCTGACTGAGATCAAATGAAAATTCTTCTTTTTTTTCTTCTTTTTTCCTACCCAAAAATTCTCTTTCCGATTCCTTAATTTCTAAGCCGGTCTTTTCTAATTGATCCAGAAATTTCTCATAATCTTTAAAATATCTTTCTAGAAAAGGAAAAGCATAAACAATTTCATTTTCTGTGATGAAACCTCTAGCACGACCTTTGGCTAATAACTCTTTTTCTTTTTCTTCTGGCCAAGAAAATTTTTTTCTTTTTATCTTTGTTTTTTTAATACTTCGACTTCGCTCAGCATTAACCCTGAGCTTTGCCGAAGGGTTAATTATTTTTTTCATTTGTATATTTTTCTAAATTTGTTAGTTCTTTTAAAAAAGTATTTGCTCTTTCTGTTAAAAATTTTATTTTTTCTTTCTCTTTCTTCTTTTCTGCTTCTTTTATTTTACTTTCTAACTCTTTTATTTGATTTTTTAAATAATTTTTCTTTAGAAAAATAAAAAACTTCTTTAGTTCTTTTTCTTTTTCTTCCTTCTTGCAATCTTTAAATTCTATTTCTGTAATAAAACCAAGATATTCAAAATATTTTTTAATCTCTTCCTCATCTATGACCTTACGGGCGAGTCCTTCGGCGCTTCGGCGCTTTTGCTCCTCAGTGCCTTCGGCGCTTCGGCGTTGCACCTCAGCACCTTCGGCCTGCCCATTTAAACTTTCATTATAACACTTTTTCATTAACCCTACAGCTCTTCTTTGAATTTCTTTACTGAACATTTCCTCCGTCGCTTCTTTTAAAAATTTTTCTTTTCCTTCTTTACTAGCCATTAAAAGACCCAAAAAAAACTCCCCTATTTTTTCTGATTGATCATAGAATTCTTTTGATTCTTCTAAAACTGCCCTTGGTTCCCTTTGATTTTTTCTAATCTTTTTAAATGTTTCATATAAAAAACTTTCTTCAACTGAGATGTCTTTTGCTAACTTTTTGAGCCATAAATTTTGTTCAACCGAATTTCCTAATTTAGCGATAATTGGCAGGAGGATACTGCTAATTGTTTTTTTCTCTTCAATTTTATTAAGATCTTTGCTTTTAAAAGCTAGATTAAAATAATAATCCATGATTGGCAAAGGATTAGAAGCGGCTTCATCCCAAGCTTTTTTATCTTTTCGCAAACATTCATCAGGATCTTTGCCAGCTGGTAAGCATAAAATTTTAACATTAAAATCTTCTTTTAAAAGTAAATCCACTCCTCTTTTCGTGGCCGTCTCGCCAGCGACATCTAAGTCAAAACCCAAAATTACATTTTTAGTGTAGCGAGAAAGAAGTTTTATTTGTTCTTCAGTCAAAGCGGTGCCGCTACTACAAATAACATTTTTTACTCCATTTTGATGACAAGTAATCACATCCATTTGCCCCTCGACCAAGATTGCCTGATTTTTCTCTCTGATAGCTAATCTCGCTTTGTCTAAACCATATAAAATTTTTCTTTTATTAAAAATTGGTGTTTCTGGCGTATTAATATATTTTCCTTCTTTAGTTTCTATCCCAGGCATAATTCTGGCAGTAAAACCATTCACTTGACCGTAGATGTTGCTCAAGGGGAAAATAATCCTATTTCTAAAACGATCGTAAAATTGATTTTCTCTCTTGGTCGACTTAATGACTAGGCCAGCCATTTCAATTTCTCTTTCTTTAAACTTTCTTTTTATTAAAAAATTAATCAGGGTGTCCCAACGATCAGGAGCAAAACCGAGCTCAAATTCTTTAAGGGTCTCTTTGTTAAGTTGTCTCTCTTCCATTAAATATTTTCTTGCTTTTTCTGCCAAAGGTGAATCATTTAAAATTCGTTGATAAAACTTCGCGCTTAAATCACAAATATCAAGCAGTTTTGTCTTTTGGCTTATTAAATGTCTGTCAAATCTCTTTAGCTCCACGCCAGCTCTTAAAGCAAGTATTTTCAGAGCTTCGGGAAAATCAATCCCCTCTATTTTCTCAACAAAAGTAAAAAGATCCCCTGAGGCCAAACACCCAAAACAGTGCCACAAACCTTTGTCTGGAGAAACAAAAAAAGAAGGAGTTTTCTCTTTATGAAAAGGACAAAGACCCCTAAAATTTGTGCCAGCTGGCTTCAAACTAACATATTCACTCATAAGATTAACCAGATCAACTCTTGATTTTATTTCTTCAATGACATCATCTGACATCTTAAGACTCTTTTAATAAATAAACTATCCTCTCGAGATGCTCAACAATTTCTCTAAAATTAATGAGGATATTATTAAAAATAGAACCATCAGCGGTTGTACATTTTCTTTTCCAAAATCTTTCTAAATGATTGTTTTTGCTTTTTTCAATTTTTTCTTCAATAAAATCTTCTTTTTCTTCTGCCACCGGCTGCCTAGAGATTATTTTTTCTAAAAATAGCAATTTATTCTTTACTAAAGAAGAAATCTCTTTAATTTCTCTCATTGCCTCTCCTGAAAAATCAACCTTGCTTGTTTTTTTAAGGAAAGAAAGCGTGTTTAAATTCATAATTCTGTCAGCTATTCTCTCCAGCTCATCAGTAATTTCAGCATAAGTGATAATTTTTTTCGCTTCTTCTCTCTCTAATTTTTCTTTTGGGATTTTATCTAAAAATTTTAAAATTTCGCTTTGAATATTATCAATCGCCTTTTCTTTATATGTTATTTCTCGAGCTTTATTTTCATTAAACTGAAAAATATTTTCTACGCCTTCTTCAAACATTTTTTTAATCAAGGTCATCATCCCGCTAAATTCTTTTCTAACCGCGGGAAAAACTAAAGAAGGATCGTTTAATAATTTTTTATTCAAACGAATTGGCCAAAGATAAATCTCGGTTTCTTTTCTAGGCATAATTTTTCTCATCATTTTACAAAATGGAGTGAGGAGGAAAAGAAAAATTATAGCCACCAAAAAATTAAAGAAAAAATGGGCGGCCAAAACTTGGCTTGCTCCTTTAAAAAAGGTCGATAAGAAAAAACTAAATTGAGGCAAAAATGGGAGAAAAATAATAATGCCAAATAATTTAAAAAAGAAAATACTTAAGCCCACTCTCTTGACTCGTGCAGAGAAAGAAGAAAAAACTTCAGTCGAAATAGCGCCTAAATTGATACCTAAAATAATTGGTAAGGCCCCTCCTATCCCGATTAGTCCTTGACCGCCTAAAACTGCTAAGATGCTCAAAGGCACGGCACTGGCTTGAAAAAGCACGGTTAAAATCAAGCCGGCAAGAAAGCCAAAAAAAGGATTTAAGGAAATAAAAATTTCTCTAAAAAGATTCTGTTCACCAAAAGCCGCGGCATTGGTAATCATCCCTAAACCAAAAAATAAAAGACCAAAATAAAAAACAGCTTCACTAATTTTTCTTGTTCTGCCGCTGGTTAATAACCAAAATAAACCGCCAATAATAATGAAAAATGGAGCTAAATTGGTTATTTTAAAAACAAATAAAAGAGGAGTAATAACCGAAGCAAGCCCAGCAGCCAAAATAAAAGGCAAAGAAGCGCGAAAGGTTAAAAGACCAGCGCCGACCAAACTGATTGCCAAAACAATCGCGGCTGAGCTGCTTTGAAAAAGCGCGGTTAAAATAAAACCGATTAAAAATCCAAAAGATGGATGAAGGTTAATTTTACTAACATAACTCCTGAGATGAAGATTAAAAGCCTGGGTTACTTTTTCAGACAATTTAAAACAGCCAAAAAGAAAGAGAATTAAACCTAAAAGAATTGAAGAAATAAAAGGAATCATTTGAGGCATCAGAAAATTATAACATTTTTCTAAAAAAATACCAGACCCTTAAAGATCTGTTTTTTTGCAGTATAAAATTATTGACAAAACGCGTCTTAATGATAATCTAAACTCTCTAACGGAGCCAGTTCCGTCTAATTGTAGATGGGCTATTTCTTAAAGGAATCTAAATAATCTTTTCTAAAATCCTCTAAAATTTTCTTGACCTTTTCCTCGTAATTATCAATCCGCGAACTGAAAAAAGTCTCCACTTCTTCTTTTGAGCCCCCCTTAGAAACCAATTTGTCATAATCAGCCAATCCTTTTTCATCCAACTCATTTAAGAGATCTACCCCTAAACGTCTGGTAAATAATTCTTCCACTTTTGTTTTATATTCTTCCATTTCATCTTCTGGCAAAACCACCTCTGCCTCTGCGGCCAAGGCGTCAATGTATATCCTGATTGGGTTTTCTTCTATTGTTTTTTCTTTAATCATAGATAATTTATTAAATTGTAAACTAAAAAAGCAGAAACTACTTAAATAACAATCATCTCTTTTGATATTTCAGGCATAGCTTTCTGAATTTCTGAAAGAGTTTCTGCTGGTGATTTACCAGTTAAATCTTGTAATCGTTCCACCAAGGTGCTCCCAACTGCATTGCCCTTTATCTGATTATAAATTTCTTTTGCATGAGCCAAATTATTTTTGACATTTTCAATACTGCTGGGTTTAAAAAACTTTCTTAAAAATCCACCAAATCCACCCTGAGTTTTATCAAGCAATGCTTTAGTTCCTTCAACTATTTTTCCTTGCTTAATTAAATCCTGAAATGTCTCCTTTATCGTAGCTGTCACCCTGATGATTCTGTCATGCAATTCGTTGTTTAATAAAGGTCCAGCCTGTCCTTCTCCGCCGTACATCTCAAAAACTTTTCGTAAATTTTCATCACTCGCCTTGTCAACATGAGCGATTACTTGTTCAGCCAATCTATTATTTTGAATAATATTCACCACAGCTTCAGGATGCTGTAATAAGCCACCAGCTCCTTTTAGAGCATTTGTGACTGTTGCCACATCTTCGCCTTTAAAAAATGAAGTCATGTCAATAACCCCTTCTTTTATATATTTTGAAGGATCAGCAACTATTTTATCTTTTAGAGCATCAATTAAATAAGTTTTTTGCGCTTCAAATTGGTCCTGTGTTATTGTTCTTGATGCCAATTGAGATTTTAAATGATCAAAAGATTTACATTCTTCTAGCTGTTTTTCCGCCGCGCTCCAAATCCCTCTTTTCCCTATTTTTTCCGTATAATCTATGGCTTTTTCTGGCTTGACTGCTGCTTTTGCTACCGCCTCTTTTGCTTCAGCTGCCCGTGCCTTTAAGAAATCTTCTATAAGCATACTACCAAGAAAACCGGCTGCAAAGCCTGCCGCTGAAGCGATTATCATTCCGAACTTAGCTCGTTTCTCCGCGGATAGTTTTTCTTCTGACATTTTTTCTAAAGCCTCTTCTGATTTCTTGACATATTCCAGACTTTCCTTAACCCTTTCTCTCTCTATCTTATAGACTTGTTCTTTTAAAAAAGCATATTCTATCGGATTCTTTTGTTGAAATTTCAGATCAGCAATTTGAAGTTTTGCCAGATATAGTATTCTCTCAGCTTCTTTAGGGTCTTTTTCTCCAATTTTTTTATATTGACCCAATTCTTTTGAAGAAACTTCTGCTAAAATTTTCTCTCCTTTCTCTATTCGTTTTCTCGCTAATATCTGCGCCAGCTTCATTACACCGAAACCTGCCATCAAACGTCTAACTCCTGGATAAGATCTGCCAACCAGACCAGCGACCGTAAAAAATGTACCTAAAGCATATTTCGCCTCAATGCTTTTCCCTTCTGGCAGATTAAGAACCTTGTTTATTCCATCTAATGTTTTATTCCACCACGTTCCCCTCTTTTCAATAAAAGCAAGTTCTCTTTTTCTATCTTGAGCATCTAGTTCTACTAAACTAGTAATCTTTTTGGCTCGTTCTTCGATTTCTTCAGGAGATAGGCCTTGCTCTTTTAAGTAATTTCTAGTCTCAGCTTCCTGCGAAATCTTTTTTTCTTGGTAAAATTTTTCCAGCTCCCCTTTTTCTTCAGGAGTTTTTTCTCTTTTTTTCTCTAATTCATCGATTTTTTTGTCTAAATCAGAAGGCTTGCCTTCGACTAGTCTATTAATTTGATTTTGTTTTTTAGCGGCTATTTGGGCAAAAATCCCTTTAGTTAATTCGTCTTTTAATTGTAAACTTTCTGCTGAGTCGGTAGCTAAAAATTCCCTCGCCCCTTTTAAGGTTTTCTCTGTTTTTTGCTTTTCTTTAGAGATCCCAAAATATGAATCTAACCCTTTAGCAACAGCACCAAGAGCCATTGCTCCGAACGGGCCAATAACAGGAATGAAGGCTGTGGCACCAATACCAGCATACAAACCTATTTTTCCGATCATTTTCCATTTTGACACTTTCTCTCCAAATTGAGCCTTTGCCATTGTCTCTAAGCGCGCTTTTTGATCATTAATAATTTTATTCACCTCCTCGGGCGACAAACCTGTCTCAGGACTAATTTTTTCTGTTAATTTTTTCGATTCTTCAACTGCTTCTTTAATTTTTTCTTTCTCTTTTGGAGTTTCTTTAGTTAATAAATTAAGCAACTCATCTGCTAATTGACGAGGAACTTCTTGTTTTCCTAATTTTTCACTATCAACGCAAGCAACTTCTTTCAAAAGTTTATCTTTCTCTTCCCTCGGTAAATTAGAATTTTCAATTTTACTTCTAAAAACAAACATTTTCTCTGACACCTCTGCTTCTTTCTCTGCCTTCTTTTCTGGCTCTACCTTCTTTTCCTCTTCTTTCTTCTTTTCTTCCGGTTTCTTTTCTTCCTCTTTTCTTTCTTTTAAAACTCTTTCAGCTTCAAGCCCGTCCCATTTTTCCATAAATTTTTGCGCCTCTGGCGTCCAAGGGTTTATTCCTCGAGAGCGAAGTAAAACATCAATTTTTTCATGGCTATATTCTCCTTCCCCCTTCATTCTTTTCTCAAAAATATCATAACTTAATTTTTCAAGCTTTCCTTCTCTTTCAGATTCAGTTTCTTTAGCGCTAACAACTTTTTCTATGGTTTCTTCTCTTCCTTCTGGTTTCTCGCCTATTGGAATAACAACTTCCGCTTCTCTTCTTTCTGGAGGAAGTTGCTCTTTTAAAAGATTATAAATTTTTTCGCGTAAGCCATAAGTTCTTGTAAAATGGCTCAGTAAGTCCGTAGCCCCCGAACTATCTGGATGGATCTTACCTTCTACTATTAGTGGAACTACATCTTTCTCCCACTCTTTAATCTCTTTTATAATATCTTCTTTTTTGGAAATATATCCAGTAGTGGGAGATTCTATGTCACCAATAGAAGGAAGAATGTTCTCTATCAAATCTTTAAAGTCCTTTGCGCCACTAATTTTAGCCTCTTTAACAGTTTCATCTATTTTTTCTTTGGCTTCTTCTCCTCGTTCCTTGCCTTCTTGAATAATGATTTCCAATTTTTTTTCTTCTTGAGGAGTTGCTTCGCCTTCAACGGGTTTATTTCTTTTTTCTATCTCCTTATTTATTTTATCAATTTCCTCTTGAAATCGTTTTTTTGTCTCTTCTAAAGCTTCAATTGTTAATTTTTGCTCTGATTCCTTTTTTATCTCTTCGGGTTTTTCCTGACTTATTTTTTTTATATCTTTTTCTTCAACCATATTTTTAAAATTTTAGCCTGAGGCTAATCCGCCTCGGGCGGAAATTATTTATTAATCTTTTTCAAAGCCTCTTTTATCTTTTCCACTTTTTCTTTATCTACTCTTTCCAAAATCTGATTGATAATTTTGCTCTGTTCCTTCTTCAAAGGCTCTATTTCTTTAAGAAATTCCTCAAAAATCTCGTTAATTCGCTTAATTTTTTGCCTGATTATTTTTTGCTCTTTCTTCTTTGTTTGAGTGATATTCATATAATCTATTTTGTTTAACAATTTAAAGCATGTCACTTTTTTAAAAAAAGTCAACAGTTGCTTTTAACGAATTAAAGTGTAGCCGCCAGGGATTCCTTTTTTGGAAAACACAATTTGCCACAATTGATTTTTTCGCGCTCTAAATGAGCCAGCGCCTGAAAGCAAAAAATACTTCCACATGCGATAAAATCGTTTTTTATAATGTAATTTAAGACTCTCAAAGCGACTGTCAAAATTTTTAAACCAGACCATCAATGTTTTGTCATAATCAGCGCCAAAATTGTGCCAATCTTCCATTACAAAAAGTCCTTTAATAGCTTCGCCAATTTTTTCAATTGAAGGGAGCCTCCCTCTCGGGAAAATATATTTCTCAATCCAAGGATCAGTTGTTTCTAATGCTCCATTACTACCGATTGTATGAAGCAAAAATAAGCCATGATCAGAGAGATGGCGATTTACTATCTCCATATAGGTACGATAATTTTTCTCTCCCACATGTTCAAACATTCCAAGCGAAACAATATGATCATACATTCCCTCAATATCCCGATAGTCCTGTAATTTAATTTCGATTGGCAATCCCGCGCATAATTTTCGCCCTAATTCTACTTGTTCCTTTGAAACAGTCACCCCCACAACTGACACACCATATTTTTCTGCGGCGTACTTTGCAAAACTTCCCCAACCACAACCAATATCAAGCACTTTCATTCCTTCCCGAAGCCCTAATTTTTTACAAACTAGGTCTAATTTCGTTTCTTGCGCCTCATCTAAATTTTCCGTATTTTTAAAGTAGCCGCAAGTATATGTCATGCGCTTATCAAGCATCGCTTGAAACAAGTCATTTCCAAGATCATAATGGCGCTCGCCAATCTCAAAGGCTTTCGACCTCTTTTGTCGATTAACAAGTCTCTCTATCAGAGACTGCCACCATATTTTCCTTTGATTGCTAACTTTCTTTTCTAATTCAGCTCTAAGAATTTTTGCAAAAAATTCATCAAGTTTCTTCGCGTCCCACCAACCATCCATATATGATTCACCAAGTCCCAACGAGCCAGAGCGTAAAACGCGACCATAAAATTCATTATTATTTACCTGAATATCCCATGGCCGATTACCGCCCAACCTAACATCAGCTAGGGCGAGAATTTGCTCCACGATTTTTTTTGATCTATTGAAAAGCATACAATTGACTAAAAAAACTTATGTGATTCTTGGCAGTGTGCATTCAAAAAAATCTTTATCCCGTTAAATTTATGAAATAAATTTTTCCGGAGCGAACCGAGTTTTTCCTTCGGCGGCAAATTCTTTTTTATTTTTTTCTAAAACCCTCGACTAAAAATAAAATACCGGTTATTAAAGGTACGCCGCCGATAATCACACCATTCCACAGCCCTTGCGGAGTAAAAATTATGAGCAAATATTTAAATCCTAAAAGGACAAGAATCCAACCACCGACTTTAGGCCATTTCCAAGCTACAATTGCTGCCCCCAAAGCAAAAAGAGCAACAAGTAAATGCATTAAAGAATCTTGCCAACCAAATTCTGGACTGAATCCTTCAAAAATAAATATTGAGAAGAAAACGACAATTAAAATTGCTAACGCTCTTGGTAAATAATAAATGAATTTTTTCATGGTTTTCCCCTTAATTTTTTTATTAATCCTCAATTAATTCCTAAATTTCTACACCCTCAAGATACACAAGCAGCATGACAAGGCCGATTAAAATCACGGTGTAATAGTAAAGCCAGGGTTGTTTAGTGCGGTAAAAATAGTACAAAACACCAATACTAAATAAAATGCCAAGTGAATAAGCAACCGCAGGCCATTGGCCTAAAAACATTCCTATAGTTACGAGAACCACAGCTAATGGCACGGTCATATAAATAGCTTTATAAAGCGTGCCTAGTTTTGACCGAAAAACAAGCCAAGAGATAATACCAATAATAACCACGAATAGACCATGCATTGCTGGCGGAAGCCATTGAAAGTTCGTCATGAGATCAACAACAGGTATAAAAAGTTTAATCAATCCAATCACCAAAGATTGGACGAGAAAGTCAAATATAAATGCAAGGTTTAACAGTATAAAGCCGAATACCGCTACAGCTACGACCGATAATATATTTTTGACAATCGGATTTTTAAACATGGTTTTGTCGCTTAAATTGGTAAACATAATTCTAATATCAACTCCTCAATTGAAACACTTTATGTTTTGGTGGCGAATTCTTTTTCTCTATAAATTAAAGAAATAACTGTCCCATAAACTAGCCATTCAATGAGCGATTGAATGGTAAAATATATCAACGCACCAGTAGCAATATTCATCATTAAATACATGGTACCAAGTGCAGGTATCGGCCCAACGATCCAAACAATAATGCCAAAACCCAATCCTTTTTGAATTCCTTTTCCGGGTAATCCTTTCTCAATAAGTGCATAGATGAAAGCAAAGGCAATTGCTAGAATGATATTTAAAAGAAAAAGAATAGTCCACCATTCTGTCGGCATATCGAATCCTTGAGTTGGGGTCCATTTCCAAATAGCGTTAGGCTCTAAATTAAATACCCAATCAAAAAGAAAGTAGCTGCCACCACCCACAAGAAAACTAATAAAGAAAATTGCAAGGCTGGCAAATAAAACTTTTGTTATGTTTATACTTTTCATAATTTTATTTCAATGAATCTTTAATATTAACGTCCAGCCCTTTGGCGATTTTCGCTATAGTTTGAATACTTGGCTTTTTATCCTTGACCCAAATAATTTTTCAGCATTTTCTTAATACTCCTAATCCCCCAGCATTTAAATTGCAAAGCAATTTATTACGTTACGGAGGAGGTGGGATTCGAACCCACGAGACCTTTCGGTCTGCAGCGTTTCCAACGCTGTGCACTCGGCCACTATGCGACTCCTCCAAATGCTTCGGTAAATTATCAAATAAAGAATAGCAGATTTTTTAAAAAAATAAAGGGGTTAAATTAATAAGCCAGAAAAATTCTGGCTTATTGGTCGGAAGGAGCTCAGTAAAAATATCCTGAACTTGTTACACATGGCGAGATTGTTTCTCTACCATGGTAATCCCATATTCTGAGCCCCCCCGGTTACTGATGCCTGATCCGGAAAATCAGGCACTTGGGAAAAAAGGTTCATTTGAGAAAGAGATCTCTAATCGCTTATCACCAATGTGAGGGATACATTTAAACTTAAATTAAGCGACATTTTTCATCTCTATAATCTCATCGCCTTTTCCCGCCTCCTATAATTAAATTACCTTATTGTTAAATTTAGATAATAAATTTAATTTCAAGGTTCTGCGAGCGAAGCGAGCAGGTTCTTATATATTAAAATATAATAACTAACCACAAAAATTTGTCAAATACAGAGGGGGCAAAAAATTAAAAAGCCAGAATTTTTCTGGCTTTTGGTCGAGAGGGACTCAGTTTTTAAAGACATCCTAAGCGACCAACACATAGTCAAGATTGTTTCTTTAGCTATGATCTATCAGACATCCTTTTTAAAGACATCCTTAACGACCGCACATGATCGATCAGACATCCTAATCCTGAGCCCCTCCCGATGAAAAATTGTCCTCCAATTAATATATTAAATATATCAGAGAATAAAAATTTGTCAACTATTATCTTTTTAACTTTTTCTCCATTTTTAAGATATTGAGGGTCGTCTTTAAAACTGTATCTGGAGTCAGAGAGATCGAATCAATCTTTTCTTTGACTAAAAATTCTGCATAACCTTTAATGTCGCTCGGTGCTTGACCACAAATTCCCACTTTACAATGATGCTGACGAGCAATTTTAATAATTTGGGAAAGCGACTTTTTTACTGCTTCATTGGTTTCATCAAACAAATGAGCAACTAAAGATGAGTCTCGATCAAGTCCTAATGTTAATTGAGTCAGGTCGTTGCTGCCGATTGAAAAACCATCAAACCGTTTAGCGAATTCTTCACCCAAGATGACATTGGCAGGAATCTCAGCCATCACATAAACTTTTAAACCATTTTTGCCTCTTGCCAAGCCAAATTCTTTCAAAACATTTAAAACGCTCTCTGCTTCGTTAATTGTCCGGCAGAAAGGAATCATGACCACCACATTTTTTAAACCAAAAACCTCTCTAACTTTTTTAATTGCCTGGCATTCAAGTTTAAATGCCGGCTTAAATTTCGGACCATAATAACGAGAAGCCCCGCGCCAACCGATCATCGGGTTTGCTTCTTCCGGTTCAAATGATTTTCCGCCAATTAAATTGGCATATTCATTGGTTTTAAAATCAGAAAATCTCACAATCACTTCTTTAGGATAAAAAGCAGCTGCAATTCTACCAATTCCCTCCGCTAATTTATCAACATAAAATTGAACTTTATCTTGATAACCAGTCGTGATTTGATCAATCTGTTTTTTGACCGCTTTATCTTTGATGTTTTGATAATTAATTAAAGCTAAAGGATGAATTTTAATATAATTATTAATAATAAATTCTTCACGAGCTAAACCAACTCCATCGTTAGGAATAAAAGAAGCGGCAAATGCTTGCTCTGGTTCGCCGAGATTCATCATTATTTTTACTTTTGATTTCCCTAAATTTTTAATTTTTGTTCTTTCAATTTTAAAAGGCAACAGCCCCTGATAAATAAAGCCGGTTTCTCCTTCAGCGCAAGAAACAGTCACTTTTTGACCTGTCTTAACTTTTCGCATACCGTCCCCTGTGCCAACAATACAGGGTATACCTAACTCTCTGGAAACTATAGCAGAGTGACACGTGCGCCCTCCTCTATCAGTCACAATTGCTGAAGCAATTTTCATGACTGGTTCCCAATCAGGATCTGTTTCTTGGGTTACTAAAACTTGATCGGGTTTAAATTTTTCTATTTCTTTGATACTTTTAATGACATTTGCTTTTCCCTGACCGATTTTTGAACCAATGGCAATTCCTTGAGTTAAAATCTGAAATTCACGAGTTTTTTTTCTCGTCCGCGCCAAAACTCCTTTCTTTCTGCCAGTCAAAACATATTCTTCCAAAACATCTAGACGTTTTCTTGATTGAACAGTTTCCGGGCGGGCCTGAACAATGTAAAGTTTTTTATCAAAACCATCTTTTGCCCATTCCATGTCCATTGGTCGTTTATAATGTTTTTCAATGATCACCGAATATTTTGCTAATTCTAAAATCTCTTTATCTGTTAAGGTAAATATTTTTCTGTCTTTTTGAGGCGTGTTAATTTCAACTGTTGCTTTTTTGCCCGTTCCGTAAATCAATTTTTTTTCTTTAGTCCCGATTTTTTTGCTGACAATTGGTTTATATTTATCAATTAAAGGCTCATAAATTATAAATTCATCAGGCGTGACCCTTCCTTTGACCACACTCTCTCCTAACCCCCAAGATGAATTAATCACGGTGACGTCAGCAAAACCTGATTCTGTGTCGCAAGAAAACATCACTCCTGCACAAGCTTTGTCTGAACGAACCATTTTTTGCACACCAACGGAAAGCGCTATTTTTAAATGGTCAAATCCCTGAGTTTCTCTATAAGAAATTGCCCGATCAGTAAACAAAGAAGAGACACAATCCCTGACTGCTCGCAAAAGCTGTTTCTCTCCTTTAATGCCCAAATAAGATTCTTGTTGCCCAGCAAAACTTGCGGTTGGCAAGTCTTCCGCCGTCGCTGAAGAACGAACAGCCACATCAACATTTTTTACTTTGTATTCCTGAGAAAGTTTTTCATAAGCAGAAGTAATGACTTCTTTAAAATCTTTTGGCAGTTCTGCTTTAAGAATTGCATTTCTAATTTTCTTGCCTCTTTCTTTTAAATTTTTTATACTGCTCACATTTAAATCTTTTAAGGTTTCCTTTATAAATTCTTTTAAAGTTTTCTTAGGCGAAGTCCTGAGTTTACCGAAGGGCGCAACTTTTGATTTTTCTATGAAGTACCAATAAGCATCAGCCGTGGTCGCGAAACCATTGGGAATTCTAATTCCTTTTTTGCCTAATTTTTGATACATCTCGCCTAAAGAAGCATTTTTGCCACCAACTTGAGGCACGTCTTTAATGGTCACTTCCTTAAACCATAAAATAAGTTTTTTCATATGTTTTATTAATTAAATATAAATCCTGTGAAATAAAATCTTTTAGATTTTAATTTGCTTCGCAAATCATTTAACAGGGTAAAGATTCTTAAAGAGTTGTCCTAATTGATTAAAAACTGGAATCTTCCATTTTCTCCCAAAAAGAGCGCCTATTAAAGCAATCAAAGAGATGAGAAAACAAAATGACCAACCAAAAAGACTAATTAAAAGTCCTATCTTTGAAGAGGAAAATAAAGAAAAAAAGGCTTGACCAAAAAAAAGAGCCAAGCCTTGACGATTATGGAAAGAAACGAAGTCGCCTTTCATTTTAAAAAATAAAGGAATAAAAACAAAAGGACCTAAATAGGAAATTGCCGCCCAAAATTTTTGCCAAGGACTAACCATCGTTAAAAATTATTAATTATTAGTTATTAGTATTCTTCTGGCATTGAAGGCATCCCATGGGATTTTTCCTCTTTCTCTGGCATTTCGGCGACAATTGCTTCGCAGGTTAAAAGTAAAGCGGCAATCGAGGCGGCATTCTGTAAGGCGCAACGGCAAACTTTTGTTGGATCAATAATTCCTGCTTTAACTAAGTCTTCAAATTTATCTGTTCTCGCGTTGTAGCCAAAATTACCATTCTTTTCCATCACTTTTTCTACCACGATGCCACTGTCTCGACCAGCGTTTCTTGCAATTTCTTTTAAAGGAGACGAGAGAGATTTTCTTAAAATATCTAAACCTATTTTTTCTTCTCCGCTAAGCTTTAAACTGTCTAAAACTGAAATTGAACGAAGAAGGGCTACTCCTCCGCCAACCACCACTCCTTCAGCTACCGCCGCTTTCGTTGCCTCTACTGCGTCTTCTACTCTTAGTTGTTTCTCCTTTTGTTCTGTTTCAGTCGTGGCACCAACTTTTAAAACAGCCACCCCGCCAGACAGCTTGGCCAATCTCTCTTTAATCTTTTCTTTATCAAAACTTGATTCTGTTAATTCTAACTCTTTTTTTAATTGATTAATTCTTCCATCTATTTTTTTCTTATCACCTTTACCTTCCACGATCGTGGTGGTGTCTTTTGTTGAAGCTATCCTTCTGGCCTTACCTAAATCTTCAATCTTTGTCTCTTCTAATTTTGCACCTATCTCCTCTGAAATAACCTTGGCGCCGGTCAAAACTGCTATATCTTGAAGCATTTCTTTTTTCCTCTCACCAAAACCAGGCGCTTTCAAAGCCAAAACATTAAATGTTCCCCTAAGTCTATTAACCACAAAAGTTGCCAAAGCTTCTCCTTCAACTTCATCAGCAATGATGACTAATTCTTTCTTACCTGAGCCTACGATTTTTTCTAAAATAGGCAAAATTTCATTAAGCGCTGAAATCTTTTTATCCGTGACTAAAATAGCAGGATCTTTATATTCTGCTTCCATTCTCTCAGTATTGGTCACCATATAAGGAGAAACATATCCTTGATCAAATTGCATTCCTTCGGCTATTTCTACTTCAAGGCCAAAAGATTGAGATTCTTCCACGGTGATTACTCCTTCTTTCCCTACTTTTTCCATGGCCTCAGCCACAATTTTGCCAATTTCTTCGTCATTAGCTGAGATAGAAGCAACTTGAGCAATTTCTTCCTTGGAAGAAACTTTTCGAGATAATTTTTCTTTTAAATTTTTAACAACAGCTTCTACTCCCTTCTCAATACCTCGTTTTAAATAAACAGGATTTGCGCCAGCCGCTACATTTTTAAATCCTTCATTGATAATTGCTTGAGCCAAAACAACAGCGGTCGTTGTTCCATCACCGGCTACATCATTTGTCTTTGAGGCGACCTCTTTTAAAAGCTGAGCGCCTAGGTTTTCATATTTATCTTTTAAGTCAATTTCTTTAGCCACGGTCACGCCATCTGAGGTGATGGTGGGCGAACCAAACCCCTTATCAAGAGCAACATGACGACCTCTTGGTCCTAGCGTTACTTTAACCGCCTCAGCCAATTTATCCACTCCACGCTTTAAGGCAGCGCGCGCCTCTTCTTTAAATAAAATTTGTTTAGCCATAATAAATTAATTAATAATTAAAAATTAATAATTAAATTAGAAATTAGAAATTAGAAATTTGGCGATTTTATTTTAAAATCGCAAGTACATCTTCTTCAGAAATAATTAAATATTCCTTGTCTTCTATCTTGATTTCATCAGGGCCATATTTTTTAAAAACCACTTTATCGCCGACCTTGACCGATAATCCAGCTCGCTTGCCGTTTTCAAGGAGTTTGCCCGGACCAACAGCGATCACCTCGCCTTTCTCCGGTTTTTCTTTAGATGTTTGAGGGAGAACAATTCCTCCTTTTGTCACTTCTTTTTCCTCAAGAGGCTTAACAATGATTTTGTCTCCCAATGGTTGTAGTTTGATTTTAGACATAAATTTATTTATAATATTTTAAAGCTAAACTTAAAGAAACGGCTCCCCAAAATAAAGAAAGAATAACCAGCCTCTTCCCTTCCTTGGCCGTTTTCTTTTCTTTCCATAAGGCCAATCCAAAAATTAAACCAGCTGGCAAAGGATTAAAAATCGTGATCAGAAGACCAATGATCAGCCACGTGTTTTTAGAAATTAAAATTTTATCTTTATCTTCGACCCCATTAGAAGTTTTAAGTGAGTTTTGTCTTTCAGGAAGCGCTAAGCCGTTAGGCGGTTTCGCCTCATGACTTTTTAATAAGTGAGGCTTCGCTGAATTTCTAATGGGGTCAATACTTTTAATACTTCCCTGCTTGACAGGCTCAGTACCTTCGGTTTTTTTCTCCGTCATAAATTTACTCTTTTATTCTGTAAAGCCCTGTTTCGCCGAATTGGCTTGTCACTATTTAACAGTAGGAACTTTGTAAACTTTATCACCTTCTTTCACCGGTTGACTAACTTTCAAACCAACCTGATCCCCTTTTTTGGCTTTTGGGATGCTTTGATGCTCCACCTGCATTGAATCAACTGTCTGGGTAAAATCTCTCTGGCCGCCAATGATATGAATAGTTTCACCGACTTTCAGCCCAGCTGTCAGCTCAATCACTGCCACACTAATTTTGTCGAAAAAATGAGTGATTTTTCCGATTTGTTTTTCTTTGGCCATAAATATTAATTATATTATTATAGACTTATTATAGAAAAGATTAAATTTAGTGTCAATAGTATTATAGAAGTGAGCCCCTAAATAAGACCTTTTTTCCCAATTAAAATAATTCGTTTACTGCCAATATTTAATTTTTGTTTCTTATAATTTCCATAAATTGAGATCACTTTTAGTTTATGATCATTAAATAATTTTCTTAACTCTGGGACAACATAATATCTGACCCCTTTACTATTTTTTTGTTTTTCTTTTAATTCCATATTTATAAAATCAAATTGATAAAGCGCTCTTGGATGTTTAATTAAATACTGAATTAAACGAAAGACGTTGTCGCAATCTAATAAAAACAAGCCGTTTGTTTTTAGTATCTTTGTTACATTTTTTAAAACTTTTTCCACATCAAATAAGCCAAATTCAGAAAAAAATAAAAAAGCTTTGTTATATTTTGTTTTAAGATTTATTTTTTTAATGTCCTGTTTATAAAAATTTATCTGCAATCCCTCTTGTTTACTATGTTTTTTTGCTATCTTAAGTAAATAATCAGAAAGATCTAATCCATCTATATTAAACCCTCGTTTTTTAAGTTCGATCGTATGTCTTCCATGCCCACAAGCAAGATCTAAAATTTTATCTTTTTTGTCTAAATTTAAAACATCGATAATAAAATTAACGTCTTTCTGAAGTTGCTTTTTAGAAAAGTAATTTTTATGCTCCTTCAAATAATCACCTTTAGCGCTGTAGTATTTTTTAAAATCCATAAATTTAATTAAATCTTACTACAAAATAAAACTTAATAAAAAAACTTGTTTTTTAAAACAAATCCCTTGAGGATAGAAAGGGATCAAGAACACATTTTCTGATATAAATTCTTAACCTTGTCTCGAAAAAACGTTGGTTCTTCAGTAAGCATCCACATCATCTCGAGAATTGTTCTCCTAATTTCTTTACAGTTAAAATGTGGAGACCGAAGTTTTTTTGTAATTTGATAATTTTCTCCTCGACATCCCCCGCCACAAAAGTAACGTATATCACACTTTGCACAAATGGGATTCATAGTATCAACATCCAACTGACGCAACTCATATAAAAGTGACGAATGTTTCCAAATATCCAAGAGTCCCTGCTCCCTCTCTTTCCCCAAACAAAATTTTGGCAGTGCTGTATCAGGACAAGGATAAATATTACCATCAGCCCGTACATAAAGCGCACGGTTGGTCCCAACGCCGCAGTAATGACTTTTGACGCCGCCAGCAACACCCATAATTTGATTGGCAAATGTTGAATTCTCCATCAACTTCTGATATTGAGGATTTTTCCGCAGAATTGAGAAAAGCTTACGATACAATACATGTTCAGAAACACGAATAAGTTTATGCTGACTCCGTCGTGAATTGGCTCGCCCAACCCGCATGAGATTAAGGCAATTAAAAGCCTTAACGCCTAATGTTTCCACCAAATGAAGCGTCTCCTCGACAAGATCAATATTACCCTGATGGACAAACATGTTTATTCCAACGAAAATTCCATTTACCACCAACTTTCGAACTGCTTCTACTGTTTTGCCAAACGTTCCTTCCCCCCGGATAAATTCATGCGCTTCAGCAGTTGGCCCGTCGAGAGAAATTGAGATTTTGAAGTTAGTATAGGTAGCCAATCGCTTGATAATCTCATCAGTCAGTAAAAGGCCATTGGAACTCACAAGAATTTTAAATCCCTTGGAATGTATAAAGTCAATGATTTCAAGCGCATCGGGCCGACTGAAAAACTCGCCGCCGGTAAGCCCAACACGCGAAACTTCATTTTTCCAAGGCATTAATGTAAGATTATCAATGAGTTGCTCTATTTCTTTGGTTGTCATTTCATTATAGAAAGACGTCCCCGCATTTGCATAACAGTGAGGACAACTAAGATTGCACCTCTGCGTTGTTCCAATAACAAGAACATTCTCAACTGCATTTACTTGAAAGTGTGGTTTGATTAATTGAACACTCTTCAACGTCTTCCCATTAATTAAAAGCACACCATTGTTGTACAACAGATCACACACTTCTTCAAGCGTTTCCATCGCTTCTAGTTGTGTTACATTCAAATGTGCCATAATTATCCTAATAGCACTCTTCCTGTCAATCTCCATTTGAAAAACTTTAAGTACGTCCACTATTTCCTTGGTAGCAGAGAACCAATAAGGGCGAGAGGGAAATATTACGATTGCCACATTGCTTTTTACCTCTACCGTCGGTTTTTCAATAAGTTTCATTCTCATTTTAGTCCCCTTTTTGTGGTAGATAACAAAAAATAGTAATGGAAAAAAATTAGTTTTTTCTTCACCACTAAACGACCACAGAGATATTACTCTGCTCTGTAATACATCGTGCCCTGAGATTCCTTGGTAAGAACGACGACTTTGTGATTGCCACTATTCAAAATGCGTACCTTCTTCGTAACATATCTCTCCTTCTTCAAATGAGTGATTTTTCCGATTTGTTTTTCTTCGGCCATAAATAATTAATTATATTATTATAGACTTATTATAGAAAAAGTTAAATTTAGTGTCAACCCCATGTACGGGGTAAGTATATACTTCACAGTTGAGAAAGGCGAAAAAGACAAAAAATATGTTGGAAAAAGAGTTTAAAATGGATATACTGAATAGAATAAAATTTAATTCTATTCAGCTTATGGAAACGA